>Ga0207708_10002400_pt1 | contig 13750 bp, 10 predicted proteins | sample KBSK5101metaG_FD_184340 | JGI IMG/M metagenome (GOLD analysis project Ga0207708, IMG submission 184340) | Corn, switchgrass and miscanthus rhizosphere microbial communities from Kellogg Biological Station, Michigan, USA - KBS K5-10-1 metaG... | ecosystem: Host-associated > Plants > Roots >...
GCGAGCAGCGCCGTGATCTGCCCGGGGCCGTCGAACACCGGCGACACCTCGACGACGTCGCAGCCGACCAGCTGCAGCCCCGCCAGGCCGCGCACCAGCTGCTGCGCCTCGTGGCTCGTCAGGCCGCCGACTTCCGGCGTGCCGGTGCCGGGCGCGAACGCGGGGTCGACGCCGTCGATGTCGAACGTCATGTAGGCGGGGCCGGTCACCACGCGGCGAATCTCGGCGACCACCGCGGGGATGCCGCGCAGCTTGACCTGGTCGATGTCGATCATCGTGATGCCGTGCTCGCGGTGGAACTCGAAATCCTCTTCGCCGTACATCGGGCCGCGGATGCCGACCTGGATGAAGCGCCGCCCGTCGATGATCCCTTCCTCGATGGCCCGCCGGAACGGCGTGCCGTGGAAATACTTGCCGCCGAAATACTCGTCCCAGGTGTCGATGTGGGCATCGAACTGCACCAGCCCGAGCGGCCCGTGGCGCTTCGCCAGCGCGCGCAGGATCGGCAGCGAGATCGAATGGTCGCCACCGGCGACGATCGGCCGCGCGCCGGCGTCGGCAATCGCGCCGATGCGCGCCTCGATCGCCTGATACGCCTTCTCGATGCTCACCGGCGGCGGATCGACGTCGCCGGCATCGGCGACATTGAGCCGGTCGAACGGCGCCACCTTCTGGAAATAGCTGTAGCTGCGGATCATCGACGACTGCGCGCGGATTTCGCGCGGCGCCAGCCGCGCGCCGGGGCGATACGACGTGCCGCCGTCGTAGGGGACGCCGACGATCGCGACGTCGAGGCCGTGCGGATCTTCGATGTGCGGCAGCCGCATGAAGGTCGCCGGCTGCGCGAAGCGCGGCGACTGGAAGGAAGGGCGCGGTTGATGCGTCATGGCGCCGATTGTATAGTGCCTCCTCTGGTGAAACGCGGCGCGCTCCTCCTCGTCCTCGCGTCCGTCGCAGCGCAGCCTTCGATCGCGCGCGCGCAGGAGGCCATCTACATCGTCCGGCACGCCGAGCGTCTCGACCAGTCGACCGACTCCGAGTTGTCGACAGAAGGGGTCGGCCGCGCCTTCAAGCTTCGCGACCTGCTGCGCGAGGCGGGGATCACCCACATCTTCACCTCGGAGTTGCGGCGAGCGATCGACACGGCCAGGCCGCTGGCGGACGCGCTGGGGGTGACGCCGCAAAGGCTTCCCGGGACCGACATCGAGGCGCTGGCGTCGCGGCTCGGCTCGCTGGGCGCCGGGGCCCGCGCGCTGGTGGTCGGCCACTCGAATACGCTGCCGCTGATCCTGCGGGCGCTCAAGGTCGACGCGCCGGTGACGATCGCCGACGCCGACTACGACAACCTCTTCATCGTCGTGCCCCGGAGAGATGCGGCGCCGGCGTTCCTGCGGTTGAAGTTCTGATGGCGCGCGAACGGCTCCACGGAAGCCTCAGCACCGTCGAGTACTTCACCTTCGGCTTCGGCACCATGATTGGCGTCGGCTGGGTCGTCGTGATGGACGACTGGCTGGCGCGCGGCGGCCCGGGCGGCGCGATGCTCGGCTACCTGATCGGCGGCCTGCTGCTCTTCCCCATCGCCCATACCTACGGCCGCCTGGTGCAGCGGATTCGCGACGCCGGCGCGGAAATCGCCTACACCGAAACGGTCTTTCCGCCGGCGGTGAGCTTCGCCGCCGGCTGGACGATGGTGCTGTCGTACGCGATCGTGTGCCCGTGGGAGGCGGTCGCGACCGGCAACCTGCTGGCGCGCGTCTTCCCCGCGCTCAACTCGTACGAGCTCTACTCGATTGCCGGCACGCCGATCTTCGGGCCGCGGCTCGCGGTCGGCCTGGCGCTGACGGCGCTGATCGTCTTGATCAACTACCGCGGCATCGCGCCGAGCGGCGTCTTCCAGAACGTCACCACCTTCGGGCTGCTGGCCATCTTCGCGGTCTTCACGACGCTCGGCTTCATCCGCGGCACCAGCGCCAACATGCAGCCGCTGTTCACGCGGCCGGGCGCCGGCGGCGTGCTGCTGTCGATCTTCCTGGTGATGCAGATCGTCCCCTACTTCATGACCGGCTACGAGTCGGTGGCGAAGGGCTCGGAGGAGGCGAAGAGCGGGTTCGATCCGCGCAACTTCCCGAAGGCGATCTACGGCGCGCTGTTCGGCGGGCTGGTGTTCTACGTCCTCGTCATCGCCGTGGTCACGTGGGTCTACCCGTGGGGGCAGATCGTCTCGGGTCACGTCCGCACGGAGGTCGCCTTCGAGCGGGCGTTCGGCTCGCAGTCGATCGCGCAGCTGATCCTCTTCGGCGCGTTCCTGTCGCTGCTCAAGATCTTCAACGGCAACTTCGTGGCGGCGACGCGGATGCTCTACGCCATCGGCCGCCGCAACCTCGTCCACCCGGCGCTCGGACGCGTGCACGCGGCGACCGGCACGCCGGTCGTCGCCATCGGCTTGATGGGCATGCTCACCGCCGCCGCGTCGATGTTTGGCGACGCGATCCTCGTACCGGTCACCGAAGTCGGATCGCTGGCGGTCGGCGTCGGCTGGATGTCGGCGTGCGCCGCCTATATCGCGCGCTGGCGGCGCGAGCGCGCGCGCCGGACGAACGAGGGCTACCGCGATGAATCGCCGGCGATCGCCTGGTTCGGCGTAGCCGTGGCGCTGGCGATCGTACTGATGAAAGTCGTGCCGGGCGTGCCGGGCAGCTTCACCCGCGCCGAATGGATTGCCTTCGCCGCCTGGTCAGCCCTTGGGCTGCTCTTCTGGCTGGCCCGCCGCCGGTAAAAAGCCGGCGAGCGCCTGCGACACGTACATGTCCTGCGGCAGCGCGCCCAGGATCTCCACCGCGTCGTTGACCACCGTCTTCGGCACGCCGGTAACGCGGTAGCGCCGCGCCAGGTCTGGGAACTCGGTCGCTTCCACCGCGTAGGCGGTGATGTGCTCGTTCGCGAACGCCATTTCGTGTGCGAGGCTGACCGCCCGCGGGCAGTGCGGTCACGTCGGGGTCGAGAACACCTGGATGGTCACCGGCTTGTCGACGGCGGCAATCCGCTTGCGGTTGTCGTCGGTGAGGTGCGACGCGGCGCCGCCGACGAGCAGGATCGCCTGAATCAGCGACATGAACTCGTGGCCTGACGGGGAACCGAGGAAACGGATTCTCGAATCCTTGTCCGCGGTGCCGTTCGTGCCGCCGGCGACCAGCGCGATCGCCGGCACGCGATCGACCGCATACTGCGACGCCTTGTCCTTCTCGAGCACGAAGTTCACTTCGTCGATCGCGATCTTGTCCGACAGCGGCGGCAACTCGTCGAGGATGCGGCGCGTCTGCACGCATGGCTCGCAGCCGATCGACTGCGTGAAGAAGAGCAGGCGGACCGGCGCGGTCATCTCTCCGAACCAGGCGCGCAGCTGATCCTGTTCGTTGGGGGCGAGGAGCGACATGACTGCGATTATGACGGGGCTGGGGCCCGGGGGCTAGGGGCTGGCGTACGGTCCGGCTGAAGCCGGACGTTACTTGAATAAATCGTCGAAGGCCTTGCGCGCGCTGCTCGACGGGCCGGACGGGGAAGAGCCGCTGCTGCTGGCGGGCGTGCCGGTCTGGCGCTCGACCGTCGTTCGCGCGGTGAAGAGCGCGCAGCTGTTGCGCGCGTCCTTCGGCGAGATGCGCGCCGGGATCGAGACCGCCTGCGTGCACTCCCAGCGCGCGCTGGTGTCGAACGAGACGCACTGGATGCAGCTGTGCAGATCGACGCCGCAGCGCGAACAGCGCGCATCCCCGGCAATCGACAGCGACAGCAGGTTGCCGCATCGCGCGCAGCGGCATACCTCGTGCGCGGCCATCAGGTTCGGCGTCTTCGGGCCCGACGCGTCCTGCAGCACGCGCCCCGGCGCGCGCTCCTGCGGCGGCTTGGGCGGCCGCGGCCCTTTCGGGCCCTTCGGCCGATCCTCGTCCTGGTAGCCGCGCTGCCGGTACTTTCGGTCGCTCATTTTTTGAAACGTAGCGCAGCCCTTCAGGGCTGCCTCGGTTTTGAAACGTAGCGCAGCCCTTCAGGGCTGCCCCGGTTTTGAAACGTAGCGCAGCCCTTCAGGGCTGCCCCGGCGGCCGTCGGCAGGCCTGCCCGCCGTCGCCAAGGCTATGGCGGGTCCGCCGTAGCTTCAGCGAAGGCGGAAAGGCCTGCGCTACCGACTCCGCCTCGATGACTGCGACCGACGACTGGCTCCTCGTTATTGCGTCGGCGCCGGCGTCAATTCTTTCATGAACTCCGCGAGGTGTTTGCCCCAAATCTTCGGCAGCGAGTGGGTGCCATGCCCGCGCGTCTCGTCGCTCGTCGGGATGAGGACGTAGCGGCCGCGCTTCACCCGCGGCATCAGCTTCTCCATCAACCCCAGCTCCGGCGGGTTCACCACATCGTCCGCCGAATTGACCGCGAGCACCGCCGCGGTGATCTTCTCGAGGTTCGGCGACGGATCGTAGTCGCGCGACGCGTTGTACTGGTAGAGCATGTCGTTCGCGTCGGTGGCGGCGACGCGCGACTTGACCTGATCCTCGTACCACTTGTCGGCGGCGTCGCGCGTCGGCCCCGATTTGTGCCATTGCAGCGGACTGCTCGTCATCATCATCAGCAGGTTGACGGCGCCGGTCAGCCCCTGGCGCGGCGGCTCGGTATAGTCGCCGTTCTTCCACGCCGGGTCGTGCGTGATGCTGTCCATGATCATCCTGCGCATGACGCGGTTGCGCCCGGCGATCGCGGTCGGCGCGCTGGCGAGCGGCACCAGCCCGTCGACGAAATCGGGGTACATCTCGCCCCACACCCAGCAGTGCATCGCGCCCATCGAAGTGCCGAGGACGAGCCTGAGGTGCGTCACCTTCAACCCGTCGACCAGCATCGCGTGCTGCGCCCGCACCATGTCGTCGTAGGTGTACTTCGGGAAGCGCGCGTGCAGGCCGTCGCTCGGCTTCGACGATTTGCCGTGGCCGATACCGTCGGGCAGGATGATGAAGTAGCGCGTCGCATCCAGCAACTGTCCGCTTCCGAACAGCTCCCCGCCGAACGTCTGCGACAGGAACCCGGCCCCGGTGCCGCCGGTTCCGTGCAGAATCAGCACCGCGTTGCGCACGACGCCCGAGGCGTCTTTCCGCGGCGTCCCAATCGTCCGATAGTGCAGGCTGAGCGACGGCAGCGTTTCGCCCGAGCTGAAGCGAAAATCGCGGACGACGAAGTCGCCCTCGACCGGCGCCGGGAACTCGGCCCCGCGGGCAAGGGTCGGGACGCTGAGGAGGAGGAGCAGAAAGGCTTGCAAAACCCTCATTCGGACGCTCCTTGATTCGGGTCTAATATCTCACATGACTACTTCCAGCTGGCGCATTCCGCTCGCCGCGTCCCTCGTGGCCATCGCGGCCTCCGCCTCGCTGCACAGCCAGGCGACGCGCCCGATGGGCATCGTCGATTTCCTGAACGTGCCGCGCCTCGCCGACCCGCAGCTGTCACCCGACGGCCGCGACGTGCTCTTCACCCGCAGCGAATCGGACTGGAAGCTGGGCAAGCGGGTGACGCACATCTGGCGCGCGCGCATCGATGGCAGCCAGACGGTGCAGCTCACCAGCGGCACCGAAGGCGAATCGAACCCGCGCTGGTCGCCTGATGGCAAAACGGTCGCATTCACCGCCAAACGAGGCGCCGACGAGTTCGCGCAGCTGTACCTGCTGCCGGTCGACGGCGGCGAAGCGCGCCAGCTGACGACGCACGCGACGGCCGTGTCCGACATCCAGTGGACGCCCGACGGCGCGGCGCTCTACTTCAAGGCGCCGGACGCGAAGAGCGCCGACGAGAGGGCACGCGAGCGCGCCAAAGACGACGTCTACGCCTACGACGAGAACTACAAGCACACGCACGTCTGGAAGGTCGGCGTCGCGTCCAGGGACGAGCGGCGGATCACCGAAGGCGACTTCTCGGTCACCGACTTCGACCTGTCGGAGGATGGCCGCCGCCTGGCCTACCACCGTGCGCCGTCACCGCTGCTCGGCGACGGCGACAGGGGAGAAGTGTGGGCGGCCAACGCCGACGGCTCGAACGCGACGCAGCTGACGAAGAACACCGTGGGCGAGAACGGCGCGGCGATTTCGCCGGACGGCTCGCAGGTGCTGTTCCTGTCGGATTCGAACGCGCGCTTCGAGACCTATTACAACGGCCGGCTGTTCGTCGTTCCCGCTTCCGGCGGCACCGCGCGGCCCCTCGTCGGCGAGAACGAGCCGTTCGACGTGTCACACGCCGCGTGGTCGCGCGACGGCAAATCGATCTATTTCATCGCCAACCTCGGCGTGCACGGCGAAGCGTTCGTCGTGCCCGCGGGCGGCGGCAAGCCGAAGCAGCTGACCGATGGCAAGCACAACGTCGGCGACTGGTCGCAGGCCGGCGATCGCTTCGCCTTCACGGTCAGCAGCGCCACCAGCGCGGGCGAGATCTGGACGCTCGGCGCCGGCGACACCGCGCCGAAGCAGGTGACGCACGTGTTCGATGCGCTGCCGCGCGAGTTCAAGCTGGGACGCCAGGAAGCGATGCAATGGAAGGGCGCCGACGGGGCCACGGTCGAAGGGCTCGTCACCTATCCGGTGGACTACCAGCCGGGCAGGAAATACCCGCTGGCCGTGATCACGCACGGCGGCCCGGCGGCGTCGGACAAGTACAGCATCGGCTCGACGTCGGCCGAGTTGCAGGTCCTCGCCGGCCTCGGCTACGTCTCGCTGCAGCCGAACTATCGCGGCAGCACCGGCTACGGCGACCCGTTCCTGCGCGACATGGTCGGCCACTATTTCCAGAACGCCCACCTCGACGTGATGACCGGCGTCGACGAGCTGGTCAAGCGCGGCATCGCCGATCCCGATCGGATGGTGAAGATGGGATGGAGCGGCGGCGGCCACATGACGAACAAGATCATCACCTTCACCGATCGGTTCAAGGCGGCGGCCTCTGGCGCCGGCGCGGCGCAGTGGGTGTCGATGTACGCGCAGAGCGACATCCGCGCCTTCCGCACGCCGTGGTTCGGCGGCACGCCGTGGCAGAAGAACGCGCCGATCGACGTCTACTGGAACAACTCGCCGCTGAAGGACGTCGCCAACGTCAAGACGCCGACGCTCTTCTTCGTCGGCGAGCGCGACCCGCGCGTGCCGATGCCGCAGTCGATCGAGATGTATCGCGCGCTGAAGTCCAACGGCGTGCCGACACACCTCTATATCGCGCCGCGCGAGCCGCACGGGTGGGGCGAGCTGCGGCACCAGCTGTTCAAGCTGAACGCCGAGATCGACTGGTTCGAGAAGTACGCGACCAAACGCACCTACACGTGGGAGAAAGCGCCTGGCGACGAGAAGACCTCCGCCAGGCCGACGACGGAGCCGCAGTAGGTGATGAACGTTGTCCGAATCGCGACGCTCGTCGCCGGCGTCGCGATACTGACGCCGCTCGGCGCCCAGTCGCCGAAGGCGATCTCGATCGTCGAGCTGGCCGAACTGCCGCGCATCCTCTCGCCGGCGCTCTCGCCGGACGGCCGCACGCTCGTCTACATGCTGAGCGGCGCCGACTGGAAGTCGGGGCGGCTCATCTGGCACCTGTGGAAGCAGGACGTCGGCGGCGGCGCGCCGGTGCAGCTCACCTTCACCGAGGCCGGCGACATCCCGGTCGGCCTCCGATGGTCGCCCGACGGCAAGACGATCCTGCTGCTGCGCGCCGGGCAGATCTCGCTGCTACCCGCCGCCGGCGGCGAAGCGCGCGTCCTCAGCCGGCACGCCACCGGCGTCAGCTCGCCGACGTGGACGCCGGACGGCTCCGCCATCTACTTCCTCGCCACCGATGCCGCAGCGTCCGAGGAACGTGAGCGGGCTCGCCAGAGCGGCGACGTCTACGGGTTCGACGAGGACTACCGGCAGCGGCACCTGTGGAAGCTCACGGTCGCCGGCGGCGACGAGACCCAGATCACCAAGGGCAACTTCTCGGTGATCGAGTACAAGCTGTCGCCCGACGGCACCAGGCTGGCGGTGAAGCAGTCGCCGACGCCGCTCGAAGAGGACGGCGTCCGCAGCGAGATCTGGTTCATGGATGCCGGCGGCGGCAACGCGCGGCAGGTGACGACGAACACGATCGAGGAGACCGGGCTCGATATCTCGCCCGACAACTCGCAGGTGCTGTTCGTCTCCGAGTCGGGCCCGCGGCTCGAGCCGTACTACCCGTTCAGCCTGTTCGTGGTGCCGGCGTCGGGAGGCGCAGTACGCGCGGTGCTCCCCGACTTTGGCTACGCGGTGGAGCAGGCGGCGTGGTCGCCCCGCGGCCGCACCATCATCGCGTCGGTCAACATGGGGGTCCACGGCGAGATGTTCGAGATCGAGCCCGACTCCGGCCGTGCGCGGCAGCTCACCGACGGGCAGCATTACATCCCGCCGACCTGGTCGATGTCCGCAGCCGCCGGCAAGGCGGTTTTTCAGGTGGACGAGCCGACGCGGTTCGGCGACGTCTGGACGCTGTCGGTCGGCGAGAGCGGGGCGGCGCCGCAGCGGATCACCGGCCGGTTCGACGCCATCGAGCGCAGCGGATCGCTGCCGCGGCAGGAAAAAGCGGAGTGGAAGAGCGCCGACGGCACGACGATCGAAGGCATCCTCTTCTATCCGCTCGACTACCAGCCGGCGCGCCGCTACCCGCTCGTGGTGCAGCTGCACAGCGGGCCGATGGTCTCGGACAGCTTCGGCGCCGGACCGGGGCTGGTGCTGAACTACTTCCCCGTGCTGACCGGAAAAGGCTACGCGGTGTTGCGCCCGAACTATCGCGGCAGCACCGGCTATGGCCATGCCTTTTACCGCGACGTCAACAACGGCTACTTCAACAACATGGTCGGCGACGTGATGTCGGGGGTCGATCACCTGGTGCAGCGCGGCGTCGCCGATCCCGATCGGTTGATTGTGATGGGCTGGAGCGCCGGCGGCACGCTCGTCAACAAGCTGGTGACGGCGACCTCGCGCTTCAAGGCGGCGTCGTCCGGCGCCGGGATCGCCAACTGGATCTCGCTGTACGGGCAGACCGACAACACCTCGTTCCGGCGCACCTGGTTCGGCGGCACGCCATGGCAGAAGAACGCGCGGATGGAGACGTTCTGGAACAGCTCGCCGCTGAAGGACGTGGCCAACGTCAGGACGCCGCTGCTGCTCTTCGCCGGCGAGAACGACGCGCGCGTGCCGATGGCGCAATCGATCGAGATGTTCCGCGCGCTCAAGAGCCACGACGTGCCGACGCACTTCTATGTCGGCCCGCGCGAGGGGCACGTGTGGACCGACCTGCGTCACCTGCTGTTCAAGGCGAACACCGAGATCGAGTGGTTCGAGAAGTACGCCAACGGTCGCAGCTACACGTCCGAGAAAGCGCCTCAGCCGTAACCAGCAGCTCGCGCGGCACTCCTGTTCGAGGCGCGGTTGACATCACGTGAAAGGTTTCACAAAATCGGAATCGCGCTCCGCGCCGCGGAAAACGAAGTAAGCTCGAAAGAGTTTTCGCTGCCGTCACGGTTCGTCGTCGTCGATGTCGCAGATCTTTCACCGCAGTGCGAACACGATTGCTCGGGTCAGCATCTTCGGCGCCGTTTTTTTCGTCGCCGGGCTGCTCGGTCTCTTCGCCGAGGTCAATCGCTCGCCGTGGATGACCGGCGCGCACGTCGCGCGCGACCAGCCGATCCAGTTCAGCCACGAGCGCCACGTCGGCGGCAACGGCATCGACTGCCGCTACTGCCACACCTCGGTGGAGGACTCCTCCTTCGCCGGCATCCCGCCGACGCGCACCTGCATGAACTGCCACTCGCAGATCTTCGCCAACAGCCCGTTCCTCGAACCGGTACGTGAGAGCTTCCGCACCGGCCGCTCGATTCAGTGGAACCGGGTGCACGATCTGCCCGACTTCGTCTACTTCGACCACAGCATCCACGTGAACAAAGGCGTCGGCTGCACGACCTGCCACGGGCCGGTCGATCGCATGCCGCTGATGTGGCAGGAGCACTCGCTGCAGATGGAGTGGTGCCTCGACTGCCATCGCGCGCCGGAGCGCTACGTCCGGCCGCGCGAGGCGGTGTTCCGCGTCGACTATGTGCCGCCGGCGAACCAGGCCGAGGTCGGGGCGCGGCTGGTGGCGGAGTATCAGATTCAGAAGCTGACGAGCTGTTCGGTGTGCCACCGATGAGAGAGGAGCAGGGGCTGGGGGCTGGGGACTTGGGGCTGGATGATCACGCTCGCGCGTCGGGGTCAGGTTCGCCGCATTCCCACACGCACGCGTCGATCCCTGGCAGCCAGCCCCTAGCCCCCAGCAACCAGCCCCTACCCAGCGACAGCTGCTGGCGCACGCTCGAAGAGCGCGCCGGTGATCCGGCGTTCCAGCAACATCTCTACAACGAGTTCCCCTCGGCGATCGAAGCGATCACCGATCCGGTGGCGCGGCGCACCTTCATCAAGCTGATGGGCGCGTCGATCGCGCTGGCCGGCGCCACGGCGTGCACCCGGCAGCCGGTCGAGAAAATCGTGCCTTACGTGCGCCAGCCCGAGGAGCTGGTGCCGGGCCGTCCGCTCTTCTACGCCACGGCGATGCCGATCGGCGGCGTCGCGGCGGGCCTCCTGGTCGAGAGCCACGAAGGACGCCCGACCAAGATCGAGGGCAACCCGCTCCATCCCGGCAGCCTCGGCGCCACGGACGTCTTCGCGCAGGCGGCCATTCTCGGGCTCTACGATCCCGACCGCGCGCAGACGCTGACCAACCTCGGCGACATCCGTCCCTGGCCGGCGTTTCTCGGCGCGATCAGCGCCGCGCTGGCGGCGCAGCGGCCGCTGCAGGGCGCCGGCATCCGCCTCCTCACCGAATCGGTGAGCTCGCCGACCCTTGCGGCGCAGATCCGGGAGTTGCTCCAGCGCTTCCCGTCGGCGAAATGGCACCAGTGGGATCCGGCCAGCCGCGACAACGCGCGCGCGGGCGCGAAGCTCGCCTTCGGCGAGTTCGTCGACGCGCAGTACCGCTTCGATCGCGCCGACGTCATCCTGTCGCTCGACGCCGATTTCCTCGGCTGCGGTCCCGGCTCGCTCCGCTACGCGCGCGACTTCGCCGCGCGGCGCCGCCCCGCCGACGCCGCCCGGATGAACCGCCTCTACGCGGTCGAGTCGATGCCCTCGTCGACCGGCGCGCGCGCCGATCACCGCCTGCCGATGAAGCCGAGCGAGGTCGAAGGGCTGGCGCGCGCGATCGCCGCCGCGCTCGGCCGATCCGGCGAAACCGGCGGTGTCGGCGCCACGGTGCCGGATCGCGCCCGCCGTTTCGCCGATGCCGTCGCCAAGGATCTGCAGGCCAGCCGCGGCCGCAGCCTCGTCGTCGCCGGCGACGGGCAGCCGCCGGCGGTGCACGCGCTCGCGCACGCGATGAACCAGGCGCTCGGCAACGCCGGCGCCACCGTCGTCTACACGCAGACGGCGGAGGCCGAACCGGTCAATCAGCTCGACTCGATCCGCGAGCTGGTCGGCGACATGAACGCCGGGCGCGTCGATCTGCTGGTGATCCTCGGCGGCAACCCGGTCTACACCGCGCCGGCCGATCTCGACTTCGCCGCCGCGCTGGCCAAGCCGCAGCTGCGCGTCCATCTCAGCCTCTACGCGGACGAGACCTCGGCGCTCTGCCAGTGGCAGGTGCCGGAGGCGCATTTCCTCGAAGCGTGGAGCGACGCGCGCGCCTACGACGGCACGGCGTCGATCGTGCAGCCGCTGATCGCGCCGCTCTACGGCGGCCGATCGGCGCACGACGTGCTGGCGGCGATGAGCGACCGTCCGGAACGATCGGGCTACGACCTCGTCCGCGCGCACTGGAACCAGGGCGCCACCGCCGCGAACTTCGAGACGTCCTGGCGCCGCTGGCTGCACGACGGCGTCATCCCGGACACGGCGTTTGCAGCCAAATCCCCAATCCCCAATCAATCCGCAATCCGCAATCCGCAATCCGCAATGTCGTCGACGGGGTTAGAGATCAACTTCCGCAACGACCCGTCGGTCCTGGACGGCCGCTTCGCCAACAACGCGTGGCTGCAGGAACTGCCCAAACCCATCACGCGGTTGACGTGGGACAACGCCGTGCTGACGAGCCCGGCGACTGCCGACAGGCTCAGCGGATCCGAGGACGTTTCGTTTCAGGGCGGCGAGCACGGCCAGGTCGTCACCGACGTCGTCGAGCTGAAATATCGCGGCCGCACCGTGCGCGGCGCGCTCTTCCGGGTCGTCGGCCATCCTGACGATTGCGTCACGATCCACGCGGGTTACGGGCGCTCGCGCGGCGGGCGTGTCGCCGCGGCGGCCGGGTTCAACGCCAACGCCATCCGCACCGCCGACGCCTGGTCGTTCGCCGGCGGAGCCGAGATTGCCCGCACCGGCGAGCGGTTCTCGCTCGCGTGCACCCAGTACCACCACCTGATGGAAGGGCGCGGCATGGTGCGGGCGGTGACGCGCGACGAGTACGTCCGCGACCCGAAGGTGGTCAACGAGCACGACGAGACGCCGCCGCGCACGATCACGCTCTACCCCGACTACAAGTACGAAGGCTACAAGTGGGGGATGGCGATCGACGTCAACGCCTGCATCGGCTGCAACGCCTGCGTCGTCGGCTGCCAGGCCGAGAACAACATCCCGGTGGTCGGCAAAGACCAGGTGTTGCGCGGCCGCGAGATGCACTGGCTCCGCGTCGACGCCTATTACCGCGGCGCGGCCGAGAATCCGGAAACCTACTTCCAGCCGGTGCCGTGCATGCAGTGCGAGAACGCGCCCTGCGAAGTGGTGTGCCCCGTTGGCGCCACCGCTCACAGCCACGAAGGGCTGAACGACATGGTGTACAACCGCTGTGTCGGCACGCGCTACTGCTCTGACAACTGCCCCTACAAGGTCCGCCGCTTCAACTTCCTGCTCTATCAGGACTGGAACACACCGAGCCTCAAGCTGGGACGCAATCCCGACGTCTCCGTCCGCAGCCGCGGGGTGATGGAGAAATGCACCTACTGCGTGCAGCGCATCAACAAGGCGAAAATCGAATCGGAGAAAGCGGACCGGCGCGTGCGTGACGGCGAGATCAAGACGGCGTGCCAGCAGGCGTGCCCGGCCGACGCAATCGTCTTCGGCGATCTCAACGATCCAGGCAGCCGCGTCGTGCAGCTGAAAGCGGAGGAGCGCAACTACTCGCTGCTCGGTGAATTGAACACGAGGCCGCGGACGACCTACCTGGCCGCGGTGCGCAACGTCAACCCGGAACTGGGCGAATAAGGTGGACAACCCGCTTCAGCCCCGCGAGGAGCCGCGCGCCGCCGTCACCGGCGGCGGCACGCCGCCCGTGATCGCGCCGGGACATACGCTCGGCACCGTCACCGACAAGATCAGCTCGATCGTCCTCACGCGACGGACGCCGCTCTGGTGGTACGCGGGCTTCTCCATCGTGCTGATGCTCTCGGGGCTGCTGCTGGTGTCGCTCACCTACCTGGTGTTCAAGGGCATCGGCATCTGGGGCAACAACGTGCCGGTGGGCTGGGCGTTCGACATCACCAACTTCGTCTGGTGGATCGGCATCGGCCACGCCGGGACGCTGATTTCCGCGATCCTGCTGCTCTTGAAGCAGACCTGGCGCACCTCGATCAACCGCTTCGCCGAGGCGATGACGCTCTTCGCCGTCGCCTCGGCGGGCATCTTTCCGCTATTCCACACCGGGCGTCCGTGGCTGG
>Ga0207708_10002404_pt1 | contig 13736 bp, 13 predicted proteins | sample KBSK5101metaG_FD_184340 | JGI IMG/M metagenome (GOLD analysis project Ga0207708, IMG submission 184340) | Corn, switchgrass and miscanthus rhizosphere microbial communities from Kellogg Biological Station, Michigan, USA - KBS K5-10-1 metaG... | ecosystem: Host-associated > Plants > Roots >...
ACCACGATGTAACTGTCGCGAACAGGCTTCTTCGATCTGTGAAACTTTTCGGATTGGCCGTTGTCGCGTGGTTGCTGATTGTTGTTGTTTTGCGCGCTAGTGTGCCAGGCTATGAATGGCAAAGCTGCCGCCGTTATTAAGACTGCGATTAGTAATCTCCAATTCCTTTTCATCTCTTTCTCCTACAAACAAAAATTACAGATTTAGTGCGCAGTGCGTAGAACTCCGCCTTCGTCATTTCTCACGACGACTGCAAAAAATCTGTTGTACGTTTATAGTGGTGAGGAACGAGGAATCATCACATATTGGCAGGTGTTCCGCTATCTAGTTGGGTAAGAGAGCGATTAAGACAAGTGGCTTCAAAGGAACTTTCCAGTGCCCATCTTCCCGTAGCGTTTCTTGAAAAGCACGACGCAACGGCGTCACCATTTCTGAATTGACCGGGATAACAGATTCGACAATAGGCACGGGTGGAAAGCCGGGTTTTCTAGTAGGTGGCGCGGTTGATGATTGGAGTGCCGGAGCACCTTAACGTTTGATCATCCATGTATTTGGAGCGGGTAAAGTTAATTGCCATTTAGCATTATCAGAAAGAAATGTTCTTACCGCACGCTCTACGCTTCTGTCTGTTCCCCCGCCGGTAAAGTCCCAATCGTCGCCGCAGATTGTCGGCGCAAGCGGAGCCCATGCGGTGACGTCGCCAAAGACCCCTTCAAAGGCATGGTTAGCATCGATAAATACGAAATCAGCTCGTTCGGTCCAGTGAGAAGCGGCATCGACTCCGGTGGTCCGCATAGGAGTGACATAGCGGGTCAGACTAAAGGCTTGAATGTGGGATTTGAAGGTCTCCAAAACATCATCGAAAGAATCGAGACCGCTATTCCTTATTATGCCTTCGCCGTCATATCCCGCGCCATCAACTTCGGCAGAATAGTTTTGCCACGGGTCGATCGCGTAAACATGTTTGGATGTGCCCCGGCAAGCTTCAGCCATCGCCAGTGCAGAGCGACCATGCCATACCCCTACTTCAACGATAACAGAGTTATCAGGCAGGCTTCTGACTTGCTGAGTCAGGAACTCGAGTTGTTCGTAGCTGGTCCAACCGTGAACCTCTCGCATGAAGTGATCAACAGGCGAAGGTTTAATAGTCTGACGGAGGCGACGTTTTAATCCGGTAAGGGTAGGCATAGGTTAATTATAGTTTGGCGATTCTACCTATTCCAATTACTTGAAACGGAAGATCAATGCTCGTGTCACAAAAATCAAAATGACTGATTGCTCAGACTGTCGTCCGTTTGTTCTGAAGATTTTTTCGGAAAGCTAATCAATCCCAAACCCAGCAATGCGCCAGCAAGAACGAATGTTAGTAGACAAGGCCCAACGAGATAGGATGCTGAATGGTTTGCGATGGCTGAGGCGCAGATCACTGTTGACAGCCATAGGGGCAACGATAGCAGGATCAGAACCACGCTTAGGATTGCACGCAGTAGCACTCGAACTCTCATAAGTCCTCCAGAAGTTATCTTGAACTTCGCTAAAAATAAAGGGGCGCTTACCGAAGCGCCGCCTCAAAATTAGTCTCAATCCCTAACTCATGGACGCTCTGAATCACAACGCAGAGATTGTGGCACAGAACCTTACAAAGTGCTTCGTTGATCTGCGCCGTAACGCTCCAACAACGCAGGCCAGAATCAGTACTCGATTCGTTCTCTTTCGAGCCAACCATAGAGCATTGGCAGAACCAGAAGTTTGAGCACGGTCGATACCATCAGTCCGCCAATCACAACCGTGGCCAAGGGTCTTTGAACTTCAGCACCCGCCGAAGTAGCAATAGCCATCGGTACAAATCCGAAACTTGCTACCAAGGCTGTCATCAGGATGGGCCGCAAGCGCGCGATCGCGCCCTCGCGGACAGCCTGGTCGAGAGAACGGCCCTGGTAGCGGAGCTGATTGATGTAGCTCACCATTACGACACCATCCAATACGGCAACGCCGAATAGTGCGATGAAGCCGACACCAGCCGAGATCGAAAAGGGCATCCTGCGAAGAAATAAGGCGAGGATGCCGCCAACAACTGCCAGGGGAATGCTGGTGTAAATCAGAACCGCCTGCTTCACAGAATTGAAGGTGGTGAACAACAGCACGAAGATAAGAAATAGAGCCAGTGGAACTACAATCAGCAGACGTTCCGTCGCTCGTTGAAGATTTTCAAATTGACCGCCCCAAGTCAGGTAGTAACCGGCTGGAAGTTGAACTTCAGCAGCGATCTTTCTTTGCGCTTCCTCGACAAAGCTCTTGATGTCGCGACCTCGTACATTGAGTTCCACGCCAATTCGTCGACGAGTATCTTCGCGCGAGATCTGAGCCGGGCCTTCCACAACCTTAACGTCCGCAACTTCTGCGAGTGGGACGCGAGCACCGTTGGGAGCAGGAACCAAAAGATTCTTGATTGTCTCAACGTCACGACTGGCTGTGTCAGTCAGGCGAACGACCAGATTAAAGCGCTGCTCACCTTCATACACTTGGCCTGCTTCTTTTCCGGCGACAACCGACTCGACCAGGTTGTTCACATCTTCGACATTAATGCCGTAGCGGGCGATGGCGGCCCGATCAGGTTTGATTTGCAGTTGCGGCAAACCGGCAATCTGCTCGACTTTCACATCCTCAGCGCCGCGGATTTGCCCAACAACTTTTGCGATCTGATCGCCCTGTCTTTTAAGCGTTTCAAGATCATCTCCAAATAGTTTGATTGCGACGTCAGAGCGAACTCCTGAGATCAATTCAGAGACACGAAGTTCGATCGGCTGCGAAAAGCTAAAAATCCCATCAGGCACTCCTTCTTCAAGTGCCTTCGACATTTTCTCCACTAATTCCTCGCGAGTGCCGGCCGTGGTCCATTCCTCGTGCGGTTTGAGCGCAACGTATACATCACTGAGGTCAACACCCATCGGGTCGGTCGCAACCTCAGCCCGCCCGGTTTTTGAAACTACCTTGGTTACCTCCGGAAATGTGCGTAGCACCTTCTCGGCTTTACCGACGGTGTCCAGAGAGTGAGAAAGTGAGACGCTTGGTAGTTGTTGGATTTGGATGGCAAGCGAACCCTCTTCGAGACGTGGAATAAACTCCGCTCCTAATAATGGAAACAACGCGAAGCTTGCCAACACGATTGCCGTTACGATGACAAGCGATCGCGTGCGCTGGCGCATCACGAAATCCAGCGCGGGAATGTAAAGTCGTTTTGCATATCGAATGAGAAAGCTTTCAGTTTCGGCGACGCGTCCGCGAAGAATAAAGGTCATAGCTGCGGGAACGTATGTCAGGCTGAGAATGAGAGCGCCAATGAGTGCAAAGACAACTGTGAGCGCCATCGGCTTGAACATTTTGCCCTCGATTCCCGTGAGACTCAGAATCGGCAAGTAAACAATAGTGATGATCGCTACTGCGAAAACCACCGGTCTTCCCACTTCCAGACACGCGTCGAGAATGGTGCGTTCTGGAGGTTCATGTTTGCCTTCGTGTTGCGCTTCAGCACGGCGTCGAACCGTGTTCTCCACAACTATGACTGCGCCGTCGACGATTAGTCCGAAATCAAGAGAGCCAAGGCTCATCAGATTGCCGGACACCTTGAATATCACCATGCAGATCGCGGCAAACAACATTGATAGTGGAATGACTGTCGCGACCAATAGCGCCCCGCGCCAGTTACCAAGAAGTAAGATCAGGACAATAATCACGAGGATGGCGCCTTCAATGAGGTTCTTGGCAACGGTGTGAATCGTGCGGTCCACGAGTTCCGTGCGATCGTAAAAAGGAACAAGATCAACTCCTTTTGGCAGCGTCTTTTGGATCTTTGCCACTCGTTCCTTGATCGAATCGACTACGGTGCGGGAATTCTCACCCTTCAACATCATGGCGATGCCGGCGACAATCTCTCCCTCGCCATCGGCGGTCACGGCCCCCTGCCGCACAGTCGCCCCAGTAACGACTTCCCCCAGATCGCGCACAAAGATGGGAATACCTTCTTTGCCTGTTTTGACAACGATGTTGGCGATGTCGTCTGCTTTCTCGACCAGGCCAATTCCACGAAGCAAATACTGTTCAGCGCCGTGCTCAATGTAAGCACCACCTACGTTGGCGTTGTTTCGAGCAACCGCCTCGAGAACCTCTCGTAGAGTTAAGCCATACGATTGAAGTTTCGCTGGATCGAGCCTGACTTGATACTGTTTTTCCAATCCTCCAAAGCTGTTTACTTCAACCACACCGGGTACACCGAGAAGTTGCCGCCGCACACTCCAATCCTGAATCGTTCGCAAAGCAGTGGCGTCATAACCACTGCCGGGCGCACCGCGCAGCTCATATTGATAAATCTCTCCCAGGCCAGTTGAAATCGGTCCCATTTCCGGCGAACCGATCCCTTCGGGGATCTGTTCGCGGGCTTCGGAAAGACGTTCCAGCACTAACTGTCTCGCAAAGTAAGTGTCGACCGAATCCTCGAACACAACTGTCACTGCTGAGAGACCAAACTTGGAAACTGAACGAATCTCTTTCAGCCCCGGCAATCCCGACATCGCAACTTCAACCGGAAACGTAATCTGCCGTTCGATTTCTAGTGGCGCCAGCGATGGTGCTCCAGTCAAGACTTGGACCTGAACGTTCGTTACGTCAGGCACAGCATCTATTGGCAAATGCTTGAGAGAATACAATCCGGCCCCAATCAGAATGAGCACCATCAAGAGGACTAGCAGGCGCTGCGAGACTGCGAAGCGAATTAATCCATTGATCATCTATTCTTCTCCCAGTCCGCCCTTCATCAGTTGCGTCTTCAGCGTGAAGCTTGCTTTGGTGACTACTTGCTCGCCGAGCTTTAACCCGCTCAAGACGCGGTGGTAGCCATCTACTTCACCGCCGAGTTCAACGTCGCGCGCTTCAAACGTTCCTTCAGCTCCCGGCTTCGGAATAAAGACGATGCTGCGATCCCCGATGCGTTGGACCGCCGCGGAAGAAACCATCAACTCTTCGCCGGCTGCTGCGGCAGTGCCGGTTTGGAATCCGACCTCGATGAACATTCCGGCTTTAAGGCGTTCACCAGGATTGTTGATCTCCACACGAACACGTGCGGTTCGGGTTTCTTCGTTGAGTTTTGGGTCGATATAGTTGATGCGGCCGGCGATCGCGTCATTCCCAAGTGCGGATGATCGCAGTTCAGCCGGAGTTCCAACGTGAAGACTCCCGACTTGTCCCTCGGGCACGTTTGCAATTACCCAAAGCGTCGAGATGTTGGCGATGGTGAAAAGTGGTGTGCCTGATTGTACTCCCGCCCCTGCATTCACCAACCGCTCCGTAACGATTCCTGAGACTGGCGCGCGAATGCTTACGAGAGAAATGTTTTCGTTAGGCTGGTCACGTTGGTCTTCGTTCAGATGAGCATCGAGCACCACTAAACTTTGCCGAATATGTCCGGCGTCTACGCGAGCTGTTTCAGCTTCCGCCTGAGCCTGCTGTACCTCGCGATTCAACGAAATATTGCTTTGAAAGTCGTATTCGGCTTTGGCTGTCTTGTAGTTGGCCTCGGCGGCGATCAGATCTTTGCCTGCACCTACGCCCAACTCGATCAATCGCTTCGTCCGTTTGAGAGTGGCTTCGGCTTCATCGAGCTTTGCTTTCGCCTGAAGAACTCCAACGCGATTCTCGGCGCGCTGGAGACGAGCTAGATTTCGCTCAGCGAGTTGCAGGCGTGTTTCCGCCTCGCGCAGCTTGCCGTGCATCTCCGCTACTTCCGGACTCGATACAACTGCAATAACTGACCCGGCACGAACACGATCGCCGATGACCACCGCCACGCGTTGGACACGGCCGGAAACGAGTGTCGTTACTGATTGGGTTTGCTGAGGGTTTGTTTCAACTGTCCCTGTTACTTTTAGGGTGGCGACGGCGGGGCGTTGCGTGACGCCTTCCATCTCGATACCCGCAGCCTTAAGAGCTTCCGCTGACAGTTTCACTTCATTCGGAGTGGCCGCCTCCTCGGTCGCTTCAGCCTTAGTCGCGGGCGGATCGGAGCCTCGCCGCAACAGCAAGAAAGCAGCGAGGACAATTAGGAGAGCGGCAATTGCGACAGTACCCACAATTAGCAATTGCCGATTTCGCCAATGCGACTTCGGACTTTGATTACGGCCCCCGCCGGGAGAGTCTTTGATCACGCGATCGATTGGATCTTGATTAGTTGTAGCGTCTGACATTTCTTAACTCACTGTTTATTGATTTGGTTGCGAGCCCAAAGCTGCTTGAATATCTGCCAAGGCGCGATACTGTTCGGTTAAGGCTTCCGTAAACTCTCGTTGCGAATCGACCAGCCGTCGTTGTTCAACGAGCAGATCGGTAATGCGGAACTCGCCGATCTGATAAGCGGCACGAATTGCCTTGATGTTGTCGTTTGAGCGAGCAATGACTCCTTGCTCGTATGCCTGTACTGCGTTACGTGCAGCTTCGTAACGTTCGTAGGCGCTGGCCACTTCGGACCGAACTAGTTGTTCGAGGAATTGGCGCCGCTTTTCTGCTTGAGAGATTGCCAGGGCTGCCTCGGCTTTACTTCCCTGATTCCTATTGAAAACAGGAATACCGATCGAGACACCAAATGAAAGTAGTTTATCGCGATCAGTCAGAACACCTACTGGCGTGTCGTCAAAAACTGAGCGACCAACGCTGTATTTCGTAAACGGAGTTACGTCGGGAAAGCTTTCAGCTCGTGCGAGACGCAGACCCGCCTGTGCGACTTCCTCAGTAAGGCGTGCAAGTTTTAGATCTGGACGCGTGCGCAGCGCGATTTCGATTGCGGCCTCGACTGATGCGGGAGGCAAAGGGAGCCCTGGAGTATCAAGCGCCTCACGCAATCGCAGCGAATCCTCAAGAGACAGGCCGGCTATTACTTTGAGTTTGAGAAGCTCAGCCTTGAGTCTTCCTTCGACGAGCGCGCGCCGCGAACGCAACCGATCAACTTCGACGCGAAGCAGGTTAAGCTCGATTGGCGCACTCTCACCTTCGTTGACTCGCGTCTGAACGAAACGCGCCGTTTGAATGTCGATGTCATTCAGATTCTCTGTGATCTGCAACTCGCGCAAGGCAGCCAAAGCTTCGGCATAGGTTGTCCGCACTTCATTGGTTAGCTGCCGTTCGCGATTGGCAATTTCGGCTTCGGCTGCCTCTACCTCCGCTTTGGCGAGATCAATTCGGCGACCGCGCCTTCCGCCAAGCTCCAACGGAATCGATACTCCGATGCTTGTTTCCCGTTCACCTGCGGCTCCAGTAAACCTTCCAGTCGTTTGCTCGAAGTCAACGGAAGGATTTGGCCGTAATCCAGCCTGCCGCAGTCGAGCGCGCGCACGTTCAACATCCAAACGCGCCGCTGCCAATTCGCCGTTCGAAGCTAAAGCTCGTCGCACTAGATCAACTGACGAACTTCCCTGCACCGGATCGAAGTAAAGCGCTACTGTCGGACTGACGATCGCTTTGCTAACGGAAGCTGGATCAACCCGAACCGTGATTAAAGAGGTTGTTACGGTTGCATCCTTAACAGCGGCAGTTTCAGAAGAAGTTTGACCAAAACTGATCGAACTCATCAAGACGCAAACAGCAGTTGCATACGCGAAAGAACGCGCTGCCAGTAGTTGGAAAATCATTGCGGCCTATCCTTGAAGACTTTAATTCGCCAGCTCTCTCAAAGAGAGAACCGGGATCAACGCTCGTCATTTAGGCACGCGAGTCGTGCCTAAACGCCTTCAGATCTCAATCACAAGAATGGATTAGGCGAACCGAGGAGGGTGAAATTCAGAAGGTAATGTGGGCGATAGAATTGATAGGTGTTCCAGAATGCTGCTTGGTGCAGTAGCGTCTGCGGATTCCAATGAAACGGTAATAGTGCCAGGAATAACATGAGTGCAACAGCAAAAGCAGTCCTCGTCGTTGGCAGGCTGTTCAGGAATTTGATTTTGATCCTGACTAGTGGACGATTCTATGGTGTTGCTCACTTCGATAATTTGATTTGCGTCGCGTCGAGTTGTGACGACTAGTGGCTTTCCACCGCCATCTCCCAGTGCATCGCCTTTACAAAGCTCCGGAGAAGCTAAGTCAAATCCCGTATAGATTAGGAACAGGATCGCAATCGCGCGGGCAAGACGCCGTCGCTTCGCATTCTCGTTTGACAGGAGAGTCGTCATCACACAATGGAGCATGTTTTGTAGCACGGACGGATAATAGAGTCAAAAACCACTCCGCCACCGCCTCTGCGTTTTATACAATTGTATTGACAGATAAGTGACCTCAACATAGAATCGCAGACATCTTTTTATAAGAATGTCTCGGGTTATTTCCTGACAAATTCATGGCTTCCCCCATCGGCTGAGTGCACGTAAAAGCGCACTTAGTGCGGTAGCTTGCCTAAGTTAGCTTGATGGCGATTTGCTGGGGTCGCTTCTGAATCATCAGCATCGCGTTCTTCAAGCCATCCAACGGCACCTCTTGGCCGTCTCTCAACTGGGAAAAACTCATCGCACCATTCGTCTCCTGAATCATCGTAGATTAATGACTAAACGACGGCATGCTAAAGGTGCCGGCATGATTCGTACTGCCCTTCTCTTCCTAATAACAAATTGATTTTTCTTCGGTTGGCGCAACCGTGAGTCGGAGAAACTCGCGCGTGAAGAGAGGTTTTGCTCATGAGTATCCTCATTGCTCGACCAATTGCTGACAGTCTCGTCAATAGCGGATTAGGAGAGTTGATTGTATATCGTCCGCATCTCTCAACCAGTGCGGAGTTTCAATCTGCCCTGGCCGATTTCAGCCCTGACGTGCTGCTCATCGGCGAGTCAAAACCTGATGAGTTGACCCTGGCTACGTGGCGCCGCTTATCAGGCGATCGCAAGCTGATCATTATTGGAACCAACGAAAGCGGGCAACTACCGTATGTGGCCGACTATGATATTGCTCTTCGGATCGCACCGAACCACCTGGCCCAACATGATCTGGATGCCCTCGCTATTGCCGAAGCCCACGTCATGCACTCTCACCTCGCCCCGCAACTCAAAGCCACCGGTCTTTCGAATGGCAAACTCAGATCGAAGCGTTCGCCAGAGACGGCGCTTTTAGCAGGCGCCGGGATCGTAAATCTAATCACCGCGTGGGAGTTGAGTCAGGCCGGTTACAAACTCGAAGTGATCGATGCCGGGCCAGACCCACGCAGGCGGCCAGACTGGCGTCTGCTTGGAGCCACACACGGCGGCGGTAACGCCCGCATGTTTACGCTCACGGAGGCAGATAATTACAACGAGAAGGGTAGTTGCATCTACTCCGACATGGATACGGTATTGCGGCGTCGTATCACTAAGGGCGGTTGGCTGATACTCAATTCGTCTGAGTATTCCGATAGTGAAAAACTTTGGCTCGATCGATTTCATTCCGTGCCCCCCTGGATGGCTGAGGTCTTCGCGCGGAACATTTACGGTTTCAATCGCGAGAGCCTGGAATTGTGGAGAAAGATGCGCGCAGAGTTGCCGTGGCTGTTTCAGAGCGTTGGTTATGTCGGAGGCGTTCTTCGAGTCTACTCAGAGACTGACGCTTTCCAGGCTGCGGCGAGATTACATGAGCGTCTTGGTTCACTCAGAAAAATCCTGACCGCCGAGGAGACTGCGTCTCGCCATCCTGCTTTCGCAGACGCTTGTAACAGCGGTGAAATAGTGGGCGGCCTCGAGGTGGTGGGGTTTACACTCAACATCCATGACTTCTCGACTCGCCTGATCGATGCACTGGAATCTCGCGGAGTTCATTTTTCGTGGGGCGTTGCGGCTCGACGCATAGTCGTCGGGCCGGACGACATGGTCCAGGGGATTAAGACCGATGCTGGAATTGCTCGCGCGGATCACTACGTTGTTTCACCAGGTGCATATTGCAAGGATTGGCTGGCCGGTACTCGTACCGATGGCAAGGTTCAGGGCATCTGCGGCTTGTGGCTAACGTTACCTAATGTAGATCCACTGCTCCGCTTCTCAGTCAAATTACATCGTGAAGGCCACGTCGGCGAAGACTCAAATATCACGCTGGCGACTGATGATCAGAATCGTCCTATTCTGCTGCTCGGCTCCGGTTACGGTTTCTGCGGCACGGGCGCATTAAATCTCGAGTCTCCTGACGTCGAATGTCTTTTCAAATCATTGGAGGAGACCGCGCGCCGGTTCCTGCCTGCGAATTTCGCGTGTGCCATTGCAGATGGAACCATAAACACTAGCCGCAAAGCATGTGTTCGACCATTCACCGCAACCGGTCTCGGCATTTTTGAGGTGCTCGGGACCGCCAACGGTGGGCGGATGGTTATCACTACCGGTCACAACACCGGCGGATTCACTCAGTCACCTTCCGTTGCGAAAGCCGTCCGGGCGACACTGGACGGCCTGTTTCATCCGATGCAGGAACTCTACAACCCGGAACGCGGCTTCGTATCCCCTGACGCGGCTGCTATTCCACTTCATGCCGCTGCGAGGACGATGCCTACTACAGGAGGAGCTATATGAGCCAAGCCTTTGCCGATCACTTCTCAAAGTTAGCGCCGCGCTACCACAATCGTCCGCAATATCCCGAAGACCTTTTCCAGCACCTGGCCCATGTCGCTCCGGGCCGCACTCGTGCCTGGGATGCCGGAACCGGCGGTGGGCAGGCTGCTGTTCGGCTTGCTGAATACTTTGACGAAGTAATCGCGACAGATGCCAGCGAAAAACAGATCCGGAGTGCGCGTCTGCACCCACGCGTGCAGTATCGAGTTGCCTTGTCTGAGCAGAGTTCCCTGCCTGACCAGTCGTTTGATCTGGTTACTGCGGCCCAGGCTCTTCATTGGTTTCGACTCGAGGAGTTCTACCGCGAGGTGCGCCGCGTGCTCAAACCGCGCGGGATAATGGCGGTTTGGTGTTACGGCCTGGAATCGGTCGATGAAAAGGTCGACCGCGTCACGCACAAACTGCACGACGATATGCTTGGCCCCTACTGGCCCAAGCGCACCATTGAAGATCACACCTATGGAGAGCTCATGCTGCCATTCGAGGAGTTGCCGCGACAGACGTTCCGCATGGAGATGACCTGGACCATGATGCAATTTCTGGAGAGCTTTCGCACGTGGTCAGCCGCCCTCTTCTATAAAGAGGACCATGGAGTGGATCCGCTGGATCTACTTGAACCTGAATTTACCGCCGCCTGGGGAGATCCAGCGCAACCGCGGCGCGTAACCTGGCCGGTCTATGTTCGCTGCGCGATCATGGATGGTGGCGTATCAGGCAATGGCGCTCCTAAACAACGATAGAACCGTTTACAAACGTCGATCCAAATGTTTGTGGCGAGTTCTCGGATTGAAATGAAGCCGAGAGCGCGTCTTCCACAGTTAGGTCACTGATATGAAGTTGGAGGTACAGCAATGTCGATATCGGCCACACAAATCGAGACTGACCGTTTAGTCACCGCGGAACAGGAAAGGGAGTTTTTCAAGGAGAATGGCTACCTTCCGCCATTCACGCTTTACGAACCCGAGGTCACGGCAGCGCTTTGGAAGGAAGTGCGAATCCCGCTTCTGTTCAAAAAAAAGAGAGCGGTCTACCGCGACAGCAAGATGAATATTGACCGGCACTTGGACGTTAAAATATTGAGCGACATTGTCAGTCATCCCGAAATAGTTCGCAGAGTCCAAACCCTTCTGGGACCAAACATTCTTTGTTGGCGATCCGAGTGGTTTCCGAAGTATCCGGGAGATATAGCCACAGGCTGGCACCAAACGGAAAGCTTTGCCACATTCGAAGGCGACTCGAAGCTCGTACCAACGCAACCTCATGAAGGTTCCTGGGAACTGACGGTCTGGTTCGCATTCAGCGAAGCGAAGCGTGAAACAGCCTGCTTAAAAGTTGTTCCAAAGACTCACCGCACCTGGTACTACGATGAGAAGAAGCAAGTTTCCTTTAATCCGGACACGATAATGAAGGGCACCGGTGCGGGCTTTTACGGCTATGACTGGGAACCGTTGAAGATTGACCCCAACTGGCAGGTTGATGAATCACAGGCGCTGCACTTCGAAATGGAGCCCGGACAAGTTGTCATGTTCACTTCTCGGCTCTTACACGCGTCGGAACCCAACATTACGAAAGACCGCCCCCGTATGGGGTTAGCCATGCGTTACGTTCCCACGGACGTGCGCGTCTATCCGTTTCATAATGGGCAGTGGACTATGTTTGGTGAGACCTTTCCTCTGGATAACTACGCGGCCATGCTGGTTGGCGGGCAGGACACTTTCGGGCATAACAAGATCACGTTACCGCTGACTAAATGAAAACGACCGCCGCAGTTCCCTAAAAAGGACGGTCGATAGACAACATGCTTACTTAGCCACGCAGCGGCTTAGTCGGCATTTTGCTGTGTTGGGTAGGTTCGACCAGATTCGTCTCAATCCAGGTCCAAGAAGCCAAAACGGGCAGTCGCTGAATGAACGCGGCTGCCCGTAACTATTTGATCTATGGTGCCTAAGTGAATTTTCTTATGCGATTCAGGCCACGCTACAGTCCCTAGGCTCATGAAGCCGATACGACTTCTACGTCTGCAAAATTCAGCCGTATAGGTTTGTTTCGACCGTAAATTGCCACTCTGACTTTTAGAAGCGCTTTCGACTGGTTGATGCCCTCGATTTTTCCTGTGAACGAGACAAATGGACCAGACAGGATTCGCACCGTGTCACCCAGGCTAAAGGTTTGATGTTTCTTGCCGTCCATCTTCAAATCCTCTTACAAATGATAGTGCTCGATCGTGGCGTTGCAAAGTTTGCCGTCGGCTTACTGCGTAGTGAGGTCGAACTGTTTCGCGTCGAGTGTCTTATTAAAGAGGAACTGACTCAAAGTCACAACCCAATCCTGTAGCAGCGGATTGTGATCCGTATCAAACGTGAGCTGGATTTTATAGGTGTGCGGCAGGACCAGGTTGGATTCGCGACGAAAGTCTGAAAACTCCTCGGTCATTTTCAACCGAGTTCCCCTCTGTATGGCCGCAAGGTTCGGCTGTGAAACTGTCGGCGCAGCAAACTCCTGTTGGTATTCGGTGCGAACGTGCTGAAACGTCTCCGCATCGAAGTAGATTTTAATATCGAGGTTGCCGCCGTCACGTGATTCATAACCGAGAACATAAGCTTTTCGGTCTTTAATATTTTTCGTTCCCAGATACTGCAACTTCGGTTTCCGGCTGTCCATGTCGAGAAAAGGCCAGGCGGTTGAAAGCGTGCCACCGAATAGCCCCTCACGGAAAACGACCTCGTGGGTGAGCAGAAAACCTGCAAAGCGCGTGCGCTCGCCGGGACGTAACTGGCCCAACGTGAGCTTGCGACCGTTGAAAGCCATCTTCTCGTTAGCTTGTTCCTGTACTCCGAAGATGAAACCCATCAAACTCATCGGACCCTGTGACGCCATTACTGCGCCGCCTTTGCTGGTGCCACTGCCTCCAACTCTGATCGTCCCTGTCACTGCTCCCTGAGCGACGACACTTTTAAAAGCAGAGCGTGCTTCCGGTTTCCCGATCGATTCGAGGTGTGAAGCTATTACTTCCTCTGCGGTAAGTTTCTTTGTTTCCTGTGCAAGGCAGTTAGTGGTAACCGCCAGCAGCAAACCACTAAACAGAATCAGTTTTTGTAAAGTCATTAATCGCATGGTTCGTCTATTGTACTAAAAAAATTG
>Ga0207708_10002405_pt1 | contig 13735 bp, 10 predicted proteins | sample KBSK5101metaG_FD_184340 | JGI IMG/M metagenome (GOLD analysis project Ga0207708, IMG submission 184340) | Corn, switchgrass and miscanthus rhizosphere microbial communities from Kellogg Biological Station, Michigan, USA - KBS K5-10-1 metaG... | ecosystem: Host-associated > Plants > Roots >...
CTATGCCCAACTCAACAGTGAAAAGAAGTACTTGGCTGTGCGCGATGCCACGTTTTTGCAACATTTCGATGAAGAGGTCGACGAGTTCCACCGTGGGCTCCAGAGTCTTGAAACACAGGAGCTTACTCCCCAAGGCATTCAGCTCCTTGATGATACCAAACGCCTGCAGCAAGAACGACTTATGATGTTCCACGCCGAATTGGGGAACGGCGTATCGTCTCCAGTGTCTCCGTCTGCAGACTATGAAGGTCGGCGAGACGCATTAATGGACCGCATCAGCGCCACGCTTCAACAGTTCATCATTCTTCATGAGACGGGCATCAGTGTCGGAGTCAGCCGATCACGGGAAAGCTCCGCGCAAGCCGAAGCGGTCACCGAGCAACTGGTCCTGCTCGCGCTCATATTTGGCATTGCCCTCGCGGGCTTTGCCAGTTACACGATTCTGCGCCCCCTTCGTCAATTGCAGCATCATATCAAACAGATCGGACAGGGTAATTTCCGTACCTCGCTGAACATTCGAGCCCCCAGCGAGTTACGAGACCTCGTTGACGCAGTCAATTGGATGGGTACAAAACTTCAAGAGTTGGATGACATGAAGGGGGAGTTTCTCGCCCATGTCTCCCACGAATTGCGAACGCCCATGGCTTCGATTCAAGAGGGTACGCATTTACTGTTGGATGAAATTCCCGGTCCTTTATCGCAAGAACAACGCACTACCTTGCGCATCATGGCAGACAGCAGCCGTCGGCTCATTACCCTCATCTCCACCATTTTGGATCTTTCCAAGATGGACGCCGGGATGATGGAATATCGCATTGTCGCGACGGATCTCAAGCGCATCACCGATATGTCAGTCAACAAAGTCCAGCTCCTCGCCGATGCCAAGCATGTGCAGTTGTTACTGGAAGCGCCTGCACAACGTGTGTGGGTCAAGGCGGATGCGCTTCGAATTGAACAAGTACTCGACAATTTGCTCTCAAATGCCTTGAAATTCAGCTCTGAAGGAGGCATTGTAAAGGTACTCATGAAGCCGGATTCGAAAGCGGGAGTCCTCGAAGTGAGCGTCACAGATGGAGGTCCCGGTATTCAGGCCGAAGACCTGCCCTATATCTTTGAACGTTTCTATCAGGGGCGCACAAAGGCCAAGCACGGGACGCCAGGCAGTGGGCTGGGCTTGGCCCTGGCAAAAAAGGTGGTTGAGGCGCATGGAGGACGGATTTGGATCGAAAGCGAAGTCAAAAAGGGGACGACGGTTCGGTTTGTCCTCCCCCTCACGAAGCCGGGAGAAATAGCATGAAGATTGCCCACGGCTTCACCTGGGGAGCCTTGTATTGTCTCGTTCTGGCTGGATGTGCGGCATGGTCGCCTGCGCCACAGTTTTCTCAACCCTACTTCGTAGTGGATACGGGAGAGGCCAAATTCCTTCAGGGGTTGGCAAAAAAACAAGAGGCGCTCATCCCGAAGTGTGCCGAGCATAATTCGTGTGATCACCTGTACTTTACACGCGCACTGCTGGGGCTCTACGAAAGTCGGGATAGCGCGTCGAAGTATTTCGAGAAAGTCATCGCCGTTTCGCCCAAAAGCCAGATGGCCTCCTCTAGTAAGCTCTGGTTACAGTTACTCGAGTACCACAGCTCCCCCACTGAGCAGACCTGGTTCCAGTCGGTCATAGCGGCTCCAGCCATATCGGAGAGTCAGGCGGTCCTGGGGCAGGCATCCGATCGTCTGGTGCGAGACTTGCTAGACAGAGAGCTGATGATCCAACAACTGCGGGCAATGAAGGAAGCCGATGCCCAATCCCTGGAAGGCCTCCAGCGTGATTTAGCCGAGCGTGACCGGAAAGGCGATACGGCCAGCGGAAGGAAAGATGCCAAAGACTCCCATAAGGGCGTGCAGGATCCAAGTATTGTCCTGTCGCTGCAAAAGCAATTGTCCGATCGAGATAGGAAAATAGAGGAGTTGGCGAGCCAGCTGGAAGCATTGAAGCGCATCGATCAGGAAATGCGGGATAAGGTTCGTCCCGTTCGTCCCCCATCGACGATCACACCGTCTCCGACCGTGCCGGAACCGGTAACACCGTAGAAGGAGTTTCATGGAAAAGGAACATATTCTCGTAGTCGATGATGAAGAGGGACTGCTGCATCTTGTAAAGATGCGGTTGACCGCTATGGGTTTTGACGTGACTGGTTGTACAACCGGACGTGAGGCCATCGCAGCAGCCAAGAAAGACCGGTTCGATCTTGTCGTTGCCGACCTCCGGCTGGGCAGCGAAGATGGGTTAGATGTGACGGAAGAATTGCTGCGGATTCATCCGGGCCTTCCGGTTATCATCCTGACGGCCCACGGCAGTATCCCCAATGCCGTGGAAGCGATGCAGCGGGGAGCCTTCGGCTATCTCACGAAACCGTTCGATGACAAAGAACTCAAGGCGAAAATCGAGGAAGGGCTTTCTCCACAACGGATGAGAGGAGAGATCCAGCGACTGAAGTCCCTCGTCAACGAATTGTATGGTATGGAAAATATCGTCGCGCGGAGTCCGGCGATGCAGCGCATTCTCCAGCAGGTGGTGCAGGTGGCGGACTCGGATGCGACCATTCTTCTGTTCGGGGAAACTGGTACCGGCAAAGAAGTCCTGGCCCGTGTCATTCATGCGAACAGCCGACGGAGTAAGGGGCCGTTTGTCGCCCTGAATTGCGCGGCCATTCCCGAAACGCTCTTCGAGTCCGAACTCTTCGGACACGTGCGCGGTGCGTTTACCAGTGCTCATGGCGCGAAGCGAGGCCTGTTTCAAAGCGCCAACGGCGGTACGCTTTTTCTTGACGAGATCGGTGAAATACCGCTCTCGATGCAGGTCAAATTGTTGCGGGCTGTGCAGGAACGGGAAGTCCGCGAAGTGGGCTCTGAAGTCTCAACGAAGATCGATGTGCGGATTGTTGCCGCAACCAATAAAGACCTCGGTGAAGCGGTTAAGAATGGCTCGTTCCGGAACGATCTGTACTATCGCATCTCTGTTGTCCCGTTGTTTATTCCACCGCTTCGCGATCGTCGAGAAGACATTCCCTTGTTGGCTCAACACTTTCTGACCGTGAGCGCGAAACGGGCGAATAAAAGCTTGCGTGGCTTTACGCCGGCAGCACTCAATCGATTGATCACCCATCCCTGGCCCGGCAATGTCCGCGAATTGGAAAATGTCGTTGAGAAGGCCGCCGTGATGACCCGTCAGGACATGATTACCCCCGACCTGTTACCTTCTATGGGCACATCACCGGATGCGCCGCTCAAGCCACTGACTGAAGCCAAGGAAGAGTTTGAGAAGACCTACCTCAAGAATGTGCTGGAACTTACCGGTGGCAATATCTCTCGTGCCGCCCAATTTGCCGGGCGTTATCGGGCGGATTTCTATAAAATGCTCAGGAAGTATGGTCTGCATCCCTCGACCCTTAAGGCCAAAGCAGAAGCAGACCTGGAAGAGCTGGACGAACAAGGCGACCTTACCGAGGCCGAACGTTAGCGGACGGGCTTCCCCACACCATTTTTAGAGGGAGTGGCCAGGCTGCCCTTCACTGCGCACATTTTTCCCACCCCGTACTTCGCTGAGGGTAGCCTGGTCGATCCTCAAGTGCGCGCGTCGAACGAGCACCTTCTGAGCGTGCGCGTTCCGCGAGCAGGAGGACGACCAGGTTACCCTCTCTACTCCCCTTCGCTTGCTGCCTCATTCGCCTCGATGTTAAGATCGCTCACGACCGGAGGAACCGATGCCCAATATCTTGCTGCTCGTTTCGCCGAACTGTGGGGCTTGCCCATCCGCGAAGAGTTTGTGGAAACAGTTACGGGTGAAATATAGCTTTGGTTATCGCGAGGTAGATATTACGACAGAGGATGGAAGAAGCCTCGCAGATCGACATTCAGTAAGGGCGGTGCCGGCCACGATCATTGATGGGCGGCTCACGTTCGTCGGTGTGCCGAGCCGGGAGAGCGCTGAGAAGGCGTTGCAGCTTAAAATGAAACCACGCGAGTAGGGGGCGGATCACCCCATGAGCGACGAGGATAATGAATTGCCGGAGCTCCCTGTCATCGAGAAGGGACCCCCGCCGGATTGTCCCATGTGCGGCGACCCGATGGCGTTTATCGATGGCGACTGGTGCTGCGTGGATTGTAACGGAGAGCTATTGGGGCCGGAGACCGGCTAGCCCGAAATAATGTTGAATGATGAATGTGTAATGATGCAGTAGCGCAACTCCGACATTCCAAATTCAACTTTCAACATGTAACATTCAGCCCCTGATGCTTCGCATCGTCACAGGTCCTTTTCATCCGGTTCTTGAACGCACACTAGTTGAAGATCTCCACACTTGTAAAGCTGACGATCCCTTTGCTCCGCTCGCCGTCATTGTCCCCTCAGCCTCTCTGGTCGAGCATCTAAATGAAGTACTCACTCGTCATGAGCCGCGTGCATTCCTCAACATACACTTTCTAACGTTCCACCAACTGGCCCTCCGTCTGCGTGATGATCTCTCGCCGGTCTCTAAGACCAGTCGGGGGTCGCCTCTGCAACTGGTCGACGATTTCTTTTGTGAGCAATTGGTGCGGCAAGTGGTTCGACGAAAGCTTCCAGGGCTTGAACCTCTCACGCGGCTGCCTCTCTCACCAGGAACCTGGAAAGGTCTCTGGGCGACGGTGCGCGATTTGAAAGACGCGGTGGTTGCGCCGGCGACGGCATTGAAGGCTCTCACGGAAGGGGTGTTTGAAGAAGAAGACCAAGTCTGGCTCCATTCCATATTCATGTTGTATGCGGCCGTCAAGGAAGCCAGCCGGTCTCTCGGAGTTGGCTCTCCGGATGACCTGGCTGCCTCATTCGGCCAAGATCTCTCAGGTTCCCGGTTTTTGAAAAGGCTGCAACACCTCTTCTACTATGGCTTTTATGACCTTTCGCAGGTCCAACTGTCATTCTTTCAATCGGTCACGAGCGTCGTGCCGACCACGTTGTATTTTCCATTGCAAGACCGCCAGGCCTTTCGCTTTGCCCGCCAATTTTTTGAACGCCATCTTCTTCCTCTGGCAGACAGCCATGAGGATTGCAGTGGGGAAGGGGACCGATCCGCAACATCGGAATTAGTCGAACTCTCCGTGATAAACGTTATCGGGGTTGAGGAGGAATTGGCGACGGTCTGTCGCGAAATTCTGACCTTAACCGAGGTGAACGGCTATCGTTTCGATGAGATCGGAGTGGTGGCACGTACATTGGAGCCCTATCAGGCTCGGCTCCAGTCCGTGTTTGATCGTCATCTGGTGCCCTTCACGTCAACAGCCGGTAAGCCGCTGGCGCGCGAACCATTGGTCAAAGTTCTCTTGCGCCTGGCATCGCTCCCATTGAACGACTTCGACCGCCCGGCCGTGCTGGATGTGATCACTGCCCCCTTTTATCGTCAATCACTGGGCGCCGACTTTTCCGACACGAAGTTCCGTCCCGATATCTGGCGTTCGCTGGTCTACACCTTGGGTATTACGAAAGGGGAGGGGGAATGGAAGCGTTTGGGATCGCCGGCCAGTTTGTCGATTCTACGCGATGCAGAGGCAGGATCTGACGAAGATATTGTGACACCGGTCGGAACATTCGAGGTGACTCAGCTCACATACTTATGGGAAGTCGTGTCGCAACTGATCCATGCATGTCGAACTCTTCCAGCTCAAGGATCGATTCGAACCTTGACCGATGCATTTCTTGCCCTGGTGAAATCCCATATTCAAGTGCCGGACCTATTCGATGGACCATCAGCCGAGTCATCCGAGCCGACAGCTCTCACTGAGGTTAGCTTGCTGATCCGATCTGCTCTGGATCGACTGCTAGAGTTGGACCCGCTCGGAGGAGATTTCTCTTGGGAGGAGTGGGTCCAATTGTTTCAGCGAGTTTTGGATGAAACGCGAATCCCCATCGAAGAGGGACGACACCAGGGTGTTCAGGTATTGGATGCCATGACGGCTCGAGGTCGGATATTTCGCACGCTCTTTGTGCTTGGCATGAACGACAAGGTCTTCCCACGATACGTGCGGGAAGATCCCTTTCTTCGTGACCGACAACGAACCGTTCTGGAATCGACCCTGGGCTACAAGATTGATGAGAAATTAGCGGGACATGAAGAAGAGCGACTCTTGTTTGAACTCCTCAGCCGGTCGGCAACCAATCGGCTGTATCTCTCGTGCCAGCGAGCAGACGAAACAGGACGGGTCATGGCGCCGTCAGGTTTTGTTGCTATCGCGATGTGCGACCCACGATTTGTTGGGCAGCCTGAACAGTCAGTCCCTCGACGGCTGACTCAACGGATCAGCAAGCAGCCCTCAATTCAAGACCTGTTACCCGCCGAGGAGTTGGCCTTGGGTTGCCTGTTGCAAGGACAGGATGTGCTCCCGGTGCTCGATACAATAGGGCGAGATCGCCCCCTCTTTGAACGAGGGCTCGTAACCCTGGAAGCCGTTGAACAAGAATTTCCTGAGCTGGGCCCCTTCGACGGCATGATCGGCACACAGGCGTCTGAGTTACCGGCTGTCACCGAGCGGAGCTTCTCACCAACAGCATTGGAACGATATGCGACCTGTCCCTTTCAGTACTTCGCGGAAAAAGTTCTTCGATTGGAGCCAGTACGACGGCTCCAGCAGAACCCCCTACCTCCCTTAACGATCGGAACTCTTGTGCATGCATCACTGCGACTGACGTATGGACGGTTGGTGTCGCTTCAATGGCCTGATAGCTCACTGACTGAAGTGAGGGTGCAATCTACGGTACAAGAGGCAGTGACCGAGACCTTTGCCACCCATGCGGCAAGTCAGGGAACAGGGCATGCTCTGCTCTGGACGCTGGCGCGTGAACAGGTGACTGAGTTGGTGACCGCTGCTGTCTCGGCGGACCACGTGGAGTATCTTGCGACCGGATTCCGTCCTGTTGCGTTTGAATCGTCCGTCCAGGGCATTGTCCCACTGGAGTCCGATTCATTGTCCGGCTCCCTGAAGATTCATGGCACGCTTGACCGTGTCGATTACCGAGCTGATCCACCAGCGGTCCGTATCGTGGACTATAAGTTCAAACAGGGTAATGACATCAGCGCCGTGGACCGCAACCTGGCCTTGTCGGCCGTGCGCGGATTGCGACTGCAACCGCCGCTTTATGCCAGCATGACTCTACCCTTGCTTCCCGCAGTAACCGATGTCCAATTGCTCTTTCTGGCCCCACAGTGGAAGCAACCGGTCTCTCGTTCAACGTTCGACGCAGGCCTCTGGACCGGCCATACCGGTGACATGATCCGGCAGACGCTCTCCACATTAGTCGAAGGTATCGTGAAAGGAGAGTTTTTCATTCTTCCCGATGGCTATTGCGACTACTGCGAATTTTCCGGCGCCTGCCGCCGCCACGACGATATGGTCGGGTGGCGCTCTCACCAGTCATCTCAGGCCCGTGTCTTGCGCAAGTTGAGAAAACAGAAGGTAAGCGATGAGTGATCTCATGCCACTCTCGGACTCCCAGGGTCGGCTCCTGGCAGAGACAACCTGGGACCACAATGTCGTGGTGATGGCAGGGGCCGGGACCGGCAAGACCACGATTCTTGTCAATCGTATCCTCAACCTTCTTCTAAGAGAGCCAAGCCCCTTGGCCATCACGGAGATTGTGGCCCTTACTTTCACTAACAAGGCTGCGACTGAAATGAAGAAGCGGCTGCGCGAGCAGCTCCTTCGTTTGACAGAGCTGACCGATGATTTCATCTCCATCTTCCGGACTCGCTATCATCTTTCCGCTGCACAGGTTGGCGAACGGGCCAAGGTTGCACTTGAGCAGATTGATAAAGCCCAGATCGGCACCCTACATAGTTTTGCCGCACATCTCTTGCGGCTCTATCCAGTAGAGTCAGAAATTGATCCATTATTTCAAGAGGATGACGGGTCAAATTTTAAGGAATTGTTTGATTTCTCTTGGCGTCGTTGGTTGGATGAGGAACTCGGACCAGCTGGATCACAGCATGACCGTTGGCGCCGAGTCCTTGCGGGGGTCACTCTCGACGATCTTCGGCAGTTTACCGAGGCTCTCGCCGGGGATTTTGTGGATCTCCGTGAACTGGAGCGTCAGTGCCAATCCCTTCCCCTTGAGGGTCCCTTCCGAGACTGGATCGTCGCCATGCATGGCCGAGCCGCTGCTCTTCTTGCTGTACAGGATCGAACCAAACGGCGTAAGGCAGAACAGATGCTCGCTGCTGCAGTGCAATCGATGACACTCCTATTGGAGCAGGGGGTACCGGGGCTCATTCATCTCACTGAGGATGAACGGGCAACTTTGGAAAAAGATCTGGGAAAGGCGCCGACGGGGTGGGAGGAGAAGGCATTTCAGGAGGCGGCATCCATCATCGGACTGGCCCAACAATTACGTACAGTTGACCAGTCCTACTTTCAAGACGCCGTGACACTCGTGAGACCCTTCCTCGATCAGATCCAGCATAGCTTTCTTACCTCCGGGTGGATTGCTTTCGATGGATTGCTGGCACGGGCCAAAACCCTCTTACGCGATCATTCGGCAGTCCGTGCCAGGATCAAACAAACCTATCGGGCAATCTTGGTCGATGAATTTCAGGACACAGATCCGGTCCAGTACGAGATCATCCTTTACCTTGGTGAACGGGCGGGCAGCCATCAGACCTCATGGCAGGACGTAGACTTAGAGCCGGGTAAGTTATTTATCGTGGGAGATCCGAAGCAATCGATTTATGCCTTTCGCCGAGCCGACATCGAGGCCTTCGAGCGAGTAGTGGAGAAAATTCAAGCTGCCGGGGGACGCGTCTATTCCCTGGTGACGAATTTTCGCAGCGACGGAGCCGTACTTGACGTCGTGAACAATGTCTTCGACCGGCTCTTTCAACAGGCAGAACACATTCAGCCGGCCAATGAACCGCTGATAGTCAGGCCGCAACGACAGCCTGAGGTCTCAGTCTCTGGTGTGCAGCTTCGATTCGTGACACCGAGAGAGGGCGACGAGGAGTTCGATGTTCAGGCTGCAACCAGGGAAGAGGCTGAAGCGCTAGCACGTTGGCTAAAGGAAGAGCTTCTCTCAGGGACGACGGTTATGGATCGCGATCGGCACAAAAGCCCGCTCCAGCCGGGACACATTGCACTGATTTTCAGGAAGTTGACCCAGACAGAAGTCTATCTCGATGCCCTTCGCCGCTATGACATCGCCTATATCACAGATGGAGAAAAGCATTTTTATCGACGGCAGGAGGTCATCGATGTGGTCAACCTTCTCCGTGTCATCGACAATCCGTACGACAGGATTGCGCTAGTCGGAGTCTTGCGATCTTCCCTTGGCGGCATGACGGATCGGGATCTGTTGGCCCTTCAGCAAAGAGAGGGGTTCGACTACCAGCATCGGGAAAGGCTATCTGCCTGGAACCATCCGCAGGCAGAACTGGTACGGAGCCTCTATGAGCATTTGGCTGAGCTGCATCGGCTCGCCCCTTGTCTGCCTGTGCCTGACGCCATCGATCTCATCTTCGATAGATTGCCCATTCTGGAATTGGCTGCGGCATCGCTCCATGGCGAGCAAGGTGTGGCCAATCTGCGGAAGATCCGGGAGATGGCCGAAGCATTGGCCGATCGTCCCCATCTCACCTTGACCGGGTTTGTTGACTTAATGATGACTAGAGTATCGGAGCAACCAGTTGAGGCGGAAAGCGCCCTGGCGGAGGAATCACTGGGGGCAATCCGCGTGTTGACCATCCATAAGGCCAAGGGATTGGAGTTTCCCGTGGTCATTCTTCCCGGACTGCACCAGGGGGCAAAAAATTCTCACAAAGGGCCATCCATTCATCATGATTGGTCGAGTCGTTGTTATAGTCTACGGCTTGGAAGCCGTTCGAATCTTGGCGCCCTGCTGGTGGAGATGAAGATGGCTGCGCGTGAAGAAGCCGAACAGCGGCGTCTTCTGTATGTCGGCATGACAAGAGCGCGCGATCTATTGGTTCTATCAGGCGGGCTGACCGCGAAACCGGGGCATGACACGATTCTCTCTCTGCTTGGAGAAACAATTGTTGATGAGGGGAACCCTTCGGCGGCTGACCAAATTTGTATCGGAACGAGTCGACTCACTCGAGTCATGACGTCGGCTACGAAGAGAACGACGCGGCATAGTCAAAAGTCTCGCTCCACTATGGCTCCTAAACCTCCCCTTGATTCCCTCCTCATCCGCCGCCAGGCCAGGAAGCTTGAATGGGAGAACCGACGTATAACACCGCGACGAGTAACTCCTTCTAGTCTGACAGGTGGCCGAGTCGAAGGGGGAGTCCCTTATGCCGGGACAGGGAGGGATTCCGATGTGGCTCGGCTTACCGGGGTCTGTGCCCATGCGGTACTTGAACAGTGGGACTTTGCCAGACCCTGTTCCGAGATCGGCATTGTTATCGAAAAGACGATAGATCGCTATCTAGGGCAAAATGATCTTCGTATGAGGGCCGATATGACGGAGGATCTTGCGGTTCTCTTCGACCGCTTCCTTTCCTCCGAACCATATGGGAGATTGCAACGTGCGACGGTGCTTGGGCGAGAAGTCCCGTTCGTGATGTCGATAGGCGAATTTCAGCTAATGGAAGGGGTGATGGACCTGATTTACCGGCTTGACGACCGGATCTGGATCGCCGACTATAAGACAGATGATGTGGCAGCTGAGGACGTGGGGCGCAAGGTGGATTCTTACCGATCTCAAGCCGAGAGTTATTCTCAGGCCGTTGCAACTGCATTAGGAGTGCCATCTCTCTCGTTTCAGTTTATTTTTTTGCGGCTTGGCCTCGCCGTCGATGTCTAGCCGACCGCTCTTAGGTTTGTTTGGTTTATCTGGTGTCTTTGGTTGAACCGGAGGAACCAAATAAATTAGATAAGCCAGACGAACCCAGATATACATCCCATGACTGTCTCGCCGGAAGAATTCAATGCCTGGATCCAAGAGGCACTTGCCGGACTGCCGGCCCGTTTTGCGAGGCTCGCCGACGAGGTCTCTTTCGTGGTCGAAGAGGAGCCCTCTGCCGATATCCTGCGAGATCTTGAATTAGAGTCAGAAGATGATCTATTAGGCTTGTATCAGGGCGTCCCGATCGATGAGACGTCGTTTTTCCAGCCTGCCGGTGAGCTCCCCGCCCGTATCGCGATCTACCGAGGACCTATACTCCGCCTTTGCCGGACAAAGGCCGAAGTTATTCACGAGGTCCGTGACACAGTGGTCCATGAGCTGGGACATCATGTTGGTTTGGATGACGAGGAGATGCCTTACTAACAGGATGCTGAAAAAGTCTGCCAGCAGCGTTCTCGACTCATCGAAATTCTCTACGTACCCCCGAGGGTACGCCTCCGGTTTCGACTCGCCTGCAGCCTTGCTGGACAAACTTTTTGAGCATCCTGCGGGACTGTTCTCCTGACACGGGTACGGACCTCGAAGTTCTCTCGGGCCGACTCGGTTTCATAATCTCCTAAGATTTCGCTTGAATCAAGGTCCTCCGCTGATATCCAAGGACGAGCATGAAGACTCCCACCACGACCATAGGGAAGGATAGGAGTTGGCCCATGGAAAAGGAACCGAGGACAAACCCAAGCTGGGCATCCGGCTCGCGAACAAACTCGACCATCAGCCGACATAATCCATAGCCGGTGATAAAACTCCAGAAAATGGTACCAGGTGGCGGGAGGGTTTTCGCGATGATCCATAGGAGGGTGAATAAGAATATGCCCTCAAGACCAGCCTCGTACAACTGTGATGGGTGGCGGCAAGCTGGCCCTCCGCTTGGAAAAACGATACACCAGTCGACATCGGTAGCTCGGCCGTACAATTCCCCGTTGATGAAATTACCGAGTCGCCCGAATCCTAGCCCAATGGGGGTCGCGGCTGCTGCCAAGTCAGCGATCTGATAGGCGGGAATGCCCTGGCGCTGACTGAACCAAAATAAGGCGACGATGACGCCAAGTAGGCCACCGTGGAAGGACATGCCTCCCTCCCAAACCGCCACGATACTGAGTGGGTGCTGCACATAGTACGAAAAATTATAGAAGAGCGTGTAGCCGAGTCTCCCTCCGATAAACACCCCGAACGCAGCCCACACAATCATATTGTAGACCTGGTCCTTCGTCATGGAGAGGCCCTTCGATTCCACTCGACGTCGGATCAGGAAGTAGGCACCAGCCAGTCCGATCAGATACATCAGACCATACCAGCGAAACTGCAGGGGGCCCAGCTCAAGGAAGACCGGACTGATATTGGGATAAGGGATCGCGTGCAGCCGAGTCATTAGTGCCTCATGTGGCATATGGGTGGATCATAGGTGAGGGTTTCATCCATTGCAAGCAGACGAGCGCCTCTTGGGAAATCTATTCTGACCCTTGCCCAGAGCCAGCTTGAGCGATCTGCAACTTTCGTATGTTGGTTTTCTGTCACGCCTGTGTCATGACCTGTGAGGAAAACACAACTGAAAATTAATCCAGTTTAATTGTGGGGACAGGGTTGGGACAAATCCTTGCAGTCTGCCTGAATCATCCCAGTCTGGTCTGACAAACGATCCGCAGGCACCTGGGTCAAGTTCGTCTGGGAAAAATCTTCAACTTATTCCGATCAGTAGGCCTCTAGTTCCTTCGAGCCTGCGGTCTCTCTTTTGCCCGCAACCCTCTTGTTTCGCGCGAGGTATGACTCGACAGACTCCTAGGGATTTGCGTTGCTCCCCCTGGCATGCATACTGCTGTATGGATAGAGCATCAGCAGCCAGGTTATCGGTAGTCACATATCTGATTTAACTGCAGAGGAGGTTTCACCATGTCAGACCAGGGACGTCAGGTAGCGAAAGTCGCAGCGTTGCTCGCAGGTGGGGCAGTGATTGGAGCAGGAATTGGATTACTCTTTGCGCCGCAAGCGGGGGCCGATACGCGGCGTGGTGTCGGTCGCTATGCCAAGAAAGCCCAGGTGCAAGCGGCTCGATGGAGTCGGACGGTTCAATCCAGTATGAAAGACGCGATGGATCGCAGTAAGTCGCTCATCTGCAAGGATGAGCAGAGACCGCAGATCGAAGCAGCCTAGTTAGCTAGACTCACTCGCGATCGGACTTGAAGGGACTGGCTCCGCCTTCTGCGGCGGTGCCTGTCCCGCATCTGCGGGGTCGACCTTGACCGACCTAGAGTCCGATGCTAGAGTCCCGCCACTGTGGCCCCCGCTGCCGGAGTGGTGAAATTGACAGACGCAAGGGATTTAAGATCCTGCACCAACCCTCGGGCAGGGACTCGCCACACGAAAGTATTATACGCGGGGATGTGGCGAAACTGGCATACGCACAGGACTTAAAATCCTGTGACCTTAACGGTCGTGTGGGTTCGATCCCCACCATCCCCACCACACTCAATCCTCTCGACATGGGCCTGTTATCGTCCTCCCATAGACGCCCAGCATTTACCGGACTGACCCTCGTATACATGGCCGAGGCCGAACATAAAAAGGGTTACCAGGGAAAGACCAAATTGCCCCGATAACCCTCTCTATGTCGCGCCTCAGGTGGTATTAAATCACACCCTCGTAGGACATCGTTTTTTTATAACATTGATCTCCATCTGGTACCTGGGAGATACCCTAGTTGAATGGCAATTTAGGAGACCGAAAGAGAGTGGAGAAGAGTTGGGTGGCCTGGGAAGGCCGTGGGGAGTGGGGGGTTACGAAGCTGAAGCCACCCAAATGGTT
>Ga0207708_10002406_pt1 | contig 13734 bp, 10 predicted proteins | sample KBSK5101metaG_FD_184340 | JGI IMG/M metagenome (GOLD analysis project Ga0207708, IMG submission 184340) | Corn, switchgrass and miscanthus rhizosphere microbial communities from Kellogg Biological Station, Michigan, USA - KBS K5-10-1 metaG... | ecosystem: Host-associated > Plants > Roots >...
ACGATGTTCTCGGCGACCAATGCGGTGCTGCTGAAGCCGCTGCCCTACCCCGACCCTGATCGCATGGTCGTCGTGCGCGAGACGCGGGCGCAGGCAGGGTTCGAGAAGACGGTCGTGGCCGCGCGCGAGTATCTCGACTGGACTCGCGGGAGCAAGGTGCTCGAGGACGCGACGATCGTCGATTACCCGGGCCTGGCCGTCGTCGCCGGCGATCAGCCCGCGGTGCGGCTCGGGGCGATGCGCGTGTCGGCGGAGTTCTTTCCGCTGTTCGGCGTGCGGCCGGTGGCCGGGCGCGCCTTCACGCGCGACGCGGAACAACCCGGCAACGGCGACGTGATCCTGATCAGCTACCACGTGTGGCAGGAGCGATTCGGCGGCGCCGCCGACCTGGTAGGACGGGTCATCCGCGTCGAAGGGCGGCCGACGACCGTGATCGGCATCCTGCCGCAGCACTTCTCTTTCCAGGGAAACGTGGATCTCGTCGTGCCGTTCACCTTCTCGCCGGCGCTGGTCAACGATACCGACCACGCCTATGACGTCTACGCGCGGCTGGCGCCGGGCGTGACGCGCGAGCAGGCCAGCGCCGAGCTGGCGCGCGTCGCGCTGGCCTCGCAGGGCGCGGTCAACCATCTCACCGGGGCGACGGCAGTGAAGCTGCAGCAGCAGCTGGTCGGCGATGCCGAAACGCCGATGCTGGTGATGTTCGGCGCGGTCGGATTCGTGCTGCTGATCGCCTGCGCCAACATCGCCAACCTGCTGCTGGCGCGCGGCGCCGCGCGCCAGCGCGAGATCGCGATCCGGGTGGCGCTGGGCGCCGGGCGGGCGCGCGTGGTGCGGCAACTGCTGACCGAGAGCCTGCTGCTGTCGGCGGCGGGCGGCATCCTGGGCGCGCTGCTCGCGACGTGGCTCACCGAGCTCCTCGCCCGCACCACCGGCGGGTCGATTCCGCGCGCCGACGAGATTCGCGTCGACGGCTGGGCGCTGGCGTTTGCCGCCGGGATCGCGGTGGCGGCCGGGCTGCTGTTCGGCCTGGTGCCGGCGTGGCACGCCGCGCGGACCGAGGCGAACGACACGCTCAAGGCCGAAGGGCGCGGAACGTCGGGCTCGCGGCAGCGCGCGCTCAGCGCGTTCGTCGTCGCCGAGGTGGCGCTCGCGATGGTCCTGCTCGTCGGCGCCAGCCTCATGCTGGTCACCTTCGGCCACCTGCGCCGCGTGGACCCGGGCTTCGACGCCTCGCACGCCCTCGTCGTTCCCGCGTTCCTGCCACCGTGGAAGTACCCAACCGCCGAGACGCAGCGCGCGTTCTTCGAACGCGCCACGCAGGAGATCGCGGCGGTCCCGGGTGTGACGGCGGTGGGCGCGTCCAACGCGCTGCCGCTGACCGGCGACAACTCGTCGGGCTCGCTGACGATCGAAGGCATGGCGGCGCCGACGCCGGCGACCCGGCCCAACGCGGATCGGCGCGCGGTCACGCCCGGCTTCCACGACGCGCTGGGTATTCACCTGCAGGCCGGCCGCCTGTTCACGGCCGCCGACAACGAGCGCGCGCCGCTGGTGGTGATCGTCAGCCGCGCCTTCGCCGACCGCTACTGGCCGAGCGACAGCGCGGTGGGCAAGCGGGTCAAGCTGGCGCGCTTCGAGGCCGCGGCGCCATGGCGCACGGTCGTCGGCGTCGTCAACGACGTCCAGCACGAGGCGCTGTCCGGCCGGCCGCGGCCGGTCGTTTACTATCCGCTGGCGCAGAACCCCAACGGCGCGATGCAGATCGTCGCGCGCGCGGCGGGATCGCCGTCGGCGATCGCGGCCGGCGTGCGCGCCGCGATGCAGCGCGTCGATCCGGACCTGCCGGTCGCGGAGCTGCGGCCGATGAGCTATTTCGTGTCGAGCGCGCTGGGCGACACCGAGGTGGCGCTCTCGCTGCTCGGATCGTTCGCGCTGATGGCGCTGGCGCTGTCGGCCGCCGGGATCTACGGGGTGATGGCGTATGCCGTGGCGCAGCGGCGCACCGAGTTCGGGATCCGGCTCGCGCTCGGCGCCTCGCCGCGCGATCTGGTCCGCCTGGTCGGCCTGCACAGCCTGCGGCTGACCGCGATCGGCATCGCCCTCGGGGTGGCCGGCGCGTGGCTCACCTCGTCGCTGCTCGGCGATCTGGTCCAGGGCGTGCGCGCCACCGATCCGCGCGTCTTCGCGGGCACCGCCGCGGTGCTCGCCCTCGTCGCGATGGCCGCCTGCGTCGTGCCGGCCCTGCGCGCCACGCGCGTCGATCCCAACGACGCGCTGCGCGCGAATTGAACGAAGGGGGTTCTATGGTTCTAGGGGTTCTGAGGTTCTACGGTTCAATGGTTCTGGTTCTTTGGTTCGAGAACCATGGAACCCCCGAACCGCAGAACCCCGAACCGAGAACCCCGAACCTTAGAACCCTAGAACCGTAGAACCCTAGAACCCCGTTTCCGAGGCTCCCTGATGTCCAGTCTTCGCTACTCGATCCGCACGCTGCTGAAGACGCCCGGCTTCACCGCCATCGCCGTGGTGACGATCGCGCTCGGCATCGCGGCCAACACCGCCATCTTCAGCATCGTCAACGGTGTGCTGCTGCGGCCGCTGCCCTTCCGCGACGAGGGTCGAGTCGTCAAGGTGTCGACGACCTCGAAGGACGAGCGCGAGAGCAATCACTCGGCCGGCGACTACATGGACCTGCGGCAGAACAACCGCAGCCTCGAGTCGATCGCCGGCTATCGCGAAGACGTGGTCGCGATCGCGACGGGATCGCGGGAGCCGGTGCAATTCGAGGGGGCGTGGGTCACCTCCGAGTACTTCGACGTCCTCGGCACTCCGCCGGCGCTCGGCCGTACCTTCACGCGAGGCGACAACACCGGACGAGGCGACAAGGTGATCGTGCTCGGTCACGAGGCGTGGCAGAAGCTGTTCGCCAACGATCCGGGGGCTCCGGGACGCAGCGTCCGGGTCAACGGCCAGGCCTATACCGTCGCCGCCGTGATGCCGCGCGGGTTTGCGTGGCCGCAGGGCGCCAAGGCCTGGCTGCTGTCGCCGATGGCGGTGCCGCCGTCGCCGATCGAGGTCAAGGATCCCGAGACCAATCGCGACGTGCAGTACTTCCAGGCCGTCGCGCGCCTGAAGAGCGGCGTGACGATGGCGCAGGCGACCGAGGATCTGCACAACGTCGGGGCCGACATTCAGCAGAAGCATGGCGACACGAGCGCCGGCCGCGATATCCGCATCCAGCCGATCCGCGAGACGCTCGTCGGCGACATCCGCGACGCGCTGATGTTGATCCAGGGCGCGGTCGGGCTCGTGCTGCTCATCGCCTGCGCCAACGTCTCGAGCCTGCTGATCGCACGGGCGACGGGGCGGCGGCGTGAGCTGGCCATTCGCGCCGCGCTCGGTGCGAGCCGCGGACAGCTCATACGGCAGCTGCTCACCGAGAGCCTCGTGCTGGGGATGGCGGGCGGTATCACCGGGCTGCTCATGAGCTCGTGGCTGGTGACCGTCCTCGTGAGCCTGCTGCCGAGCAGCGTGCCCCGCGCCGACGCGATCGCGCTCGACACCACCGTGCTGCTCGTGACGCTGGCGGCGTCGGTGCTGACCGGCGTGCTGTTCGGCATCCTGCCGGCGATGCAGGCCTCACGCGCCGAGGCCGCGCACGTGATCAAGGAGTCCGGCGATCGCGGCAGCGGCCGCGCGCGCGGACGCGCCGTGCTCGTCGTCGCCGAGATTGCGCTCACGCTGGTCCTGCTCGCCGGCGCCGGCCTGCTCGCCAACAGCTTCCTGCGCCTGCAGCGTGTGGACTCCGGCTTCAAGCCGGCGCAGGTGATCGTCGCGGACCTGATGGTGCCGCAGGCCCGCTATCCGAAAGGGGCGGACCAGACACAGCTGTACCGTCGGCTGGTCGAAGGACTCGCCTCGCGCCCTGAAATGCAGGCCGTCGGCGTCGGCTTCCCAGGCCCGTTCCACGCCGGCAGCGCCAGCGCGTCGTTCTTCATCGAGGGACGCGCCTCGAACACGCGCGCCGATCGACCGTTCGGCTATCTGGCCACGGTGTCGGGGGGCTACTTCTCCGCCATGGGCGTTCCGCTGCTCGCCGGACGCACCTTCGCCGACATCGACAAGGAACGCAGCACGCCGGTCGCCATTGCGAGCGTCTCGCTCGCGCGCAAGTACTGGCCGGGCGAGAACCCGGTCGGCAAGCGGCTGCGATTCGAGAACAATCCCAGCGAGCCCTGGTTCACCGTCGTCGGTCTCGTCGGCGACGCCAAACAGCTGGGGCTGAACGAGAATGCGCCGCCGCTGCTCTACCTGCCGTTCGAGCAGTTCGCGCTGCCGTTCACCACGGTGGCGGTGCGCAGCTCGCTGCCGCAGGCCGCGGTGACCTCGCTGCTCAAGTCACAGCTGGCCGCGATCGATCCGGATCTGCCTTTCGGCGACGTCAACACGCTGCAGTCGGAGATCGAGAGCAACGTCAGCCAGCCGCGCTTCCGGACGATGCTGATTGGCGTGTTCGCGATGCTGGCGCTGATCCTGGCGGCGGTGGGGGTCTACGGACTGATCAGTTATTCGGTCACGCAGCGCACGCGCGAGATCGGGATTCGCGTGGCGCTCGGCGCCGCGCCGCGGCAGGTGATGGGGCCGGTGGTCCGCGAAGGTATCATCCTGGCGGTGATCGGCATTGCCATCGGCCTGGCGGGCGCGTTCGCCGCCGCGCGGGCCCTGTCGGCGTTCCTCTTCGGCGTCGGCGCCAGCGATCCGCTGACGCTCGCCGCGGTGGCGCTCATCATGCTGCTCGTCGCGATGGTCGCCAGCTACATTCCGTCACGCCGCGCGCTGAAAGTCGACCCCGTCATCGCGCTTCGCGCGCAATAAAAAAGGGGCCGGGATTGCTCCCGGCCCCTCGGTATGAACCGTTCGGCGATTAGAACCGGACGCCGAAGGCCATCAGGAACGTGCGGCCTCCGTCCATGCCCGGACGCGGGCGCGGATAGTCGGTCGTGCGCAGCGCCTTGCCGAAGTTCGGGCCCGTCACGTAGTTCAGCGGCAGGCCGTCGGCGTCCTTCGGACCGTTGGCGTCAGCGGTGACCGTCGTGTCCCAGCTGATCAGCTTCTGGTTGTTGAGCGCGTTCAGCACTTCCACCTTGAACCACGGCGACACCGTCTTCCACACCGGCATGCTCCAGGTCGTGGCGAGATCGAAGAGGCCGTAGCCGGCGAACGTCCCGGCGCCGCGCTCACCGAAGTAGAGCGTCTGCGAGGTCGGCACGCGCGCGTAGCCCGGGTTGTCGGCGAGCTGCTGCGGCGTGATCGCCACCGTCGCGGTGTAGCTGAAGGTCCGCGCCGAGTTGTAGCGATACATCGGCGCCACGTCGAGGCGGCCGGCGTGGCCCAGGCCGAAGCCGTAGGCCGCCCACACGCGCACCTTGCTGCGCTGGAAGTCGTCCAGACGGCCCATCGGGTAGTCGCGCGCGACGAAGATCTCCGGGTTGTCGGCGATGATCGACGGGATCGCCGGGTTGTTCGCCGCCTCACCCTCGAAGTTGCCGTTGTTGTGGAGCTGCACCGTCCACTGCCCCGAGACCATCAGCGCGCGCGTCGCCTGCCAGCCGGACTGGAAGTCCATCGCGTCGTACTCCCGCTTCGGCAGATCGCTGTTGCGGTAGGTCGCGTTGTCGAAGGTGCCGAAGTTGACGCCGTTACGGATCACCGTCGTCTTGCCGTCCGCGATCGTGATGTAGTCCTCGACGAAGTTGGTGGCGCGGCGATGCACGTAGCGGGTGCGCGCCCACAGGCCGTTCGAGAACTCGCGGCCGAGCGAGAGCGTGGTTTCCTTCGTGATCGGCGACTTCAGGTCCGGCGCGAAGAACACGTTCGCCGTCGGGAAGGTGCCCGCGATCGTCGTGTAGTTCGCCGGATCGAACGCCGGCGCGAAGTCGAGACCCTGCCCCGCCGGGCCGGTGTACTGGCCGGTGATGCGATCGGCGTTGCCCGCCGCGCTGTTCCGGGAAAACTGCACGTCGTTGTAGGTGCCCGAGTAGTGGCCGTAGGTAGCCGACGCGGTGGTCGTGCCGTCCTTCGTCAGCGCGTAGGTCGCGGCCAGGCGCGGCATGAAGGTGTTGGCCGAGACCGCCTGCGTCTGCAGGTCCGCCTCGGTGCCGACGTGCTCGTAGCGCACGCCGAGATCGAACGTCAGGCGCGGGCCCGCCACCCAGCGATCCGTCGCGAAGAGCGACGTCGTGGTGATGTCGATCGTCGCGCCGCGGGTCGGCATCCAGGTCGCGAGACGGCTCGTGCCCGGGGTGAACACCGGGATCATCCGGCCGTTGGCGTCGAGCGCCGGCTGGCTGCCATTGAGCTTGTAGTCGGTCTGGAAGATGTAGCCGGTCGAGGTCTGCGAGTTGCCGGTCTGGCGCGACGACACGAAGTACTCGACGCCCGACTTCAGCTCGTGGCTGCCGATGCCCTGGCGGCCGAGCAGATATGAGAGGCTCGCCGTCGCCTGGCGGTTGTTGCGGCCGTCAGGATCCGTCGAGTCGAAGTAGGGGTTGCTGTATTCCGCGTTCGCCGGGACGCCCGACGTGGTGCCGCGGCTCAGGAACGGCGAGTCGTGGATGTCGGTCGACGTGCCGCCGTTGTTCGTCACCTGCCAGAACTTCTGCGAGTACTGCGCCGTCGCGAACGCGCGGTTCGCGATCACGCCGCGCCAGGTCGCCACGCCGAGACGGTTGGCCGTGTGCGGCGAGGTCAGCGCGCGCGGGTCGATGCTGTTGGGATGCGACACCGAGAACTGATCCGTCGAGCTGTCGATGAAGGAGCCCTGCAGCGTCTGCCCGGCCGCGATCGTGCCGGTCAGCTTCGCCTCGTAGCGGCGGTTGTTGTTCTTGCCCTCGTAGGCGATGCCGGTCACCGGCAGCAGGTTCGACGTGGTCGTCCGCTCGACGCGCGTGCCGCCGAAGAACCACAGCCGATCCTTCATCACCGGGCCGCCGGCGATCGCTTCGTAGGTCGGCGACAGCTTGCTCGCGCGCTTGGTGCCCTTCCCGTCCTCGAACGGCGTCTCGTCGCTCCACGCCGAGTTCGACAGGTTGGTGCGGAACGCGCCCGAGAAGATGTTGCCGCCGCTGCGGGTCACCACGTTGACGACGCCGCCGCCGAAGCGGCCGAACTCGGCGCTGACGCCCGACGTGAGCACCTGCGCTTCCTGGATGCCTTCCTCGATGAAGAGGCCGTTGGGCTGGCCGAACACGTTGTCGTTCACGTCGACGCCGTCGACGAGGAACACGTTGTCGTAGGCCATGCCGCCGCCGATCGTCACCTGGTTCTGCTGCGGCGTGTTGTCGGTCAGGCCGGGCGTGAGCTCGGCGAGATGGAACGGCGTGCGCCCGATCGGCAGCAGCCGCGCCGTCTCGGTGCGGACGTTGACCGCGCCCGACGGCGCCGCCGCCGGCGCGGTCGCCGGCGCCTTCACGTCAACCGTCTCCTTGATGACTTCGAGCGTCATCGTGCGATCGAGCACCAGCGGCGACCCGAGCGGCACCGACACCTTGCGCTGCGCGGCCGCGAAGCCGGACAGCTCGAAGCGGACGACGTAGTCTCCCGGCGGCAGCCCGGGAATGGAGTAGACGCCATTCACGTCGGTGACGGCGGACCGCACACCCTGGAGCGATGGAGATTCGACCGTGATGGTGACGCCCGGAAGTGCGAGGCCGTCGGACGATGCAATACGCCCGCGAACCGCACCCGACTGTTCACCCTGAGCGAAGACCGGTGCCGCGAGGAGCAGCAGCAACGCGGGAATGAAGGCGAGTACACGACGCATGACAGAAAACTCCCTTATGAGCAGGTCTGTTTCGATACCCCATGGCAGAGCATTGCCCGTGCCATCACAGTTTTCGTCACGAAATCACGGTTTCTTCGCAGGAAACGGGCGGGTCAGGAAGTGCAGCTCGCGGATCCCCGGCACGCCTGTGTGCCGTTCTGAGACGCCGCCGTTACGGAACTGGAACGTGGCGAAGGTGCGTTCGACACCTTGGCCAGCACGCCTTCCAGCACTGGCGTCATCGCGCGAAGCTGCCGCGCGCGGATCACGATGTCCCACAGCGGCTCGAACTTCTTCCAGCCCGCCGCATAGGCGAAGTGCTTCGCGCGGTGTTTGATCGTCCCATGAGCAAAGGCCGCGCCGGCGATCGATCGCCAGCGGTAGAACTCGCGGTAGGCCCAGTCGTAGCCGTCCTTCAGGGCTTCCGGCGTCAGGCGCGCCGGGCGATAGACGACGTGCCGCGTGTCGTAGCGATCCCAGTTGTTCGTGGTGATCCGTCCCTCGCGCAGCATGCGCGCGTGCAGCCCCGTGCCGGGATACGGCGTCTGGATGTGGAACGTCGCGGTGGTGACGCCGTGGGCGATCGCCCAGTCCACGGTGCGGCGGAAGACGTCCCCTTCGTCGTCGTCCATGCCGAAGACGAAGCTGCCGTTGATCATGATCCCGAGATCGTGCAGCCGCGCGGTCACCGCTGAATAGTCGCGGCCGAGGTTTTGCCGCTTCTGGCTCCGCCGCAGGTTCTCGGGCGTCAGCGTCTCGAAGCCGACGAACAGGCTGCGCAGGCCCGCCTCGGCGGCGTGCTCGATCAGATCGCCGCGCAGGACGCTGTCGACGGTGGCGGCCCCCTGGAACAGGCGGTTCATGCCCTTCATGCCGTCGAACAGCGCGCGCGCGAAGCGCGGATCGCCGAGCAGATGGTCGTCGAGGAAATAGAGGTGGCGCCCGGGCAGCCGCGCGATTTCGGCCAGCGCGGCGTCGACGCGCTGCGTGTAGAAGGATCGACCGCCCTGGAAGAACGCGTCCTTGTAGCAGAAGTCGCAGTGCATCGGGCAGCCGCGCGACACCACGATCGAGTTCGGCACGAGGTAGCGGCGGCGCTGGATGAGATCGCGGCGCAGGGGCGGAATCTCCTCGATGGACCGGCCCGCCGTCGATCGGTAGATCGGTTGTGCGCGTCCCTGCCGGAAGTCGCGCAGGAACTGCGGAAACGTCTGCTCGCCGGGGCCGATGAAGATCGCGTCGGCGTGCGGCGCCGCTTCGTCGGGCAGCGAGGTGACGTGCAGTCCGCCGAGTGCGACGAACACGCCGCGGGCGCGGTAGTGGTCGGCGAGCCGATACGCACGGTAGGCGTTGGTGATGTAGACCTGGATGACGACGAGATCGGGCTCGTCGTCAGTGGTCAACCGCTCGACGTGCTCGTCGACGATCACCGCCTCGTCGTCCGGCGTGAGGTAGGCGGCGAGCGTGGCCAGGCCGAGCGGCGGAAAGAGCGAGTACTTGATGGGGCGCCAGTACGGACTGGTCGCTTCCGTCAGCGCGGGGAGGATGAACTTGACGCGAAGCGGGCGCGCGTGCGGCATGACTTTGCATTGTAAAGTTATTTCCGCTAATGTAAAGGGGTGAAGCGTTCGAAACGCGCGTTCGACGTAGTCGGCGCGGTGGGCGGACTGCTGTTCTTCGGGCCGCTGATGGTGTGCATCGCCGCCGCCATCCTCCTCGATGACGGACGGCCGCTGTTCTTCCGGCAGCGGCGGCTCGGGCGTCTGCAGCGGCCGTTCGAGATCCTCAAGTTCCGCACCATGCGCGACGAGCGCGTGACGCGTGCGGGACGGCTGCTGCGCCCGACCGGCCTCGACGAGCTGCCGCAGTTCCTCAACATCCTGCGCGGCGATCTCAGCGCCGTCGGGCCGCGACCGGTGACGCGCGAGGACGCGCTGCGCTACCGCTGGCTCGACGATCACGCCGCGTCGCGCTGGACGCTCACGCCCGGCCTCACCGGCCTCGCCCAGCTCGCGGCGCGATCACCCGCCGAGGGGCTCGCGCTGGATCGGTGCTACGCACAACGGCAGTCGCTGGCCCTCGACACCCGGATCGTCGCGATGTCGTTCGTGGTCAACGCGCTCGGAAAGACGCGCGCGCGGCGCCTCCTGTTCGGGCGCTAACAGGATTAGTATGGGGGCCACAGATGAACACGGATAGGCACAGACATACCGTGTCCAGGCATCTTCATCTGTCTTATCCGGGTTTGTCCGTGTTTATCTGTGGCCTGTTTATCTGCGGCCTTTCCTGGGGAGTCAGCCATGTTGGCGTACCTGAAGGCGCTGGCAGCGAGGTTGAGGCGACGGATCACTGATGCGTTGCCGCCGGCCGAAGATCCGGCGGTCGGCGTGCGCGAGCCGCGCCGGCGCGGCCCGGGCGGCAGGAGTTCCGGCGTCGCGCTGGCGGAGCCGAACGAGCCGTCGACCGTGCGGGCCGTCGGCCGCGACCGCCGCGCGTCGTGACCAGGTCGGCCCGCTTGGTCAGCTCGGCAAGCTTCGACCGGACGCGCCGCTATCGCTACCACCTGCGCCGCGAGTGGCAGCCGTCGCCGCGGCGCGTGACCTTCATCATGCTCAATCCGAGCACCGCGGACGCACGCGTGCTCGACCCCACCATCCGCCGCTGCGTCGGCTTCGCCAGAGCCTGGGGCTTCGGCGGCGTCGACGTCGTCAATCTCTTCGCGTGGCGCTCGACCCGCCCCGAGGCCCTGCGGCGGGTCGACGATCCGGTCGGCCCACGCAACCAGGCCACGATCGCCTCGGCGCTGCGCCAGTCGTCGCTGGTCGTGGCGGCGTGGGGCAACGACGGGCGCGCGCGTGAACAGGCCACTCGCGTCTGCCGCCTCGCGGCGCGCCTGCGGACACCGCTGTTCTGCCTGGGGACGACGCTGAGCGGCCAGCCGCGGCATCCGCTCTATGTCTGCGCCGCGACGCCACTGGAACCATTTCGACAGGAATGACCCCACGGGATAAAGGCCACAGATAAACACGGATGAACACTGATCAGGACTACTTCAGTAGCGCTGGTTCGTGGTCAGCCGTCGCGGATCGATGACGACATGCTTGATGCGCTGCCGGTTCCATGTGTAGGTCACGTGGACGATGCCGTCCTTGGACTGGATGACGGCCGGGTAGGAATACTCGCCGGGCTCGCTCTCGAGCACGAGCGCCGGCTCCCACGACTTGCCGTCGCGTGACACGGCGACGTTGAGGGGCGAGCGCCCCTGCGTCGTGTGGTTATAGACAATGAGGTGCCGTCGGTCGCGCAGGGTCACGGCGTCGATGCCGGCGTTCGGGTTCGGCAGCGACGTCAGCGCGAGCGGTGTCCACGTGCGTCCGCGATCCGATGACCAGGTCTCGAATACGCGCTGCGATCGTGTCCGGCCGAGGGCCTGCAGGCGTCCATCTGCGTGCAGGAGAATGCTCGGCTGAATCGCGTCGATCTCGGCGCCGGACTGCGGCGCGGGCGGTTCCACCACAGTCCACGTCCGGCCGCCGTCGGTAGAGCGCTCGAAATGAATGCGCCAAATGCTTCGCGCATCGGGCGATTCGGTGCTCGAGCCGCTGACGATCGTGCCGTCATCGAGCCGCACCGGCTTGTTCTTGATCGGACCGAGGATCCCCGCGGGCAGCCTTCGCCCGTCGCTCCACGTGCGGCCGGCGTCGGCCGAGGTCTTGACCATCCCCCACCAGTCGGAGGGGCGCGGCCCGGTCTTGTAGAACAGCGTCAGCGCACCGCCGGGCATCTCGAACAGCACGGGATTCCAGCACGGATACCGCGTGCCGCGCTCGTCCGTTCCGGTCGCGATCTCGACTGGCGCCGTCCATCCGCCGCGCTCCCGGCGCGACGACCAGATGCCGACATCGGGCGCTCCCTCGCGGCTGCCGCCGAACCACGCCGCGACGAGGCCGTCTTCCGTCTCCGCGATCGTCGAGGCGTGCGCACTGACGAACGGCGCGGTGTTGAAGATGAACTCCGACGTCACGATCGCGCCAGTCGCCTGATGCGCGCGGGCGCCGAGCCCCGCGGCAATGACCAGCGCGGCGACGCAAAGGATCCGCTGGGTCGTCACAGTCATCGCGGCCGCGCTATTCTACGGCGATGCCTGCCGCGCCGGCGCTCGCGATGCTGCTGACGTTTTTGGCGCCGCAACCGGCGGGCCCGGCTTCAGCATGGCCGTGCCCGGTTCCAGCGATCGAGCCGTGCTTCACACATCACGGCCGACTCTCGAGCCAGAACGGCATTGCGCTCATGCTCTGGTTGATTGGAACCCGAAGAATCGTCGCTCTCGAGAATGACGTCGAGAAGGTGCCACACCTTATCCGCCCCTACCTCGAGATGACCTCGCCTCGCCACAGCTACATCTACGGTGACTTCGTGGTCTGTCCGGTCGAACACGACGTGCCGGGCCACATGCGGCGCGTGTGCGTGGCTGGTGCCGAGCGCCTCGTCATCGAGAATCTGCGAGGAACGCCGCCCTTCCGCCTGCTCTCGACCTGGCCGGCGGGGCGCCCGCGGTGAGATCAGCAGCGACGTGGATTAGTTGATGCGGCGGTCCGTGCGCCCGCCGGCGGCGAACGCCGCGAGTCTTCTCGGCCGCGGCAGGCAGAACGCGCGAATGACGATGGCCGTGAAGGTGGGGCGCAGCGTGCGGTGACGCACGGGTCCGCTGCTGACAGGGGAATCGTAGTCGCATGTTGCCCGCGGTCCACGTCCGGAGCGCGAACCCTTCACGTTTCTGCCCGGCATCTGAACCTGCCCTGGTTCGGCCGCCAATGGGATGGTGCACGTCGCCGGCCCGCGACGAGACGGAACGTAGCACGATCCGCGCCCGTCCCACCCCGCCGATCGGTGCCCCCTCGCCCGGATACTGGACGCCTGTAGATTTGTCACGCTAGATGACGAAGGTGGGGTTGTCCTCGTGCGCGGCGAACGGCGGAACGCCGGCGCACTCCGGCGATTCTGGCGTCCAGCGCGCCGGCAGCGTGCCGGCCTCGAGGCGCGCGTCACTCGTCTCCATCAGAAGCAGGTGCCACGCCTGGCGAGTTGCGCGGCTGCAGCTCTCATCAACGGAGAGCGCGCGACGCGCGCAGCGGCAAGCGCATCGGTGTACGCGCGGCGGCTGCGCGCCGCGTCCGCAGGCTGTTTCTCGTAGTCATAGCCCTCGGCCGCGCAGATCCAGCGGTGCGCCGCGAGCAGCGAGAGATACTCGTTCAGCCCGTCGCCCGGATGCTCGCGCTGATAGCGTTCCGCAAACGTCGCCTCGCGCTCCGGGCAGTCGTGGTAGCCCTCCCACTCGTAGCAGGGGCGCAACTGGTCGACATACCGTACGGCGCGTGCCGTCGCGTCCGGCCCGTCCGCGATGGCGAACAGCCGCCGCTCGTAGCGCACCTGCGCTTCGTAGACCATTGCCAGCGTCCCGTCCGAATCCGCCGCACGGGGGCGCGGCGATCGGTAGGCGCGCGCCCGCTCCTGCAGCCTGGTGAGTTCATCGCGCACATCATGCGGAAGCGCGCTCGAGTCGAACGCGCGATCCGCGTCCCACAGCAGCAGGCTCACCAGAGGGTTCGCGTCACGCGTCTGAATGGCGGACGCCGGCAGCCCGAACGCGACAGCTGCGACGATCGCCAGCCGCCGCCACGCACGACTCGGCGCGAGCGCCGATGCCAGCGTCAGTCCTGCCAGTGCGTGGGCAACCGGTGACGGCATTCGTACCTACGTGCCGGAACGATCTTATCAACGTCGCGTCGCTGCGGCGGCTGACTTCCGCCTGAAGGCGGAAGCCACGAGCGCCCCTCGGCCTCGCAGTCCGCACGCACCTCGCACGCCGCACCTCTGCCCTCTGCCCAGGCCCCATCCCCAGGCCCTCT
>Ga0207708_10002407_pt1 | contig 13728 bp, 15 predicted proteins | sample KBSK5101metaG_FD_184340 | JGI IMG/M metagenome (GOLD analysis project Ga0207708, IMG submission 184340) | Corn, switchgrass and miscanthus rhizosphere microbial communities from Kellogg Biological Station, Michigan, USA - KBS K5-10-1 metaG... | ecosystem: Host-associated > Plants > Roots >...
TCGACATTGATCCAGTTGCGAGGATCGCGATCGACTTCTCCCCGTGCTTTTTCAAACTTCAACAGAGGGTCTTCTACAACCGGCGTCGGTGTCGGCGCTTCGGTGATGGGTTGCGTGTTTGTTACGTTCGCCAGCCCCGGAAGAAAGGGAACACGGTCGCGATAACGTGCTCCGGCATAAAATGCGGCGCCGAGAAGTGCCAACACAAAAAGGAAAAGAAAGAATCGTCCCGCGCCGCTGCGCTTGCTTGATCTGTCTTCAATCACCATTGGTCGGTTCTCTTGCACGATCTGCGTCGGTTGATTGGGGGCTGGAAAAGCAATACGCGACGGCGGCACAAACGCGCCTTCCGCCTGAGCTGGTGGGACCTCACCCTGGTCAACTGACGGCGGATAGTCAGGACTAATCGTGGGCTCAAGTTCTTCTGTACGATCTTCCGTAGCGATTCGTTTCCCAGCCCGCACGATTACGACGGTCAGGTTGTCTTCTGCCCCGCGTTCGTAACATCGCCGCTTTAGCTCGACACACGTTGATTCGAGGTCGTCGTTCAGAATTAAGATCTGCCGCAGTTCATTGTCGGAGACGTGGCGCGTGATGCCGTCTGTACAAAGAAGAAACTCAGTTCCTTCTTCGACTTCGATGGTTTTCATATCAACTTCGACGCTATCTTCTGCGCCGAGAGCCCGGCTAATCACGTTTTTGCTGGGATGATTGGCTGCCTGCTCGGCCGTCATCCGACCGGCGCGCACTTCTTCTTCGACAACGGAATGATCTTCTGTTTCGCGGTGCAGCTTGCCATCAGGCGTGAGGCGATAGAGCCGGGAGTCGCCAACGTGACCGAAGGTAGCTACATTGCCATCCAGGTGAAGCGCGACGATAGTTGTAGCCATCATCGAAAACTTCGTGTGTTCCTGGGCCATCTGATGAATTGAGGCGTTGGCTCGCTGGATTGCCAGCTCCATCAGGTCTTCGATGTCGGAGCCATTCGTGTGATGACGAAACGCTTCATCTAAAACCTCGATGGCGGTCTGCGACGCAACTTCACCCGCCTCAGCGCCGCCCACACCATCAGCCACCGCAAAGATGGAACGCTCTGCGTCGGCGAGAAATGAATCTTCGTTGAGGGGTCGTCGCTCGTTAAGACCACGATCGCTGAGCGCTGAAGATTTGACGGTGAAGGCTTTTGAGTCTTTGCTCATTCCACTGCCTCCAGCTTAAGGGGAGAAACAGGTTTATCGGGCGGGCGTTCTGCTATCACTCGATCGCGCGCATTGCGATTTGAAAAAGCCATCAGCATTCCGAGCATCGCGAAACTGGTAATCAAGCTGAATCCACCGTGACTGACGAAAGGCAACGTGATTCCCGTCATCGGCAGTGCACGCAGGATCCCGCCGACATTTACCAGAGCCTGAAAACCCACAAAGGCGGTTAGACCAGCTGCACAGAGCTTTGTAAACATATCACGCGCTTCCAGCGAAGTGCGAACACCTGCTATCACAAAAATAATGATCGCCAACATTATTATCGCGCCGCCGGTGAGCCCTGTCTCTTCCGCTATCGCTGCGTAAACATAATCAGAGTCGGCGATGGGAATGACCTCAGGATACCCCAGGCCAAATCCGCGGCCGGTCGTCCGACCAGAAGAGATCCCGAATACAGCCTGGGCCGGTTGGAATGCCAACTTGTCGAACCAGATGTCGACATTCACCGACTTCTGCATGGCCGGCGACAGCTCCGCGAGTTCTTTCAGTTTCGGGTTTTCGTTAAGCGCCTCTTGATATTCCTTTTTCCACCACGAGACCTCCGGCGATGGCGGATCAAAACCATCGAGCCACAAGTGGAACCGTTGCTGAATACGAGCGGGCATTGCAGCGCCAATCGGTCGAGCGATGGTGGGCAGCATGGGGACTTGTTCCTGGATATCACGCGGTAGTGCACCCACGACCAGGATACTAATCACCAACAAGACTGAGCCGACGAAAACAAGTAACTGCGGCCAACGACGAACAGCGACGAGATAGAGCGTCGTATAAGCGCCACTAAAGATCAGCATCTGGCCGAAGTCCTTCAACGCGAAGAAGGGAACGAAAGGCAACGCAGCCATCACCAACAACGGCACGATGTCTCGCGCTCTGGGAATGCCCCAATAAGTTTCCGCAAGGTCTTTGTAGCGAGCTGTGAGTATTCCAGCAAACCCGACGAGAAAGGGAATCTTCGAAGGCTCCCAGGGCGTCATGTTACCCAGGGCCTTTCCGGCGCTCGACGTAATGACCGCGATAGTTAGTGGGACCAGCGTCAGCAAGACGATGATGAAACTGTTTCGTTGCAGCCAAAGAAGAAAGCCGTCGCGATTGCAGAATGCGTAGGCCACTGCAAAAGCAAAGAAAGAAAAGATTGGGATCCACGTGTAGCCGGCAGTAAGAGCATTCCAGAGCGAATAGTTTGATTCCTTACGTGGCAGCTTATCGATATCGACGGGTTCCGCGGGGGTTGGCGGCAAACCCATCATCTGTTTCTTTAGCGGCTCATAGTTCTCCATGATGTAGCGCATTCGCAACGACTGCATTTTCTCTTCGCGAGCGGCCGCCTTGTTGCGCGCGTTGTATTCAGGATCGCTGTAGAGCCGGTACTGGATGAGCATGCCGAAAGAAAACAGCAGGATAGCGGTGGTGAACAGAATCCAGTTGCCGGCAAACTTCATCCGACGTGAAAGCCAGAGCATCAAGAAGATCAGCGGGAGGAACATGAGTAGATCACGTACCCCACCGATCACTGACGTTTCATATCCGCGTAGCACACCTGCGCGGTGGATCGCGATGTAACCGGCGACTTCGAGTGCCAGTAGGACCAGGATGATTAGGAGATGTGATGATGCTCGGTTTTTCATCTCTGTGTCGGGCGTGGTGCCGGTCTGGTTGGAACGTTTGTTGGGGGCGGTCCACCTCGCGCTACATTGAAGTAGCCAAGATCGCGTGCCTTCAAGACGAGCGCAGCTGCGATAGGCGCTGCTGACCTTGATCCGTAACCACCACCTTCGACGATCACGGCGATTGCCAACTGTGGGCGTTCGAGTGGAGCGATACAGAGAAACCAGCCGTCGATCCGTGGATGTTCCTCGTCCATCACGATCACCTCATACTCCCGAATGATGTTGCCACGGTTATCCTTGTCGACTTTGTGTCGCCTTACCTCTTCACCAGTTTTCGGGTCGTAAACGGGAACGACTTTCTGTGCGGTACCAGTCTTACCTCCAGTGTTGATGCCCGCAGCTTTCACTGGAGCAAACACTCCTCGAGCGGTCCCACTCGGTCCGCCCGTTACAAGTCCCATGATTGAGCGCATCGTCGCCGCAGCCTGCGGTGTAACCACTTGCTTGAAGACCTGGGGATTAAGGTTGAACTCGATCTTAGGTTTCATCAATCGCCCGTCCATGTTTCCGATCGTCGCGGCGGCGAGCGACATCTGAAACGGCGTCATCTGTCCGGCATATCCTTGACCATAGCCCATGAGTGCAAGGTCGTAGCGAGTTACTTGTTTACCCGTCACGATCGTTGCTTCGCGTGGAGCCAGAGCGCGCTTTACCGCTTCATTACTTCCATTCCAGATCTCCGGTTGTTTTCGACCGCGAAGCGCCTCGCTAGGTGTATCGTAAGCGCCTATGCCCAGCAGCTCGGCGGCACGCTTTAATCTCTCCGGACCAAGCTTCACACCCATCTGGGCGAAATACTGATTGCATGAAACTTCATAGGCTGTATCGATGCCGATTTTCCCGTGTACCTCGCCTGGTCCACCATCGTCGAAGATCACATTTGCACCCTGAGCTGCGTAATATCCTGAACCACTGCAAGTGAATTCAGTGTCCTGTTCGCCGGCTAAGAATGCTGCCGTCATTGTGACTGTTTTAAAAGTTGATCCCGGAATGTAGTAGGCACCCAGCGCACGACTCACGAGTGGGTTGTCCCGTTCGTTAGCTTCTAAACGAATCCAAGTCGTTTCGTCCTCAACCTCGTTCAGGCTGTATGAAGGTTCGCTGTACAAAGCCAGCACTTCACCGTTCTGAGGATTCACTATGACGACTGCGCCATGCTTACCCTTCATCAGATCGACGGCGGCTTGTTGGAGGTATCGATCAATCGTCAGACGGACATCCTGATTGCCGGCGAACTGAATCGTTCGACCGCGGACGACATCCCACGCTTCGGGCAGCGCGCCGCTTTGTACGCCAAATAATGCGCGCTCGAGACCTGGATCACCCCGATCAGAACCGAAGATATGTGCAAAGGCTTTATCCATTGGGTACTCGCGCCGGATCTCGCCACTCGCATCGCGCTTGTAATAAGCAAGCGGTTGGTCCAGCCGTCCGCTCCGATCGAGAATCCAGCCTCGCAGCGTTGATGCCGACAATCTGCGAACACGAAGATCCTTGTAACTGAGTTGTTGAAACTTCTCGTTCTGTTCGGGAGCGTAGCGTGCCCAGTACACATGAAATCCAAAGACCGATATCGTGAGCAGCACAAAGAGCCAACGCAAAGCACGCAGTCCACGATTCGTGGACGTTGAGCCCATTCGCTTCCGCACCGCTTTTGGCAGATCTTCGAATCCAGCGGTCGCACTCGCTGGTCTCTTGCGACTCCGAATCAAGCCCAATAGAAGCAGTAAGGTGATGACGCCCAATCCGCCGACGTAGATCAGCGTGTAAAGCGCAGGCATTCTTTCAGGCACGTGTGGGATTGGCGTGGGACTTGGTGTTTGGAAGAGAAATAGAATTGAGAAAAGCAGGATCATCAGTCTGCTGACGATGTCAGATATGAGTTTCGCAGCCCATATCAAACATTATTCGCTCCTTCGCAGTCTTACCTCGATATCGCCAAATCCGATTACATCACCATCATCGACCGGGCGAGATTCTCCGTAGGCAATGCGCCGTCCGTTGATATACGTTCCATTGGTCGATCCAGTGTCTGCAACAAGAATCGTGCCTTCGGAGGTCATCAGCAATGCTGCGTGGATCTTCGAAACGCTCGCATCATTTAAGGTCAGTTCATTGTCAGAGGCGCGTCCCACATTAAGTCGCCGACCGCCAGGTTTAAAAACAAGAGGCTGCTCCCGCATCGTGTCACGAAAACTTATTCGAGCCGTCACCTCGATGTCAGGCATCGGCGGCGCTGCATAGGACGGCGTGATTGTCGCAGCAGCCTTCGCTCGCTTCTCGAGATCCTCCTGCCGCAGTTGATCTTCAAACTCACCGAAATTCGGATCGACAGAGATGCCGCTCGTGAAAATGTCGACTTCAGCATCGACAGTTACAGGCGCAAGCGTGCGATAACGGTGGTCATTAATATGATCCACTGCGGCCGCAAGGATTTCGTTTTTCAGATCATTGATAAGTTCAGGAGGAGCTTCGGAGTGTGTTCCCCATTCGACTTTAAGGACCAGATGATGCGGCGCGATCTTGCCTTTGCCCTCATCTCGCACGCGTTCATCAATCAAACGCTTCATCCGCTCGACTAGTTTTGAGGTAGTCAGACCGCTCTTTGGCTCAATCGTGCGACCAAACTTCCGGTCCACAACGTCGCCCATGCTTTCAAGCACGCGTCGGAGCAAACGCTCAGGTAGTGCTTCTGACCGCCGCTCTTTATCCTGCGGCGTCTCGGTCAGCGGTTTTGAATCACCAGCATCAGCCATAAAGCCCAATACGAGTTTCCGTCCAGGGAGTTCTTGCTCGCCGAACCACGCTAAAAACGCAGTCCTTCGGGTTGACTGCGTAGAAGAAGGGATATATTGCTGGGTCGCGGCTATTCTAGCGTAACTGTCGGAAACGCGGAACAGGCATTCACGAAGTCTCACCAGGACGTCGTTTGCGGGAAAAACGGATGGCACGTGGACTAACGGTCGTGTACATTGCGACTCGACGCTTTTTCTCAAACAAATTTGCGCTGCCACCTGGTTTTGAAAGCAAATGCATTTATGATGGCTGCCAATCCGAGGCGCAATTATCTAAACCCCAACTTGTTCTCACGTCTATGCGTGCAAGACTATGAAAGTGGTGTGTTTGGAATGGAAAAAAGAAGGTTACAAGCGATCGAGCAATATATCTTCGAGGTTTTTCGCGAGAGAGGATCATCACGTCTCCTTGCGAAAGAAGTTTTCGACAGCACTAGCGAGTTCAGTAATACTGATCTCGTGCGAGCCTTTGAAGATCTGGAAAAGAGGTGGCGATTACTTACTCGTTATACCAAAGAGGGAAGCGACTGGGTGACGCTAACGCCGGACGGCGCCGAATACGCGGGTGTAAGTGCCCCACCCGACGCTCAGTTCTCGTTCCTGCACCCACCCAGGAGCATAACCTGATCATGAAGCGACCGCGCTTGTAGACTGAATGGACCAACCCGCTGAATGTGTAATCTGCAAACTCCTTGCAGGTGAACTCGAAGTCAGCATGGTTCACCGGGATGAGCTGTGTTCGGTATTCATGGATATCAACCCGGTGAATCGCGGTCACGTATTGGTCGTACCCAACCGGCATACAGCTGAAGTAACCGGATTAACTGAGGCAGAGAGCGCGCGCATCTTTGTCCTGGCCCAACACGTCAATGCGGCCATTCGTAAGAGCGGTCTGAAATGCGAGGGTGTAAATTTCTTTGTGGCTGATGGTGAAGCTGCGGGTCAGGAGGTGTTCCACGTACACCTGCATATATTTCCTCGTTTCAAGAAAGATGGTTTCCGTCTGGTCTTGCCGCCGGGCTACGGTAAGCAACCATCGCGCAAAAATCTTGATGAAACTGCGGCGCTGATAAAAAAGCATCTTATGGTCGATACACTTTAGGGTCTCTTGCAAAACTCAACTTCTCATTCTCCCCAGGCTTTAGCCTGGGGGCAGTGCTCTTTGAGAGCTGAGAACCGTTTCAACGGTTTATTTAGAGGTATTGAACATTTCGGCGACGCGTCGGAAACCGTTAAAACGGTTGCCGAAATCCAACGTCCTGCTGTGACCCCAGGCTAAAGCCCGGGTAGAAGTTGAATTCTGCAAGAGCTGTTTATTTTGTATCGGACATTCCAACCCGACATGCGTGGCCTGACCAAACTGGACTTCCACAAACTTCTTGAGCCTGAAATCCGCGGGATACTTCTCGACCTGATCGTTTTCTTCCTGAACCTCACCCTAATGATTGTGTTGACGCGTCTGACGAAGAACCTCGTCAACGACGCTGAGACAGATATTTCAGCGAAAGCCGTTATTGGTCTTTACTTCGCAGGCCTATTCCTATTACAGCCGCTGGGTCCCATTCTAAAACGCTGGTCGTTTCATCAGGAATCCAAATTCGATACGAACTCCCCCGCTGGCTGCCTGCTGGGTGGGTTCATGTTTTTCTATCTTGTGATGATGTTTTTGATTTCATCCACTGCCACCATAATTCTTACCACCGAAGTGATTTACGAGCCAGGCGAGGGCGGGGAGATTGGAACAGTTCTGATCATGTTGGGATTCGTCTGGTCGATTCTGAACACCGTCTTGATCTATCGCTACTTTGTCCGACCAAAGAAGCCGCCCCGCTGGAAGTTTCTAACAACTCATCAAGCAGCAGTACTCGGCGATATTTGTATGTTTCTGAATGTCATCTCCCTTCAGATTCTTTGGAACAACCTGACAACCGCAGAGTCGTTCTGGCAGCAAACTTTGAGCACGCCATTAGGTCGGCCCGGTAGTCTTACAGACATTCTCGGACGCTTCATCGTGATTGGAGTTCTGGCGTTGCTGGTCTATTTTCCCGGCAGGATCTTTTACCTGGCAGAGGATCGTGGTCGAAAGATAGCGTGGATTACGATCCTGCTGGCTAACCTGCCTCTGTTGCTGCGAGCAGTGTTCTCAGCGCCTCGATAGACTTAGATCGGGTAATGGCTCAAAGAACATCAGGAACACCGGAAGAAGCAAAGCAGAGAGCTGCGACCACGTACAACGCCGCTGCGGACGTTTATGACGATCCGGCAAATTCATTTTGGGAACGCTTTGGCAGTCGCACGGTCGCACGTCTGCAGCTCGCACCTGGGTCAAATGTGCTCGACGTGTGTTGCGGGAGTGGTGCGTCAGCGATTCCAGCGGCGGCGGCCGTTGGCGACAACGGCTCAGTTATCGGGGTCGATCTCGCTGAAACACTCAAGTCTCATGCTAAGCTACGGATCAGATCAGAACAGGAGCGAAGCGACTGATACGCTGACTCTAGTTCGGTTCGTTAGAGCAGTCGCTTCGCTCCTGTTCTGAGGCAGCGCGAAGACGACCATCTGCCGGGAGCGTCAAGAAGTATGTTCTGTCCTCAATGCGGTTCCGACAACGACGCTGATAAGAAATTCTGCCGCAGCTGTGGCCAGTCCCTGGCCGCCGTACGCCTGGCATTAGACGGCCGCGTGGAAGCTGCTATTAAGATGTCGGAAGGCGAACAGCGTCTAACGCCCCATCGAATTCGAATGGGTCTTGCAGTCTTCTTGATCGCAGTCGCACTGGCCACAATCTTCAGCAGCGGCCGCATTGGCTTCTCGAATATTCAAAGCGCCGCTCTTGTGCTCATTCTGATGATGGTTTTCTTTATCTTCACCAGTCGCAAAGCGCATCGCATAGCGCGCGCTTTGGATGCAGAAGATCAAGCTCACGGATTGAACCGAGCCGACTCCGATCCAGTTTCCATTAGAGCCGCCAATCTCGGTGCGTTGAAACAAGCACCAGATAGTTCTGTTACGGACCAGGAAACAATCAGACTTCACCGACCTAACCATCTCAAGCAGGACAGCTGAAGAGCGCCTATCAAACCGTTAATCGCCTATGGCCAACCCCCAAAGTTACGCGATTCGAGGCGGCATCGAAGGACGCGAACGACTCCGCATACTGTCGCGCGTCATGCATGAAAGTTCTTCGCGTCTTCTGGACCGTTTAGAACTGCGAGATGGGCTTCGGTGTCTCGATGCCGGTTGCGGCGGTGGTGATATGACGCTTGAATTGGCCCGCCGAGTGGCGCCAACCGGGAAAGCGACTGGAATTGATCGCGACGATGCCAAGCTGGAGATCGCGCGACAAGAAGCGCGCGATCAGGGCATCGCGAACGTTGAATATCTCACCGCCGACATTCGCGAAGCTTGCGCGCAGAGAGAGTTTGATGTGGTCTATTCGCGTTTTCTGCTAACTCATCTCCGAAATCCGAAAGAGGTTGTTGGCAGTTTTTACGAATGCTTGAGGCAAAATGGAAAGCTCGCGATCGAAGACATCGACTTCAGCGGCCATTTCACTTATCCCATATCGCCAGCGTTTGACCGCTACCACGATTTGTATTGCAAGGTCGTCAGGAGAAACGGCGGCGATCCAGACATCGGTCCGCGGCTGCCGGGGCTCGTGAAAGAATGCGGCTTTGACGACGTACGCGTAAACATAGTTCAGCCGATGGCGCTCACCGGTGAGACGAAGCTCATTACTCCAATCACGCTGGAGAACATCGCGCCATCAATTCTTGAACAGCAGCTTGCCAGCAGGGATGAGATTGAAGAGTTGACGCGCCAGCTTTACGACTTCGCCGCTGACGAAATGACACTAGCTGGATTGCCGCGTGTGGTTCAGGTTTGGGCCAGTGTGGGCGCAAAGAAAAGAGCGCTAGTGCCCTAATTTGAGGTTCGTAAGCTGGAACTATTCAACTCTCTGCGTGTCCTCGGCGTGCTCTGCGTCTCAGCGGTGTAATTTGAGATCCCGAACAAACCATCAGATTAGCAAATAGGTATCTCACTTTCTAGCTTGTTGAGAATTTCGAACCGTCTAGGGAACCGCTGAGACGCCGAGCCCGCAGAGGACGCGCCGAGAGTTGAGTGGTCGGAACGCGAGATTAGGGCATTACCCGCGCGGCTGAATCTCTCTACTTCCTAGGCAAACTGATCTATACTCCGTCGCTTCGGTCACTTGCTTTAACTCAGAATTAAACGCCCATTCGTCCAACGCTGTACTCACTTTGCTTCAACTCATGGAGAACACTCATGGCTGAAAACAAATCAAGCGGTATGGATGCCAAGACGATTATCTTTCTAATCATCATGGCAGTTGCGGTCTCACTCGTAGTGACGCTGTTGCAGGTACTGATTGTCGGCAAATCCAATCCAGCAATCACGGGCGGCATAGTTGGCGCATCTGTCGTTGGCATTTGGCTCAGTACTAAGAAGAAGAAAACTAATGTCGAGCCCTAGTCGAATTGTTTTAGTGCTTGCGTTAGGTTGCTGGATCTGCGGAAGCGCAGGGGGCCAAGCCTCGACTACCTCGCCAGAGCCGCCAATCCTGACTATTTCCGGCGAAGTTTCGCGTCCTTCGAAACTCACGGCATCCGACTTCGCGAAACTTCCGCGGCAAACCATTACTGCGAAGGATCACAATGGTCAACCGGCGACCTTTGAAGGCGTTGCTCTGAGCGAGATACTGCAACGCGCGGGAGTTGAGTTTGGCGAACAACTGCGAGGCAAAAACCTTGCGTTGTTTGCAGTCGTTGATGCCGCGGATGGTTACCGAGTGGTGTTTGCACTCCCGGAATTGGATCCGCGTTTGCGAATCAACCAGTCTTGCTGGCGGACCGACGCGAAGGTAAAGCGCTGGCAAGTAATGAAGGACCACTGCGAATCGTGGTGCCTGGTGTGAAGCGTCAGGGGAGATGGGTGCGTCAAGTAGTCGCGATCACAATCAAGCGCGCTTGAGACAAGGAGTACGACATGGCGACACACGACGAGATTGAGCGGGCGGATCAAGCTGGTGATGTCGAACGAATTCGGGCGACCCCGCTGAAACCGGCGGTCTGGATGACGAGCGTGCTGGTCTGGGCGACGGTTGTCGCCCTAATCTGTCGGGTGCCGACTTGGGCGAGCGTGTTCCTGTGCGTAGTCACCGGTATCTCGTTTCTGTGGTTTCTGGTCACCTACATCTACCTGTTCGTGAATGACAAAGAAATGCTGAGAGCTGAACGATTCCGAGGGAGGAAGCGAGGGAAGTCGGAGTTCGACGTCGGGAGCGAGCAGAGGTGGGAGCTTTCTCAGAACCGTCAAGCGTATCTCGAGCCGGAGCATGCTGGATCGGTGATTGTGCGCGGCGAGGTCGACCGGAACGTGAGCATTGCCGGATCGAGCCGTGTGGTCGATAAATGAGATGGTAGTTGCAGCGCCTAAGCGCAGCGTCGGGTGGCAGCTGACGGATGACGCAATTTTCTAACACAACATTTGAAGATAGGTGTCTGAATTCAACAGACCCGGTTGTACAAAATGTTTCGTTCTCAAAGTGCTTTTTTGATAACTGCACCGTCCCACAAGCCGAGCACCCTTCGCAAAGAGTAATACTTCGAAATATAGAGATCATAAACTCCAGGCAGCATGACTGTTCGGTAGGCAACGCAGCCATCGAAGATGCGGTCATCTCGGGGATGGGCAAAGAGGGAAGGATTCCCTTTTTCGCTTGGGGCGCAGTGTTCAAGCACGTGACGCTGAAAGGAAAACTAAGTGCAATGAAGCTGAATCGATGGGTTGCTCCCGCACCTCATCCATCGATACAGCAACGCTGGGACAATGCGAACAAGGCTTACTATCAGACTGTTGACTGGGCTCTTGATCTTAGAGAGGCTGAATTTCAGGGGAGCATAGATCTCCACTGTATGCCTGGAAGTCTCATACGCCGCGATCCAGAAACACAGGTTCTCATTAAGAGATCATCACTTAAAGATGTCGATTGGCGGAGTTTGTTTTGGGGAAAATCATCTTTTGATTTAGCGATTCAGTGGTTTCTCGAGGACGGCCTTTATGATGACGTAGTCCTCATTGCGCCAAAGAGGGCTGCTTACTTAAAAGATGACTTGCAGGCGATCGCAATGTTACGAAGTGAAGGAATCGCAGCGTATGACTAAGAGGCTTAAGTCGCTCGAAAGGAGGACTCATGATCAGAGTCAGCAAAGTTCTGTTGAGCGTGTACGTATGTTTGACGGTGGGTGCGTTGGCGGCCCAAACACAGAAGAAGAGCGAAACCTTAGGCCCAAATGCATCTCTTCCGGAGACGCTTCACTGGCTTAAGACACACATTCCATACGGCTACGTAGTGCCGACCAGCAAAGGACGTCATGTCCTGCAACGGCGGGCGATCGGTCATGTACAAACCAAAGGCTGCACACTTACCTACGAAATCACGATTGAAACTCGGGAACCAGGAAGCGAACTCGATCAGCAACTGTGGCGGATCGACCTGAAGGGCCTTAACCCACGGACGATACGTGTCGAACCGGCGAGTGGGGACCGTGCGGCGCGGATTGTATTTAGCTCATTCGATCCCAGAGACCCGGATGTGCTCAGCAAGATGGAGCCCGGAAAATCATTTGTTGCGCCGATCGTGCCAAACAAAACCATTTGGCATAGCGATCGAATCGGCGTTCAGCGAGTTCGAAATGGAGAAGGTTTTGTCATCTGGGGCAGTTTCCCGGTGCGCGATGAGGTCAAGGGTCAGGAAATAGCAGCAGCGCTCACGCATGTTGTTGGGTTATGCCAGTAGGCGAAGAACGGACCCTTCAGTTGTAATCGCGTAGGCGAACCGGTCAGGCGCAGCGTTAGCCTGTTGAAAGGAGGCAGCAATGACGACGACCGCGATGAAACCACGTGTCACATCCTTCGCTCCACAGTTCCTCGTCGACGACCTTGAGCGGTCGATTTCGTATTACGAAAAGATAGGTTTCACGTTCGGTGAGCCGTGGGAAGGGTTCTACGCTATCGGCTATCTGGACGGATTGGAACTTCACCTGAAGGAAGCACCCAAGAACGAATCGGAGCGCCAGCACAGGAGCGACAACGAGCATCTCGACGCCTCAGCCGGCGTCGACGGCATCGAAGCGTTCTACGAGCGGTGTGTCACCAACGATGTGACGATCATCAAACCACTCACGGCTACCGAATGGGGCACAAAAGGTTTCTATGTCGAAGATCCCGATGGCTACCTTATTGGCTTCAGTGGCCGCCCGGCAACAGACTAACGACAGGTTGCAGGGACGGTACGGTAAAGCGGCCCGCAGAGCGAACTCGCTTCTTTAGATGAACGGAATGAAACTCCTCTTACTTTTACTCCTCCTGAATCTCCCACTCTCTGACTGGCCTCAATTTCGGGGACCAACCGGTCAGGGTCACTCTGATGAACAAGGACTTCCACTCACGTGGAGTGAGACAAAAAATGTGCGCTGGAAGGTCGCGATTCCCGGAAGAGGCTGGTCGTCACCGGTAGTACAGGCCGACCGTATCTGGCTTACAACCGCCACGGATGAGGGAAAGTCTTTGCGTGCGCTGTCGATCGATCGAAATAGTGGAGCGATCCTCCAGAACGTAGAAATCTTTCGCCTTAAGTCGCCAAAGCTCACTAACTCGAAAAACAGTTTTGCTTCACCGACTCCTGTCGTCGACGGTGAACGCGTCTATGTTCATTTTGGCGCGTATGGCACAGCATGCCTCACTCAGTCAGGCGAAATCGTTTGGAAGACGCGGCTTGAGTATGACAACGGCCAACACGGTACAGGTGGATCGCCGATAGTCTACGAAGATCTATTGATTATCAGTTGCGACGGTAATGACGTTCAGTTCGTCGTCGCGCTCGACAAGCTCACTGGCAAGGTCAAGTGGAAGAAGTCGCGCGAGGGTTATCAGGCGTACAGCACTCCCTTAGTCGTCTCACTTCCCGGCGGTGACCAGGTGATC
>Ga0207708_10002408_pt1 | contig 13726 bp, 12 predicted proteins | sample KBSK5101metaG_FD_184340 | JGI IMG/M metagenome (GOLD analysis project Ga0207708, IMG submission 184340) | Corn, switchgrass and miscanthus rhizosphere microbial communities from Kellogg Biological Station, Michigan, USA - KBS K5-10-1 metaG... | ecosystem: Host-associated > Plants > Roots >...
CAGCCTGCAGCCCGATCCGAACCCGGCGAAGGAAGCGATCGTGCCGGGCTCGCTGGTGTCGCCGGTCGAAGGGGGCGTGACCAACTGGCCGCCGCCGGCGTATTCGCCGGATACGGGGCTGTTCTACGTGCACGAGCGCAACGGCTTCAACATCCTCTATTTGACCGAGACCGATCCGCGCGGCTCGATGGGGCTGGCCGGCAAGCAGGTCGGGCCGGTGGGGGCATGGCCGAGCGCGCTGCGCGCGATCGACTACCGCACGGGCAAGGCGGGGTGGCGTCATGAATTCCCGGGCGTGAGCGGCGCGGGTGGCTCGGGCGGCGTGCTGGCCACCGCCGGGAAGCTGGTCTTCACCGGCGACGGCGGCGGCAACTTCGTCGCGTTCGACGCGACGAACGGCACGCCGCTCTGGCATTCGCGGATCGGCTCGCCGTCGAACGCGCCGGAGACTTTCTCGGTCCAGGGACGGCAGCACGTGCTGGTGGCGGTGGGGGACACGCTGTATGCCTTCGCGCTTTACTGACGGGATGGGTCGGCCAGATGCTTGCAGGGGAAGGAGAGTTCTGGTAGGTTCGCAATCGTTTTCAGCCGATCTGCAATCGATTTCAGACCGGACTGAAATACTACGCAGGCAGGAAACGGGGGGAGGAGGATTCCATGTTCGTGCACCGAACGTCGGTCTCTTCGATCGCGCTGCTCGTCGTCGCTGCATGTCTGCTCGCGGTTCCGGCCACCGCGCAGCTCACCACCGGAACGCTGGCCGGTACTCTCAAGGACTCGCAGGGAGGCGTGGTGCCCGGCGCCACCGTGACCCTGACGAGCGAAGCGCGCGGCACCCAGCTGCCGCCTGCCTTCACCAACGCCAACGGCGATTTCGTCTTCGCCAACGTCCCGCCCGACACCTACACGCTGCAGGTCAACATGGAGGGCTTCAAGACCCTCAAGCGCAGCGGCATTGCCGTCAGCGCCGGCGACCGCGTCGGCATCGGCGCGCTGACCATCGAGCTCGGCGGCCTCTCCGAGACCATCACCGTCGCCAGCGAAGCCCCGCTCGTGCAGACGCAGAGCGGCGAGCGCTCGTTCGCCGTCACCACCAAGACCGTCGAGAGCCTGCCCATCGCCAACCGCAGCTTCGTGCAGCTGGCGGCGCTGGCGCCGGGCGTCACCGGCACCAACCCGACCCGCATCGGCGATCGCTCCTCGACCGGCGGCAACAACAGCAACATCATGATGGACGGCGTCTCGACGATGGACACCGGCAGCAACTCGGTGCTGCTGCAGATGAACGTCGAGTCGATCGCCGAAGTGAAGGTCCTGATCTCCAACTACCAGGCGGAGTACGGCCGTTCGAGCGGCGTGCAGGTCAGCGCGGTCACCAAGAGCGGCACCAACCGCTTCCGCGGGTCCGCCTACGACGTCATGCGCAACTCGAACTGGAACGCCAACAGCAAGACCAACATTCTCAACGGCGATCCCAAGGTCAAGTTGAACGAGAAGGACCTCGGGTATTCGATCGGCGGGCCCATCGGGCGTCCCGGCGGGAACAACAAGCTGTTCTTCTTCTACGCGCACGAGTACGCGCCCCGCACCGGCGGCGGCGACGTCGTCCGCTTTCGCTTCCCGACCGCGCTCGAGCGCGCCGGCGACTTCTCGCAGTCGACCGACAACAACGGCAACCCGTTCCCCTTCATCAAGGATCCGCGCCTGTCGGGCGCCTGCAGCGCCACCAACACCTCCGGCTGCTTCCAGTCGGGCGGAGTCGTCGGGCGCATTCCCGCCGACCGGCTGTATCAGACCGGCGTGAACATCCTGAACATGTATCCGCTGCCGAACGTCAACGTGCCGGGCGCCAGCTACAACTACGAGCTGACGCGGCCGGAGGAGAAGCTGATCGCCAATCAGCCGGCGATCCGCCTCGACTATCAGCCGTGGCAGAACCTGCGCGGCACGTTCAAGTTCGCCGGCTGGTCGCAGGAAGACGTGCAGATCCCCGGCACGATCCCCGGGTTCAACGACACGCGGCAGTACAACCCGTTCGTGCGGACGCTGGCGGCGACGATCAACTATTCGCTGAACTCGTCGACGTTCCTCGAGGGCACGTTCGGGCGCGCGCAGAACTCGCTGACGGGCTGCGCGCTGGCGCAGGCCAACACCGGGCCGACCTTCTGCCGCAACGCGTTCCCGATGAACGACATCGCCAACCTGAGCAACGCCGGCCTCGGCGGCCTGCCGTTCCTGTTCCCCGATGCCGGCGTGATCGATCCGAGCTACTTCGCGTTCGAGGCGCTGAACGGGATCCGCCCGCCGATCTGGGACGGCACCCGCATCTCGATGCCGCCGTCGTTCGCGTGGGGCACGCGCATCGCCAACGCGCCGCCCAACACGCCGTTCCCCGGCTATCTCAACGTCAACAAGACCAACGACGTCTCGATCAGCCTGACCAAGCTGAGCGGCCGTCACACGATGAAGGCCGGCTTCTACAACACCCACAGCTTCAAGGCGCAGCAGCGCCAGGGCTGGGCCGGCACGCTGACGTTCGCCAACGACACCAGCAACCCGCTCGACACCGGCTTCGGCTTCGCCAATGCCGCGCTCGGCGTGTTCTCGTCCTACAACCAGTTCTCGCGCTACGTCGAAGGCAGCTTCGTCTACAACAACACCGAAGGCTACGTGCAGGACAACTTCAAGGTGAACGGCAAGCTGACGCTCGATTACGGGGTTCGCCTCGTGCATCAGCAGCCGCAGTACGACGAGCTGGGGCAGGCGTCGAACTTCCTGCCCGATCAGTGGACTGTGAGCCAGGCGCCGGTGCTGTATCTGGCCGGATGCGCCGCGCAGCCGTGTACCGGCACCAATCGCCAGGCGCTCGACCCGCGGACGAATCAACTCCTCGGGCCGAACACGGCGATTGCGATCGGCACGCTGGTGCCTGGCTCCGGCAACACCAGCAACGGGCTGTTCCTGTCGGGCAACGGCATCGCCAAGACGACCTACACCTGGCCGGCGCTGCGGGTGGCGCCGCGGTTCGGCGCCGCCTACGACATCACCGGCAGGCAGCAGCTGATCGCGCGCGGCGGCTTCGGGCTCTTCTACGATCGCCCGAGCGGCAACTCCATCTATCCGCAGGTGCAGAACCCGCCGACGATCCGCAACCTCACGTTCCGCTACGGTGAGTTGAATACGCTCGCCAGCGGGCTGCAGACGGAAGCGGCGCCGACGCTGAACGTCTTCCAGTACTCGAGCGGCCTGCCCTCCACCTGGCAGTGGAACGGCGGCATCCAGATGATGCTGCCGTGGGCCACGGCGCTCGACGTCGAGTACACCGGCCAGCACGCCTACAACATCGTCGAGGCGGTCAACCTCAACGCCGTGGACTTCGGCTCGGCGTATGTGGCCGCCAACCAGGACCCGACGCTGAGCTCGGGAACGCCGGGCGCGGCCGCGGTGCAGGCCGACCAGATGCGCGCGTTCCGCGGCTACAGCACGATCACCCAGCAGGCGGCGCGCGGCTATCTCGACGCGCACACGCTGCAGCTGTCGGTGAACCGGCGCTTCCGCAACCGCCTGTCGTTCGGCTTCAACGACACGATCCTGCTCTATCAGAAGGGCAGCACGAACGCGCGACTGCAGCACAATGCCGACGGCACTTACTCGGAGCGGCCGGACCAGGCCCAGGCCGACGACCTGTTCGGCAACTTCGTGCCGACGCGGCACACGTTCAAGGGGAACTTCGTGTGGGCGCTGCCGCACTTCGACGGCAGCTCGACCGCGACCAAGGCCCTGAGCCAGATCGCGCGCGACTGGCAGCTGTCGGGCGTGTGGACCGCCAACACCGGCACCGCCTACACCGTCGGCGTGTCCTACCAGGGCGGCGCCACCGGCAACGGCAACCAGAACATCACCGGCTCGCCCGACTACGGCGGACGCATCCGCCTCCTGGGGGACCCGGGCTCCGGCTGCAGCAGCGATCCGCTGCGGCAGTTCACCGCGTCGGCCTTCGGCGGGCCGCTGCCGAACAGCCTCGGCCTCGAGTCGGGCGCCGACTACGTGCGCGGGTGCTTCCAGAGCGTGTTCGACATGGCCATCGCACGCACGATCCGTCTGCACGCGCAGCAGCAGCTGCAGTTCCGGCTCGACGTGTTCAACACGTTCAACCAGGCGATCGTGACCAACCGCAACGCCACGGTCTCCCTGGCGAGCCCCCTCGACCAGACGATGACCAACCTGCCGTTCGACGCGAACGGCAACGTGGTCGCGGCGCGGTCGCTGCCGAAGAACGCCGGCTTCGGCGTCGCCACGGCGTACCAGGCGCCGCGCACGCTGCAGGCGCAGATTCGGTTCTCGTTCTAACGCTGAGGGTGTCGGGCTAGGGAAACCAGGCCTTGGGATAGGGCAAAGAGCGTGGGCTCAGGAAAAAGGGCATGGGGAATGGGCAGGGGTGGGCAAGAAGCCCTTTGCCCTTTCCGATGCCCTATCCCAAGGCCCTTTTCCAAGGCCCTCGTTCCTCGGCCCGACAGCCGCCGGGATCTACCGGCGTTTGAAGATGAAGATCGTATCGCCGTTACGCTGGCGGTCCCAGTACACGGGGGTGACGACGGCGGCGGCGGGATCGAGCGGCGGGTTCGGGTGCACGAGGTAGTTGGTGACGAACACACCGCCGGGTCGCAGCAGCGCGGCGATGTTGGCCAGCGCGAGCGCCTGCTCGAAGCGGTCGTAGTAGACGAGGACGTTGGTCGCGAGGATCAGATCGAATCCGTCGCCGTCGACGGGATGCTCGCGACGCTGCACCACCACGTCGAGATCCTCGGCGGTGAGCGCCGCGACGATCTCGGGACGGACGCGAACGGCGCGCAGCTGCACGGGGCTCCCTTCGGCGCTGCCGGCCGCGGGGATTTCGCGTCCGATGCGGCCGCCGAAGTCTTTCCAGTACTGGACGAGCGCCGGATCCCACGCGCTGGCGGGCTCGCGCCGCGCCAGCGGCAGCTGCAGGTCGTAGGACGCGCCGCCGCCGGCGCGCCCGGCCGCGGCGCGGATGTGCTCGACGACACGCGGACTCAGATCGAAGGCCGTGAGCCGCACCTCCGGCCCCTTCGCCAGCCCGGATCGCAGCAGCGAATCGATCAGCGCGAACGGCTGAATCGTCTGCGGCGGATAGAGATCGACGCCCTCGGCCTTGTCGGTGAAGTCGAGGCCGGGGCCGATGACGGCGATGCGTGTGACGGAAGGCGCCGCCGCATCGCGGCCTGACGCGAACGCCGCCAGCGCGCGATCGACGGCGAAGTCGACCGGCAGCGACGTGTCGGAGGACAGCCCGCGGTCGTGATAGAGCGTCGCGTAGCGCTCGAGCGCCGCGTCACCGCGCGCGGTGGCGGCGGACTCGGCTTCGTGCCGATGCCGCGCCGTCTCGGCGATCACGCGTTCGCGCACCCCGACGAGATACTCGCGGGCCTTGTCCTTGCCGGCATCGTTCGAGAGATCGATGCCGCGGCGCTCGACGACCTGCCGCGCGAAGCGGAGGCGCTCGCTGGCGCCGGGCGCGGCCATGCCGGTGACGAGATCGTCGAGCCGCGCCACCAGCAGCGTCTCGATCTCGCGGCGCGGCAAGCGCGCCAGGTGATCCGCGGTCGCGCGCGGCTGGTTGGTGAAGCTCGTGCCGTAGAGCCAGAAGTTGACCACGGAGTCTTCGTCGCCCTGCGCGAGACGGGCGCGGATCTCGGCGTCGTGCTGCGCCGTCCATGTCGGCCATGCCGCCTCGAGCTCCTGCGGTGATTTCCCGGCGAGCGGCGCCGGCAGCGAGCCCTTGAACGACTCGAGGATCGGCCGCGCGTCGGCGTAGGCGATGTAAGCTGTGCGCGGCCGGTCGCGCGGTGCGGCCTGCGGTGCGGGTGGGGGAGTCTCGCTGCGGCAGGCAGCGAGCGCGAACAACAGGATGACGGCGGCGCGGCGCGCCGGCGGGCCGGGCATCAGCGGGAATCTTATCGGAAAGAGGAGTCGGCCGATGTCTTACACCAGACGTGAATTTGGAAAGTTGACGCTGGCCGGCGTGCCGGCGGCGCTCACCCTCGGCCGCGCCGAGTCGCTGCTCGGCGCCTTGGCCCGACCTCCGCGCCTTGAAGGCGCTACGGCGGGGCAGGCCCAGACGAAGCCGAACTCGCTGATCAACGGCGTCCAGATCGGTGCGATCACCTACAGCTACCGCAGCATGCCGGACCAGGGCGCCGAAGCGACGCTGAAATACATCCTCGACTCGGGGCTGAGCGCCGTCGAGCTGATGGACGGGCCGGCCGAGAACTTCGCCGGCGCGCCGTCGGGGCGCGGCGGCGGGCCCGGTGGCGGCGGACGCGGACCCGGCGGCGGAGGCAACCGCGCCGGCGGTGCCGCGGGTGGAGCGCCGGAACTGCGCGAAGGGGAGAAGCTCGGATCGTGGAACGGCCAGCCCTGCGTCATCCCGGCGCCGGCCGGCGCCGCGCGCGGCGGCGGAGCCGGCGGACGCGGGCGCGGCCAGCTGACGCCGGAGCAGCAGGCCGCCCAGGAAGAGCGCGCCAAGGCGCTGCGCGACTGGCGCATGTCGGTCTCGATGGACCGCTTCAAGCAGCTCCGCAAGATGTACAACGACGCCGGCGTCACCATCTACGCCTACAAGTCGGACGGCATGCAGAAGAACCTGCAGACCACCGACGAAGAGCTCGACTACCTCTTCAACGTCGCTTCGACACTCGGCGCGACGCACACGACGATGGAGCTGCCGGCCGGGGCGGATGCCGAGGCGATGCTCAAGCGGATGGCGCAGTTCGCCGAGAAGCACAAGGTCTACGTCGCGTATCACACGCACGCGCAGGGCAGCATGGACGCCTTCGACCAGGCGTTCGCCGTCTCGAAGTGGAACCTGTCGAACGTCGACTTCGGCCACTACGTCGCGGCCGGCAACGTCGGCGGCACGCCGATGCAGTTCCTCGAGAAGCACCACGCGCGTATCGCCAGCTTCCACATCAAGGACCGCACCACGCCGGAGCACTGCTCGCTGAACCTCCCGTGGGGCACCGGCGAGACCCCGATCAAGGAGATCCTCCAGCTGGTGAAGAAGAACAAGTGGAAGATTCCGGCGTCGATCGAAATGGAGTACACCGTTCCGGAAGGATCCGATGCGGTCAAGGAAGTGAAGAAGTGCGTCGACTACTGCCGCGCCGCGCTGACGTCGTAGCCGGTGGGACGGTTACGGTGAACGGTTAAGGGTTCACCGCTGACGGCCGATACACTGGGCGTGAGCACCCGCCGTCAGCGCGTCGTCACCGCGGACCAGTGGGGCAAGCCCGAACGGAATGCCGACGGGCAGCCGATCTGCCGCTGGTGCCGCGGTCCCGTCGTCGCGCCCCGTCGCACGTTCTGCGGCGATTCGTGCGTGCACGAATGGAAGATCCGCAGCAGCCCGTGGTACGTGCGCCGCGAGGTCAAGAAGCGCGACAAGGGCATCTGCCAGCTGTGCGGCGTGAACGTCGTCAAGGCGCACCGCGAATGGACGCGGGCGAAGCCGCCCGCGGGCGATCGGGCGGCACGACGCGCCTGGCGGCAGGCACGTCCGCGCTGGGAGGCGGATCACATCGTTCCCGTCGCGGACGGCGGCGGCGAGTGCGGGCTGGAGAACTATCGGCTGCTGTGCCGCGGCTGCCACGTGCGCGTAACCGTCGCGTGGCGGGCGCAGCGCGCGCGGCTACCAGAGCACGCGCACGGCGCCTGACCCCTGGATGTCGGCATCGCGGGTCATCAGCGGCAGCCCGAGCTCGCGCGCTGCGGCGCAGATCAGGGCGTCGAATGGATCGCGGTGAATCCCCAGTTCGTCGGCGTCGAAGATTTGTGCGGGTGACAGGTCGTAGGGGTGATACGCGGGATTCGAGAACACATCGCCGAAGAAATCGCGGACGCTGCGGCGCAGATTGAAGCGTCCGCCCCGCGCCAGCAGTCCAACTTCCCAGACCACCGCCGCGGGAACATAGACGAGGGCCCGCCCCTGCTCGGCTCGGGCGAAGTGCCTGGCGGCTTTCCGTCCGAGCTTCGGGCTGGCCGCCGCGTGATAGAGGAGTGCGTGCGTGTCGGTGACCGCCGCCTCGACCTCGTTCACCGGGTCTTCCGCCCGCGCGGCGGTCGCTCCCTGACGAGCATGGGCCGGCCCAGGGATCGATCGAACAGCGACCGCACGTAGAGGTCGGCGCCTGCGAGATCGTCGTCTTCCGGCGGAAGATCGATCGTGCCGACGACGGACCGGATCGCGGCTGCGTTGCCGTGTCCGCCGGTCCTGGCGCGGTGCACCAACTGATCGATCACCTCGCTGAGGCTCCCGCTAGCACTCGCCGTCGCCTGCCCTCGAAGCCACAGGAGATTCTCTTCAGCGAGCGTGACAGAGACCGCCTTCTTCATATGAATACGATATCATATATTTATGGTATGAACCGTCACCTCGCGCATTGAGACACCAAGAACCGACAACCGACAACCGACAACGGGAAACGGGAAACGGGAAACGGGTAACGGGTCACGGGTCACGGGCAAGCCGGCAACCCGCTTTCGCCAAGGCTACGGCGGGCGAGCCGTCAACTTCGGTCGGCGGGCGGCGGCTCCAGGTGAATGATCGCGTCGGCGATCTGCGGGAACTGCTCCATCAGGCGGTCCTTGACGACGTGCGAGAGCTGGTGCGCGTCGCTGAGGGGGGCGTCGGCGGGGAACCACACGTGGAGGTCGAGGAACACGTGATCGAGCGCGCCGCGCGTGCGGATGTGGTGGCAGCCGAGCACTTCGGGCACGCTCATCACCACCTTCCGGATCGATTCCTCGTCGATCACGATCCGATCCGAGAGAATCTGCGACGCTTCGCGCGCGATCTGGAAGCCGGTGTGCGAGATGATCACCGCGACGATGAGCGCGCTCACCGGGTCGAGGACGGGGTAGCCGAGGCGGACGCCGGCCAGCGCGACCATGACCCCGCAGGTGACGTAGATGTCGCTCTTGGTGTGCACCGAGTCGGCGAGCAGCAGCTCGCTGTTGTGGCGGCGTCCCTCGGCGGCCTCGTAGCGCACCACGGCGATGTTGACCGCCAGCGTGCCAATCATCACGGCAAAGGCGAGGACCGTCACGTCCGGCGTCGACGGCGTGTGCAGGTGCGTCAGTGCCGAGCGGCCGATCTCGAGCACCGCCAGCAGCATGAAGACGAAGATCCCTCCTGCGGCGAGCGTCTCGTACTTGCGATGGCCGTACGGATGGTCGGCGTCGGCCGGCTTGCGCGACGCGCGCAGTCCGACCAGGCCGATGATGTTCGACGCGGAATCGGTCAGCGAGTGGAAGCCGTCGGAGACGATGCTGACGGCGCCGGTCGCGTAGCCCAAAGCGAGCTTCGCGCCCGCGACGGCGAGGTTGAAGAAGAGCACGCGCGTGAGGACGCGCGTGACGGCCTGGTGGCGGGAAGCGGCCGTGTCAGAACACCTGGGCGTGGCCCATCGGCCACCAGCGCAACTGCACCTTGCCGATGATGTATTTCTTCGGCACGAACCCCCAGTGTCGGCTGTCGGAGCTGTTGTTGCGGTGATCGCCCATGACGAAGTAATAGCCTTCGGGGATCACCTGCGGGCCCCAGTCGTCGTGGCTGCGGTATTCCTGCGGCACGAAGCTGTCGTCGAGCGGCACGTCGTTGCGGAAGACGCGCCCGTCCACGATCCGCACCTGGTCGCCTTCCTCGGCGATGATGCGCTTGACGAACGACTTCTCCGGCTTCAGCGGGTAGTACAGCATGACGATGTCGCCGACCTTCGGGTCGCCGATGCGGTAGGCGAGCTTGTTGACGATCAGACGATCCTGATCCTGCAGCGTCGGCGCCATGCTCATGCCTTCGACCCGGGCCACCTGGAAGCCGAAGGTCACGATCAGCGTCGCGTAGACGGCCGCCGACGCGAGCGTCTTCAGCCAGGCCACCAGCTCTTCCCCGAGGCGGTTCAGCCAGAGTGACGTGCTGTCGAGCGCGAGGCGTTCCTGCGCCGCGAGCGCGCCGGCTCCCGGTTCGGACGGCAGCAGCGGATCCGCCGGCAGCAGCGCGTCGGTGTCCATCGAGCGCGCCTGCGCGACGGCCGGATCGCCGCTGGCCCCGCCGAAGCCGTGCAGCGGCGGAGGCGGGTAGCCGCGCAGCGTCGACGAGACGTGCTCCGGTCCCTCCGCGAAGCCGTGAACGGGCGGCGTCGAGTGCTCCGGATAGGCCGGGTGCGTGAAGGCGTGCGGGCGCTCCGTGTGTTCGACCGGCGTCGCGTGCTCGGTGACGGCCGGCGTCTCCGCGGGCGGCGCCTGTTCGCGAGCGGCGGCCGGGTCCTGCGGGCGCGGCGGCTCGAAGCGCTCCGGGTCGGGCGCGGAGAATCGATTGTCGGGGCCGTACGGGTTCTCGTGGTTGTCGTTCATAACTTCAAGGGTCGTCTAGAAAACGTGGCCGTGGCCCATCGGCCACCAGCGCACCTGCACCTTCCCGGCGATGTACTTCTTCGGGAGGAAGCCCCAGTCGCGGCTGTCGTAGCTGTTGTTCCGGTGATCGCCCATCACGAAGTAGTGCGCGTCCGGGACGACCTGCGGTCCCCAGTCGTCGTGGCTGCGGAACTGCGGCGCGACGAAACTGTCGTCGACGAGCACGCCGTTGCGGAAGACGCGTCCGTTCACGATCCGGACCTCGTCGCCCGCCTGCGCGATCACCCGCTTGACCAGCGCCTTCTCCGGCTGCAGCGGGCTGTACAGCATCACGATGTCGCCGACCTGCGGATCGCCGATCTGGTAGGCGAACTTGTTGACGACCAGCCGGTCGTTGTTCTCGAGCGTCGGCTCCATGCTCATGCCGTCGACGCGCGCGACCTGGAAGCCGAACGTGACGATCAGCGTCGCGTACACCGCCGCGGAGGTCAGCGTCTTCATCCACGCGACCAGTTCCTCGGTGAGGCGGTGGCGCCAGACGGCCGGGCGGGCCTCGCCCGTCACAGCTTCAGGTACTCCCGGAGCCGCCGCGTCTGCGACCGGCTGACCGGGATCTCGCTGCCCTTGGCATCCTTCATCTTGAGGATGTAGTTCCGGCTGAACCAGGGGACTATCTCCTTGATCTTGTTGATGTTCACCAGGTGCGACCGGTGTACCCTCCAGAAGACGGCCGGGTCGAGCCGCGTCTGCAGTTCATCCAGTGTCCGATAGTTGGACGTTCCAGACAAGCTGTTCGTTACGACCCGAATCTGGTCGTCCTCGACCGAGGCATGGACCACCTCGTCGGCCTGGACCAGCAGGAACCGCTCCTCCACCTTGATCGCCAGCTGCTCGCGGCGCCCCTGCCGATCGGCCAGCATCTGCAGCAACCGCTCCAGATCCGGATCCGTCCGGCTTTCCGGCCGGGCTTCCGGGGCCCGGACGGCTGCCGCCACCCGTTTCCGGGCCCGATCCACCGCCATCGCCAGCCGCCCCTGCTCGACCGGCTTGAGCAGGTAATCGACCGCGTTCACCTCGAAGGCGTCGATGGCGTATTGATCGAACGCGGTCACGAAGATCACCTGCGTCTCGAGCCCGGCGTCCACGACCCGCCGTGCCACCTCGAACCCGGTCAGCCCCGGCATCTGGACGTCGAGCATGAGCAGGTCCGGCTGGTACTCTTCGATTACGCGCAAAGCCTCGACGCCGTTTCCGGCCTGCGCCACGATTTCAATTCTGTCGAGCTGCTGAAGCAGGAAGCAGACCTCCTCGCGCGCCAGCTGCTCGTCGTCCACGACCGCCACCCGCAGGTCGATCGGCTCGGTCATGCGGTGATCCGCGCCGGCGCGGTCATCTCCGGAATCACGATGCGCGCGCAGGTGCCTTCGCCCGGCACGCTGTCCAGCTGCAGCTGGTAGTTCGCGCCGTAGATCACGCGGAGGCGCTCGTTGACGTTGCGCAGCCCGATGCCGGTGCCGCGCACGCGGCCGGCCTCGATCTGCGGAATGCCGACGCCGTTGTCGATGACGTCGATGACCGCGTGGTCCCCGTCACGCACGCTGCGGATGGTGATCCGTCCCTCGCCCAGCTTCTGCCCGAGGCCGTGCTTGATGGAGTTCTCGACCAGCGGCTGCAGCATCATGCTCGGCACGATCAGATCGAGCGTGGCCGGATCGATCTGCTTGTCGATGCGCAGCTGCGGCCCGAAGCGGATGCTCTCGATGTCGAGGTACTCGTCGATCGCGTCGAGCTCCTCGCGCAGCGTGACGAAGTGATCCTGGCTGCGGAGCAGGCGCCTGAGCAGGCCCGAGAGCTTCACGATCAGCGTGCGCGCGGTTTCCGGCTGCGAGCGGATCAGCGACGAGATCGAGGTCAGCGTGTTGAACAGGAAGTGGGGATTGATCTGGCTCGACAGTGCGTCGAGCCGCGATTCCATCAGCAGCTTCTCCTGTTCCTGCAGCCGGTGCTCGATGCGCGCGCTGTTCCAGATCTTGATCGGGATCGCCACCGACAGGACCGTGCACATCAGCACCGCGAACCACATCCCGGGCGTGTGCGCGGGGATCACGTAGAGACGCTGCGGCCAGCGGTAGCCGACCGCCTGCTGGATCACCGACAGCCCGATCGGCGCCGCGAGCAGGATCACGACCCAGTCAATCTCGAAGCGCCGGACGAGCCGCCAGACGTGGCGATGAAGTCCGGTGAAGAAGAGCGGCGAGAAATGCCAGATCGCTTCCTTGGGGCAGAGCTCGCGGAGGCCGCCGCCGGCGAAGCCGCAGCCGATGGCGAAGGGGAGCGCCCCCCATTCACCGACGAACAGCGGCGGGATGCCGAGCATCATGGCGACGATCGCGCCGGCGTAGGGGCCCGCCAGCAGCCCGGCGAGGAACGCGCCCGACAGCGTCAGGTCGGCGCCGTTGTTGCCGAGGACCAGGCGCCAGACGACGCCGAGGGTCAGCGGCAACCCGAGGCTGGCGGCGAAGATGAGCCGTTCGGGCCAGTCGCGCTTCTCGGTCAGCAGGATCCGCCTGAACCACGGAAACCGCACCAGCATCGTCGAGAGGACCGCGCCGACGGCCAGCTGCGCCATCAGGGTGAACAGCGCGACCTGTTCGCTGGCGAGGTGCGTCGACTGGCTTGCCACGATGGTACAAGTATAATCGTCCGGATATGATCCGTCCGCTCATCGTCGGCTTTGCGACCACCCTTAAGCACTTCTTCCGGAAGAAGATCACGGTCAACTACCCGGACGAGAAGATCCCCGTCTTCCCGAAGTGGCGCGGCAAGCAGGTGCTGATGCGCGACGAGAACGGGCTGGAGAAGTGCGTCGCCTGCGGCCTGTGCGCGGTGGCCTGCCCGGCCGATGCGATCTACCTCGAAGCGGCGGAAAACGACGGCAACGTCCAGGCCGGCCCGCGCTACGCCAAGGTCTACCAGATCTACAAGACGCGCTGCATCTTCTGCGGCTACTGCGAAGAGGCCTGCCCGGTGTCGGCGATCTTCATGGGCAAGGACTACGAACTGGCGGTCTACAGCAACAAGGACTTCATCTGGGACAAGACGGACCTGCTGGTCCCGGCGCAGACGGCGAAGTAGGGCGGGTCCTCAGACCCGCCGGTGTGTTCGGCGCGCTCGGCGACATTCACGGCGACTTCGCCGCCGCCCGCCGCATCATCGCGCGCCATCCCGACGTCCCCTTCTGGCTCTGCGTCGGCGACATCGCCGACGCGCACGGGCGCTACGAGTCGCTCGGCGC
>Ga0207708_10002410_pt1 | contig 13724 bp, 9 predicted proteins | sample KBSK5101metaG_FD_184340 | JGI IMG/M metagenome (GOLD analysis project Ga0207708, IMG submission 184340) | Corn, switchgrass and miscanthus rhizosphere microbial communities from Kellogg Biological Station, Michigan, USA - KBS K5-10-1 metaG... | ecosystem: Host-associated > Plants > Roots >...
TTTGCTCAGCAGCGCGGCGAAGGCTCAAGGCGAGGGCGAGGGCTCCGGCGAGGGCGAGGGCGAGGGCTCGGGCGAAGGCTCCGGCGAGGGCGAAGGCTCGGGCGAGGGCGAAGGCTTCGGCGGCTTCGGCGGCTTCGTGGGCTTCGGGGAGGGTGAAGGCTCCGGCGAGGGCGAAGTCTCCGGGGAAGGCGAAGGCTCGGGTGACGGCTGCGGTGAGACCGAAGGGTCCGGGGAGGGCGAAGGGTCCGGGGAGACCGAAGGGTCCGGGGAGACCGAAGGGTCCGGGGTGGGTGAAGGACTTGGCCCAGGCGAGGGATAGGGAGTCGGGGACGGAGACGGCGAAGGCCCAGGCTTCGGTTGGGGGTCAGGAGATGGCCCGGGGGTTCCCCCGGGAGGAGGGCTTTCCCCCCCGAACGTGAGGTTGCCGCTCAGTGGGAACAGCAGGATCGGCAATGGGCCACCACCCCCGCGGCCCTGAGGACCTCCGTTCGCTTGTGCTGGCTCGCTTCCGCTCTGTCCCACCGCGTCAGGATCGATAGCCACGTAGGGAACCCCGCTGTCGCTCACCCGTACGGTGAATGCTTGCCCCAACGGGGAGACGGGGCTGTAATTGGCGTCCGTTGCCGCGAGGAACCCGATCACCATCAAGGCACCGATGCATCCGCCGATTAGGCCGACCGTCACCTCTCGACCCTGTTTCAGATCCCAAGTCCAGTGGCGCAAACGCGGGAAGCGCACTCGTATCGCCAGCATCCGAGGCGGCCACTGTTGCACGGCCCTCAACCGAAGGTGGGCGTCATGAGCTGCGCGTTGCGCGGCAAGGCTGAATCGCCGTCCAACCTGGCCGATCCTTGAACTTGCGTCCTTCGATCTGAAAGCATCCAACCTGCTACGACCTCAGCCATCTGGCGTGCGTGGGCTCGCCCACTGTAATGCCCATCGTGCTCATTCCACCCCAGCGCAGCACGTTCGGCGAAACTCTTGTCACACAAATTCTGGGCCGCTCGGCGACAACTACAGACGAGGGCTCGTGGTCTTGCCGCCGGCTCGCCGCTCGCCGACTCGCCGTGCCACTGCGCGGCTCTAGAAGGAAGGACCGGAGCGGTCCGCCTTCCGCAACATCCCGACGAGCATGCCAGGAGCGTGCGAATCTCCTCGGAGTCGATCAGGAGTTCAGCGAAGGCGCGGCTCCCGGTGGCGCGCAAATCCCGGCATGTTGGCCGGTTCCGAACGCTAACTGCGCTTTCTTCGGAGTTGGAGGGCGACGAATGGACGGAGTCCAGGTTGCTCCTCCCAGATGTCGAGAGCACGAGGGTGTTTTCGGTGTGCCAGCACGAGAGTCACGATCCTCCTCGCGGTTGCCGGCGGGACCCGCTTCAGCTTGGTGTTGTACGCATAGCCTCTGATCGTCGCTTCGGGCGTATCCAGCATGATCGCAACGGCCCTCATCGATCCATGCCGTTCCCGTGCCAGAACAGCAACGGGCGGATCTGCTCGATGGGGACCTCGTTCCTCGACCATATCCCGGCATGCGGGTGGATCACCCTCAGCTGGTGGCCGGACGAGAACGTGAACGGTCTCCCCGCGATCCGATGCGTCGATGGAACCGTGATGTGACTGACCTTGGGGCGAACCCCGCAGCCGCAGTGACACTTCCCGTAGGAGGAACAGCCCGGGACGCAGGTGCCACGCGTTGGATGGCCGAATGGCCACCGCGTTCCGTCTCCGAGCAAGTCCTCCTCGTGCTGGAAATCAGGGTGTTGGGGCGACCTCGCGATCTCCATGGTCTCTCCCATTCTCGGCATAGGACGGCTCCGTGGAGAGAGCCGCCGGGATGTGTCGCTACGCCGGCCGGTTGTGCCTGCGCTTCGACAATGGCCCAAGCAGGGCGACCACGATGAGAACGACGAGCGTTTGGATCAGGATCGAGATATTGGCGCGCCAGGTGTACTCCAGACCCGCTCGGGTGAACTCACGAGCGTCGAAAAGGATGTTTGCGATCCAGTGCCCTCAAACGGCGCTGAGCAACGATCCTCGCGCCCAGAACACCCAAGTTCGCCTACCAGCCATCCTCGCGAGCATGCCAGTCCAGCCAGCTGCGGGCAATGACCGGGTGGCTCTGGCTGGTCAGACCACCGGCTCGCCGTGCGGCGCCGGCTCCGGGGGGCACCTTACCTCAGTCGCGCCCATCGACGAAGTACACGCGCTCCCACCCGAGGATCGGTTGGGTGCTTCCGGGCGGTGCGATGACGGTCGGCTGATCCAGGTCCAAGACGACGCCGAACCAGTCGGTCCGGCCCTTGCGACGAAGCCGCTCGGTATACCCGTTCACTTTCGCCATCGCGTCTCCCAGGTCCTCGGTGAGGCCGCGCGGCTCGCTGGAGTGCCCACTGCCCGCCACCACGACCCACAGGAACCTGGCCGACGTCATCGTCAGCCTCGACCCGAGCGGTCAGACTCCCGCAGCATGCCGACCAGCACCGCCCGAGGCATCCTGTCATCCGAAGTCGTCGATATCCCCCTTCTTGAAGAAGAAGAAGTAGACGCAGTATCCGAGCAACACCACGACCAGAACGCAGAGCCCGATCACGATGAGGGTTCCTGCGGCATATCCCAGCATCGGCGTGAGCATCCTGGCGCCCCCTCCCGGAGATGTGCCGTCAAGCATGACACGGGCCGGTCAGGTCTGGCCTGGGTCAGGTCGAGGGATCGCCCTCCCGAATCATCCCGACAAGCACCGCCCGCAGCCTCCGGCAACATCCCTACCAGCACCGCCCGGAAGGTCCAGTCCTCCTCGCAGTCGATCAGCAACTCGGCGAAGGTCCGAGTCTTCGGGTAGCTCCAGAACTCGCCGATCCGGTCGTGAGCGTCGCTCAACCAGGAACCGTCTTCCGCCGATGTACACGTCGACGAAGGGACGGCTTCTATGCGCACGACCGAGGGCGGCGGGGTGCTCGGATTCGCCATCGCCTTCCTCGGCTTCGCGTTCGGCGGTGCCTTGGGCCTGCCCCAGTCGGCGAGGCTGCTCGTGATCGGCATAGGAGTGCTCCTCGCGGTGCTCTCTGCTGGGATGAATGGACTCGGGCTGGCCGCACTGGTGTTGGCGGCCGTCGTCTTCGCGATGCCGCTGGTTGCTCGCGGGTTCGCGGGCTCATCTTCGCCAGACCTCGAGGAGCCAATCCCGGTCCCCTCCGGCTATGGGCTGGTGCTCGAGCCATCGACGAACGCAATGCATGTGTATGCGTCAAAGACGCTGGTTGGCGACACGAAGGCGATAACCAAGGCTCAGCAGGCGGTCCTCGACTACTACGTGAAGGGCCTGCAGGAACTCGACTGGACGGTCGTCTCGCTCGGCGACGACGCGGAGCTAAGGGCGCCGGACTCGGACATCGGGATCCACGTCACGACTTATAGGGGGTTGCCTGATTGGAGCAACGGAGAAGCCGGAACGTTGATCGTCCAGATCGATGCCCGATCATGCCCCGACGACGAGGACTACTGCTTGCCCGCCCGAATCTACGAGATCGAGCCCTACACCGGCGACGCGAGTGATCTTGACGAGGTGCCTCCCCTCGCATCCGCCACCGGAACGGGATAGAGAAGCCGGAGGGGTCGGGAAGCGGAGCCTTCCTTCTTCCCCAACCCTCCCGAGCAGACGCGGGATGTTAGGGGGGAAGACCTGAGCCGAGTCGTCCGGCGCTCAAGATGAAGCTCCCGCAATCGCACACGGGGTGGAAACACCGCCGCTCGCCGCGGTCCGCGTGAACATACTCCGAGTGCCCGCAAGTCGCGCAGAAGACCTTGATGGAATCGTGGCTGCGTGAAGGACGAGCGGGCTCGACTGCCGGCGTCATGCGCGGACCGTACGTCCTCTGGGAGCGCACAGACATCGGCCGAAAGGCACAACTACTGCTCCGTCGAAAGTCTCGTTCAGACCACGGGGCGCCGCGCGGGGCGGGCTCGCGATGCGCCCAGTGGCCCGGGCGTGACTCCGAAACCGGACACCAAGTGAACGTCGAGGCCGCGTCTTGGTGCGGCGCGATCGCTGGGTGGACTCATCAGCGGAAAACGCCGCGCAGTAGGATGGGCCGGGACGGTCTAGGACGTACGTTGGAAGGACTCATGATCCGTCGGGTCGTAGGTTCAAGTCCTGACCGCGCCACACCTGCGGCGTCATCGTTCGGAGCATCCTGCTCGGGGGGTTGAGCGTGGAGACCGAGCAACTTCAGACCGAGATCGCGAAAGTCAACTGGTACCACTCGATCCCGCTCGGGGACGGCATCGTGACGCCCGGGGTGGAGGACAGCTCGCTCCGCCTGCCGAAGATCCACCTGCCCGAGGACCTCAGCGGCAAGACCGTGCTCGATGTCGGCGCGTGGGACGGGTTCTTCTCGTTCGAGGCCGAACGCCGCGGCGCCGAACGCGTCCTCGCGACCGACTCCTTCTGTTGGGGCGGCGGCGGCTGGGGGACCAAGGACGGGTTCGACCTCGCGCGGCGGGCGCTGGACTCGACGGTCGAGGACCACGAGATCGACGTGCTCGACCTGTCGCCCGAGACCGTCGGCACGTTCGACGTGGTCCTCATGCTCGGGATCCTGTACCACATGAAGCATCCGCTGCTCGCGCTCGAGAAGGTACGGAGCGTGACCGAGGAGCGCCTGATCATGAGCACGTTCGTCGACATCACCTGGTGGCCGAAACCGGCGGCGGCGTTCTACGAGGGTTCGGAGGCGAACCGCGACCCGACCAACTGGTGGGGGCCGAACCCGGCCGCGGTCGTCGGGATGCTCCGGGCCGCCGGGTTCGAACGCGTCGAGATCGTCGACCGGCCGACCTTGCTCCGCCACCGGCTCTCGGCGCAGGTGCGCGCGAAGACCGGGACCGGCCCGCCCGTCACCACCAAGCTGTGGCAGGGAGCGATCGTCTGCCACGCATGGGTGTGATCGCTCAGAAGGGTTCGACGGGATCGCCGACCGAGACCTCACCTGGCTCGACGACCTCCGCGTAGACGCCGAACTCGAGCTGCTGATCCGCGTTGATGCCCCGGTAGTTCTTGATGACCTTGAGCGTGGGGAAATCGCGGAGCCCGGTGTCGGGAGCCAGGGTCGTCACGACGCACCGCGGGACAGGCTCGTCCACCCGGATCACGGCGTTGCCCACGCGGACCGAACGTCCCGCCCACCTGTCCTCCTCGTGCGGTGCCGAGACGCCTTCGATCTCGATCGTCATCCGAAACCGGCCGGGGTCGAGCGTCCCATCGTGCTCGCCTTGGCGCGCGAGCTCGGCCACGGATTCGAGCGACACGAGCGTGACCGGCCGGACGTCGATCGCGTCCCCCGGTCGATCAGGCCGGACGAGCCGAACCTCGTGACCCGCGTAGGCGCTGAGCGCCTCGCTGAAGTCGCCGTCGACGACGTGCGCCGCCACCGGGCGTCCGTAGAAGTTGACCTCGAGCGCCTCGCCGTCGGGCTCGACCCTGCCGGCGACGACGATGCCGTTCGGGAGCCTTAGCTCGAGCGTGTCGGCGGCCTCGTCGTACGACGCCCGGATCGGAAGGATCGGAGCCTTGGTCGCGCCGGAGAACCGCTTGCCAGCGTCGTCGACGAAGAAGAATCGCCGGTCGCCGGCCGCGCCCCGTTCGTCCAGCCGGATGTGCTCGGGATGGTGCAGCGCGGTCGACTTGACGGGCGTGACGTTGAAGCGCGCGACGGTCGGCATCGGGCACACGCTACCAACCCGGTCCGATGCCGAGCGCGTGGTAGCGTCGGGCCGATGGAGGCACGGCACCCGTACGCGGATGGCTCGGCGCGCCGGCCGATGGCGACGCCCTCCGAACTCCACCCGGATCTGGCTGAGCTTGCGTTCCTGCTCGGCGACTGGTGCGGCACCGGCGAAGGGGTCTGGCCGCCCGGCGAGGTGTTCGACTACGCCGAGGACGTGACGTTCGAGTACGTCGGCGATCCGTTCCTGTTGTATGCGGAGCGCTCGTGGTCGCTCGACGACGGCTCGCCGATCCACTTCGAGAACGGGTTCCTGCGGCCCGCCGGCGCCGGCGTGGTCGAACTGGTGCTCGCCCACCCGATCGGGATCACGGAGGTCGCGGTCGGCACCGTGCGGGACGGTGTCCTCGAACTCGCGTCGACGGCGGTCGGGCTCACGCCGTCGGCCAGCCCGGTGACCGAGCTCCGCCGCCGCATCGAGGGCCGAGGCGACGAGCTCACGTTCGCGCTTCAGATGGCGATGGAGGGCGTCGAGCTCCAGTGGCACGTTGGCTCGACGCTCACCCGTACCTGAGGCCGATGCCGTGATTCGCCGCTGGCTGACCCCGAGCGCGATCTTCATGATCCTGTCACTCCTCGGCATCCTGATCGGCGCGATCTTGCGATGGGGGGCCGACGATCCCGACGCCGGGAACGTCGTGTGGGCGCTCACGACCGTGATCGGCATCTTCCCGATCGGGTGGGAGGTCCTGAGCGGGCTCCTTCATCGCCAGCCCGGCGTGGACCTGATCGCCCTGCTCGCGATGGGTGGCGCGCTCGCCCTCGAGGAGTACCTGGCCGGCGCGGTGATCGCGTTCATGCTCGCGACCGGACGGACGCTCGAGGACTTCGCGGACGCCCGGGCGCATCGGGAGCTCTCCGCGCTGATCGAACGCGCTCCGCGCAGCGCCCACCGCTACGAGGACGGCTCGCTCACGTCGGTGCCGATCGGGGAGGTTCGGGCCGGCGACCTGTTGCTCGTCAAGCACGGCGAGGTGGTGCCGGTGGACGGCCTGTTGGTCTCGGGTATCGGCGTGCTCGACGAGTCCGCGCTCACCGGCGAGTCCCGCCCCGTCGAACGCAGCGAGGGCGAGCAGGTGCGCTCGGGCGCGGTCAACGCCGGCGCCGCGTTCGATCTGCGGGCGGCCGCGAGCGCCGATCAGAGCACCTACGCCGGGATCGTTCGGCTGGTCGAACAGGCGCAGAAGGAGAAGGCACCGTTCGTCCGCCTGGCCGATCGGTACGCGATGATCTTCATCCCGGTGACCTTGGGGATCGCGGGGTTCGCGTGGGCGATCAGCGGCGACCCGGTGCGTGCACTTTCGGTGCTGGTGGTCGCGACGCCGTGCCCGCTTCTCCTCGCCGCCCCGATCGCGATCGTGGCCGGGATCTCGCGAGCCGCGAAGCGCGGGATCATCGTGAAGGGCGGCGGCGCGCTCGAGGCGCTGGCCCGCGGCCGCGTCCTGCTGTTCGACAAGACCGGGACGCTGACGACGGGGACCCCCGAGGTCGCCGAGATCACTGCGTTCGGCGATCTCGAACCCGGCGAGGTGCTGCGGCTCGGGGCGTCGCTCGACCAGGTCTCGCCGCACGTGCTCGCGACGGCGATCGTGACGGCCGCGCGTCACCGGGGACTCGAGCTGTCGTTCCCGAAGGACGTGAGCGAGGAGCCTGGCTCGGGGATCCGCGGGACGGTCGAGGACCGCAGCGTGGCGCTCGGCAAGGCCTCGTGGATCGCCCACGGCGAGCCGTTGCCGGCCGCCGCCCGCGACGTCCGGCGCCGCAGCGCGATGGAGGGATCGTCGTGCGTGATGATCCAGATCGATGGGCTGATCGCCGGCGCACTGGTGCTCGAGGACCCGATCCGCCCCGACACGCCGAGGGTGATCCGGACGCTCCGCCGGGCGGGGATCGAACGCGTCGTGATGGTCACCGGCGACCACCCGGACGTCGCCGAATCCGTCGGGATCTCGATCGGCGTCGACCGGATCCTGTCCGAGCGCGACCCGGCCGACAAGGTGGACGCGGTGAGGGCGGAGGCCGAGTTCGGCCTGACGATCATGGTCGGCGACGGCGTGAACGACGCGCCGGCGCTCGCGGCCGCCGACGTCGGCATCGCGATGGGCGCCCGCGGCGCGACTGCATCGTCCGAGGCGGCCGACGTGGTGCTGGTCGTCGACCGGCTCGACCGCGTGGCCGAGGCGATGCGGATCGCTCGGCGTTCGCGCGGGATCGCCGTCCAGAGCGTCCTGATCGGGATGAGTTTGTCGTTCGTGGGGATGCTGTTCGGCGCGTTCGGGTTGCTGCTGCCGATCGGCGGCGCGATCGTGCAAGAGGCGATCGACGTGGCCGTGATCCTGAACGCGTTAAGGGCGCTCCGCCCCGATCGCCAGACGCGGCAACGCAGCGGGCCCGGGTCGAACGTGGGCGAACGCTTCCGTGCCGAGCACCAGGAGTTCGCGCCGCACCTGCAGCGGATCCGGACCGTTGCCGACCGTCTCGAGACGTACCCACCCGAGGAGGCGATGGCCGAACTCGAGCAGGTCCGCTGGTTCCTGCTCGAACGGCTCGTGCAGCATGAGCAGGAGGAGGAGGCAGCCGTCTACCCGGTCGTCGCCAAGCTCATGGGGGGCGAGGACCCGATGGGCACGATGGAGCGCGCGCACATGGAGATCGAGCACCTGGCTCGCGTGTTCGGGCACCTGTTGTCCGACCTGCCGCCCGAGGGCCCGGGCCCCGAAGACCTCGTTGACCTCCGCCGGGTGCTCTACGGCCTGCACGCGATCCTGCGTCTGCACTTCGCGCAGGAAGAGGAGGCGTACTCGTGGCTCGCGGCCGACGCCGAGGAGAAGGAGCGCGTCGCCGCGGGTTGATCTCGTTCGGCGGACGCTTCAGGCGCCGCGCGAACGCTTGCCGGGTAGGAACACCTTGAACGACGCGCCGCCGCCCTCGCGCTCCTCCACCCACGCTCGTCCGCCGTGGAGCTCGGCGAAGCGGGAGACCACGGCGAGGCCGATGCCGACGCCGGGGGAGTGTTCGGGAGCGCCAGCGCCCTGACCGAACGGCTGAAAGATGTCCTCGCGGTGCTCGAGCGGCACCCCCGGGCCGTCGTCCTCGACGACGAGCAACGCGCCGCCCGCCTCAGGACCGACGTGGATCAAGATCTTCGAACCGGGGGGCGTGTGCCGGACCGCGTTCGAGAGCAGGTTCTCGAGGATCCGCTCGATCTTCGTGCCGTCCGCCTCGATCGTGGCTGGTTCGAGGTTCAGCTCAACCGGGTGGTCGGCCGGCAGGTCGGATTCGCCCACGACGCGCCGCACGAGCTCGTCGAGGTCGATGGCGCGCAGGTGCGGCTCGAGGATCCCCCGCGAGATCCGGTCCAGGTCCAGCAGGTCCGAGACGATCCGGTCGAGCTTGCGCGCGTTCATCGAGATGCGCGAAGCGAGGTCGTGCGCCTCGTCCGACGCTAGATCGGTCTGGCTCTGGAGCGTGACGGCGAGCCCGAGGATCGCGGCGAGGGGCGTGCGCAGGTCGTGCGAGACGGCCTGCAGGAACGTCGTCTTGAGCTCGTCGATCGCGCGGAGCTCGGCGGCCTCCTCGCGCTCGGCCTGGAGCGCGCGTTCGAGCTCGGCCGCGCGTTTCTGCTCGGTCAGATCGATCCACACCCCTTGCCAGAACTTCGCCGTGCCCTCTTCGTCGCGGATCAGCACCGCCTGGTCCCGGACCCATACGACGCGGCCGTCCTTGGCGATCATCCGGTACTCGACGTCGTAGGTGCCGTTCGTCCGCTCGGCGAGCATCGACGCCTCGAGGATCCGTTCGCGATCATCCGGGTGTACCAGCTCGGGCCACAGCGGCGTGTCGGTGGTCAGCTCGTCCGGGGTGTAACCGATGAGGGCCTCCACCTGCGGGCTGAAGTACGCGCTCGTGTGGTCGGGCCGGTGCGGGTCGATGTAGGTAACGACCGGCATATGCTCGACGAGCGCCCGGTAACGTTCCTCGGCCTCCTGGAGCCGTTCGAGCGTGGCCGGGTGGTCGACCGTCTCGTACATCACGCCCTGCCAGTAGAGCGGAGCGCCTTCCTCGTCTCGAACCAGCACGGCCTCGTCGTGGATCCACACGATCCGTCCGTCTTTGGCGAACATCCGGTAGTCGGCGCTGTAGGGCGCGCCCGTCGGGACGACGGCCTGGTAGGCGGCCCGCATCGACGGCACGTCGTCGGGGTGCAGGCGTTCGACCCACCCGGCGGGCTCGGCCAGCCACTCCTCGACCGTGTAGCCGAGGACGCGTTCGACGCCGGGGCTGACGTAGAGGAACCGACCCGGCCCCTCGATCCGCGGGTCGGCATCTTCGAGGTACACCATGCCGGGGAGGTCGTGGATCAGCGCCCGGAGGCGTTCGAGCTCGTCCTCGGGCTCGTCCCCCGGAGGGAGACGGCCCGGCGAGGTGCGCGTCATCGCGGACGGATCGTAGTCCGGTGGCGGGATGATCTCAGTGCGATCCTGGAAAAGAGGCGCTCAGGAGCCCCGGAGCACGAGCCCCCGATAGCCGTCGACGAACCCCGCCGTGCGCAGGTCCTCAGCGAACGCCGATCCGCCCGCCGGCTCGCCATCGATCCTGGAGAGCTCGATCCGCCGCACCCGGCCGTCCTTGACCAGCGAGGCGAGGGCGTCGATCCAGGCCCCGTCCCCGCCCGCCGCGAACGTGAGCAGGGTGCGGGCGCCGCGTTCGAGGAACGCCGCGGGCTCGCCGTCCGCGAGCACGACGTGGGCGCCCGCCGTGCGCGAGGGGCGCCCCGCGTTCTGGGGCCAGGGGAGGGCCGCCCCGTAGGGCTGGGCCGGGTCCGCCGCGGCGAGCGCGACGATGGACGCCTCCCTCGGCGCCTCGCGGAGGTCGCGGATCCGTTCGACCGCGCCGGGGAGCGCGAACTGCGCCGCGCCCAGGCCGTCGACGAAGTAGCCGCGCCGGACCTTGCCCGACTCCTCGAGCGCGCGCAGGACCGCGTAGACACCGGCGAACCCACCGGGCGCGCCCTCGGCCAGGACCGCCTCGCGCGTGAGCACGCCGTGGCGTTCGAGGAGCTGCATCGCGCGGGCGTGCGCGGCCTCGGTGGGAGATGGCTCGGGTTCGAGCGGCGTCCGCACGAGCGACCAGCGCCCTGCCGCGGCCGGCGGCCCGGCGCGCCGGAGGGCTCCGGGCCGTGGCTTGCCGCCGGTGCGCGCGGCCTTCGCCGGGCGCCGGATCAGGAACGCCCGCATCGGGGCGATCGTGTCGTTGGTGATCTCGCCGGCCCAGACCAGGTCCCACAGCGCCGAGAGCACGATGCGTTCGTCGGGGACAGCGGCCGTCGCCAGCAGCTCCGGCCAGAACGATGCGCCGCGTTCGCGCAGGTGCTCGCGGAGCGCGTCATGGACCGGGCCCTCCGGCGGGGTCTCGGGGAGCGGGGGTGCTACGAGCCGGAGCGTCTCGCGGAACCCGAGCGCGATCCGCCCGTCGTCGGCGCCGATCCCCCCGGCGCCCATCCACACGACGTCGCCGCTCGCGCAGAGCGCGTCGAGATCGGCCGGGCGGTATCCCCGCACGCGCGAACGCAGCACCTCGGACTCGACGATCGAGGCGGGGATCGAGGCGCCCTGTAGCTGCGCGATCGCGTCGACGAGCGCCGTCGGTCCGTGCCGCGGCACGGTCGCGGCCTGCCAATCGGGCGCGAACCGTCCGAGCGCCGGCGCCTCCACCGGCTCGACCTCCCTGCGCAGCGCGGCCAGGGAACGCCGCCGGATCGAACGCAGCACGTCGGCGTCGCACCACTCGCGTTCGAGCCCGCCGGGGCGGAACTCGCCCCGGACCACGCGCCCCTGGGACTCGAGCGAGGCGACCGCGCCGGCGACGCGATCCTCGCCGACGCCGAACCGCGCCGCCACGTCGGCGGTCCCGAACGGCCCGTGGGTCCTCGCGAACCGCGCGACCAGACCCTCGAGCGGCGCGGGTGTCGGCTCGGTGAAAACCGTCGGCACGCCGAGCGGGAGCGACGCGCCGAGCGCGTCCCGGTACCGCCCGGCGTCCTCGGCGGCGACGAACCGCTCCTGCCCGGCGACCCGCAGGCGGATCGCGCGCCCGTCGCGTTCGAGATCGCCGAGCCAGGCCCCGGGATCCACGTTCGATCGCGTCGAAACCTCATCGCCGGTCAGGTCGCCCAGCCGCCGGAGCAGGTCGTGGACGTCGTCGGCGTTGCGCGCGCGCCGGCCCTGCGCCAGGTGCTGCAGCTCGAGCTCGAGCTCGGCGAGCGCGATCGGGTCGATCAGCTCGCGCAGGTCCTCGGCGCCGAGCAGCTCGCGCAGGAGCTCGCGGTCGAGCGAGAGCGCGGCCGCGCGCCGCTCGGCCATCGGCGCGTCGGCCTCGTACATGTAGACCGAGACCCAGCGGAAGAGCAGGGACTGCGCGAACGGCGACGACCGCGTCGTATCCACCGGGACCACGTGGATCCGCCGCGCCCGGACGTCGCCGAGCACCTCCTTCAGTCCCGGCACGTCGAACACGTCTCGCAGGACCTCGCGCGTCGCCTCGAGCAGGATGGGGAACGTCGCATGGCGTGAGGCCACCTCGAGCAGGTCGGCGCCGCGCTGCCGCTGCTGCCACAGCGGCGTCCGTCGCCCCGGCGTCCGGCGTGGGAGCAGGAGCGCGCGGGCGGCGGCCTCTCGGAACATCGTCGTGAACAGCGCGGTACCCGGGAGTCGGGCGACCACGAGCTCCTCGATCTCGTCGGGATCGAACAGCAGGTCCTCGACCGGGATCCGTTCCTCGGACTCGGGCAGGCGGATCGCGATGCCGTCGTCGCTCCACAGCACCTGGACGTCGAGCCCGTAGCGTTCGGCGAGCCGGCCCTCGATCGCCATCGCCCACGGCGCGTGCACGCGCTCGCCGAACGGCGACAGCAGGCACACCCGCCAGTCGCCGATCTCGTCGGGGAAGCGTTCGACGACGATCGTGCGGTCGTCGGGGACGGCGCCGGTCGCCTCGTGCTGGTCCTCGAGGTACACCGTGAGGTTCTCGGCCGCGAGCTCGTCCAGGCCGAACTCGGTCCGCAGCCGCGTGACGGCGACGTCATGCTCCGATGACGAGAGCTCGCGGGTGGCGATGCCGATCGCTCGCCCAAGCTCGAGCGGGCGTCCCGGCTTGTCGCCGTGCCAGAACGGCATCTTGCCCGGCTCGCCCGGCGCGGGCGAGACCACGACGCGGTCGAGCGTGATGTCCTCGATCCGCCAGGACGACGCGCCGAGCATGAACACCTCGCCGCGCCGGCTTTCGTAGACCATCTCCTCGTCGAGCTCGCCCACGCGGCGGCCGTCGACCGTGAACACGCCGAACAGCCCTCGGTCCGGGATGGTTCCGCCGGAGGCGATCGCGAGCCGCCCTGAGCCCTCGCGTCCGCGGAGCGTGTCCGTGCGCCGGTCCCAGACGATCCGCGGCCGGAGCTCGGCGAACTCGTCGGAGGGGTAGCGGCCGGCAAGCAGGTCGAGGACGTTGCGCAGCAGCTCGTCCGAGAGCTCCTCGAAGTTCGCGGCTTGCCGCAGCACGCGCCCGAGATCCGCGACCGTCCACTCGTCCATCGCACACATCGCGACGATCTGCTGCGCGACCACGTCGAGCGGGTTCCTCGGGTAGTGCGTCTCCTCGATCGCGCCCTGCAGCATCCGCTGGACGACGACCGTCGCCTCGAGCAGGTCGCCCCGGAACTTCGGGAACACCTTGCCGCGGCTCGGCTCGCCCACCTGGTGGCCCGCGCGGCCGATCCGCTGGAGCCCGCGCGCGACCGAACCCGGCGACTCGACCTGGATCACGAGGTCGACCGCGCCCATGTCGATCCCGAGCTCGAGCGAGCTCGTCGCGACGATCGCCTTCAGGGTTCCGCGCTTGAGCTGGTCCTCGATCTGGAGCCGCTGTTCGCGCGCGATCGAGCCGTGGTGG
>Ga0207708_10002411_pt1 | contig 13720 bp, 11 predicted proteins | sample KBSK5101metaG_FD_184340 | JGI IMG/M metagenome (GOLD analysis project Ga0207708, IMG submission 184340) | Corn, switchgrass and miscanthus rhizosphere microbial communities from Kellogg Biological Station, Michigan, USA - KBS K5-10-1 metaG... | ecosystem: Host-associated > Plants > Roots >...
GGCGGAAGCTACCTGATGGATACGTTGTGCGCGACGACCGCGGCCATCACCGCATTCGTCGAGGCCATGAAGATCATGGCGCGGACCGGGTGCTTCCTGCGCCACTTCTCGGCGATCCAGATCGTGGCGGCGGTGCTGCCCGCCTTGACGGCGAGGAATGCCGCGGGACTGCCGACCACGCCGCGCATCACGGGATTGGCCTCGTAGGCGTTGGGGCTCGACAGCGCGCGAGTGGTCGAGACGAAGTCGAGCGCCTGCAGCGTCACGAACGACGCATACATCGGGACGAGCGCCGCGGGGCGTCCGGGTTCCGGCGCGCGGAACAGCTGGCTGTTGATGGCGACCGGCGCGGCCGCGGCCAGTTGCGCCACGGCAGGGCGTGGCGCTTCGGGATTCAGCGGGCCTGACGGCGACGCGACGGCGGCGTCCGGCGGCGAGACCTGGGCCGCGGCCTGACCGGCGGCCAGGCAGACCACGACCAGCGAAATACACACTATGCGAGACATGACGGCCTCTTTTCCTCGTCACGCTCGCAATGGCCATTGCTTGCGACGAACTCTGCGTTATCGCAAACACAAGAGGCATGCCACGGGTTTACCCCGTAGACGGCGTTCCCGAGGCGCCCGCGCTGCCCAGTTCAGGCATTCCTGTTCCGGATCGGGCGACGCGATGCCACAGCCGTTCGCGTGGCACGGCGACTGCTAACACCGCACCGCGGAGGGTTCTGATGCGCTGGAGTGCTGGCGATCGCGGCAACATCGAAGACATGCGGGGACGGTCCGGCGGCGGCGGCGGCGGAATGATCCCGCTCGGCATCGGCGGCTTCATCATCGTCGCGCTGCTCAGCATGTTCACCGGCGTCAACTTCTTCGACATTCTCGGCGGCGGCGGCGGATCGGCCGGCCCGACGCCGGTCGGCACCTCCGGCAGCTCGACGCCGCCGGCCAACACGACGCCTTCTGAAGAGCGGCTCGTCGACATGGTCGACGCGGTCGCGCGCGACACCCAGGACACGTGGAAACAGCTGCTCGGCGATCGCTACCAGCCGACCAAGGTGGTGCTGTTCCGCGACTCGATCCAGTCGGCGTGCGGCTACGCGCAGGCGGCGACCGGTCCGTTCTACTGTCCCGGCGATCGCAAGGTCTATCTCGATCTCGGGTTCTTCGACGAGCTGCAGCGGCGCTTCGGCGCGTCCGGCGATTTCGCGCAGGCCTACGTGCTGGCGCACGAAATCGGTCACCACGTTCAAACCCTCACCGGTACCGAGTCCCGCGTCAGGCAGTCGCAGCAGGCCGATCCGCGCGGCGTGAACCAGATGTCGGTGCGGCTCGAGCTGCAGGCCGACTGCTACGCCGGCGTGTGGGGCCACCAGGCCGCACAGTCGGGTCGCGCCGCGAGCGGGGGCGTCGAGCTGGATCCGGGCGACGCGGATGAGGCGCTCCACGCGGCCGCGGCGATTGGCGACGACCGGCTGCAGAAGCTGGGGACGGGACGCGTGATGCCGGAGAAGTTCACGCACGGCTCATCGGAACAGCGCGTGACCTGGTTCAAGCGCGGCTTCGACTCGGGCGATCCGCGCGCCTGCGACACGTTCTCGGCGCGCTGAGCCCGTCCCGGCGCCTGCACCAGCGCCCGCGGCCCGCCCGGCGAGCACCAGCGCCCGCGGCCCGAGCGAGGCGACGGAGTGAAGCGACGCGAAGCGTCGCCGCCGAGCGCGCGCGAGCCGGGGGTGGGGCCCCGGCGAGCACTGAACAAGGTACAATCGTCGGCATTCAGCCGACCTCGAAGAAGTTCGATCGATCGATCGTCGAAGGCCCGATCTCGCGCGCCGTCTGGAAGCTGGCGTGGCCCACGGTCCTCCAGAACATGATCGGCGGCCTCCAGGGCATCGTCGATCACGTCATGGTCGGCCACTACGTCGGCTTCACCGGCAACGCCGCGATCGGCGTCGGCTGGCAGATCTTCCTCGTCGTCGTCGTCTTCATCTCGTCGCTGTTCACCGGGATGGCTGTGCTCGTGGCGCGGTTTGCCGGCGCCAACGAACACGAGAAGGTGAACCGCGTCGTCTACCAGGCCTTCCTCACCGCGGTGATTCTCGGCGTCGGCGTGCTCGCGCCGATCGGCTGGGTGATGTCGCCGCGCCTGCTCGAGCTGGTGCACGCGTCGCCGGAGGTGCGCGCCGAAGCGCTGCCGTACCTGCGGACGATGTTCGTGGCGAGCATCGGGCAGCTGCTCTACTTCATGATCGCGGGGGCGCTGCGCGCCGCCGGGGACGCGCGCACCGGGCTGCGCATCGGGATGTGGATCATCGGGCTGAACATCGGCCTCAACATGATCCTGATCCGCGGCTGGGGACCGATTCCCGGGTTCGGCGCGCAGGGCGCCGCACTGGGCACGTCGATCGCCTCGGCGCTCGCGTCGGGATGGGGACTGTGGCTGATGAAGACCGGGCGCGTCGTCATCAGCTTCCACGGCGTGCCGCGCGCGCCCGACTGGTCGATCATCAAGTCGCTGTTCCGCTTCGGCCTGCCCGCGGGCGTGCAGGGCGTCGCGATGAACGTGGCCGGCGTGCTGCTGCTGCGGTTCATGGGATCGCTGCCGGCCAGCGCGGAAGTGCAGGCCGCGTATGCCGTCTGCTACACGGAGCTCTTCGCCTTCATCACGTGGACGTCGGTGGGGCTGATGGGCGCGGCGTCGGCGATCGCGGGACAGAACCTCGGCGCGGGGCGTCCCGATCGCAGCGTACGTACGGTCACGGTCGCGGCGCGGTTCGGCCTGGCGATCGCCGGGACGATCGGTCTCATCTTCCTGGTCTTCTCAGAGCAGCTGCTCGGGTTCTTCGGCTTGAAGGACGCGATGGTGGTCGAGATCGGACGGGAGCTGCTCCGCTACTTGAGCGTGTCGGGCCTCTTCATCACCGTCGCGCTCACCTATACCGGCGGGCTCCAGGGGACCGGCGACACGCGCAGTCCCCTCTTCATCACGCTGGTCGCCCAGATCGGCGTGCCGCTCGGCCTGTGCTTCTACCTGCAGGCGACGGGTCAACTCGACGCCCACTGGATCTGGCTGGCCATCGTGCTCGGCCACTTCACGCGCTGCGTGCTGTCGGTGGCGCGCTTCCACCAGGAACGGTGGAAGACGATCGCCGTGCAGGTGTGACGGCGCGTGCGCAGCCTGGTTCAGCCGCTGTACACGAGGGCGCTGAGGGTGCTCACCGCCGGTCGAGGCCTGCCATGGCGGGTCGACGAGCGGACGACGCTGAGGATCGATCCGCGCTGCCGCTGGATTCGCCACGCCGGCTACGAGGCGGACGTCGTGTCGTACCTGCGTGCGCACATCGCGCCCGGCGAGGTGTGCCTCGATGTCGGCGCGCACGTCGGCTTCTACGTGCTGCAGATGGCGCAGTGGACCGCGCCGGACGGCCGCATCGTCGCGTTCGAGCCGAACCCGACCGCGCGCGCGGTGCTCGAGTCCAACGTCGCGCTGAACCGGCTCGCGGGGCGGGTGACGATCGAGCCGATGGCGGCGGGCGCCGCGCGCAGCACCGCCGAGCTCTTTCACGCGGACGACACGTCCGGCCTGAGCCGGCTCGGCGCGCCGAACCGGAACGGCGCGACACGCGCGTCGGTGCGCGTGCCGGTGGTCACGCTCGACGACTACTGTGCGCAGACGTCGCTGCGGCCTGACTGGATCCTGATCGACACGGAAGGGGCGGAACTGGCGGTGCTCGAAGGAGCGGCAGCGCTGCTGGAGACGCCGGTGCAGGTCGTCGTCGAGATGCACGGCAGCCTGTGGGAGGATCCGGCGGCGACGGCCTCGCGCTTTCAATCGTTCCTGCGCGCGCGGGGCCGCACCGCCGTTCCCATCACCGGCCAGGACGATCCGTTTGCCGACTACGGCACGGTCGTCCTGCGCCGGTCTGAAGATCGCCGGGTCTAACGCCGCGGCCTACTGGGTGGTCGTGGTATTTCCGTGCTTGTGCTTGTCGAACCAGGCGAGCAGGTAGAGCTGCTGCATCAGCCGATGCGACGGGCGGCGCCAGCCGTGGAACTCGTCCGGCATGCGCACCAGCACCGTCTCCTTCTTCTGCATCTTCAGCGCCTTGTAGAACTCCTCGCTCTGGCCGATCGGCGTGCGCAGGTCGATCTCTCCCGTCATCACCATCGTCGGCGTCGTCACGTTGCCGACGTAGGCGAGCGGCGAGCGCTTCAGGTGATCGGCGGGATCCTCCCACGGGAACTTCTCGAACTGGCGGTACCAGCCGCCGCTGTCGGTGACGCCGACGAACGACACCCAGTCGATGACCGGGCGCATCGCGACGGCCGCGGCGAAGCGGTTGGTGTGGCCGACGATCCACGCGGTCAGCAGGCCGCCGCCGCTGCCGCCGCAGACGAACAGGTTGCGCTCGTCGACGAACCCCTTGCCGATCGCCGCGTCCACGCCTGCCATCAGGTCGTCGTAGTCCTTGCCCGGGTACGAGAACTGGATGCCGTTGACGAAGTCCTGCCCGTAGCCGGTGCTGCCGCGCGGATTGGTGTAGAGCACGGCGTAGCCGTTGGCGGCGAAGTTCTGGTTGCTCCAGCTGAAGCCGACGTCGTAGAGCGACCACGGGCCGCCGTGAATCATGAGGACCAGCGGATACTTGCGCCCGGCCTGGAAGTTGGCCGGCTTGACGATCCAGCCCTGGATCTTGAGGCCGTCCTTCGAGGGATACCAGATCTCCTCGACGGCGCCGAGAGCGCGCCCGGCGAGGACGTCCTCGTTGACGTCGACGAGCTTCTTCATCGCCGCGGCCGCGACCGCGCCGCTGCCGCGCACGTTGAACGTCGTCACGTATCCCGGCTCGAGCGGGGTGGTACGGACCGCGGCCGCCTGGCCGTTGGCGGCGATCGACACGCCGCTCAGCATGTGCGTGCCCTGCGTGACGGCGCGAACGTCTCCCTTCGCCGACACGAAGTAGAGCGTCGTCGAGCCCTTCTCGGCGACGGTGAAGTACACGCCCGAGTTGTCGGACGCCCACGTCATCTCGCCGGGGGAGTTATTGAGGTTGCCGGCGAGCAGCCGCTTGCCGCCGCCGCTGTTGTCCATCAGGTAGAGGTTGGCGAGATGGCTGGTGAAGTTCTTGTCGTCGAAGCCGGTGTAGGCGATCCACTTGCCGTCGGGCGAGACGGTGGGATTGGTGTCCGGCCCCTTGCGATCGGTGAGCGGCGTCGCCGCCAGCGTCTTGAGGTCGATCGCGTAGATCTCCGAGTCGTTGTTCAGGTACTCGGCGTCCGGCTTCCTGATGCCGGTGACGTAGATCTTGCTGCCGTCGCCGCTCCACTCGGGATCGTTGTGGTTGAACTTGCCGTCGGTGATCTGCCGCGGCGTGCCGCCGACCACCGCGTCGACGGTGAACACGTGCGTGAAGCCCTTCTCGATCGGCCCGGTGCCGTCGCGCGCCCACGAGATGCGATCGACGACGGTCGGGCCTTTCGCCCACTCCGCGCCGCGCGGCCGCTTCGGCAGCTCGATCTTGACGACGGGATCTTCGTCGGGGATGGCCTGGGTGAAGGCGAGCTGCCGGCCGTCGGGCGACCACTTCAGGCCGTTGGCGGCGCGCTGCAGGTGGGTGAGCTGCGCGACTTCACCGGTGTCGACATAGAGCACGTGCACCTGGTTGGTGCCGTCGCGATCGGAGAGAAACGCGATGCGCTTCGAGTCGGGGGCCCAGACCGGCGCGCTGTCGCGCCAGCTGCCGCGGGTCAGCTCGCGGACGCGGCCGCTGTCGACGTCCACGACCCAGAGATTCGTGCGCGACTGATCTTTCATCTGATCGATCCACTCGCGCGCGAACACGATCTGCTTCCCGTCCGGCGAGATGTTGGTGCCCGACACGGCTTCCATGTCCATGAACGTGTCGCGGTCGAGCCCCTTCGCGGCCGTCAACTTGTCTTGCGCGGAGACCGCGGTCCCCAGCACGAGCACGATGGCCAATGCGCACGCTTTTCTCATGTCTTCCTCCTGGCGGGCGTAGCACGTTCTAGCGCACTTTTCGAAACGACAGATCCTGGAAATCGAAGCTGAAGTCGGTCTCGGGCGACACGGCGCGCATCTTGACGGCGTCGATGGTGCCGTCGGGGTTCAGCGCGAAGGTGACGAAGGCGTCGGCGCGCAGCTCGCGGTCCGACCACTTCGCCACGAACGTATCGTGCTGCCAGTGCTCGAGGGTGCCGGAGAGCGCCGGCGTCTTGTCGAACTTGATGGTGAGCCCGGCGCCGGCACGGGCGATCGTCATGCCGCCGTACCACGGATCCTCGTAGCTGCCGGCGTAGCGCTCGAGCGGCAGCGACGGCTTCGATCCGGCCGCGCGCGCCGACGAGGCCGACTCGGCGGCGGCGCGATTGGCGTCGCGCGCGCGCCGCTCCACGGCCTGCCACGCGGCCACCCAGTCCACTTTCTCGGCGCCGAGATAGGCGTCCATGATGGTGCTGGCGATCGCCTCGAACGCCGCGGTCGACTCCTGGTTGGTGAGGATCGCGATCCCGAGCTGGCGATCCGGCAGCATCGCGACTTTCGACACGTAGCCGGGCAGGCCGCCGGTGTGCGTGACCAGCTTGTGGCCGCGATAGTCGCGGAGCCCGAAGCCCAGACCGTAGCCGTTGAAGCTCGGACGGACCGCCGCGAACTCGGGCGCGCCCTGCCCGATCGGGATCGGCGTCACGATCGTCGTCAGCTGCCGCGCGGTGTCCGGGCGGATGAGCGGCGTGCCGTCGGCGAGCTTGCCTTCGCCGAGCTGCACCAGCATCCACTTCGCCATCTCGTCGGCGTTCGAGTTGATGCCGCCGGCGGGATTGGTGTTGTCGCTGTCGAACGGGGCGATGGGACGGACCTTGCCGTCGATCGGCGCGTGCGGCGTCGCGACGTTGCCGCCCCTGGTCGCATCCGAGTGGCGGACGTTGCTCGCCGCCATGCCCACCTTCTTCAGGATGCGCGACGAGACGAAGTCCTCCCACGACTGCCCGCTGACCGCTTCGATCACTTCGCCGGCGACGAGATACAGCACGTTGTCGTAGGCGTAGGCGCTGCGGAAGCTGGTGGCGAGCGGAATGTAGCGGAGCCGGCGCGCGATCTCCTTGCGGTTGTAGGTGGACGGCGGCCACCACAGCAGGTCGCCCGCGCCGAGCCCCAGGCCGCTCCGGTGCACCAGCAGATCGCGGACGGTCATCTCGCGGGTGACGTAGGGATCCGACATCTGGAACCACGGCACGTAGTCGATGACCGGGGCGTCCCAGCGGATCTTGCCTTCGTCGACGAGGATGCCGAGCGCCGTGGCGGTGAACGCCTTGGTATTCGAGGCGATGCCGAACAGCGTCTGCGCGTCGACGGGCCCGGACTCGCCGAGCTTGCGCACGCCGTAGCCCTTCGCGACCGCGACCCGGCCGTCCTTGACGACCGCGAGCGAGATGCCCGGCACCTCGAAAGCCGTCATCGCCCGCTGCACGACTGCATCGAAATCCGCTGCGGCCGGTTGCGCGGTCGGCGCGGCCGCCAGGGCCAGGAGCGTGACGAGCAGCGTGAAGACGCGAAGCTGCCGGAAAGCGCGTACCTGCACGACAGAGCTCATGGGCGGGGCCTATCCTAGCCGATCCGGCGGAAGTCGCGTGACCGTGGCGCGCGCGTTGCAATACCTCTGCTTCGAGGCATATAAGTGTTTGACTGGCACCGAAAGGTGGTGCGCTGGTTCATCGGGATTGTCGGAGGTACGCTCGTCGCGCTGTGGATCGTGCTCCACCTCGTGTCCCGTGCGCCCATCCTGCAGGCCAAGTTGATCGAGACGCTCAATGAGAACATGGACGCCGAGGTCGAACTGCAGAGCTTCGAGGTCAACTCGTTTCCGACGCTGCGCATCCACGGCAGCGGGCTGAAGCTGCGCCTGAAGAACCAGCAGAATCCCTCGCCCTTCATCGAAATCGGCCAGTTCGAAGTCGCCGGCGGCATCTTCGGGCTCCTTCGCCACCCCCGCCGCTTCACGTCGGTGGAGCTCGACGGCCTTCGCATCACGATTCCGCCGCGCACCCCGGACGACAAGCAAGCGGGCGGGAAGGCGGCGACGACGGTCACCGGCCCCGTGCTGATCGATCGCGTCACCGCGCGCGACGCGCAACTGATCCTGATGCCGAAGGATCCGCGCAAGGAGCCGAAGGTCTGGGCGATTCACGGGCTCGCGCTCGAGTCGGTCGGCTTCAATCGCTCGATGCCGTTCACCGCGACGCTGACCAATCCGATCCCGGAAGGGGAAATCGCGACGAAGGGGTCGTTCGGTCCCTGGGTCAAGGGAGATCCCGGCCTGTCGCCGGTGAGCGGGCGCTACACGTTCGACCGCGCCGATCTCAACACCATCAAAGGCATCGGCGGCATCCTGAAATCGACGGGACAGTTCTCGGGCCGTCTCGATGAAATCGACGTCCGCGGCCATACCTCGACGCCCGACTTCCGCATCGACGTCGGCGGCGCGCCGGTCCCGCTCGAAACAGACTTTCACGCCGTCGTCGACGGCACCAACGGCGACACCTACCTGAAACAGGTGGACGGCAAGCTGGGGGAAACGGCGATCTCAGCGTCAGGCGCGATCGAATCGCAGCCGGGCGTGAAGGGACGCACGGTCAAGCTCGACGTCGCGATCAAGGACGGCAACCTGCAGGACGTGCTGCGCCTCGCCGTGAAAGCGGACAAGCCGGTGATGCTGGGGCGCATCGCGCTGCAGGCGAAGCTGCTGCTCCCGCCGGGCAAGACGCCGGTGCCGGAGCGCCTCGATCTCGACGGCCGCTTCGCCCTCGAGCGCACGCACTTCACCGACGCGTCGGTGCAGAAGCAGCTGGCGACGCTGAGCCAGCGCGCGCAGGGCAAGACCAACGAAGAGGCGTCCGCGAAGATCTACTCGAACATGAGCGGCCGCTTCGTGCTCCGCGACGGCACGCTGCGCCTCAACCCGGTGACCTTCGACGTGCCGGGCGCCAGCGTCCAGTTGAACGGCGCCTACGGTTTGCGCAACGAGCAGCTGAACTTCGAGGGGACGCTGGCGATGCAGGCGTCCGCGTCGGAGGCGATCGGCGGGATCAAGGGCTTCTTCATCAAGCCCTTCGATCCGCTGCTGCACGGCAAGAACGGCAAGGGCGCGCTCGTGCCGATCACCGTCACCGGACCGCGCGGAGAGCCGAAGTTCGGTGTGCAGTGGGCGAAGGTGTTCAAGTAGCGCGGGGCGCGGGGTGCGAGGCGCGGGGTGCGGGAGTGGTCAGGGCTTCGGCGTGAAGTTGAGGACGGCGCCGTTGATGCAGTAGCGCTGGCCGGTCGGGGGCGGACCGTCGGGGAACACGTGACCGAGATGGCCGCCGCAGCGCGAGCAGTGCACCTCGGTGCGCGTCATCCCGTAGTTGCGATCCGTTGTCGTCGCAATCGATCCGGGATGCGGCGCGAAGAAGCTGGGCCATCCGGTTCCCGACTCGAACTTCGTGTCGTTGGTGAACAGTTCCTGCCCGCAGCCGGCGCACGAGAACGTGCCGGCGCGCTTCTCGGTCAGCAGCGCGCACGAACCCGGACGCTCCGTCGCATGGCCGCGCAGGATCTGGTATTGCTCCGGAGTCAGAATCTTGCGCCACTCCTCGTCCGTCTTCTCAACAGGAAATCGTTCGGTCATTCCTCCATTCTACGCACATCGCCCCCCGCACCCCGCCGCCGCTTCGGGGGTCAGGTCTGCAAACCGTCCTCTCCGGGGTCAGGTCTGCAAAACCGCCGTTCGCGGTGCCAGATCGACCAATTTGCACAATTGAGGCGCATTTTCTGCAAGGCCTGGCACCGCCAGACGTCATTTTGCAGACCTGACCCCCGATCGGCCCCCGATCGGCATCGCCGACCTGGCACCCGCAGCGGCCGGTTTAGAGACCTGACCCCAATTGCTACTTGTCGGTGATGTGATCGATCAGGAGCTGGACGTCGCCCAGGCTCCACGACACCTCGAGCTCGCCGCCGACCGAATGGCGATGCCCGGCCTGCTTCGCGTCGAGCAGCCGCTGCTGCTCCTTCAGCTCCTCGATCTGCCGCTGACGCGCGCGATCGAGGCCGCCGCCCTGGATGAACGACACGATCGCGTGCAGCTCGCCGGCGTCGAGGAACGTGCCGTGACCCTTGCACACGTCGACGACGGTGCCCGAGAGCCGGCCGAAGTTCAGGCGGTTCATCATCTTTCCGCACGCCACGCACTTGCGGTAGCGGATCGCCTCGGTAGCGGTGGCGCGCGCGGCCGCGGGCCACTGGTGCAGGACCGCCCCCTGGGTCTCGCGGCTCGCGCACACGTGCTCGAACGTCGCCGCGTCCAGCCACACCCCGCGGCAGCGCTCGCACTCGAGCAGCGCGGTGTCGCCGACCCGGACGTCGCGCATGGTGCCGCGGCACGACGGGCAGGGCGCCTGCGCCGGCGCGCCTGACGCCCGAGCCCGGCGCGCGCCGCACGACGGGCAATACGCCGCCCCCTCGAACATCAGGGCGAAGCAGGCCGGACAGCTGACCGTGGCCAGCGCGGCGTGGCAATACCGGCACGCCGCATCCCCCGGGCCGGCCGGCCCCCCGCAATTCGGACAGTGCAGCGCCCCCGCATCCCTGCTCATCGTTCAGATAGAATACCGCCCCATGGGACTGATGGACTTCATCAAGGGCGAACTGATCGACGTCATCGAGTGGACGGACGATTCCCGCGACACCCTCTCGTTCCGCTTTCCTGACGACGACAAGGCGATCAAGAACGGCGCGCAGCTCATCGTCCGCGAGTCGCAGGTGGTCCAGTTCGTCTACCTGGGCGAATTCGGCGACACCTTCGCTCCGGGCAAGCACACGCTGACCACCGACAACATCCCGGTCCTCACGAAGCTGAAGTCGTGGAAGTACGGCTTCAACTCGCCGTTCAAGGCCGACGTCTACTACGTGACGACGCGGCTCTTCACCGGCAACAAGTGGGGCACCGCGAATCCGATCATGATGCGCGACGAGGACCTCGGGATCGTGCGCGTCCGCGCCTTCGGCACCTACGACTTCCGCGTCGTCGAGCCGAAGCTGTTCCTCAAGGAAGTCGCCGGGTCCGATCAGAACTTCCGCCTCGACGAGTTCGCCGACACCATGCGTTCGCGCATCGTCAGCATCTTCACCGACGCGCTGGCGACGGCGAAGGTTCCGGTGTTCGACGTGGCGAGCCGCTACACCGAGCTGGGCGAGGCACTGCTGCCGCTCATCAACCCGGTGATCAAGGCGAAGTACGGCCTCGAGATGTCGAGCTTCATCCTCGAGAACGTCTCGGTGCCGCCGGAAGTCGAGCAGGCGGTCGACAAGCGGTCGAGCATGGCCGCGGTCGGCAACCTGAACGACTACGTGAAATTCCAGATGGCGCAGGGAATGGAGAAGGGGGCCGGCGCCGGCGGTGTCGCGACGGAGATGGCCGTCGGACTCGCGATGGCGCAGCAGATGGTGCAGCAGGGACTGACGAGCGGCCCGCCCGCACCCAAGGGCTTCGGCGCGGCGGGCGCCGCTCCCGCACCGGCCGCCGCCGGACTTCCCGAGATGCTGTCGCCCGGCGATATCGCCAACATCCTCAAGGTCTCCGAAGGCGACGTGCTCGCGATCCTCGAGTCGGGCGAACTGCCGGGCAAGAAGATCGGATCGACCTGGCGGATCAAGCGCTCCGCGCTGGACGAATACCTGGCGAAGTAATTGGCGACCGTCGCCCTCGAGAAACATCCCTGCCCGGCCTGCGGCGCGCAGGCCGAATGGAACCCGGGCAAGCAGAAGCTGGTGTGCCCGTTCTGCGGCACCGAATCCCCCTACCAGGTGACGGCGAGCGGGGGGATCGAAGAGCTCGATCTCGTCCGCGCGCTGCGCGAGATCCCCGAGGAGGACCGCGGCTGGCAGACCGAGCGCCGCACCGTGCAGTGCCGGAGCTGCAAGGCGGTGTCGGTCTTCGATCCCGCTCGCGTCGGCCAGCGCTGCGAGTTCTGCGGATCGCCGGAGCTGGTTCCCTACGAAGAGATCAAGTCGCCGATCCGGCCGCAGAGCCTGCTGCCATTCCGCGTCGCCGACACCGCGGTGCGCGAGCAGATCCGCCGCTGGTACAAGAGCAAGTGGCTCGCGCCCGGCAGCCTGAAGACGCGCGCGCTCGTCGACACGGTCAAGGGCGTCTACATTCCGTACTGGACGTTCGACGCACAGGTCGTGTGCCCGTGGGAGGCAGAGGCGGGGCACTACTACTACACGACGGAGAGCTACCGCGACAGCAAGGGAAACATGCAGACGCGGCAGGTACAGCACACGCGCTGGGAGCCCGCGTCCGGCGTCGTCGAGCACTTCTTCGACGACGAGCCGATCCCCGGCACGCGAGGCGTGTCGCTGTCGCTGCTCGCGCAGGTCGAGCCGTTTCCCACCAAGGAGCTCGTGCCCTACGACACGTCCTACCTGTCAGGCTTCGTCGTCGAGCACTACCAGGTCGTGCTGCTCGACGCGGCGAAGGCGTCGGAAGAAGCGATGCACGAAAAGCTCGAACAGATGTGCGCAGCGCAGATCCCCGGCGATACGTATCGCAACCTGGTGATCCATCCGACGTTCTCGGCGCAGACTTTCAAGCACATCCTCGTGCCCCTGTGGCTGCTGACATACACCTACGGCGCGAAGGTCTTCCATGTCCTCGTCAACGGCGCGACCGGGCGGATGGCGGGCGAGTATCCGAAGAGCTTCTGGAAGGTGTTCTTCCTCGTCGTCGCGATCATCATCCTCATCCTCATCGTCCTGATGCTGTCGCAGAATCAGTAGCTGGCCGCCTGAGCCAGAGGCCCTGCCCGAGCCTGATGTCGGACGCCGCCGGCGGCTCGACGCTTTCCTCGACCAGCAGCCAATGACTGGCGGGGACGGGCGAGCCCGCCGGCCGGGGATGCAAGGTGCGGCCAAGCCGCTCGCCGAAGAACAGGTACTCGTCTCTGTCCGGGCCGATGGTCACCTGGACGACGGCGTCAGCCGGTACCAGCCGCTCGAATTCGCGAATCGCCGGTTCGAGCGGCCACGCTTCGCGCGTCATCTGCCGGATGCGATCCATGCGAAGCACCGACGTGTGCTCGACTCCGGCGATCCTCACGCCGACCAGCGGGGTGAACGAACGGAAGAGCACTGCGGAGACCGCCGTGAAGCATCCGATGACGATGGCGACGGCGGCGTAGCGGCGCCATGAGGCGACCTCGCTCATCGCGCCGGCGATCGGCGCCACGAAGACGGCGGTGACAAGAAAGTACCGCCCGTGCCAAGGATCGTACAGCGCCGTGTAGGCCTGCAGCGGAAAGCCCAGCGCTCCGGCGGCGGCAAGCGCCCGCGTGAGACCGCGGCCCCGCAGAATCTGGATCCCCATCGTCGGGAAATAGCCGGGCGTGACCACGCGCGGGTGCATCCGCGTCGGCGGATCGTCGGGCTTGACCTCGCGGCCCTCGATGACGACGCCGCTGCGTGAGTCGCCGCCCGACAGGGGCAGCAGATTGATCGCGCCCACGGACGTCACACCGGGAATCGACACGAGCCGCTGCTCGATCTCGGCGAGGGCACGCACGCGGGCGTCTTGCTCGGGATAGCGCGCCGCTGGAATCGAAATCCCGAACGAGAGACGATGGCTGGGATCGAATCCAAGGGGTTGAGCGGAAATAGCCGCGAAACTTTTGAG
>Ga0207708_10002414_pt1 | contig 13716 bp, 12 predicted proteins | sample KBSK5101metaG_FD_184340 | JGI IMG/M metagenome (GOLD analysis project Ga0207708, IMG submission 184340) | Corn, switchgrass and miscanthus rhizosphere microbial communities from Kellogg Biological Station, Michigan, USA - KBS K5-10-1 metaG... | ecosystem: Host-associated > Plants > Roots >...
CCGGTGTTGCGCGCGGACTCGTGCACCACTACTTCGGCGGTCGCAAGGAGGTCTACCTCGCGTTGCTGGAGCGGGTCGCTGCCGGCCGCGAAGAGCAGCTAAGGCCCCCGCTGGGACGCAGCCGGCGTGCGCGCGTGGCGGACTCGGTGTCGCGCTGGCTGGACTGGACCGAGGTGAACAGGACGCTCTACCTCGGCACGATCGCACCCGGTGAGGACATCGCCGACCCCGACGTGCGGGGTGTGGTCGCCGAGCTGGTGCGCCGCGCGGTCGCGCAGCTGGCGGCCTTCCACGCCGACAGCGCGGAGGACTCCCCGCGTCTGCACTACGCGCTGGAGTGCTGGACCGGTCTCAACCGGGCCGCGACCCGACGCTGGCTACGCGGAGAGGCCACCCGAGAGGCAACACACGAGCTGCTCGCCTCGACCCTCGAACACGTCCTCCGCACCTTTGGATCACCCGCCGGCCCGCGCACCTCTCCGACTAGCCGCGCGCGCTGACAGGGTCTGAACGACCCGCACCCAAGAGTCTGCTCCGGGGTCTGCGGCTCGGAAGGAGACAGCCAACCCTGCGGTGCCGGGGTGGAGGCACGCGACGCTTCACCCGCTGGGGAGGATGACGCCACGTCCGAGCAGACATACCTTGCGGCACAGGCGTCGCTCGCGGCGCAAACCCGAGAACACGTACGGCAATGTCGGCAGTCCGACGTTCATGAGGAGACCGAGGGTGCTAGGCATGGCACGGCCACGGAGAGTCCCGGGTGACCGTGGGCGGCCAAGCCTCGTCGGCGCCCTGGCACTGGTCATGCTGGCCTGCGCAGGATGTGGCGGCGACACGGAAGGCAACGGCGCGCTCAAGGTGGCCGAGGCCCGGGTCTCGGCGAAGGAGAAGGACCTCGCGGACGCCAAGGCCGACCTGACGAGCAAGTCGGCAGACTTCTGTGACGCGAGCCAGACCTACATCACCGCACTTGACCGATACGGCGACGTGCTGAGCCAGACTTCCCCCACCGTCGGCGACGTCAAGGAAGCGGGCACCGACCTGGAGCGACCTCGTGAGGATGCCCTCTCGGACGCCGAAGCGGCCGTCGCGGCCCAGCAGGAAGTCGTCGAGGCGACGCAGGAGCTGGCAGAGGCCAAGGCCGCCCTGGCCGCGGCGAAGGACCCCGGTACGGCGGCCGCGAGCACGCCGTCCGGCACGACCAGCCCGAAGCCGCTGGCGCCCGAGGCCACGGTCAACCGCGTCCACCAGGCCGAGTCCGAGTTCAGCGCCGCCCAGCAGGGCATCACCGATGAGACCCCCTTGTCGCGGGCAACGCCTCAGTTCAACGCTGCCGCGGTGGCGCTGGAGATGTCCTGGCTGCGCCTGTTCTCCGACGCCGGATGTCTCACCGACGAAGAGCAAGTGCAGGCCGAGGCGGCGGTTCGCGACTACACGACGGCCTTGCAGACCGCGTTGCGGGACGCCGGCTACTACGACGGCGCCGTCGACGGGGTGTACGGTCCGGCGACCGTCGACGCGGTCGAGACCTTGCAGAAAGCGCACGGCCTGCCCAGCACGGGTACCGTCGACAAGGCCACCGCCGACGCCCTCGACGCCGATGTGGCGGCCCAAGGCGGCGCCGCCGCCCAGGAGGCCCTCGTGTCCACAGCCGCGGTGCAGCAGACTCTCAAGCTCGCCGGGTACTGGGACGGGCCGGTCGATGGAGCCTGGACACCTGCGCTGAGCGCGGCGCTGAGGGAGTTCCAGACCGAGCTCGGCGTCGAGCCGACGGGCGCAGTCGACGCGGCGACCATCTCTGCCCTGGAGAAGGCGATCGCCGAGGCCCCGGCTGGGGCGCCGCCGTCCGCGGCGAGCGCAACCCCGACGGCAAGCCCAAGCCCAAGCCCTGAATGAAACACCGCTGGTCAGGCACACCGTCGCCCGGTGCCGTGTCTCCGCCGTGCTTCGGCTGGAGGTCACCTGCGACTGACCGTTCTGTCCCGATCGCCGCGTCCCGGTTTCACACGCTGTGAGATGTTGGGTGAGTGGGTAGGGATCTAGGAGTCTCCGCGACGGAGTGGTCCAAGAGGCTGTACCGCGATCACCGCGCCGCGATGCCACCCGAGGTGCGGCAAGCGCGCGACGTGTTCGTCGCCCGCAACCAGTGGGACGTCGTCGCCGCGGGCGTCCTCGACTGGGCGATGGCGAACCGCATCCTGACCGCCGATGACAAGGTCAAGGCGCTCGCGTTCGCGCAAGCCGGGATCTTCGGCCGGAGCAGCGCCTACTACGAGCAGCGGCTCAGCACCTACCGTCCACCACTCGGGCCCCTCACCAACCGCGGCTGACACCGGGACACGACGGATTCTCAGCCCCAGAACACCCGGTCCACGACGGCCCTGGCTCGGCGGGCGGTGCGCTGGTAGTCGTTGAGCATCCGGTCGGCCTCACCGACGCCGTACCCGAGAATCGTGGCGACGGCGGCGCGTTCCCGGGCATCACGCGGCAGCTGGTCGGTCGGTCGTCCCCGCACCTGCACCGTGGCGTTGCGCGCCCGGCTCGCCGCCAGCCACGCGCGGGACAGCGCGTCGGCGTCGCCCACCCCGAGCAGGTCGTGCTGGACGCACCCGTGGAGCGCGTCGAGCGTCTTGGTGGTCCGCAGCTCCGGCACGGCGTGGGCGTGCTTGAGCTGCAGCGCCTGCACCGTCCACTCGACGTCGGCTAGGCCGCCGCGGCCCAGCTTGAAGTGGGTCGCGGGGTCGGCACCGCGCGGGAGCCGCTCGTCGTCCACCCGTGCCTTGATCCGGCGGATCTCGACCACGTCCCGGTCCGAAAGCCCGGTCTCGGGGAAGCGCAGCGGGTCGATCATCGCGGTGAACCGGCGACGCACGTCGTCGTCACCGACGACCGCCTCGGCGCGCAACAGCGCCTGCGCCTCCCAGACCGCGGACCACTTGGCGTAGTAGGCCTCGTAGGACTCGAGAGTGCGCACCAGGGGCCCCTGCTTGCCCTCGGGCCGGAGCGCCGCGTCAACCTCGAGGACCGGGTCGGTGCCCGGCAGCGCGAGCAGCCGGCGCAGCTCGTTGGCGACGGCGTTGGCCATGCTCGAGGCTTGCTGCGGGTCGGCACCCGGTAGCGGATCGTGCACGAACATCACGTCGGCGTCGCTGCCGTAGCCCAGCTCGTGACCGCCGTACCGCCCCATCGCCACGATCGCGATCCGGGTCGGGAGCTGGGCCCCGCGGTCGAACTCGACCGCGAGCGTGGCCACCTCCAGCGCAGCCTCCAGCGTGGCGCTCGTGATCGCGGTGAGGGCGTAGCCGACCTCGGCCACCCCGAACGGCTCGCACAGGTCGGCGACGCTGACCCGCAGGAGCTCGCGACGCCGGATCGCCCGGATGCTGGCGATCGCAGCCAGCCGGTCGTCACGGCGCCCCGAGCTGGCCGTCATCTCCGCCTGGATCGCCTCCCGGTCCAGTGGGACCAGGCTCTTCTCGCCACCGAGGATCTTCACGCCCTCGGGCTCACGCTCGAGGAGGTCGGTCGCATAGCGACTGGTGGCGAGCACCTGCGCCATGCGCTGCGCGGTGCTGCCCTCGTCCCGGAGCATCGAGAGGTACCAGTGGGTGGCGCCGAGGGCGTCGGAGATCCGCCGGAAGCCGAACAGGCCGGCGTCGGGGTCAGGGGCGTCGGCGAACCACTCGAGCATGACCGGGAGCAGCGTGCGCTGGATCGCGGCCGTGCGGGATACACCGCTGGTCAGCGCCTCGATGTGCCGCAGCGCGGCCTTGGGGTCGAGATATCCGAGGGCCGCGAGCCGTTCCAGGGCCGCCTCAGTGGAGAGCCGGGCGTCGTCGCCGGGGATCCGCGCCACCGCCGAGAGCAGAGGTCGGTAGAAGAGCTTCTCGTGAAGCCGACGCACCTCCCGACGGTGATGGCCCCACTCCTTCTCCAGCTCCTCCACAGGCTTCTTGAGGTGGCCCAGTGAGCGGCCCAGCCGGTGCAGCGAGAGCTCGTCGTCCGGTACGACGTGGGTGCGGCGCAGCTGGAAAAGCTGGATCCGGTGCTCCAGCTTGCGCAGGAACGCGTAGGCGTCGTGCAGCGCCTGACCGTCAGCGCGGCCGACGTACCCGCCGCGTGTCAGCTCGGCGAGCGCGCTGAGGGTGGTGGGCGAGCGCACATGCTCGTCGGCGCGGCCGTGCACCATCTGCAGCAGCTGGACCGCGAACTCCACGTCGCGAAGCCCACCCGAACCCAGCTTGAGCTGGCGTCCGGCCTCGCGGACGGGGATGTTCTCGATCACCCGTCGCCGCATCGCCTGGACGTCCTCGACGAAGCCGGGTCGCTCCGCCGCCCTCCAGACCAGCGGCCCGATCGTGGCGGCGTACTCCTCGCCCAGGGCACGGTCGCCCGCGACGGGCCGCGCCTTGAGCAGCGCCTGGAACTCCCAGGTCTTGGCCCAGCGCCCGTAGTAGCCGGCGTGGCTGGCGATCGTGCGCACCAGCGGCCCCGACTTGCCCTCGGGCCGGAGCGCGGCGTCCACCGGCCAGATCGTTCCTTCACCGGTCTGCTCGGAGCAGACCTGCATCAGCGTCGACGCGAGCTGGGTGGCGCCGCGCAGGGCAGCTTGCTCGTCGGCGCCGTCCACCGGCTCGGCCACGAAGATCACGTCCACGTCGCTCACGTAGTTGAGCTCGTGGCCGCCGCACTTGCCCATCGCGACCACGGCCAGCCGGCAGTCGGCTGCTGCGTCCCCGACCTTGGACCGGGCCACGGCGAGCGCAGCGTCGAGGGTGCCGGCGGCCAGGTCCGAGAGCTCGGCGGCTATGTCGTCCACGTCGACGTGGTGGGCGAGGTCACGGCTGGCGAGGCGGAGCAGGACCCGGCGGTACTCGACCCTCAGCGCGTCACCCGCCGCACGGTGCTCGAGCGTGGCGAGCGGCTCGGCGGCCCACGGGTCCGCGCCGACGGCCTCCATCAGCCCGGCGCGGACGGCGAAGGCCACGGTGCGTGCCGACCCCAGCGTGGGGTCGGTGAGCTCACGCCAGTGCTCCGGGTGCCGGCGCAGGTGGTCGCCGAGGGCTTGGCTCATCCCAAGCACGCTGAACAGCCGCATCGACGTGCCCTCGTCGTTCACGAGGGCGTCCACCAGGTCGGTCGGGTCGTCGACGGCGTCGATCAGCGACAGCAGGCCGGCAAGCGCCTGGTCGGGGTCGGCGGACCGCGCGAGCAGCGGCGCGAGCGGTTCGGCCCCTTCCCCCAGCCCGCGGAGCCCGGCGGCGGCGCGGTCTCCGTCGCGGAAGCCGATGCGCACGAGGTTGCCGGAGGTGACCACCGACCCCTGTCTGCTCACCGGGCCAATGTAGTGAGTCGGGTGCGGGCTGATTACCACGGTCCCGTGGTATCCGGCCACTTCCCGAGCGCTGCACCGCTGGGGAAGCGGCAACTCGACCAGGGAAGTCGGCGGGCGCCGAGATGCCGGTTCACGCCGGGGGCCCGCTGATGGTCTATCGCATTCGGCGGCCGGGGACTACGCACATGAGGCGCCTGCCGTCAGGGCCGAGTCCGGGGTCGACGGATCCGTTCAGATACTCAGAATCGGCCGAGCAGGGGCTCAGAGAACAGGCAGCATCCGGTCGCGCTCGAACGCGCTCACCTGGCCGCTGTACTCCTCCCACTCCGTCCGCTTGTTGCGCAGGAAGAAGTCGTAGACGTGCTCGCCCAGCGTGTCCGCGAGCAGCTCAGAGCTCTCTGCGACGGCGATCGCGTCGTGCAGGCTCTTCGGAAGCGGCTGCAGCCCCAGCGCCTTGCGCTCGGAGTCGGTGAGCGACCAGACGTCGTCCTCCGCCTCCCGGGGGAGCTCGTACTGCTCCTCCAGCCCCTTCATGCCTGCGGCCAGCACCACGGCGAACGCGAGGTAGGGGTTGCAGGCGGCGTCGATCGTGCGCAGCTCGATCCGGGTCGAGGGTCCCTTGTGGGGCTTGTACATCGGAACGCGCACCATCGCCGAGCGGTTGTTGTGGCCCCAGCAGATGTAGGACGGGGCCTCGTCACCGCCGATCAGCCGCTTGTAGGAGTTGACCCACTGGTTCGTCACACAGGTGATCTCGGCCGCGTGGTGCAGGATGCCGGCGATGAAGTGCCGTGCGGTCTTCGAGAGCTGGTACTCCGCACCAGCCTCGAAGAACGCGTTGCGGTCGCCCTCGAACAGGGACACATGCGTGTGCATGCCCGAGCCCGGGTGCGTCGTGAACGGCTTGGGCATGAACGTGGCCCAGATGCCCTGGCTCAGCGCCACCTCGCGCACGACGGTGCGGAAGGTCATGATGTTGTCGGCCGTCGACAGCGCGTCGGCGTAGCGAAGGTCGATCTCCTGCTGGCCGGGGCCGCCTTCGTGGTGGCTGAACTCGACCGAGATTCCCATCGACTCCAGCATCGTGATCGCCTCGCGCCGAAAGTCGGAGCCGGCGCTCTGCGCCGTGTGGTCGAAGAAGCCGCTGCGGTCGACCGGCTGCGGGCTCGCACCCGCGTCGGGCTTGCCCTGGAACAGGTAGAACTCGATCTCCGGGTGCGTGTAGAAGGTGAACCCGTCCTCCGCCGCGCGTGACAGCGTGCGCTTGAGCACGAACCTCGGGTCGGCGTACGACGCGGAACCGTCGGGCATCGCGATGTCGCAGAACATCCGCGCCGTCGACGGGCCATCACCGCGCCAGGGCAGGATCTGGAATGACCCGGGGTCTGGCTTCAGCAGCATGTCGGCCTCGGTCACCCGGGCCAGGCCCTCGATCGCCGAGCCGTCGAAGCCGATGCCCTCGCTGAACGCCCCCTCCAGCTCGGCGGGCGCCACCGCTACGGACTTCAGGTAGCCGAGCACGTCGGTGAACCACAGTCGCACGAATCGCACGTCGCGCTCCTCGAGCGCCCGGAGCACGAAGTCCTCCTGTTTTCCCATGGGGAGAGCGTAGGGCCACACCGCGTGGGCACTGAGAACTAGGTCGTCCGCCGACGAATGCGCGCATCACCGCATGCGACTACCTCCAGGACAGCGCCTTCTCGCGCGCCTGCAGTGGGAAGCCCGCCTGCTGGCCCATGGGCGGCAGCTAGCGAGGAGCGCGCGCCAGCCGGACGAGCGAATCCGCCAGTGGGCGCCAGGCCCGCTCCAGCTCGGCGTGCGCCGCGGCCACCTCGGCCAGGCCACGCTCGATCCGGTCGTCGTCGTAGCGGCGAGTGTCCTCGGCGGCCCACGGCGCCAGCACCCGTTCGTCGGCCTCGGGGTGCAGCTGGACGCCCCAGACACTCGGCGCGAAGCGCACCACCTGCGCCTCTCCTGCGGCGGTCTCGGCGAGGAGCTCGGCGTCCTCGGGCAGCCGGTCGACGATGTCGTCGTTCCACTGCACACCGCGGTGCACGTCGACGAGACTGCCGACAAGCGGGTCGGCGGCAGCCGCGTCGAGCCAGCCGGTCGGGACCAGGCCGATCTGCTGGCCATGCGGGTTGCGTACGACGTGTCCGCCCAGGGCGACGGCGCACAGCTGGTGGCCCAGGCAGATGCCGAGCGCCGGGACACCGGTGCCGGCCGCTTCCCGGAACAGGTCCTTGGTGTCACGCAGCCACGGGTGCTGCGCGTCGTCGTACGCCCCCATCGGGCCCCCGAGCACCACCAGTGCGTCGTGCGCGGTGAGGTCGTCGGGCATCGTGTCACCGGCGTACGGGCGGCGTACGTCGACCGCGCAGCCGGCCGTGAGCAGCCATTCTCCGAACCAGGCGGGCGGGCAGTCGTCCGCGTGCTGGACGACGAGCACACTGGTGCTCACGGCTCAGTCCTGCGGAACGTGGGCGTCGAGCTCGGCCAGCCAGGCCCGGGCGTTGCCGTCGGACGGCGCCCGCCAGTCACCTCGCGGCGACAGCGCACCGCCCGCGGCGACCTTCGGGCCGTTGGGCATCGCGGAGCGCTTGAACTGGCTGAAGCCGAAGAACCGGTTGATGAAGACCACGAGCCAGCGCCGGATCGTCGGCAGATCGTAGGCGATATGCCGCTCGTCGGGGTAGCCGGGCGGCCACTCCCCCACCGACGCGTCGACCCAGGCGTGCATCGCGAGGAACGCGATCTTGCTCGGCCGGAAGCCGAACCGAAGCACGTGGAAGAGCGTGAAGTCCTGCAGCGCGTAGGGACCGATCGTGTCCTCGGTCGCCTGCGGCTTCTTGCCCGCCTCGGTCGGGATCAGCTCGGGGGTGATCTCCTGGTCGAGGATCTCCTGGAGAGTCCGGTTGGCTTCGCCGTGCGAGTCGTCCTCCACCTGGCCACTGCCGATCACCCAGCGGATCAGGTGCTGGATCAGCGTCTTCGGGACGCCGGAGTTGACGGTGTAGTGGGACATCTGGTCGCCGACGCCGTAGGTGCACCAGCCGAGAGCGAACTCGGACAGGTCACCGGTGCCGAGCACGATGCCGCCGCTGTGGTTGGCGATCCGGAACAGGTAGTCGGTGCGCAGGCCGGCCTGCACGTTCTCGAACGTCACGTCGTACACCGGCTCGCCGTCGGCGAACGGGTGACCCAGGTCGGAGAGCATCTGACGCGCGGCGGGGCGGATGTCGAGCTCCTCGAAGCTCACCCCGAGTGCCTTGGCCAGCCGGGTGGCGCGACCCTTGGTCTCCTCGCCGGTCGCGAAGCCCGGCATCGTGAACGCGAGGATGTCGCTGCGCGGGCGGCCCAGCCGGTCCATGGCCTTGGCCGCGACGATCAGTGCGTGCGTCGAGTCCAGGCCGCCGGATACCCCGATCACGACCTTCGGCTGGCCGATGGCGGAGAGCCGCTGCTCCAGCCCGGAGACCTGGATGTTGTAGGCCTCGTAGCAGTCCTGGGCGAGCCGCTCGACGTCGTCGGGCACGAACGGGAAGCGGTCGACCTTGCGGCGCAGCCCGATGTCGCCCGTGGGCGGGTCGAGGGTGAAGTCGAGGACGTGGAAGTCGGCCGGGTCTATGTCCGCCCCCCGACGGTTGTCGTCGAACGTGCCCTTCCGCAACCGGTCCTGCCGGATCCGGTCGAGGTCGACATCGACCACCGTGCGGCGCGGCCCCTCGGGAAACCGCTCGGTCTCGCCGAGAAGCTCACCGAGCTCGTAGACCATGGTCTGACCGTCCCAGGACAGGTCGGTCGAGGACTCGCCCTGCCCTGCCGCGGCGAAGACGTACGCCGCGCTGCAGCGCGCGCTCGCGGAGCGGACCAGCAGCCGGCGGTCCTCCGCCCGGGCTACCGTGATCGGGCTGCCGGAGAGGTTGGCGAGCACGGTCGCCCCGGCCAGCGACGCCTCGGCGCTCGGCGGCACCGGGACCCACATGTCCTCGCAGATCTCCACGAACAGGTGCAAGCCCGGCACGTCGCTTGCCCGGAAGATCAGGTTGCTGCCGAACGGCGTCTCCCTCCCATTGAAATCGACCAGGGCGCCTCGCCGGTCGTCGCCCGGGGCGTACCACCGGCGCTCGTAGAACTCGCGGTAGGTCGGCAGGTAGGACTTGGTGGCCACGCCCAGGATCTCTCCCCGGTGGACCACGACCGCGCAGTTGTAGAGCCGGTTGTCCACCCGCAGCGGCGCACCGACGACGAGAACCGGCCGCAGGTGGCGCGACCCCTCGACCACGGTGTTGACGGCCGCCAGCACGGCGTCGAGAAGCGCGTCCTGCATCACCAGGTCGTCGATCGCGTAGCCGGACAGGGTCAGCTCGGGGAAGACCGCCACGGCGACCCCGTCGTCGTGGCAGGCTCGCGCCTGCTCGAGGACACTGGCGGCGTTGGCGGCCGGGTCGGCGACGGCGACCGGCAGCGTGCAGGCTGCCACGCGCGCGAACCCGTGTGCGTAGGCGGATCGGAAGTCCACGGGACGAGTGTGTCACCCGTCGTACCCGGGACCGCCTCCGACCGGTCCCGTGGCCGATCGTGTGGTTAGTCGGCTGGGTAACGCGTCCCGGGCGCACCACCGTGATCGACGCCGGGAGGTCGACACCGTGACGGCGTGACCAGCGACACACGCGCCAGCGCCGCCCGACCGAACTACCGTGTGAGGGGTACGGGGACTCCATCCGGGAGCCTCGATCACCCCTGGGAGCTCGGCATGGCCGAAGAGACGGCGCCGTACGGCACCGGGTCCGAAGCGACCCGCCCGCCGGTACGGCGCATTCGCACGCACCACCTGCGCGAGATGAAGGAGCGCGGTGAGCGGTTCGCAATGCTCACCGCCTACGACATGTACACCGCACAGACCTTCGACGAGGCCGGGGTCGAGGTGCTGCTGGTCGGTGACTCGGCATCCAACAACGTCTTCGGCAACGAGACCTCGCTCCCGGTGACCGTCGACGAGCTCCTCCCGCTCACCAGAGCCGTCAGCCGCTCCGTTCGCCGCTCGCTCGTGGTCGGTGACCTTCCCTTCGGCTCCTACCAGGCCTCACCCGAGCAGGCGTACCACACGGCCGTCCGCTTCATGAAGGAGGCGAACGCGCACGCGGTGAAGCTCGAGGGCGGTCGCGAGATGACGCCGCAGATCGAGCTGATGACACGGGGAGGCGTGCCGGTGATGGCGCACATCGGTTTCACCCCGCAGAGCGAGCACGCGCTTGGCGGCTACCGGGTGCAGGGCCGCGGCGACACCGCCCAGCGGTTGCTCGACGACGCGCAGGCGGTCGAGGCGGCCGGCGCGTTCGCGGTGGTGATGGAGATGGTGCCTGGCGACGTCGCGGCCCGGATCACCAAGGAGCTGACGATCCCGACGATCGGCATCGGCGCCGGCGTCGAGTGCGATGGCCAGGTGCTGGTCTGGCAGGACGCCTTCGGTCTGCGCACCGGCAAGATGGCTCGCTTCGTCAAGCAGTACGCCGACGTGCACGGTGTTCTCCTCGACGGCGCGAAGGCGTTTGCGGACGACGTCCGCAAGGGCGCCTTCCCGGGGCCGGAGCACACCTTCTGACCCGCGGCCTACCGCCGAAAAGTCGATCAATGCATATTGATCGACCTCGGACATCCGACGTACCGTCGACAGATGAGCCCCGCCCCCGGCTCGAGCACAACGGCTGTCGTGCCCGAGTTCCTGCGCCTCACCGGGCACCCCGTCCGGTGGCAGGTGCTGAGTGAACTTGCCCGCAGCGACCGGCAGGTCCGTGAGCTGACGACCCTGGTCGGTCAGCGGCAGAGCCTGACGTCGTACCACCTCCGCCGGCTCCATGAGGGCGGACTCGTGACCATGCGGCGGAGCTCCGCTGACAAGCGCGAGGCGTACTACAGCCTCGACCTGGCGGCGTGTCGCGCGGGGATGACCGATGCCGGCGCCGCGCTCCACCCTGGCCTCCGGCTCGTCCCCGCCGACCTGCGGGCGCGACTTGTCGGAGGCAGGGTCGGGTCCCCCACACGTGTGCTATTCCTGTGCACGGGCAACAGCTCGCGTTCCCAGATGGCCGAGGCGCTGCTCGAGCAGCTGGGCGGGACCACCGTCGACGTCGTCAGCGCCGGCAGTCACCCCAAGCCCGTTCACCCCAACGCGGTGCGCGTGATGCGCCAGCGCGGCCTCGACATCCGGGACCGCCGCTCGAAGCATGTGCAGGAGTTCGCCGGACGTCGGTTCGACCTCGTGATCAGCCTGTGCGACCGGGTCCGGGAGGTGTGCCCGGACTTTCCCGGCGCGCCCGTGGTGGCGCACTGGAGCCTCGCCGATCCGGCTGCGGACGGCACGGACGACGAGCGGAGCTACCCGGCGTTCGTGCGCACCGCCGACGAGCTGTCGATGCGCGTCGACTTCCTGATGTCGGCGATCGTGCACACCCTCACCAGCAAGGAGGTAACCCGACATGACCGACGACCCCGCTGAACTGGTCAATGTCCGCTACATGGTCGACGACGTCGACGCGTCGATCGACTTCTACACCCGGCACCTCGGCTTCAGTGTCAGGACGAGCTTCGCACCGGCATTCGCGGACGTCACCCGCGGCAACCTGCGGCTCCTGCTGAGCGGTCCGAGGAGCTCAGCGGGCAGACCGATGCCGGACGGCCGGCAGCCGGCACCCGGCGGATGGAACCGCATCCACCTCCTCGTGGAGGATATCGCCGCTGAGGTCGAGCGGCTGCGCACGGCCGGCCTCACCTTCCGCAACGACGTCGTCACCGGCCCGGGTGGTCGTCAGATCCTGCTCGAGGATCCGTCGGGCAACGTGGTCGAGCTGTTCCAGCCCGCTGGCGGTTGACGCCCTAACGCTGAACGAGGACGCCGACCACCCAGGCGGCGAGCCCGACCAGCGGGAGCAGCAGGACCACCCGCGGCTGGGTCATGAAGGTCCGGATGCCGACGAGCAGCAGCACCACCCAGAGCACGCAGAGCCCGATCGTCCACTGGGCTCCGAGCAGCGTGGCCGAGCCGAGGTCGAGGAACAGCACGCACGCGAGCCCGGTCATGCCCATGAACGACGGCCGTAGCCGGTGCACCTCGGACGGCGGCGCGGGCACCGGCACTCAGTCCTCGACGTCGTCGTCGCCCCAGGCGTCGTCCTTGTCCCACTCCTCGTTGCGTTCCTGGACCTTCTCCAACGCCCGCGACGCCTCATCCTGGGAGGGATAGGGACCGAGCCGTTGCGAGTTGGCACAGCCGTCCTCGGGCTCGACGCGGTGGTGGTTCAGGCAGTACCAGAACTCGCTCATGGGAAGCGAAACTACACTCGTCCGACGTGACCCCCGTAGCCCCTGGAACGATCTCGCCGCGCCGTACCGTGCCGAGGCACATCGCGCGGCCGGAATACGTCGACCGACCCGCGCCCGCGCCGTTCACTGGGCCGGAGGTGAAGGACGCCGAGACGATCGCGAAGATGCGCATCGCCAGCCGGATCGCCGCCCAGGCGCTGCAGGAGGTCGGCCGCGCCGTTGCTCCGGGAGTGACCCATGACGAGCTGGACCGGATCGGCCACGAGTACCTGGTCGCGCACGACGCCTACCCCTCGACGCTCGGCTACAAGGGCTTCCCGAAGTCGCTGTGCACGAGCGCCAACGAGGTGATCTGCCACGGGATCCCGGACAGCCGGGTGGTCGAGGACGGCGACATCGTCAACATCGACATCACCGCCTACCTCGACGGTGTGCACGGCGACACCAACGCCACCTTCCTCACCCCCGGCGTCGACAAGGAGGTGCGCGACCTCGTCGAGCGCACCCAGGAGACGCTGCGCCGGGCGATCAACGCAGTCAAACCGGGTCGCCGGATCAACGTCATCGGGCGGGTGATCGAGGCATATGCGCGCCGGTTCGGCTACGGCGTGGTCCGCGAGTTCACCGGCCACGGCATCGGCTCGTCCTTCCACTCGGGGCTGGTGATCCCGCACTTCGACGACCCGCACTACGACACCGTGATCGAGCCCGGCATGACATTCACGATCGAGCCGATGCTCAACCTGGGAACGCACACCTGGGACATGTGGGACGACGACTGGACCGTGGTCACGAAGGACCGCCGCGCGAGCGCCCAGTTCGAGCACACCCTGCTGGTCACGAGCACCGGCGCCGAGATCCTGACTCTCCCCTGACTCCCCCGTTGAGTTGTGCCCGCGGACCCGTTGAGATGTGCCTCCGGCGCCGTTGAGATGAGCTTGCGGCGCCGATGAGATGAGCTCGCCGACCCGTTGAGATGCGCGTCCCTCCGCACTGGCAACGGTTCCCGGTGCAGCCAGCACGCGAAGCGCCTCTCAGCGGAGCCGCAGCGACTGCTC
>Ga0207708_10002415_pt1 | contig 13715 bp, 11 predicted proteins | sample KBSK5101metaG_FD_184340 | JGI IMG/M metagenome (GOLD analysis project Ga0207708, IMG submission 184340) | Corn, switchgrass and miscanthus rhizosphere microbial communities from Kellogg Biological Station, Michigan, USA - KBS K5-10-1 metaG... | ecosystem: Host-associated > Plants > Roots >...
ATGCTAGCGGGACTCGCCCGTGCGGTCCGTGAGCTCCCGGTGGCGCCGGCGCGCGGGGAGGATGCCCTGAGGCCGGAAGATCATCATGAGCACGAGGATGAGGCCGAAGACCATTCGCTCGTACTTCGCGGGCTCGAGCTGGGTGGGCCAGTTGGTCATGCTCCAGCCGAAGATGGTGGTCCCCGCGTTCCGCAGCTCGTTCAGCCAGAGGGACAGGCCCTTCAGCACCTGCAGGTTGAGCACGGTGACCACGGTGGCGCCGAGAATGGCGCCCGGGATGGAGCCCATCCCGCCCAGGATCACCATGGCGAGGACGCCGATGGACTCCATGAAGGTGAAGGACTCGGGGTTGATGAAGACCTGCTTGGCGGAGAAGAGCACGCCCACCGCGCCCGCGAAGGACGCGCCACAGGCGAAGGCGAGGAGCTTCATCCGCACCAGGGGCACGCCCATGGCCTGCGCCGCCGTCTGGTCCTCGCGGATGGCCTCCCAGGCGCGCCCGATATGCGAGTCCTCGAGCCGGCGATTCACCAGCACGGTGATGCCCACGATGGCGAGCACGATGAAGTAGAGGTACAGGGGATAAATGAGGTTGGGATCGGGATCGATGCCCACCAGACGCAGAGCCGGCTCGAAGAAGATGGGCGGCCGCGAGATGGGTGTGATGCCCTTGGGCCCATTGGTGAAGTTGATGGGCTTGTCGAGGTTATTGGCGAGGACGCGGATCACCTCGCCGAAGCCCAGCGTCACCACCGCCAGATAATCGCCATGGAGCCGCAGCACGGGAAGCCCGAGGAGGATGCCCGCGCCCGCCGCCACGCCCACGCCGAGGAGAAGGAAAAGGAAGAACCATCCCGCGGGCACGGGAAAGAGCCCGCCCGCGATGAACTGGTTGGCCTGGGGCGAGCCGAAGACGGCCCAGGTATAGGCGCCCACCGCGAAGAAGGCCACGTAGCCGAGGTCCAGCAGGCCGGCCAGTCCCACCACGATATTGAGCCCGAGGGCGAGCGCCACGAAAATGCCCACCTGGATGACGATTTCCAGGTAGTACCCGTTGATGGTGCCCAGCACGGGCATGAGCACACCCAGCGTGCCGGCGGCGAGAAGCCCCTTGAGCGCGCCGGGCATCCGCGCGAAATAGAGCACCAGGATCGAGGCCTGGAAAAGCATGAAGACCACGATCGAGCGCGGGAAATGCGAGACCGAGTAGGCGGTGACAGCCAGGAGGCCCACCGTGATCGCGATGGCCGTCGGCGGGCGGTCGAGCAGTCCTTTGATCATGCTCTTTCCCGCACGACCTCGCCGAGGAGGCCCTTGGGGCGGAAGATCAAGATGAGGATGAGGATGGAGAAGGCGAAGATGTCCTTGTACTCGGCTCCGAAGGCGCCGCCGGTGAGGAGCGAGAGGTAGGACGCCGCGAAGGCCTCCAGCAGGCCCAGCACGAGCCCGCCCAGCATGGCGCCCGGGATATTGCCGATGCCGCCCAGCACGGCGGCGGTGAAGGCCTTGAGCCCGGGGATGAAGCCCGTGTAGGGGTTCACCAGGCTGTACTGCACGCCGAACAGCACGCCCGCCGCCCCGCCCATGGCGCCGCCGATGAGGAAGGTCAGCGAGATCATCCGGTTCACGTTGATGCCCATGAGGCTCGCGGTGGCTTGATCCTCCGCCACCGCGCGGATCGCCTTGCCGATCTTGGTGCGGTTCACGAGCGCGTGCAGTCCCCAGAGCATGAGCAGCGAGGCCACGATGACCACCAGCGACTTCACCGAGACGTCGATGGTCTCGGTGAGCTCGAAGCGCAGGTTCAGGGTGTCCATGGTCGGGTAAACGAGGTTGAAGGCGTTCCGCCAGATGCTCTCGAAGAGGCGGACCGCGTCCTGGAGGAAGAAGGACACGCCGATGGCGGAGATCAACGGGATCAGCCGGGGCGCGCCGCGCAGCGGGCGGTAGGCGATGCGCTCCACGGAGACGGCGAGGAGCCCGCTCGCCAGCATGCCCACCAGCAGCACCACGATGAGGACGAGAAAGGGCGAGAGGACCTCGAGCAGTCCCATCGCCTTGAAGGTGAGGAGCACCTCCACGCCCACGAAGGCGCCCACCACGAAGATCTCGGAATGGGCGAAGTTGATGAACTCGAGCACACCGTACACCATGGTGTACCCCAGCGCGATCAGGGCGTACATGAAGCCCAGGATCAGGCCGTCGAGGAGGACCTGCGGGAAGATCCCGACGAGAAGCTCGAAGTCCATGGAACCCCGAAAACCAAAAAAGGGGAGGGGCCGCTAGCCGGCCCCTCCCCCTCGAGGGTGCGCTCGGATGTTTAGGACTTCTTCAGCGGCGGCGCTGCGATGGACAGCCGCTTCACTTCCTTGTTCTCGCCCCACTTGGCCGGATCCTCGTTGGCCACCTGCAGCACGAAGTACAGCGCCTTCTTGGGGTCGCCCTTCTCGTCGAACTCCACGGAGCCGGTCAAGCCGGAGTACTTGGCCTTGCGGACCTGCACCGACACCTGCTCGCGGCTCGGCACCTTCCCGCCCGCCGCCTTGGCGGCAGCCTCGATGGCCTTCAGCCCGAGCGCGGCCGAGTCATAGGCCTGCGCCGCGAAGGGCTCCGGGTCCTTCTTGAACTTCTCCTTGTACTCGGCCTTGAACGCCTTGGCCGCGGGATACACGTCCACCGGGCCCGCCACCGAGGTGTAGAACATGCCCTTCACCGCGGCGCCGGCGATCTTGGTGAGGTCCGAGGAGTCCATGCCGTCCGGTCCCATGAAGGCCGACTTGACGCCCTTCTCGCGCGCCTGCTTGAAGAACGGGGCCGCCTGGTCGTAGATGCCGCCGAAGTAGATCAGGTCGGGGTTCTTGGCCTTGATGGGGGTGAGGATGGGGTCGAAGTTCGACTTCTCCTCGGTGCCCTCGAAGCCCAGCACCTTGATGCCGCTCTTCTCGGCGCTGGCCTTGAAGAACTCCGCCACGCCCTGGCCGTAGGTGGTCTTGTCGTGGATCACGTAGGCGGTCTTCCAGCCCTTGGACTTCGCGAAATCGGCGCCCACCACGCCCTGCACGTCATCACGGCCGCAGACGCGGCTCACGTTCAGGTAGTTGCGATCGGTGATGGTGGGGTTGGTGTTGGCGGGGGAGATCATCGCCAGCTGCGACTCCTTGTACTTCTCGGAGGAGGGGATGGCGACGCCCGAGTTCAGATGGCCGACGACGAGGAGGATGTCCTTGTCGGCGGCGATGTTGGCGGCATTGGCGACGCCGACGTCGGGCTTGGCCTGGTCGTCGAACGGCACCAGCTCCACCTTGAAGCCCATCTTCTCCAGCGGGCCCTTCAGCTTGTCCACCGCGAGCTGGGTGCCGAGCTTGATGCCTTCGCCGAGCGCGGCCTGTCCGCCGGACAGCGGGCTCTGGGTGGCGATCTTGATCGTGCCCTTGCTCTGGGCAGGCACCTCGCCGCTCCAAGGGAGCACCAGCGCGAGCGCTGCCAGCGCTATGAGGACGACCCGGAATCGTGCGTTTCTCATCGCTTCAATCCTCCAAGACAACAACGAGTTAGGTTAATGGCGCCAGCATTATAACGGGTTTTGCCCCTCCGTCAACGGTCGGCCCCCCCCGGCGCGGGCCCGGGCAATGGCCTCTAGGAAACGCGCGGTTGCGGCCGCAGGATCCGGGGCCCCGCACACGGCCGAGATGACCGCGACCGCGTCCGCCCCCGCCTGGATCACCTCGGCGACATTGGCCTCCGTGATCCCCCCGATGGCGACCAGGGGGACGGAGATCAGGGGGCGCACCCGCCGGAGCAGGGCGGGTCCGACGAGCTGGAAGCCGACCTTGCTCCCGGTAGGGAACATGCTCCCGACGGCGACATAGTCGGCCCCGTCCGCGAGGGCCAGGCGGGCCTGCGCCTCGTCGTGAGTGGAGACGCCGAGAATCATGCCGGGGCGCAGGAGCCGGCGCGCAGCGGCGGCGGGGAGGTCGTCCTGCCCCACGTGCAGCCCATCCGCCTCCGCCGCGAGGGCGAGATCGGCGCGGTCGTTCACGATGAAGCGGGCGCCCGCGGCTCGACAGCGAGCCTGGAGCTCGCGGGCCAGGGGCAGGAGCTCCGCCATGGGGAGCGTCTTCTCTCGCAGCTGTACCAGGCGGCACCCTCCCGCCAGCACCGCGCCCAGCAGCTCGGGTAGGGCCCGTCCGCGCGCGACCTCCCGGTCGAGGATCACGTACAGCGGCGACGGCAGCGGCACGGAGGGCTAGAGCGACTGCTCGAGGCGGGGCAGGGTGAACTCGCCCGAGACGAAGGCGGGATCGGAGAGGAGCTTCTGATGATAGGGGATGGTGGTCTTCACGCCCTCGATCAGGGTCTCGGCCAGCGCGCGCTGCATGCGCGCGATGGAGTCGGCGCGATCCGTTCCATGCACGATGATCTTGGCCACGAGGGAGTCGTAGTGGGGGGGCACCGTGTAGCCCGCGTGAAGATGGCTGTCCACCCGGACGTTGCGGCCGCCCGGGGGCACCCACACCGTCACGCGGCCGGGCGAGGGAACAAAGGTCTCCGGATCCTCGGCATTGATCCGGCACTCCAGCGCGTGCCCGGCGAAGCGGACGGCCTCCTGCTTGTAGCCGAGCGACTCTCCGGCGGCGATGCGGATCTGCTCGCGTACGATGTCGAGCCCGGTGAGGAACTCCGTCACGGGATGCTCGACCTGGATGCGCGTGTTCATCTCGATGAAGTAGAAGCTGCCGTCTCGCGCGACGAGGAACTCCACCGTGCCCGCGGAGACATAGTTGACGGCGTTGGCCACCGCGAGGGCGGCCCGGTAGAGGCCGGCGCGCGTGGCGGCGGAGAGGGAGGGCGCGGGGGACTCCTCGACGAGCTTCTGGTGGCGCCGCTGCACCGAGCAGTCCCGCTCGCCCAGATGCACCCGGATACCGTTGCGGTCCCCCAGCACCTGCACCTCCACGTGCCGCGCCTCCTCGACGAATTTCTCGAGATAGAGCTCGGAGGAGGAGAAGGCCTTCTGAGCCTCCGCCTGGCAGGTGGCGAAGGCCCGCGGCAGCTCGTCCCGCGCGCGCACGATGCGCATGCCGCGCCCGCCGCCGCCGGCGGCGGCCTTGAGCATCACCGGATAGCCGATGCGATCGCCCAGGTCCTGCGCCTCGTCCACGCCGTGGAGCGGTCCCTCGCTGCCCGGCACCACCGGCGCCCCCGCGGCCTTGGCCATCTCGCGCGCCTGCGCCTTGTCGCCCATCAGCCGGATCGCTTCCGGCGAGGGGCCGATGAAGGTGATGCCGCAGGCCCGGCAGATCTCCGCGAAGGCGGCGTTCTCCGACAAGAGGCCGTAGCCGGGGTGGATGGCCTCGCTGTCGGTGATGGAGGCGGCGGAGATGATGCTAGGGATATTGAGATAGCTGGCGCGGGACTCCGCGGGGCCGATGCAGATGGACTCGTCGGCAAGACGGGCGGGCAAGGAGTCGGTGTCGGCGGTGGAGTGGGCGACCACGGTGCGGATGCCCATCTCGCGGCAGGTCCGGAGCACCCGGAGCGCGATCTCGCCCCGATTCGCGATGAGTATCTTGTGGAACACGCCGGCGACTACGTCCTCGGCTCGACGAGGAAGAGTCCCTGGCCGAACTCCACCGGCTGGGCGTTCTCGACCAGGATCTTGACGATGCGTCCGGAGGCCTTGGACTCGATCTCGTTCATGAGCTTCATCGCCTCGATGATGCAGAGCACCTGGCCTTCCTTCACGGTGTCCCCTTCCTGGACGAAGGGGCCCGCGTCGGGCCCCGGCGAGCGGTAGAAGGTCCCCACCATGGGGGCGTCGACGCGGATCAGGTGCGCGGCCACCGCGGGCTCCGCGACGGGGGCGGTGATCGTGGCGGGGGAACCCTCCGTGCGCGGTGCGGCCGCCACCATGCCCGCCGCACGCTCGCGCACCACGCGGATGCGCGCCCCACCCTGCTCCACCTCCAGCTCGGCGAGGTCATGCTTCACCGCCAGCTCGACGAGCTCGCTCACCGTGGGGGCCGCGCCCGCCCCCGGGTTCTTGGGCGCACTCTTCCGCGCGGGCACCGCCGCTTACCCCGCCGCCGCGACGCGACCCAGGTAGTCGCCGCTCCGCGTGTCCACCTTGACCACGTCGCCCTCGTTGAGGAAGAGGGGGACCTGCACCACCGCGCCGGTCTCGAGCGTGGCCGGCTTGGACCCGCCCGAGGCGGTGTCGCCCCGGATGCCGGGATCGGTCTTGACGATCTGGAGCTCGAGGAAGTTCGGCAGCTCCACGGTGGCGGGACTGCCGTCGATGAAGAGCATCTCCACCTCGGTATTCTCCTTGAGATAGTCGCGGGCGTCGCCCACCTCGTCCTCGGAGAGCGAGATTTGCTCGTAGGTCTCCGTGTCCATGAAGTGGTAGCGATCGTCCCGGTACATGAACTGCATCTGCTTTTCCTCGAAGTCCACCAGCTCCACTTTCTCTCCGGCGCGGAACGTATTGTCGATGACCCGCCCCTGCCGCATGTGCTTGAGCTTGGTGCGGACGAAGGCGCCGCCCTTGCCCGGCTTGACGTGCTGGAAGTCGACGATGCTGTACGGCTGCCCGTCGAGCTGGATCTTCAGGCCCTTCTTGAAATCCGCCGTGGACACTACCATGGTTCTATGGCCCCTTCCGTCGTTGCGTCTTGATCCGGAGCGCCTGCTCCAGTCGCTCCCGGGCGACCGGGTCGCCCGTATCCTTGTTGAGACGGCGCAGGAAGATCTGAGCCGCCTCGTCCACCAGCCCTTGCTCGAGGCAAACGGTGCCGAACGTCTCCGTGGCGAACGTGTCGTCGGCGAGCAGCGCCGCCAGCGGCGAGCCCTCCGGCGCCTGCCCGCGCCCCCGCAGCATTTCCGCGGCCAGGCGCGACTCGCGATCTCCGGGATCCAGCCGGGCCGCCTGCTCCAGATGGCCCAGCGCGGGCTCCAGGCGCCCCGCCTTTCGATGGAGCTCGCCGAGCAGGCGGTGCGCCTCCGCGTCCCGGGCCCCCGCGGACACGATGGCCTCCAGCGCCGCGCCGGCCTCGTCGACCAGGCCCTCATCGAGCAGGGCCTTGGCGAGGATCAGGCGGGCCGTCGTGTAGTGCGGGAAGCGGTCGATGCCCTCGCGACAGAGCCGGATGGCCTCCTGCGCCCGGCCGACCTTTCGATAGGCGTCGGCGAGGGGAGCGAAGGCCAGCGAAGCGGGATCCTTGGCCAGGCGCTCTTCATGACGGCGTATGGCCGCGGCCTGCGCGGCATCGTCAGCCGCCACACCGGAGCCGGCCCGCGGAACCGGCTGAACCATGGCGGTCCAGTTATACGCGGGCCCAGGGGGGCGAGTCAAACGGGTTGGCCCCTCTCGACCGTCATCGCTTGGCCAGCTCGGCCTGGGCGCGAGCGAGATTGACGTGCGCGTCCCGGTAGTCGGGCCGCAAGCGCACGGCCTCGCGAAAATGCCCGGCCGCGAGCTCGAGCCGGCCCTGCTGAGCCAGCGCCAGCCCGAGGTTATTGTGCGCTTCGGCTGAAGCGGGGCGAAGCCGCAGCGCTTCCTCGAAGTGGACCGCCGCCGTCCGCAGCTCGCCCCGTCGCGCGAAATAGGTGCCGAGGTTCCCGTGGGTCTGCTCGGACTCGGGCCGGAGTCGCACGGCCTCGCGCAGATGGGCGAGCGCCTCCTCGCCCTGGCCCCCGGCGTCGAGCAAGCCTCCGAGATTGCCGTGGGCCTCGGCGTTGTCCGGCCGGAGCCGGAGCGCCTCGCGATACGCCGCGATCGCCGGGGCCGTCTCTCCGCGTCGGGCCAGGGTCAGGCCCAGGTTGCTCCACGCCGCGGAGAATGTCGGCTTGAGCCGGATGGCCTCCCTCAGGCTGCGCTCGGCCCCCGCCCGATCGCCCCCCTCGAGCTGGGCCAATCCGAGATTGCTCCAGGCCTCGGGGTAGCGAGGCTGGATGATGAGCGCCGCGTGGTAGTGCGGGATGGCTGCCGCCGCCTGGCCGCGCTGCGCCAGGACGAGGCCCAGGTTCGCGTGGGCCACCGCCGAAGGCGCGACGGACAGGGCGTGCCGCCACAGGGTCTCGGTGTCCCGCCAGATCTGCGTCTGCCGCCAGCTCAGCGTGGCCAGGACCGCGATGAGAAGCGCGGAGAGCGCGATTCCGGGGACGAAGAGGCGCCGGCGCCCCTGGGCGAGCGCGAGAAGGCCACTGCCGGCAAGCAGGGCCCACGGCACGCAGGGCAGATAGGTGTACCGATCAGCGGCGATCTGGAAGCCATTCTGGACGAGCCCCGCCACCGGCAGGGTCATCACCACATAGGCGGCCCAGGCCGCGGCCAGCATCGGCCAGCGGCGCGCCAGGAGGACGCACCCCGCGGTGATCCCCACCACCGCCAGCGCCGCCGCGACGAAGGGCCAGCGCCCGGGCTCGAGCGGGCTGGGCAGCTCGTACATCGGGGAGAGCCCGATGGGAAAGAGGGTCTTCCACGGATAGAACGCCAGGGAGTAGAGGGAGATGGCCAGGCGGTCGAGCAGGCCCACGCGCTCGATCGAGGTCAGGTTGCCGATGCCCGAGTTGATGACGATGGCGTTGAGCGTGGCGCCCGCGCTCAGGAGCGCCAGGGGCACTTTCTCCAGCCACACCGGCCGCGCGTCCTCGCTCAGCCAGTCCCGCGGGCGCAAGCTGAGTCGGCGAAGCGGATAGACGTCGAGGATCAGGAGCACCACCGGGAGGCTGACCGACATGGCCTTCGACAGGAGCGCGGCGGCGACGAGGGCCAGCACCGCGAGATAGCGGAGCCGGGGCTGCGGGCGCGGGGTTCCGTCGGCATCCCAGCGCGCCAGATAGGCCAGCACCGCGCCCAGGAAGAAGACGCCGGCCAGGACATCCCTCCGCTCGGTGATCCACGCCACGGACTCGACGCGCAGGGGATGAATCGCGAAGAGGAGCGCGGCCACCACGGCCCCGACCGCGTGCAGGAGTGGGGGGAGGCCCCGGGCGGTGAGCGCGAAGAGGCGACGGGCCAAGGCATAGACCAGGACCGCGCAGACCGCATGGAGACCGAGGCTGGTGAGGTGATAGCCGAAGGGATACAGCCCCCATATGGTCCAGTCCACGGCGAGCGAGAGCCACGTGAGGGGCATCCAGTGGCCGAGGAGGCCCGTCGTGAGCATCCAGCGGAGCTGGGCGGGGCCCAGGCCGCGAAAATGCGGGTTGTGGAGGAAGTTCTCGCGATCGTCCCATTCCAGGAAAGCGCCCTCGAGCCCGGGCAGGAAGGTCAGCACGGTGACAAGGACGAGAAGCACCGCGGCTCCCAGATGGATCAGCCATGGAGCGGCCGCGAAGGTCGACGCCGCCTGGTGGGGGTCCCCGGACCCCCGGTGCGTCACCCCAGCTCCTGGAGAGTCTCGAGCACGGCCTCGCGGGGCACGTCGAAGACGACGGTGAAACGGCCGATGGCCGGCGCGAGGACGAAGGGGACTCGGCCCTCGCGGGCCTTCTTGTCGCGCCCGAGGGCCTCGAGCACCGCCAGCGGGGCGGCGCCCGAATCCCGGACCGGCAGGCCCACCGCCCGGAGCAGCTCGATCTGCCGGACGGCGGTCTCTCGGCTGCCGACGCCGAGCCGCTCGGCCAGCCGAGCCTCGGCGGCGATCCCCAGGGACACCGCCTCGCCGTGGGTCCAGCGCGCGTAGCCGGTCACCGCCTCGACCGCGTGGCCGATGGTATGCCCGTAGTTGAGCACCGCGCGCAACTCGGCCTCCTGCTCGTCGCGCTCCACCACGCTGGCCTTCAGCCGGCAGGAGCCCGCGACCACCCGGGTCAGCGTCTCGATGTCGCGTGCCAGCAGGGGCACCAGGTGCTTCTCGAGGTCGGCGAAGTAGTCGGCGTCCAGCACGATGCCGTGCTTGATGACTTCGGCCAGCCCGGAGCGGAACTCGCGCTCGGGCAGGGTGGTCAAGGCCGCCGGATCCACGAGGACGAGCCGGGGCTGGTGGAAGGCGCCGACGAGATTCTTGGCCCGAGGATGGTCGATGGCGGTCTTTCCGCCGATGGACGCATCCACCTGGGCGAGGAGCGTCGTCGGGAGCTGGACGAAGTTGACCCCTCGCATGTAGGTGGCGGCGACGAAGCCCGCCAGATCACCCACCGCGCCGCCTCCCAGCGCCACCACCGTGGATCCACGGTCCAGGCCCGCGGCGAGCAGGGCGTCCCAGCCCCGGCTCGCCACCTCCACGCTCTTGGCCGCCTCGCCCGCGGGCAGCTCGACCACGGTGACGTCGAAGCCGGCGGCCGCGAGGCTGCTTCGGACCGGTCCCCCCAGACGGGCGAGGATGCCCGCGTCGGAGAAGAGCGCGACCTTGCCGCCGACCCCCAGGCCCTTGAGCTCGGGCCCGACGCGTCCGAGTATTCCGGCGTCCACCACGATCCGATAGGATCGCGAGCCGAGCTTCACCGAGATGTCGTGCATGAGGGTAGTGTACCCGGCCGCGCCGGGAGGCGCCGCGTTACCAGCTCTTGAGATAGTCCCGATAGGCCTGATAGTTGCGGCGGATCTCGTCGACGCTATCGCCGCCGAACTTCTCCAGGAAGGCCCCGGCCAGCACGATGGCCATCATCGCCTCGCCGACGACACCCGCCGCCGGCACGGCCACCACGTCGCTGCGCTCCACCACCGCCTCCACCGCTTCCTTGTTCTGGATATCCACCGAGCGGAGGGGCCGGCGCAGCGTCGAGATGGGCTTCATGGCGGCGCGCACGATCACCGGCTGGCCATTGGTGACGCCGCCCTCGAGACCGCCCGCGCTGTTGGTGCTCCGGGTGAACCCGCCCGCGGCATCGAGAAGGATCTCGTCGTGGACCTCCGAGCCCGGGCGGCGCGCCGCCTCGAAGCCCATGCCCATCTCGGCGCCCTTGATGGCATGGATGGAGCAGAAGGCCTGCGCGAGCCGTCCGTCGAGCTTGCGGTCCCAGTGCACGTAGGAGCCCAGGCCCACCGGACAGCCAAGGGCCACCACCTCGAACACTCCGCCCAGGGTGTCGCCCTTGCCCTTGGCGGCGTCGATGGCCTCGATCATGAGCCGCTCCGCCTCCGGATCGGCGCAGCGGACCTCGCTGGCCTCCGCGCGCCGCGCGATTTCGTCCCAGGGCTGCGCGAGAGGCCCGATGCGCACGCCGCCGATCTCGGTGACGTGGCTCAGGATGGTGATGCCGAACTCGCGGAGGAGCCGCCGGGCCACGCCGGCCACCGCCACCCGCGCGGTGGTCTCGCGGGCGCTGGAGCGCTCCAGCACGTTGCGGATGTCGCGGTGGTTGTACTTCATGGCCCCCGCCAGGTCGGCGTGGCCGGGGCGGGGGCGGGTCACCGTCTTCGGGGAGGCGCCCGCGGGCTGGTCGCCCACCGCCATGGTCTGCTTCCAGTTTTCCCAGTCGCGGTTCTGGACGGTCAGCGTGATCGGGCTCCCCAGGGTGAGCCCTCCGCGCACGCCGGCGGAGATGTGGACCTCGTCGCGCTCGATCTTCATCCGCCCGCCACGGCCGTAGCCGCGCTGGCGGCGCGCGAGGTCCCCGTTGATGTCGGCCTCGGTGAGCGGGAGGCCCGCGGGCAGCCCCTCGATGACGGCGGTCAGCGCCTCCCCGTGGGATTCACCCGCGGTGAGGAAGCGGAACGCCGCGCCCACTGCTGCCGCTATCTGGGCCGGACCGCGATCGCGCCGTCCGACCTCACGAGCGACGGGGTCAGAAAGACCACCAGCTCGCGCCCCGACTCGAAGGTCTCCCGCGCCTTGAAGAGCCAGCCCAGCAGCGGGATGTCGCCGAAGAGCGGGACCTTCCGGACGGTGTTCTGCTGCACCGACTGGGTCACACCGCCGATCACGAGGCGCTCGCCTTCCCTCATGAGCACCTGGGTCTCCGCCTTGCGGCGGTTGATGATGGGCACGCTGACGCCCGCGGCGGGCGTGATGGTGTCGCCGCGGGAATTGTTCTCGACGATCACCACCATCTTGATCTTCGTGATCTCCTCGTTGTTCAGCTTCTCACGGGTCACGGTGGGTGTCACGGTGAGCTTGAGCACCGCTTCCTTGAACTGGATCTGGGTGCCCGCCGAGCTCACGGTGGCGTAGGGAATCTCTTCACCGAGGGAGACCTCGGCCTTGTTGTTCTCGACGGTCACGATCTCCGGCCGGGCCAGGGTCCGCGTCTTGCCCTGGTTCTCCAGCGCCTGCAGGGCGAGGTTGATGTTGAACTTGGTGCCCACGATGCCGAAGGCGATGCCGCCGGCGGGCGTGAATTGCGAGGCGTTGGGCAGACTCTGGAATGGGATATTGACCAGGTTGCCGCCGATCGGCAGGCCGGTGGAGGTGTCGATGGGGAGGAGCCGGCTGAGCGTGAGGTTCGAGTTACGGGTCGCGATGCCCTGCGCCCCGGTGGGGGTGGTCACGACGGTCGAGCCGTCCGGCTGGAGCACGCCGCCCACCGCGGGCAGGGTCATGCCCGGCACCGCGCTGGGCGCGGACTGGAAGCCCTGGCCCACAATGGTGTTCGAGCCCACGTTGCCGGCGGCGGCGCCGCCCCACTGCACGCCGATGGCCTCGAGCGCGGTGCGGTCGAGGATCTCCATGCGGGCCTCGATCTTGACCTGGGGCAGGGGGATGTCGAGCTGCTCGCGGATCAGCTTCTTGATCCGCTCGAGATCCGCCTGGTAATGGCGGATGAAGATCGTGTTGGTGGGCTTGTGCGACCGGATGGTGATGCCCTTGGCCAGCACGTCCTGGCTGATGGATACCATCTGCGCGGGTGCCTGCCCCGGCCCGTACAGCGCCGAGAACGGCGGCTGGCTGGGCAGCGCGAGGTTCGGGGCGCTGCTGCTGATCACCGTCGGCACACTCGGAATGGTGCCGGACACGGGCTGGGTGCCTTCCGGGGGAATCCCGAGGATGCCCTGTAGGGTCTTGGCGACCTCGTCCGGGTCGGCGTAGGAGAGGCGCACCGTCTCCTCGCGCAGGGGACCGCGCGAGCGCGCCTCCTCCGCGGCCGCCTCGTTGGCGAGCCGCCGGGCGGCGAGGTCCTGCTCCTTGATCTGCGCCTCGGCGAGCTTGGTCCGCGTATCGATCTCGGCCTTCAGCTTCGCGTCGTTGACTCGCGCCTCCGCCTCACGCTCCTTGGTGAGCTGCTCGGTGGAGACGATGCGGATCACGTTGCCGCGCTCGACCTTCTGGAGGCCCTTGACCTCGAGAATGGTGTCGAGCGCCTGCTCCCAGGTCACGTTGCGCAGCGAGATGGACACCTTGCCCTTGACGTCCTCGCCCGCCACGATATTGCGGCCGCTCTCGGCGGCGAGGATGCGGAGCAGGTTGATCACGTCCGCGTCCTTGAAGTCCATGGACAGGAGGCGGCCGCCGGCGGGCGGCGGAGCGGGAGTGACCGTCGCCTGGGCCACGATGGCGGGCGGCGGCGGCACGATCACCGGAGCGGGGGCTTCGACCTTCGCCAGTTCGACCTTGGGCGCTTCCGCCTTGGGGGCGGGCTCGACCTTCGGGGCCTCGGCCTTCAGGACGGGCTTCGGCGCTTCGACTTTGGCCGAGTCCGCCTTGGGCGTCTCGGCGCGGGCGACGTCCTTCTTGACCGGCTCGGCCTTGGCGGGCTCGGCCTTGGGTGCCGCGGGGGCCTTGGGGGGGTCGACCCGGGCGATATCCTTGCGGGCTTCGGCCTTCGGAGCC
>Ga0207708_10002421_pt1 | contig 13699 bp, 7 predicted proteins | sample KBSK5101metaG_FD_184340 | JGI IMG/M metagenome (GOLD analysis project Ga0207708, IMG submission 184340) | Corn, switchgrass and miscanthus rhizosphere microbial communities from Kellogg Biological Station, Michigan, USA - KBS K5-10-1 metaG... | ecosystem: Host-associated > Plants > Roots >...
TCCCGATTCCCGCATGCTCCACTCCAACAAGCTTCGCTACGTGATCGAAATGATCCAACACATGTTCGATCGTCGTCGGTTCTTCAGCTTTCACAAACATACGCACGCCAGTGATTCCCATCACTCCACCGCTCGCCGCCATCTTCTTAATTGCTTCGTCTGTTTTAAGGCGAGGATGACCGGCAACCAATGCGCGACAGTTTGAGTGCGTGATTAGAACGGGCTTCTTCGACACCTCAAAGGCGTCGAGCGTTGTCCGATCGCCACAGTGTGAAACATCAACCGCCATCCCGACCTTGTTCATTCGCTCGACGATCGAGACCCCAAAATCGCTTAAGCCTTCGTCGCGACGTTCAGTAGAACCGTTCCCGATGAGATTGCGTGTGTTGTAAGTGAGCTGCGACACGCGCTGGCCAAGACCATGGAAGAAATTAACATCTTCGACGCTTTGAAAGTGTTCGGAGTTTTGCACGCCGATAAGGACTCCGACTTTCCCTGACGACTTCACTCGCTCAAGGTCAGCGACGCTGTCGACACGCATTAGGGTCTGATCATGGTTGGCGATGAATCCATCCCACAACGAGACGAATCGAAGCGTTCCCAGATACGCGTCGCGTCCACCGGTACCGACTGCAATGTGAAAGACATTGATTCCCGAGTCTTTATATCCCTGAAGATCCGCAGCAGTGAAAGTGTCAGGATTTGAAAACCACTTATTGCCGCGTGAGCCGATCAGAAACGGGCTCAGCATGTCGATCACAGTGGCGCGTTTCATGAGGTCGATTGCACGCGTCGAATATTCAGTCGCCACGTTTGCGAACAGACGAAACCGCCGGCGATTGATCATTGGCGCGGCAATGATTGCTGCGCTGGCCATCGCAGACCGCTTAAGCAATTCACGGCGACTTATCTGGGTGTTATTGCGCTTTATCATGTTCAAATGTTGGATGAGTTCAGAACAGGAGCGAAGCGACTGCTCTTGTTTTTGAGTCGTTCATTCGCCGCGGAGAGACAGTCGCTTCGCTCCTGTTCTGAGCTAGTTGGGAAACCGGATCACTTCCAACTCAACTGGCATCTGGTTTTCGCGTTTCTCTGTGGGCGAATTAGGCGATGTCGGTTTCCAACCCCATCCCTTCCCTTGCACTTCAAATGATCGAAAAGCATAGGGAAGGCCTTCTGAACCGAGGGGCGAGTTCGCATCACTGATATGAAAATGCAGGTGCGGCTCCGTCGAGTTTCCGGAGTTTCCTACCAATCCCAATACCTGGCCCCGACGCACCTTATCACCGTTCTTAACGCGCAGACTTCCCGGCTGGAGATGCGCGTAAAAAGCAAAGCGCCCATTCCCGAGATCCAGAATGATGTGATTGCCACCAACGGTTTCCAGCGTGATCGGAACAGCGCGCGACGTCGCCCCAGGAATATTCTCCGGAATTCCATCCTTAGTTGCGACAACTACACCGTCTGCCACCGCCAGGGCTTCCGCACCGTAGCATCGATACGACTTGTTGTCCTTCTGATCTCCGGAAAAACTACGACCATCCGGATTAAGTTGCAGGAAGTCGATGGCGAATCTTTGTGCGATGTGAACTCCACCGCCGACGGGAATTAGGGCTCGTCGATGCGCAGATGCGTTTGCCGGTCCGTTGCCGGCCAACCATTCACTTCCGCGCAACGGCGCGCTAATCAGAAGCGGAGCATTCGTAACAGTTGCTTGCGCAGACGTGACCGAAAGTTCATCTGGATAGTCACCAACTTTGAAGCTCAGACGATGTTCAATCGACTTCGGAGCTGCTGTAGGAACGTCTGTAGTCAGCCAAAGATAGGTGATAACACGAAGACCTGGACCAACCTTCAATTTCTCATCAGTCGTAGTCGTGGCAACACCGGGACGGACGATTCGAGCTCCCAGTTCGTCTCCAGCATAACTTGCCAGCGGCGTTTGATTGCCGGGCGCAAGCACTTCGAGTCGAGTAAAGACTAACGGACTACGACTAAAGTTTGTGATGTGCAATTCATAGACTAGATGCGTTTTGCCACCGCCTTTGAAAACGACAGGCGCGGTGGGAATCGTGACATCGATTGGAACATCGATTGGTCGTTGTGGTCGTACAGGTGTCTGGGGAGACGCTGCGGGAGTCGCTACTGGAGACGCTGCGGGAGTCGCTATGGGGGCCGCCGCGGGAGCGCGTTTAAACGTTAGTGGGAGAGTGTCACCTTGAGTGAACTGACCCGTTATTTCCAATCTGTCAACGCTGAGCTTGCCTTCAAAGACAGCACCAATCGATGTCAAATCGAGGCGGACCGAATCTCCCTTGACTGTGACCACGTCGACCGGAATGGTTGAACCTTGGTCCAGGCTATCTAAACTGCCTAAATAAGTTCCATCGGGATTCTTGGAAAGCTTCAAAGCCAACCTTAGCTTCTTATCGCCGGCTTCAAGCGTTCCTTGCCAGGATCCTTCCGGACCTTGTGCGCTCGTTTGCCCAATAGCTGAAGAAGAAGCGGTCGGAGCGCGTTTGAAAGTTAGTGGAAAGACTGTCCCGCGTTGCGACAATTGTCCACTCAGCTCGGAACGTCCGGTATTCAGCTTACCGTCAAAGACCGCGCCAACTGTTTTAAATTCGATGTGGACCGAATCCCCGTTGACTGTAATGACGTCAATCGGAAGGCTCGTCCCTTGATCCAAACTATCTGCGCTACCCGAGTAACTCCCATCGGCATTCTTCGAAACTGTTAACGCGACTCGCAGTTTCGTGCCGCCAACATCGACCGTTCCGAGCCAGGATCCTTCCGGACCGGTCGGTGGTACCTGCGCTAAGATCTGAACCACGACTAAGAAAACTAAGAGTAAAGGCAATTTCCGGGTCATGGTTCAGAAATTCGCGTGGTTTTGTACCAGCAGTTTGGCCTCAAGCTAGAACTCGATCCTGAAACCGATCTGTCCTTCCCGTCCCGGCAGCACTTGCGTTGTTGATCCGAACGGTTGGTTGAGAATGCCTTCTCGATTCTGAATGGAGGCCGGATTTTGGCGATTCAGCAAATTGAAGAACTCGAAAAGTAGCTGAACATTAACCCGCTCGGTGATATCGAACCTCTTAGTAAAGCGGATGTCGAGGTTGACGAACGGCGGAGCGGTGAATCCATTTCTGGTGGCCGGAAAATCGATCCCGTTGAAATTGCCGTTGCCGTCCGGGTCTAGAGTCCCATTGAACCGGCTGAAGTGGAAGCCGCTTTGAGCGCGAAAGATGCCGCTGATCTGAAACTGCCAGGGCAGATCCACAAGACCATTCACTTGGAAAATATGATCCAAGGCTAAGCTCGATGGACCTTTATCCAGGTCCGGACCGTTTACAAACGTTCCAGCCTGCGCCACGAAATTACCATTCCTGGCAATGTAAGATCCGTTCGCATTCGTCTGCGGTGTACAAGTCGGATTGGAGGCCGGACACGGTTCGACAACTACGGGCGCGATTCCGATAAAGTTGTCGCTCGGATTTGTGCCGATGCCAAGTGAGTTGTCCGTGGCTTTCGCAAAAGTGTAATTCGCTCCGAAAAGATACCGTTTGGCGAAACGTTTATTCGCACTAATTACTAACCCGTCATACTTACCTTCGAAGAAAGGTCCGAATGTACGAATCTCTCCCCCCGGATTCGGCGGATCAAAACGCCGGCCGATGACACGGGACCTGAAACCAAGATTGCTCGTTCTTACTCCCAGAAGGTTTCTCATTTCACGGTGATAATAGTCTCCTGCGACCACGATATCTTTCGTTAGCTCCCGCTGGAGGCCGACACTGAAACTTACCGTATTGGGGGTCTTAAACGTGCCGTCAACGCTCGTAGGAAATAATTGTGGTGGAATGATCGGGTTGTTCAGCACACCACCTGCGCCCCATTCGAAGTAACCGGGAGCCTGACCAATTGCTAAGGCAGCCTGTGCCAGATACTGATCCGGAGTTAGCCCGGTAAGGCTCTGAACATTACTAATATTGATTGGTGCATTGGCTGGGATTGGAGCATGACCTGTGGCCACGACTTTATTCAGCCTGTCAATACCGACTATCGGTCCACCACCATTTGGACAAGTGATGCCTCCAGCCGCGATCTGTGCATCGGTCAGAACATTGGAAAGACACGGACCCGGGAGACCAGACAAGCGGGCAATCATGGATATAGCACTCGGTGAGCCGTAGAAGCCGCGAGGAAAATACAATGACTGTATAACTCTACGGTCGGCACCACCGAACTCTGGCACCTGCTCAACCAATCCTAGCCGAAACTGATCGTAAAAGATTCCGAAGTGTGACCGAAGAACGGTTTTTGGAGTAATGGACCATGCGACGCCTAGTCTGGGCGAAAAGTTCTCCTGCCCTTTGAACTCGCTATCGTCCTCAAAGCGAAGTCCAAAATTGACCATCAGGTTCTTTCTTACCTTCCAATCATCCTGGAGATACAGCGAGTTGTAATCGTTTCGTAAATGGATTTCCCTGGTTGACGCATTTACTCCGCCAGCTGCCAGGAGCAAGAAAGGCCCGCCGTTTACCCCGCCAAAATTAAGGTAGTCATCTATCGTGGCAAAAAGTTGGTTTGTAAAGATTAGTGGATCAACGCCGTCGACCTTTGTGCGGAGGAATTGCCACCCGAACTTCACGTCATGATCGCCAAAAAGTTTGTCGGCGTTGGCTGCCAGAGACGTATATTTCTGGGCCAACTGTGCCGGTCTGGTTGGGTTGCCAAAAGTCACTCCGGGAAGACTGCTAAAGAGGTTTGCGGTGCTGCAAGTCGGAGGACAGGGGTTCGGTGCGGGGAAGGCTTGTAGCGCTGTGCTTCCTACGAACTCTGGGTGAGCGGGCTGCGAATCGGAAGGTTCGCCACGATACGCGCCGCGAAGCGTTACGATCCACGGATTTCCCTGGTTACCAAGTAGCATCGTATCGCCAAAACCTAGCAACAAATGACGGGCGCTTGTGCTGGTCCTGGTTGACGGCAAGCCTGTTCCGAAACCCCTGACGAATTCATTTGTGTAGTTGAGTTCCTCGCTTAATTGGTGACGACCGAATTGTTGGTTGAACTTAAGAAAATTCCGAATTCCTTTGCTTTCCTGTGGAAAGTTGATCGGATCCTCCTGAGCGTGCAGACTCGCAAGTATCTGCTGTGCTGACGACGATGTGCCGAGATTCGGGTAAGCAAAGTCGATGGCTCGGTCCTCCGTGATTCTTTCCGACGAGCCGAAAAAGAAAACTCTGTCTTTCCATATTGGACCGCCTAAAGCCAGGCTGTAGTCGTATCTACGTAGATGAAGAGGATCGGTTACGGCGGGGTCGAGCGAGTTGACTGAGTCGAAAGCCTCGTTGCGATGAAAGAATGACCCGATGCCGTGAAACTGATTTCCACCTGTCTTCGTGATCACGTTGACGATCGCTCCAGAGGCTTGTCCGAACTCGGCTTTGTATGCCGACGTCAGCACCTGAAACTCGGCAATCGTCTCCTGATTGAACTGGGCCGCCGCGCCACCATTGACGTTATCTTTGTTCGGCTGTCCGTCAATGAAGAAATTGTTATTGCCACTGCGTTCGCCCAATACCGGGTTGGCGTTGTCGCTACTCGGGTTAACTTGACGGTTGATAGCTACACCCGGGACTAGCTGCATCAAGTCGAGATAATTTCGTCCGTTAACCGGAAAATCTTTGATCTGACGGGGTGTAATCGTCGCGCCGGTGGATGATGCATTGGCTTCTATCAAAGGTTGTGACTCTGAAGTCACATCGACTTTCTCTCCGACCTTTCCAACTGTTACTTGCACATCGAAAGTCAAGGTGCGGTTTAGGGTCAACTCAATATTGGATGTGCTGGTTTCAAAGCCTGTTCGGGTAACCGTCAAGGTGTATGTTCCCGCCGGCAATGCCGCGAGACGGTAGAAGCCCTCCTCATTAGTTGTTGTGGCACGCTCAGCAGCGAGGGACGTCCCGCTTACCTTTACTTCTGCGCCAGCGACCACGGCGCCATTGGCATCGGTTACTGTGCCTTCAATTGTTGAAGTCGTAGTCTGGGCTACCAGGCTTCGACCCATAGGCTGGAGAAAGAAAATTACAAGGAAGAGAACAATGACCGCTGCTAGACGCGTGCCTGCCGCAACGCGTTCAGATGAATTGGGGTTGCAGGTCCGTGCGCGCACGATTGCCTTCATGACATCTGCTCCTTTTAAAAAGTCGTTAGGGCCCGACCACAGAACTTCTTTGAATTCGTGACGGTGTAAAACAGAACAGGTGTAGAACAACACTAAGAACTAGTTGCGTGTCTGTTTACAGCAACTGCTGCATAATGTCAATAATGCTGCACATGCTGCAAAACGTTCTTGCTACTCAAAACTCGATTTGCTATCTTGCGCGCCCATGCAGCTCCTATCCGAAATGCCGGAGAGACCGTACGAACTGAAATCGATCCCTTTGAAGATCGAGAAGGTAGAACTGCGTACTGTCCGATTACAGCTCAATGAACCGTTCGAAACCAGCTTCGGCTCGATCGATTCGCGACTGATATTCCTGGTGAGCGTAACAGCGGAGGGTAAAACCGGGTGGGGCGAAGTCGTCGCATCGGAAGAACCACACTACAGTTATGAAACTGCCGGCACGGCGACCCACGTAATTCGAGATTTTCTTGCTCCGGCGATGATCTCGGATCGTATAGCTGACCTTACTGACCTTGCCATTCGTTTCAGCTCGTTTCGCGGGCACAACATGGCTAAGGCTGGATTAGAGCTCGCTTACATGGATCTTCTGGGTCAGGTAACGGGTCAGTCGTTGTCGCAATTAATTGGCGGCACGAGATCGAGTATCGCAGTCGGCGTAAGTCTTGGTATCCAACCTTCATTCGAGAAGCTACTTGATCGCATCAATCGATACCTGTCGCTCGGCTATCGACGAATCAAACTCAAGATTAAACCCGGCTGGGATATTGGCATCGTGCGAGAGGTCAGACGGCATCATCCGGACATCGTGCTCTCAGTCGATGCAAACAGCGCCTACACTATTTCAGACGAAAAGTATCTGAAGCAGTTGGATGATTTCCGCCTGCTGATGATTGAGCAGCCGTTGGACCATGATGATCTGATCGATCATGCCAAGTTTCAGTCGACGATGAGAACGGCGATCTGCCTGGATGAGAGCATCACTGGCATCCATCGAACGCAACAAGCTCTTGATTTGAAAAGCTGTCGCATCATAAACATCAAAATTGGACGCGTCGGTGGTTACTCGCAGGCACTTGCGATCCACGACGCCTGCTATGGCCGGAAGATTCCTGTTTGGTGTGGAGGAATGCTCGAGTCAGGGATAGGTAGAGCACACAACATCGCGCTCGCAAGTCTTCCGGGTTTTGAACTGCCCGGCGATATATCAGCGAGCTCGCGCTATTTCGCGCGTGACGTAATCACTCCCGAAGTAACAGTTTCACCCGATGGTACGGTGGATGTACCGACCGGCGCCGGAATTGGCTTTGAAGTTGACCTCGACTACATTAATGCAATGACGCAGACCGTGGAGCGAATCGAGAACTAAACGACTCGCCATCCGCAGTGATTGAAGGATGTCGTTTGCCAAAAAAGACACGCAAATCAATCGGCACCCCGAACGTCAATGGCAATAACTTGCCCAGCTCAATTGAGGATCGCTTTGCGCGTGCGCGATCCAAATTAAATCCGAGACGCCAGCAATTGATGCGCGCCATCCTTGCATCGGCGGATGAGACCTGCTTCCTCTCCTCCAGGGAACTAGCCAAACGCTATAACGTTGACGCAACGACTATTCTCCGCGCCACGCAAGTACTCGGCTACAACAGCTTCGCCGAGTTCTCGGCCGATCTTCGGCAACATTTTGTCGTACGAATTACACCGTACACCGCTCTCAAAGCTGCAACTAAAGAAAGAAGAAGCGTCACCGATCACATCGACGACGCCCTGGAAAAAGCAATCGCAAATCTTAATTTGCTGAATTCCGATCTCGATCGTCAGCGATTGGTTGAACTCGCAAGGTTGATCAAAAGAGCAAGGCGAATCCTGATCGTTGGTTTGGACTTCGCTGCATCGTTGTCTTATTACCTTGCCTACGGACTGCTGGCACTCGGATTCGACGCGGAAGCTCCAAGAGGCAGCACGGGCAATCTGCAATACAAAGTCGAGGTGTTGACTAAGAAAGATCTTTTGATCGCCATCAGCTTCGGACAGTGCCTCAAAGACACCGTTGAGGCGGCGCTGATGGCAAAAGAACAAGGTGTGCCTACATTTGGAATTACGGATAGCGCGACGTCACCGGTCGCTCGTTACTGCGACGCATATATTATCGCTCCGGTAGTTAGTCCTTCCTTTTTGAATTCATACGTTGCGCCAATGGCCGCGATGAGTGCAATTCATGTAGCTTGTGCGCACATTGATCCCAAGCGCTCACTCACCAGGCTAAGACCAACTGACAAGGAATATGCTTCAGGCACGCGCTGGTACAGAGAACCGAAGGGCTCGAATGGTTCCAAGTCGCGACGCTGAACTAACAACATCTTTGGAGTGCGGCGGCCGGGCGCCGCTTTTGTTATGGCGAGAGTTGCGCGGCAGCCGAGTAAGAAAGCGGCGCCAGGCCGCCGCACTCCAAAAGAGAATATTAGTTCTGCAAGTCGAGCAGCCAGATGTCGCTTTCGGACGACGCCACCGTGAAGTAAATGAGCTGGCCGTCGCTCGAAATCCCCAAGCCGCCAATCCCTTCCTGAGCGAGGTCGAGTATCTTCCGCCCGCGTTTGGTATGAATATCAATGAGGTAAGCCTTGTTCTCGAAAATATAGATGAACCGGGTGCTATCAGATAACCACATCGGGTTACCACCGCCTGGGGCTATTTTTTCGAAGCGCTGAGTCTCAAGTGAAAAGTAACCCACATACTGCTCATCTCCGCTAAAAGTGCCGACAATCTTAGAGCCATCGGGTGACCAGTCCCACGCACCAAACCTTTCACCATTCCCAACGTCAGGAAGCTGTCGTGGTTGCTGCTCCGACCAGCTCTTGTTTACATCGATGATCACATTCTCGGGACCGCGCCTCAAAACCATCTGCGTTCCGTCGCCCGACCAGACTGGAAAAGAAGCAGCGGCCGAACTTTCAAATGTAAGTTGGCGAAGGTTTGTGCCATCGGCGTCCATCACCCAAATCTCATAATGACCACTGCGATCCGAAGTAAACGCTATTCGTTTTCCGTCGGGTGACCAGCGAGGGTAACGATCGAAGAACTGGTCGTTTGTTAGGTCGCGCCAGTTTGTCCCGTCGCGGTTCATCACAACTATATCGTCTTGTGTCCGGCGAGGAACGCGCATGACGAACTGCGTATCGTCTGGTGAAAGCTCTGGACGTACCACCCGTCGATCGCCACGTGTTATCGAGAAAGTTTCACCGACGGTCTTCTCACCCTTCGGATCAAACTTGATTCCTTGAATGTTTGCTTGTTGTTCAGTTTGCACGTAGATCAGTCGTCGGCCATCGCGGGAAAAATTCAAGTGACGATTGAAAGCCGAGGGAGTCGACACGAGCTCTGGTTCGCCTTGCACCTTGCCAGTTTCCTCATGGATCGCGACACGCCAAAAACTCATATTGCCCTTGCGGTCGCTTGCAAAATAGAGAAACGTTCCGTCTGGCGACCACACCGGGTTCCAATTTGTTGAAGCATCTTTCGTCACCACTTCGATCTCACCACCGTTCTTCGAAATCGTCGCAACATCGCTACGGCCGGCGTTCGGAGGCCTGAACCAGAATGCGATACGCGCGCCCGACGGCGACCAGGATGGCTGCATCGCATCGTTTTGCGACAACACACGCTTGGCCCCGGTTGCGACATCGACGATCCACAACTCGCTGGGAGTCGAATTCCGTGTCGCCGGAGCGTTCTGACCTCTGGTGCTGCAAACGATCTCTTTTCCGTCCGGCGACCATGAGGGATGATGACAGCCCGCAGCAACTAGTCGAACATTCTCACCCTTTGCTTGCATTGTGTAGACCCCTGCCGGTTCGCGTGTTGAGCGAAATGCGATCAGCTCACCGTTTGGAGAATACGCAGGCTGGGTTTCATCTGAAGGCGTATTCGGCGTCAAGGGAGTAACATTTTTTCCACCAACGCGCTGTTCGAACAGATCGAGGTTGCCATTCTCGTTACTGGCGTAGACAAATGTTTTGCCATCTGATGAGAGGCTGGGGAAAAACTCAGTGCCCGGTTGTGTGGTCAGTTGCACCTGCGCAGCACGTGACCAATCAGGCGCGGACGGTTTCGATTTCAGCAACACCCAGGCTACAGGAATGGCGATCGCAATAGCAGCAGCCACCATGATCGGCCAGAACCATCGACTTCGAACAAACGGCATGGCTCGCACACCAACTGCGCGACGCCCCGAAGCTGTTGGAGAGGAATCAATCGATCGCAACAGACGTCTAATGTCTGCCCGCAAATCGGAAGCGGTTTGGTAACGTAACTCCCGATCTTTTTCGAGTGCCTTGGTGAGGATTAAATCGAGTTCTGCAGGAAGACTCGGATCAATTGCGGCCGGAGGTTCTGGCTCGCTGGAAAGAATGGAATTAACCGTTGCCTGTCGGGTTTCTCCGATGAACGGACGTTGTCCCGTTGCCAGTTCGTACAAGACCACCCCCAGGCTCCAAATGTCCGTTCGATGATCAATTACCTCGCCTGCTGCTTGTTCCGGCGACATGTAACTCAAAGTGCCCATCGCAACTCCGAGTTGCGTATTCGCGACGTCCACTCCGGTGCTCGACACTTCAGTCAGCTTTACCAAGCCAAAGTCCAACACTTTTACGTAACCATCCGTTCGCACCATCACGTTGTCAGGCTTTATGTCGCGGTGAACAACGCCGGATCGATGCGCAGCGGCTAACGCCTCCGCCACCTGGGCCACAATCGATAGGAGTTCCTTCAAAGTCAGTTTGTCGCGAAGCGATGATAAAGTCTGACCTTCTACGAATTCTGTCGCGATGAATTGAAGACCATCTGCGTCTCCGACTTCGTAGATCGTGATTAGATTCGGATGGTTCAGCGAAGAGAGTGCGCGTGCCTCACGGCGGAAGCGCTCTAATCGATCACCGTCTCCGAGAAAATGCAACGGAAGAATTTTTAAAGCGACCGCTCGATCAAGTTTAGTGTCACGAGCTAAATACACTTCACCCATTCCACCCGCACCTAACAGTTTTTCGATCTTGTAAGTTGAGAGTTGCTTTCCGATGAGTGAGGCGGTGGTTGTGAGATCCTGCGCTAGCGCTCCTACAGCTACTGACATCGCGGAGCCTTCCATAAACTCAGCGGCGCGCGATTGGGCTTTTACTAAACTCAGCACTTCGTCGCGCAACGCTGTGTTGCCCTTGCATGCTCCAGCGACAAAGCTTTCCCTTTTATCAGGCGGCTGGTCCAGAGCCTGTTCGAACAAAGCGTCAACTTGTTTCCAGAGATCTGGATCCATCGTTCTAATTACGACTTAGCTCGCGATAGAGCCAGGCCTTGGCTTTATTCCATTCGCGTATGATGGTGATTGAGGAGAGATTCATTACCTCGGCAGTCTCATCGACACTCAGTCCTCCGAAGAAACGCATCTCCACGATCTGACTCTTGCGCGGATCAATCTCAGCGAGACTCTTCAACGCGTCATCAAGGGCCAACAGGTCAGGGTCCTTCCCGACTGAAATGGTCATCGCTTCATCAAGCGAGATCTCAATTGCTTCGTTGTGCTTGTCTGCACGTGGACGTTGGCGCGCGAAGTCAACCAGGATACGACGCATCATTTGCGCGGCAACGCCAAAAAAATGTGCGCGGTTTTGCCAGCGTACAGCCTTCCAGTCGATTAGACGGACGTAAGCTTCATTGATCAGCGCAGAGGTTTGTAGCAGGTGGTCAGGACGCTCCCGACCCATGTAACGCTTTGCCAGGCGGTAGAGTTCGGCGTGAACCAGGGGCGCGAGTTTGGCCAAGGCCTCCTCTTCACCATCGCTCCAGGCCTCCAACAGCTGGGTAAGTTCGTGAGCCCCGGGTTCGTGCATGGGGGACCTCAGGACCTGAGTCTAGTACGGAAAAACGGCTGAGAATTTAACACATCGGTCTAAAAGTTTTTAAGAATGATAGTTTCCGCGCCAATTTTTCGCCTTAGCTGATTGGGACAAGAGGTCCCGAAAATTTTAGGAGAAGGAACAAAATGAAAGTCCAAAAACTCACCGCAATCGTTTTGCTAAGCGTCGTCTCACTCTCAATGATCTCGGCGCAGGTGCCTCGTGGGCCACAAGAGCTTCAAACTAAGACAATCACCCTCAACAAAGTCGCGTTCAACCAAAGCTTGAGCGGCGCGATTGGCCCAAAAGTCATGGGGTATCAATACGTGCTTATTAAGGACGGCCAACTGGTCACCGAAAAAGCCGGTGGTCTCGCGCAAACGGCGAAGGACAACGGTCCGTTGAATATGACCACCAGGACACCACTCAATATCGGTAGTCTTCAGAAATTCGTCACCGGCACAACTCTCATCAACATGATGGAGAATCCGACGAAGTGGTCACCGGGTCAAAACATGAACTTGAAGAATCGACTGGACAGCCCGATCTGGGGACAGTTCCCCAACATCTGGGTGGATCTGATTCCTGGGCCGACCGTTCAGTGTCCACAGATCAGGTGCGTCAAGTATCGACAACTTCTCCAACATCGCTCTGGATTCAATGATGAAAAGACGTCGAACCGTAACGTTCTTGGTTTTCTTGGAGACAGTGATGGTTTTCTGCCTTCACAGTATGACAAACGTCAATATTCGAATATCAATTTCGTTCTGACCGGTTATCTCCTGCCGTTATACGAGCGAGACTATTGGAAGAACGAACTAACGGCGCAGGCTGCCAGCCAGCCGACTGTGTCCTCAAGGGACCAGTACATTCGGAACCAGCTAGGCACACGTTATGACGAGATCCTTCACGAAAGAATCTTCGACAAGATGACTCCGAAAATAAATCCCACCTGCAACGCCGCAAACAAGGTGGCTGCTACTGCAGCATACGGTTATCAAACGAAGAACGACGCTAACAAAGGGATCATTACAAGCTCCATCGAAAAGAACGGTCATTGTGTGGGTCAAGGTGGTTACTACTGGTCAGCAAGAGACTTCGCAAACTATGTGGCGCATTTCAGCGCTTCGAATTTGATCGTCTCCGATGCGGCTCGCGACTTAATGTTTACCGAGGGAAAGCCGCGCGATGACCGCCTCGTTTGGTCGTCTGCTACTAGCGACGATTGGATGAAGACACACTTCAAAATGGATGTCGTTGTTTCGTCTAACGGCATCGTCGAGGGAAGTCGAACCGTTCTGATCCGTCTACCACAGAATCATTACCTCATCCTGTTCACGAATTCCGAAGACATGTCTGCCGGGGATCTCTACAACGCCGGAGTGGCGGCATTCAAAGCGGGCATGGAACACAACTTTAGTTAGAGGGGACGCAATGCCTCTGTGATGTTGGGTGTGGCGCATCACAGAGGCATGTTGTCGAGTACCGAGTACCGCAAGCTCCCAGAAATTGCTCACGCGAATGTCTTATACGTTTTAGAGCTCTTACAAAACTCGACCTCTCATTCACCCCAGGCTTTAGCCTGGGGTCGATGCTCTTTTAAAAGCTGAAAACCGTTTCAATG
>Ga0207708_10002424_pt1 | contig 13694 bp, 11 predicted proteins | sample KBSK5101metaG_FD_184340 | JGI IMG/M metagenome (GOLD analysis project Ga0207708, IMG submission 184340) | Corn, switchgrass and miscanthus rhizosphere microbial communities from Kellogg Biological Station, Michigan, USA - KBS K5-10-1 metaG... | ecosystem: Host-associated > Plants > Roots >...
CGCGGCGAACACCAGCTCGCTCCCTGAGGTCGTGGGCGACGCCGCGATCCTGGTCGAGCCCGATGCGGCGGGGCTCGCCGAGGGAGTGCTGTTCGCCGCCTCATCTGAGGCAGGCGTCGCGACGTTCGTGGAGCGCGGGTCTTCTCGGGCGGCGCACTTCACCTGGGAGCGCAGCGTGGCCGGCCACGCCGAGGTGTGGCGTGCCGTGGCTGCGGCGCACGGCTGAGCGGTCCTCCGAAGCTCCGTGTCCGTTGCCCACGTGCCGCGCTCATGTGCGCGCGACCCGCGCTCCAGCGCGCCACGCCTGGACCAGGGCAGCGGTCGCTGAGGTCCTAGCTGACGTCGGTGGGCGCGTGCAGGGTGCCCGCGCCGCCGTACTTGGCGACGTACTCGTCCAGGTCGTCGGTGGCGACGTCGCCGAACAGCTCGCGGGTCTTCGCGAGGTCGGGGATGATCACGCTGCCAGCCTGGTTGCTGTCGAACCGCTTCATCGGCGTGGTCAGGAACGTGATGTCCTTCGGGCGCAGCTTGCGCAGCGACCAGGCGAGCGAGCGGATGTCGCCGTTGCTGAGATCGTCGTCGACGGTCAGGTTGCCAGTGACCGCGTGCAGCGAGTTCTTGAACTTGATCGGGTTGGTCAGCGTGCCCCGGGAGCCAAGCTGGGCCAGCATCGCCCGCATGAAGTTCTGCTGGCGCTGGATGCGGTCGAAGTCGCCACCGGCGAGTCCGTGGCGGGTGCGGACGTACTCGAGCGCCCGGTCGCCCTCGATCGTCTGCCAGCCCTTGGCCCAGCGCACGTTGTGGGCGGAGTTGAACGACGTCTTGGCGACGTAGACCCGCACCCCGCCGAGCGCCGTGCTCACGTCGCGGAACCCGTTCCAGTCGATGATCGCGAGATGCTTCATGCGCAGGCCGCTGAACTGCTCCAGGGTCCGCAGGTAGAGCGACGGGCCGCCGAAGGAGAAGGCGGCGTTGATCTTCTGCTTGCCGTAGCCGTCGACGGTTGTGTAGGTGTCGCGCGGCACGGAGATCAGGTAGGCGTGCTTCCGGTCGGACGTGAGGTGCAGCACCATGATCGTGTCGGACCGGTGTACGCCGGGCCGCCATGCGCCCTTCGCGACGGTCTCGGCGATGCTGTCGCCCTGGTCGTCGCCGTTGTCGGCACCGGCGAGCAGGATGTTCATCGACTTGGCGTACTTGCCCGTGGGCGCCGCCGGGCGGTCCTTCTCCGGCACCGAGATCTGCACCCGCGGGATGTCACCGATCTCGTTGTTGATGTAGAGCGCCACCATGCCGATGGCGAGCACCGCGACGGCCGCGAGCGCGGTGAGCACCGTGAGCGCCTTGTGCCGGCGGAAGAACCCGCGCCTGCGCGGCGCCGGGGCAGGGGCCGGCTCGTCGACGTCGTCGTCATCGTCACGTCCGAAGAACGAGCTGGTCGACGGCTGGTCGCCTGTGTGGTCCATGCGGGGTCAAATCTCCTGGGGCGGCCGGTCTGGTGACCACCGGGGATCGGGGCGTCCGGTCAGGGCACCGGTGCATGCAAGATGCCCCCGGCACTTCCTCGAGTCTAACGGTGACGCGGTGACCGTCGTGGGCGTATGGCCGCCATGCATGGACCCGGTCGCCGGCTCGGGGCAGCGCGCTAGTACGCGCCGTCGGAGCGGAACACGGCGCGGAGCGTGCGGGCCAGGATGGTCAGGTCCTGGAGCATCGACCAGTTGTCGACGTAGTAGAGGTCAAGCCGCACGGTGTCCTCCCACGACAGGTCGGAGCGGCCGGATACCTGCCACAGTCCGGTGATGCCTGGCCGGACGCGTAGTCGCCGGGACACGTCGGTGTCGTAGCGGCTGACCTCGGACGGGAGCGCGGGTCGCGGTCCGACCAGGCTCATCTCGCCGCGGAGCACGTTGAGCAGCTGGGGCAGCTCGTCGATCGAGAGCCGGCGCAGCCAGCGACCCGGGGGCGTGATCCGCGGGTCCTCGGACATCTTGAACATCATGCCGTCGCTCTCGTTGCGCTGGGCCAGCTTGACGAGCAGCGCCTCGGCGTCGGTGACCATGCTGCGGAACTTGAGCATCCCGAACTCGCCGCCGTCGCGACCGACCCGGGTCTGCGTGAACAGGACCGGGCCGCGGTCGTGGCGCTTGATCGCGAGCAACGCGAACAGCATCAGCGGCGTCGTCAGCAGCAGCAGCAGTGACGCGCCGACGAGGTCGAACGTGCGCTTCGCCCAGCGGAGCGCCTCCTGGCCGTGCGGTCGCTCCAGGTGCACCAGCGGCAGGCCGGCCACCGGGCGCACGGTCACCCGCTCGCGGGCGACATCGGTGATGCTCGGCGCGACGATCACCTGGACATGCTGGTCCTCAAGGGCCCACTGAGCGCGCCGCAGCTCGACCGAGCTCAGGAACGCGCCATCGGCCACGATGATCGCGTCGGCGCGCATCCGGGTCGCCGCCTCGGCGGCTCCGGCCGCCTCCCCGACGTACGGCACACCAACGGACGTGGCTTCGAGGTCGCCCTGGTCGTGGGAGCGCAGGGCCCCGACCACGCGGTAGCCGAGCCAGGACTCGCGGCGCATGATCGTGGCGATCTCGTCGATGTGCGCGGCGCTGCCGGCCACCAGCACCCGGTGCAGGAACAGCCCGCGACGGCGGGCCGCGTGCAGGCCACGCCGCAGCAGCAGCCTGCCGAGGACCAGCAGCGGCACCCCGATCAGGAAGCTGAGCACGAAGAAGCCTCGCGAGAGGGGCACCTTGCCGAGGTAGCAGACGATGCCCACGAAGCCGGCGGTCACGGCCGAGCTGTTGACGACGTTCTTGTACTCCTCGATGCCGGAGCTCAGCTGGTGGGTGCGGTAGGTGCCGAAGAACGCGAGCATCGCGATCCAGCCGCCGACCATGTAGACCGCGATCTCGGCCACCAGCTCGTCGACATCGTCGGCGCCGGTGGGGAAGGGGAGCCGCTGCCGCAGGGCGGACGCCATCAGGATCGAGGCGAGCACGATCATGAGGTCCAGGGCCACGCAGAACACCGGCAGGAGGACGCGTGAGCTCGCCGGTCCGGAGGACAACAGGGACCGCTTGACGGGCGCGTCAGCCTGACGTGCCTGTTGCGGAACCTGGATCGTCATGTCTACACCCCGACTGCATCACGGGTTTCCCCCGTCCCTGCCGTCACGAGGCTACCGGGTGATCGTCACTCTTGGGCCGGAGGTGGCGGCTCATTTCCGGTGGAGCAGTCCAGCGACCTCGGCCTGCAGCCGCGCCGCGAAGCGGGCCTCGGTGAACTGCTCCATGTGTTTCCGGATCGCCGCCGGGTCCCAGGACCGGCCGCGGTCGGCGACGACGGCAGCCCGGATCGCCTCTAGCGTCGGGGCGTCGAAGAACAGGCCGGTGACGTCCTCGGCGACCGTGTCCAGGTAGCCGCCGGCCCGTAGCGCGAGCGTGGGCTTGCCCCAGGCGCCGGCCTCGATCGGGGTCAGGCCGAAGTCCTCGTGGCTGGGGGCGACGAGGGCCCGGGCATGCGCGTAGACCCAGCGCATCTGGCTGTCGGGGAGGTCGCTGACGATCCGGGCGTTCCCCGGCAGCATCGCCGACAGTGACTCAAGCTCGGGACCGGCGCCGACCACGACCAGCCGCTCGTCGAGCTCCCGGAGAGCCTCGACGACGCGGTCGACGTTCTTGTACGGCAGCAGCCGCGAGACGACGAGCAGGTAGCCGTCGGCCCAGTCAGTGAGCGCGGGCACCACCTCTGTGGGGCCGGAGGTGTCGATGCCGACCGGGGCCGGCACCACCTCGGCGGTGATCCCGTAGACCTCGGCGATCCGCTCGCGGACCACCCGCGAGTTGCAGAGGTAGCGGTCGGCCCGGGCGGCCGCGCGACGGTCCCAGCGCAGCAGGAACGGTCGCATCGCGGCGAGCGCCAGCCCCCTGGCCGAGGAGTACGGCGGGCCGCCCAGGTACTCGACCGGCTGGTAGAGCCACCGGGCCGGCGCGTGGCAGTAGACGAGCCGGCGACCGGTGATGGCGAACCCGTGGGCCCAGCCGCTGCTGGACACGACCACCACCTCGGCGTCGATCCGCAGCCGGGACGACACCGGGGCGAGGAACGGCAGCGCCGCGCGGTGGCTGCGTCGCAGCCGGCCGACCTTGTTCAGCGGCGAGGTCTCGATGCGGGCGTCGCGGAACTCCGGGTAGGTGCCGTCGGGGTCGTACAGCGTGGTGTGGATCGTCGCCTCGGGGAACGCCCGGTGCAGCGCGAGGACGACGCGCTCGGCGCCGCCGCGCTGCGTGAGGTAGTCGTGCGCGATCGCGACGCGGGGACGGGTCATGGTGTCCTCATGTCGAGACCTGCGGAGGTCGACGTCGACCATGCGGCCGACGAGCTCCTCCGGTTCGGCATGGCCATGGGCGCCACACTAGGTGTCGGGGGTGCTGGTGGCGTGTTGATCGTCCCGTCGTACGACGAGATGCGCGAGCACCGCTCCGAGCAGAGCCCCGAGCCCGTTGCAGATCACGTCGGCGAGTGTGGCCTGCCGGTGCAGCACGGGGAGGTACTGCACGACCTCGATCGCGGCCGACGCCGCAGTCGCCACCAACGCGGCCGCCCACCACGGCCAGCGGGCGATCAGCACGACCAGGGCGCCGAACGGGACGAAGAGCAGCACGTTGAGCATGTATCCGTAGTAGTCGGGCAGCACCCAGCCCAAGTGCAGCTCGTACGCGCCGACCATGTACAGCTTCAAGGTCAGCTCGCTGAGCACGAACGAGATCGGTGTGAACGCCAGCAGCATCAGCCCGACGACGTACAGCGCGCCGATCGCCAGGACCCCCGTCCGATGCTCCATGGGCAGATCTCTGTCAGCCTCTCCGGGCCTTCGCCGCGGATCGGGCGCGCTCACCAGCGTCCAGGTGCACCTTGCGGATCCTCACGTTGTCGGGGGTGACCTCGACGCACTCGTCCTCGCGGCAGAACTCCAGGCTCTGCTCGAGGCTGAGTCGCTTCGGCGGGATCAGCTTCTCGAAGTTGTCGGAGGTGGCGGAGCGCACGTTGGTCTGCTTCTTCTCCCGGGTGATGTTGACGTCCATGTCGTCGGCGCGGGAGTTCTCGCCGACGATCATCCCCTCGTAGACCTCGGTGGTCGGCTCCACGAACAGCACCCCGCGTTCCTGCAGGTTGGTCATCGCGTACGCCGTGACGGCGCCCGTGCGGTCGGCGACCAGCGAGCCCTGCGAACGGGACTTGATCTCACCGGCCCACGGCTCGTAACCCTCGAACACGTGGTGCGCGATGCCGGTGCCGCGGGTGTCGGTGAGGAACTCGGTGCGGAAGCCGATCAGCCCCCGCGCCGGGACCAGGAACTCCATCCGCACCCAGCCGGTGCCGTGGTTGGTCATCTGCTCCATGCGGCCCTTGCGGACCGCCATCAGCTGGGTGATCGTGCCGAGGTACTCCTCGGGTGCGTCGATCGTGAGTCGCTCGACCGGCTCGTGCACCTTGCCGTTGACCTCCCGGGTGACCACCTGCGGCTTGCCGACGGTCAGCTCGAAGCCCTCGCGGCGCATCTGCTCGACCAGGATCGCCAGCGCCAGCTCACCACGACCCTGCACCTCCCAGGCGTCCGGACGCTCCGTGTCGAGGATCTTCAGCGAGACGTTGCCGACCAGCTCCTTGTCGAGCCGGTCCTTGACGAGGCGCGCGGTGACCTTGGTGTTCTTGGTCGGCCCGCGGCCCGCGAGCGGCGAGGTGTTGATGCCGATCGTCATCGAGATGGCCGGCTCGTCGACCTTGATCAGCGGCAGCGCGACCGGGGTCTCGGCGTCGGCGAGGGTCTCGCCGATCATGATGTCGGGGATGCCGGCGATCGCGACGATGTCGCCGGGGCCGGCCTGCTCGCCCGGCTTGCGCTCCAGCGCCTCGGTCACCAGCAGCTCGGTGATCTTCACGTTCTGCTTGCTGCCGTCGGTCTTCATCCAGGCCACGGTCTGGTTCTTCTTCAGCGTCCCCTCGCGGACCCGGACCAGGGCGAGCCGGCCCAGGAACGGGCTGGCGTCGAGGTTGGTGACGTGTGCCTGGAGCGGAGCGCCCTCGGTGTACGTCGGGGCGGGGATCGTCTCCAGGATGGTGCGGAACAGCGGCTCGAGGTCGGGGGAGTCAGGCATCCCGCCGTTCTCGGGGAGCTCCAGCGTCGCGCGCCCGGCCTTGGCGCTGGCGTAGACCACCGGGAAGTCCAGGGCGTCCTGGCTGTGCGACTCGTCAAGCAGGTCCATGAACAGCTCGTAGGTCTCGTCGACCACCTCGGAGATCCGGGCGTCGGCGCGGTCGACCTTGTTGACCACGAGCACGACCGGCATGTCGGCGTTGAGCGCCTTGCGGAGCACGAACCGGGTCTGCGGCAGGGGACCCTCGGAAGCGTCGACCAGGAGCACGATGCCGTCGACCATGGACAGTCCGCGCTCGACCTCGCCACCGAAGTCGGCGTGGCCGGGGGTGTCGATGATGTTGATCGTCATCGGCTTGCCGTCGGCGGACGGGCCGGCGTAGTGGATCGCGGTGTTCTTGGCGAGGATCGTGATCCCCTTCTCGCGCTCCAGGTCGCCGGAGTCCATCGCTCGCACGTCGACGTGCTGGTGCTCGCCGAACGCGCCGCCCTGCCAGAGCATCGCGTCGACCAGGGTGGTCTTGCCGTGGTCGACGTGGGCGACGATCGCCACGTTGCGCAGGTCGGTGCGGGAGCTCATGCGTGCGTGCCTTTCGGGCGGACGTCGTCCGACGGGTGGAACCGGGTAGGAGGGGCGCCGAGCGGCGCGCAAGCCAGTCTATCGTGGCCGCCGTGGCGCCCTTCCCTGTCCTGTTTGTCTGCATTGGCAACGTCTGCAGGTCCCCGTACGCCGAGATCCTGCTGCGCTCGCGGCTCACCGACCTCGACGCCGCCGACCGGTTCGACGTGGGCAGCGCGGGCGTGTTCGCGGAGGTCGGACGGCCGATGCACCGTCGGATGGGCCTGCGGCTGGTCGAGGCCGGGGCCTCGCCCGAGGGGTTCGTCGCGCGGCAGTTCGAGGAACGGATGGTGCCGCCCACCGGGCTGGTGCTGACGCTGACCAGGGACATCCGGGCCCGGGTGCTGGGCGAGGTGCCGGCGGCGCTGCGCCGTACGTTCACGCTGCTGGAGTTCGCCACCCTGGCCGCGGCCGCACCGCCGGGGCTGACGCCTCAGGGGCTGGTGCGCGACTGCGGTGACCGCAGGTCGAGCGCCGCCCTGACCGAGTACGACGTGGCCGACCCGATCCACGAGCCCGACGAGGTGGTGCTGCAGGTCTCGCAGGTGCTCGACGCCGCCGTCGACACCGTTGCCACGAGCCTGGCCGCCACGGTCGACCAGCCGGTTTGAGCCGTCAGAACCTGAGACCGGTGACCCGGGTGCCCCAGTTGGCCAACGCGGTGCGGGTGTCTCCGCAGCTGCCGATCGGGGCCGTGAGGTACTCGTCGAGCGTGCACGACTGCTCGATGCTCTCGCTGGCGACCCACAGCGTGCCGCCGTCCATGGCTGCGGCGCCGTAGTCGCCCCAGCGCGGCCGCGGCGGATCACCGAACGCCCGGTAGCCCGAGAAACCGTCCTGGGGCCCGAGGCCCTCCGAGACCACCCGCACGGTTGGGCGTGGGTCTGTCACCACCGTGTAGGAGGCGCTCGGGAAGTGATCCCTTCCGCTGAGGGTGGCGGCCATGACGACCCGGCCGGACGACGTGACACCGAGCGCCGGGTAGGCGACGTCGTTGTTGGCCACGGCGACGTAACCGCTGCGCTCCGTCTTGCCCTTCAGCTTGCCGTGCTTGAACGTGGGCTTGACACCCACCCACAGCGCGCCGGCGCGTGGCGACTGCAAGCGGTCACCGGCCTTGGGAGTGACGCCCGTGTCGAGGGCTCCGAAGAGCGTGCCACGCGAGTAGACGACCTGCTGCATCCGGGTGTCGTTCGAGTCGAGGACTGAGGTGACCTCCTTCTGCGTGGGCTCAGTGTCCACGAACAGGGCCCAGCACCCGAGCCCCGGGCCGAACCGGTCGGTGCGGTCGTTGAGGCAGTCCTTCAGCGGGGTCGGACCGTCCTTCTGCGTGGCCTTCGGGGGCAAGGTGTAGGTGTCGGCCTTGATCAGCCGGTTCTGCAGCCGCACGGCGGGCGTCGCTGCGTCCAGCGACCGGGTGTTGGTGAGCGACCACAGGCCGATGCGGTCCTCCGAGACCGCGGTGTTCCCGGTTTCCGAGCCGTCGCCGAGCGTGGAGCTGAGCAGGAACTCGGTGCCGCCGTTTGCGGTCGAGTCCTTGCCTTCCGGGGCGATGGCCGGCCACACCGTGAAGCTGCGGAACTTCCCCAGCTTGGGGCTGTTGAAGTTGACGATGGTCGGAGTCGCGACGCCGGACACCAACTGGGCCTTGGATATGGCGTAGATCTGTGAGCCGGTGTAGGCGGCTCCGCCGTTCGAGCCGTCGCCGAAGAAGCTGTACTCGTTGGTTGTGATGTAGATGCCGTTGCGGTCGGCGCCGATGTGCGGGTAGTCACCGATGCACGCCGACGGGTTGGTGACTTCGGACGGCAGGGTCGGGTCGCCGTCGCAGTTGTGGTCCGGCGTACCTTCCGTCCCATCGTTCTGCACGGGCAGGGAGTAGCGCTTCCACACCCCGGTCGGGTCGGACGTCGTGCTGACCGCGAGGTCGAGGCGGTTCTTGCCGGTGAAGTCGCCGCTCGTGGGGTCCTGGTCGATGGTGAGCACCGCCAGGAAGTAGCGCCCTGACGCTGAGTCGAAGTGGCACACCGGGTCGGTGATGAAGGCCCCGAAGATTCCCGTCGTCCGATCGATGGCTGGCGGGTAACCGAAGAACTCGTTGAAGGAGATCGTGGGCGACACCGGAGCGCCGCTCTTGTCATAGACCCGCATGACCGTGTTGACGCCTTCGAGGATGTGACTCGGGCCGACGCACAGCGCCTGATCGGGGGGCTCGTTGGAGAACTGGTTGCCGCCGTTGGCGAGCCGGGTGTCGCGGTGGTTCAGGCCGGCGAACGTCACTGCGGCCTCCGGGCCGGCCGGGGCAACCGGAGCCGGTGTCGCGCTCGGACCTCGGTGGTGGCGGGGCGGGGGCTTGCCGCCGTCGGTGGCGTGGTCTTCCTCGATGGACTGGGCGAACTCGGGATTCGCGATGCCCTCCGACCCGGCCGGGGAGACCAGCGACGACAGCCGTACCGATCCCCTGCTCACAAGAGGGCCGCCAGCAGCAGCGGCCGGATCGACGCCCAGGAGAACGAGCGTCGAAGCGAACAGCGCAAGGATGACGACTTGGTGCTTCACGATGCGGGCGGGACGAGCGGTCACAGGGTCCTCCAAAGCGGTGGCGCCGGCGCCCGAGCGCGACAGAATCACAATGAACCGCTGGCGAGCCCGGGGCAATACTCTGAGCTCGATTCCTCTTGAACCATGCTCGGTCGTCTGACTGTTATGTCCGAGTCGGCCGATCAGCTGGTGCGGTGCACCTTGTGCTGGGCCGCCTGCGCCTTGGGCCGGATCACCAGCTCGTCGACGCTCACGTGGGCCGGGAGCGAGGCCACCCAGCGGATCGCCTCCGCCACGTCGCCGGCGACCAGCGGCTCCTCGACGCCGGCGTAGACGGCGTCGCGCTTCGCCTCGTCGCCGTCGAAGCGGACCAGGCCGAACTCCTCGGTGCGGACCATTCCGGGGGCGATCTCGCAGAACCGCACCGGCTCCGCGACGTGCTCGAGCCGGAGCGTCTCGGTGACCACCTTGGTGCCGTGCTTGGCAGCGGTGTAGCCGCCGCCGCCCTCGTAGGCGACGCGGCCGGCGGTCGAGCCGAGGTTGACCACCAGGCCGTGGCCGGACTCGCGGAGCGCGGGCAGCAGCGCCTGGGTGACCCGGACCAGGCCGAGCACGTTCACCTCGTACATCCGGGCCCAGTCGGTGAGGTCGGCCTCGGCCACCCCGGCCGCGTCGAACGCGCCGCCGGCATTGTTCACCAGCACGTCGAGCCGCGGCCCCACCGCAGAGGCGAGTGCCGCGACGGAGGCGGCGTCGGTGACGTCGCAGGCCACCGCCACGCCGCCGATCTCCTCGGCCAAGGCGGTGATCCGGTCCTCCCGGCGAGCGGCGCAGAACACCCGGAAGCCGTCACCGGCCAGTGCGCGGGCTGTCGCGGCGCCGATCCCGCTGCTCGCACCCGTGACGACGGCGGTCCGTTCGCTCATGCGCCCAGCCTAGGGGGAGGAATAGCGGAACGAGCCCGGGGGTTTCACCCTTGGCCATCAAGTGTGCTCGCGTGAAGGAGGGTGTGGCGTGACGATTCGACTCGACGGTCCCGAGCGGCTCCGCCGGGTGGCGATGATCAGTCTCCACACCTCTCCGCTCGACCAGCCGGGCACCGGCGACGCCGGCGGCATGAACGTCTACGTGATCGAGCTCGCCAAGCGCCTTGCGGAGCGCGACATCGAGGTCGACATCTTCACGCGGTCCACGTCCTCGCAGCTCCCGCCCGTCGTGCAGGCCGCCGGCGGGGTGCGGGTCCAGCACATTGTCGCCGGGCCGTTCGAGGGTCTCACCAAGGGTGAGCTGCCCGGTCAGCTGTGCGCGTTCGCGCGCGACGTGCTGCGCACCGAGGCCTCCCACGACCCGGGCCACTACGACGTCGTGCACAGCCACTACTGGCTCTCCGGGCAGGTCGGGGCACTGGCGCGCGACCGCTGGGGCATCCCGCTTGCGCACTCGATGCACACGATGGCGAAGGTGAAGAACGAGGCGCTCGCCGAGGGCGACACTCCCGAGCCCCTGGCCCGCGTGATCGGCGAGGAGCAGGTCGTGGCGGCGGCCGACATGTTGATCGCCAACACCGACGACGAGGCCCGGCAGCTGGTCACCAGCTACGACGCCGACGCGACCCGGGTCGAGGTGGTGCACCCCGGTGTCGACCTCGATGTGTTCCGCCCGACCTCGCAGGCGCAGGCGCGCGCCCGGCTCGGCATCGCCCCGGACGCCCACCTGCTCGTCTTCGTCGGCCGGATCCAGCCACTGAAGGCGCCCGACATCCTGGTCCGGGCCGCCGCCGAGCTGGTCGCCCGCGACCCCTCGCTGCGCTCGACGTTGCAGGTGGCGGTCGTCGGCGGACCGTCCGGCACGGGGCTGGAGAAGCCTGAGGCGCTGGCGCAGCTGGCCGCATCGCTCGGCCTGTCCGATGTGGTCCGGTTCGTGCCGCCCGTCTCGCGCACGGAGCTGGTCGACTGGTACGCCGCCGCGTCCGCGGTCTGCGTCCCGTCGTACAACGAGTCGTTCGGGCTGGTCGCGGTCGAGGCCCAGGGCGTGGGCACCCCGGTGGTCGCCGCCGCCGTCGGTGGCCTCACCACCGCCGTCCGCGACGGGCGCTCCGGCCTGCTCGTCAGCGGGCACGACCCGGCCGACTACGCCCGGGCGTTCGAGCGGATCGTGCGCACGCCCGGCCTGCGCGACGAGCTGTCGCGGGGAGCGGTGGAGCAAGCGGCCCGCTTCAGCTGGGATCTGACCGCCGACCGCACGATCGAGGTCTACCGTCGGGCGGCACAGATGATGAGGCAGGACCTGCTCGCGGCCCGTGCATGATGGGCCGCGTGAGGGAACCGGCAGCCACGCCCGAGCAGGTCCGCGCCGCAGAGGCGATCCGCGCCGCGCTCGGCGACGACGCCCTGGAATGGGTCGAGACCGCCGAGGGCGTGTTCGACGTGGTGCTCCCGGGGGACCGGAAGCTGAAGACCCCGGTGCGGCTGGAGGTCGGCCCCCACGCCCTCGCCATCCACGCGTTCGTCTGCCGGCGTCCTGACGAGAACCACCAGGTCGTCTACCGGTGGCTGCTGGAGCGCAACCTGCGGATGTTCGCGGTGGCCTTCGCGGTCGACCAGGCCGGCGACATCTTCCTCGACTCCCGGCTGCCGCTGGCCGGGGTCACCGCCGAGGAGGTCGACCGGCTGCTCGGGTCGGTGCTGACCTACTCCGACGAGTCGTTCAACACGATCCTCGAGCTCGGGTTCGCGACGGCGATCCGCAAGGAGTGGGAGTGGCGCATCTCGCGCGGCGAGCCCACCCACAACCTGGCCGCCTTCCGCGGCTGGCTGGAGAAGGGTCCGCAGCCGGCGGCCCCGCCTACGCCGTGACCTTCTCCTCGACGGCGGACACCTCGGTCTCGCGGGCCCGCGTCCTGCGCCGGGCCACGGCCACGCCGACCAGGCACATCGCGCCGCCGACGTACGCCACCGCGGGCGGCGTCTCCGAGAGGAACACCCAGCTGAGCAGGACGGTGATCGGCGGGACGAGGTACGTCGTCACGCTCAGGCTGCTGGCGGTCATGTGGCGCAGCGCGAAGGCGTACGTCGTGAACGCGATCGCGGTGGGGAACACCCCCAGGTAGGCGAGCCAGCCGACGTCGGCCAGCGACGCGTCCGCGGTCTCGCCCACGAGCTGCCCGGCGAACGCGAGGCAGGCCACGGCGCCGACCGTGCACGCCGCCCACGTCACCTGCAGCGCCGGGAGCCGGCCGACCAGCGGCTTCTGGAGCACCAGGCTGATCGCGTAGACGACCGCGGAGAGCAGACAGAGGCCCACTCCGAGCACGTCGTGGTTGCTGCCGGTCGAGCTCGACAGCGCGATCAGCGCGACGCCGCTGAACGCCAGCGCGATGCCCACCACGAGGAACGCGGTCGGCTTCTCGCGCAGCAGCAAGAGGGCCAGCGCCGCCACCAGGATCGGCGAGACCTGGATCAGCATCGCCGCCGTGCCGGCGTCGATCCGACGCTCGCCGGCGTTGAGGGCCACGTTGTAGATGCCGAACCAGAGCACCCCGACCGCGGCCATCCCGAGCCACTCGCGGCGGGTCGGAGCACGCCAGGAGCGGGACACGAGCAGTGCGACACCGAGGGCGACCGCGCCGAAGGCCAGCCGCCCCAGCGACAGCGCGCCGGGCGAGAACGTGCCCGCCAGGTGCCGGATGCCGACGAAGGCCGAGGCCCAGAGCACGAGCGTGACGCCGACCGCGGCGAGCGGCAGCCAGGCCGGTACCGCGGCGGTGTCGGAGGAGGGTGGGGAGGACACGTGGCGAGCCTAGGAGTGGCAGGCTTCGACCGGTAGCGAAATGTCTGCCAACCCTGGTGAGGATCCTGCCAGTGGGCGACGAGGAGGGCTCAGGTTTCGAGACGCGTCGGCACGTCCCGTCACTTCGTTCCGGTGCGTGCCACCACTCCTCAACCTCTTCGCTCTTCTGCGCCTCGCAGGCTCGGCGCAGCGCTCAGAGATCGAGCTTGTAGCCGAGGCCACGCACGGTCACGAGGTACTTCGGCTCCGCCGGGTCGGGCTCGAGCTTGGCCCGCAGCCGCTTCACGTGCACGTCGAGCGTCTTGGTGTCGCCGACGTAGTCGGAGCCCCACACGCGATCGATCAGCTGGCCCCGGGTCAGCACGCGTCCGGGGTTGCGCAGGAACATCTCGAGCAGCTCGAACTCCTTGAGCGGCAGCCGGGTGTCGACGCCGTCGACGGTGACCACGTGGCGCTCGACGTCCATCCGGACCGGACCGGCCTCGAGGGTCAACGGCGCAAGGTCGGGCTCGACGCCGCGGCGCAGGACGGCGCGGATCCGGGCGACCAGTTCCCGGGGCGAGTACGGCTTGGTGACGTAGT
>Ga0207708_10002426_pt1 | contig 13691 bp, 12 predicted proteins | sample KBSK5101metaG_FD_184340 | JGI IMG/M metagenome (GOLD analysis project Ga0207708, IMG submission 184340) | Corn, switchgrass and miscanthus rhizosphere microbial communities from Kellogg Biological Station, Michigan, USA - KBS K5-10-1 metaG... | ecosystem: Host-associated > Plants > Roots >...
CCGCCTCGCCCACTCGGACGCCGACCCCGACCGGAAGCCCGCTCGCGACCGGCACGCCGACCGCGACTCCCACGCCGACCTCCTTACTACCGAGCACGCCGACGCCGACCGGAACTCCGACCAGGACCGGCACGATCGGAGCGATCGGCGTCACGCGCTGTAGCAACACGCTGCCGAGTCCCCTTCCGATTCCAGACGCCCCCTCGGAGGGTGTGAGCAACTCCTTCGTCGTCCCCGACGACGTTCTCATCGAGGACCTCGATGTTCGGGTCGTGATCCAGCACACGTTCGTCGGCGACCTCTTCGTCACGTTCCGCGACACCCCCGCGATCCAAGCCTTCGTGAAGTTCCTCGCCACCGCTCCCGCCTCAGAGGCGTGGGCCAAGCAGGGCGGCTTCGGAACGGGCAACAAGAACGTGCCGGACGTCGTGCAGGCCAACCAGGGCCGCCAGGTCATGGGCCAGCTCGTCCAGGGCGGGCTGCTGCGCCCGCTCGACGCCTACGCGGACAACTACAAGTGGAGCGACCGCTACTCGCCGACGCTGCTCGACCTCAACCGCTTCTCCGACGACGGCAAGCAGTTCGGCGAGGGGAGCCTCTACGGCCTCTCGCAGATGGGCGAGATCGTCGGCGTCTACTACAACAAGGACAAGGTGTCCTCGCCGCCGGCGACGTTCTCCGAGTTCGAGGATCAGCTCAAGCAGGCCAAGTCCGACGGCGACGTCCCGATCTCGTTCGGCAACCTCGACCCGTTCGCGGGGATCCACGAGTTCCAGACGGTGCAGAACCAGTACGCCGACAAGCAGGCCGTCCGCGACTTCGTGTTCGCCAAGGACGGCGCGTCGTTCGACACGTCGGAGAACAAGGAGGCCGCGACCAAGCTCCAGGACTGGGCGAAGGCGGGCTACTTCACGCCCGACTTCAACGGCACGGGCTACGACCCCGCCTGGCAGCAGTTCGCCAAGGGCAAGGGCCCGTTCCTGATCGCGGGCACGTGGCTGACCTCCGACCTCTCGGACAACATGGGCGACAAGGTCGGGTTCATGCTCATGCCGCCGGCCGACGAGGGCGGCGACCCGGTCTCGCTCGGCGGCGAGAGCCTGCCGTTCGCGGTCACCTCGAAGTCCGAGAACCCCGACGTCGCGGCCGCCTACATCGACTTCCTCACCAACGCGGAGGCCGGGCAGGTGCTCGTGGACACGAACAACCTGCCGGCGATGAAGACCGACGCGGCGCCCTCCGGCGGCGTGTCGGCCGACGTCGACAAGGCGTGGAAGACGCTCAACGAGGCCGACGGCTTCGTGCCGTACATCGACTACGCCACGCCGACGTTCTACGACGACATCTCGGGCGGCGTGCAGAAGCTGCTGGGCGAGAAGCAGGATCCGAGCGGCTTCACGTCGAGCCTGGAGAAGGACTACACGAAGTTCACGGGGTCGCTCTAGTGGGGGGCCGCTAGTGGCAGCACCGGCCGCGAGCCTGTCCGCGCCCGCCGCACGGCGGCGCGCGCGGGTGGGCGAGCGGCCGCCCGGCGAGCCCCGGCGGGTCGCGTACCTCTACATCCTGCCGGGCCTCGCCGTGTTCGTGGCCTTCGTGCTGCTGCCGCTGATCCACGCGGGCTGGATCTCGCTGTTCCGCTGGGACGGGATCACCCCCGGCGAGTGGGTGGCCTTCGAGAACTACAAGGCGGTCTTCACGGATCCGGACCTGCGCTCGGCGTTCGCGCACGCGCTCGTGCTGCTGATCTTCTACGCCGGGCTGCCGATCGTGATCGGGCTGCTGCTGGCGGCGGCGATGTCGCGCGCGCCCGTGCGCGGGCTGGCGGCCTTCCGCACGATCCTGTTCCTGCCGCAGGTGATCGCGCTCGTGGTGGTCGCGGTGATGTGGCGGATGATCTACGCGCCCGACGGCGGGCTGATCAACGGCACGCTGGAGAAGATCGGGCTCGGCGCGCTGGCGCAGGACTGGCTCGGCAGCTTCACGCTCGCACTGCCGGCGGTCGGCCTGATCGGCACCTGGGTCATGTACGGCCTGGCGATGGTGCTCTTCACCGCGGGCGTGCAGAAGATCCCGCAGTCGCTCTACGACGCCGCGCGCGTCGACGGCGCGGGGCCCGTGCGGGAGTTCTTCGCGGTCACGCTGCCGGGGCTGCGGGCGGAGATCGCGGTGGCGCTGACGCTCACCACGATCGCGGCGCTGCGCAACTTCGACCTCGTCTACATCACGACGCGCGGCGGCCCGGGCGGGTCGACGTCCGTGCCGGCCTACGTGGTCTACGACAAGGCGTTCAAGAGCGGCGAGGTCGGCGGCGCCTCGGCGGTCGGCGTGTGCCTGGCGGCGGCGATCTTCGTGCTCGCGTTCGCCATCAACAAGTTCGCGGAGCGCGGCGCGCGATGACGGTCCGGCGCGAGCAGTACTTCACCTACCTGCTGCTGGGCGTGTTCTCGCTGATCGCGCTCGTGCCGATCGTGGGGATCATCTTCACCGCGCTCCAGCAGCAGGGCAGCCTGTCCTCCTTCGGGCAGCCGGACGGACTGCACTTCGGCAACTTCGCCGACGCCTGGCGCGAGGGCAACTTCGCCAGCTACCTGAAGTCGAGCGCGATCGTGGTCGTCGCGGTGGTGGCGTTCTCGACGGTCTTCTCGATCATGGCCGGCTACGCGTTCGGGATGATGCGCTTCCGCGGCTCGAGCGTGCTCTTCTACGTGCTGCTGCTCGGGCTGATGGTGCCGCTGGAGGCGTTCATCGTCCCGCTCTACTACGACCTGCGCGACCTCAACCTCACGGACACCTACTGGGCGCTGATCTGGCCGCAGGTCGGGGTCTCGACGGCGTTCGGCACGTTCTGGATGCGCGCCTTCTTCAGCTCGGTGCCGCGCTCGCTGGTCGAGGCGGCCCGGCTGGACGGCTCGTCCTCCTGGCACACGCTGTGGCGCGTCGTGCTGCCGCTCGGGCGCCCGGCCGTGCTGACGATGGTGGTGCTGATCTTCATGTGGACCTGGAACGAGTTCCTGCTGGCGCTCGTGATGGTCTCCGACGAGGGGCTGCGGACCGCGCCGCTCGGGCTCGCCTTCTTCCAGGGCCGCAACACGACCGACTTCGCGCTGCTCGCCGCCGGCGCGGTGATCGTCGCGACGCCGGTGGTGCTCGTCTACGTGTTCCTCCAGCGCCACTTCATCCGCGGCATGCTGACGGGAGCGGTGAAGGGGTGAGTCGATGGCCGGCGTGAGCTTCGAGGCGGTGACCAAGCGCTACGGCGACGTCGAGGCCGTGCGCGAGCTGTCGCTCGAGATCGCCGACCGGGAGTTCGTGGTGCTCGTCGGGCCGTCGGGCTCGGGCAAGACGACGGCGCTGCGGATGCTGGCGGGGCTGGAGGCGATCTCCGAGGGCGTCGTGCGGATCGGCGAGCGCGAGGTCAACCGCGTCTCCCCGCGCGATCGCGACATCGCGATGGTCTTCCAGGACTACGCCCTCTATCCGCAGATGACGGTGCGCGACAACCTCGCCTTCGGCCTGCGCCGGCGCAAGACGCCCAAGGCGGACATCGAGTCGCGCGTGGACCGCGCGGCCGAGGCGCTCGAGCTCGGCGCCCTGCTCGACCGCCGCCCGCGCGAGCTCTCCGGCGGCCAGCAGCAGCGCGTGGCGCTCGGCCGCGCGCTGGTCCGCGACCCGCAGGTGTTCCTGATGGACGAGCCGCTCTCCAACCTCGACGCGAAGCTGCGCGTGCAGACCCGCGGCGAGATCAAGCGCCTCCAGAAGGAGGTCGGCACGACCACCGTCTACGTCACCCACGACCAGGTGGAGGCGATGACGATGGGCGACCGGATCGCGGTCATGAACGACGGGCGCCTGGAGCAGGCCGGCACGCCCGAGGAGCTCTACGAGCGGCCCGCCAACCGCTTCGTGGCGGGCTTCATCGGCAGCCCGGGGATGAGCTTCGCGGAGGTCTCCGCCGAGGACGGCGGCCTACGGGGCCGGGGGTTCCGGCTCCCGGTTGCCGGCGCCGCCGCCGGCGGCGAGCTCGTCCTCGGGATCCGGCCCGAGCACGTGCGCCCGTGGCGCGACGACGCCGGGCTCGCGGGCCCGATCGAGGGCACCGTGGCCTACGTGGAGGCGCTCGGCCGCGAGACGTTCCTGGGCGTCGACGTCGAGGGCGGCGACCGCTTCATCGTCTGCGTCGAGGGCCGCGCGGGCGAGCAGCCGGGCGACCGGTTCCGCTTCGGCGTCGCGACCGAGGGCGTGCGGCTGTTCGAGCGCGAGGGCGGCGCGGCCGTCCGGCAGGCGGAGCCGGCGCGATGACCGGCGCGGAGGTGCTGCTCGCGGAGATCGGCGAGCAGCCCGGCGTGCTCGAGCGGATCCGCGGCGATGGCTCGATCGCCGAGCTGGCGGCGCGGCTCGCGGCCGAGCCGCCGACGCTGGTGCGGCTGGCGGCGCACGGCAGCTCCGACAACGCGGCGACCTACGGCATCTACGCGTTCGGGCGGCTCGCGGGGCGCACCGCCCTGCGCGACTCGATCTCGATGCCGGTCTACGACGGCGTCCGGCTGGGCGCGCGCGGCGAGCTCGCGATCGCGCTCTCGCAGTCGGGCGAGACGCCCGACGTCGTCACCTGGCTGCGGGCGATGGGGGAGGCCGGCGCGACCACGGTCGCGATCACCAACGTCCCGGGCTCGCCGCTCGCCCGCGCGGCCTCGGCGGTCGTGTCGCTGGGCGCGGGCGAGGAGCGCTCCGTCGCCGCCACCAAGACCTACACGGCCGAGCTCGCGGTGCTCGCGCGGCTGGCCGCGCACGCGGGCGGCCGCGGGGCGGCGCTCGACGACGCGCTCGGCGCGACGATCGAGCTGGCGGGCGAGGCGATCGCCTCGCTGCCGGCGGTCGTGGAGCCGGTCGCGGAGGCGCTCGCCTGGGCCGAGCGGCTGATGGTCACCGCCCGCGGCCCCGAGTTCGCCACGGCGCGCGAGATCGCGCTCAAGCTGACCGAGCTCTGCCGCCTCGGCGGCGTCGCCATGACCGCCACCGACCTCGCCCACGGCCCGATCGCCGCCCTCGACGAGCGCTTCCCGGTCTGGATCTCGGCCGCGCGCGACGGCTCGCTGGAAGCCGTCCGCGAGGCGGTCGAGCGGATCGCCGCCTCGGGCGCCCCGATCGTCGCCGCCGGCCCCGGCGCGGCCACGCTCGGCGCCCGCCACGCGATCGAGCTCCCGCCCGCACCCGACCCGCTGCTCTCGCCGCTGCTGTCCGTGCTCCCGGGCCAGCTGTTCGCCGCGGCGCTCGCCCGCGCCAAGCGCCTCGACGCGGGCGCCCCGCGCAACCTGCGCAAGGTCACGCTCGCGCGCTGACGTATCCTCGACTGCTGCACTGCCCGCCTAGCTCAACTGGCAGAGCACCTGTCTTGTAAACAGGAGGTTGCCGGTTCGATTCCGGCGGCGGGCTCTCCGTGCCGGTCACCCTTGCCGAGATCCGCCCGCTGGCGCTGAGCCTTCCCCGGACGCACGAGGGTGAGGTCCGCGGGCGCGTGAAGTTCTATGTCGGGCGGATCGTGTTCGTGGCGATGGCGCGCGACGAGACGATGATGGGGTTCGGGTTCCCCAAGGACTTCCGCGAGGCGGCGCTGGAGGCCGAGCCGGACAAGTTCGTGCGGCCCAGGACGTCCGATCTCCGGTACAACTGGCTCGTCGTGCGACTGGCGGCGATCGACCACGAGGAGATGGAGGACCTGGTCACCGAGGCGTGGTCGATGTGCGTGCCCAAGCGCGTGCTCGCCGAGTGGATCGCCCGGTGAGCTTCGCCGGGTTCGAGGAGCGGGACGTCGAGACGCCGCGCGGGACCGTCCACGCGCGCGTGGGCGGCGAGGGGCCGCCGCTGCTGCTGCTCCACGGGTTCCCGCAGACGCACGTGATGTGGCACCCGGTGGCCGAGGCACTGGCGGCGCGGCACACGGTGATCGCCGCGGACCTGCCGGGCTACGGCGCCTCGTTCCGGCCGGAGCCCTCCCCCGACCACGCCTCGCACGCCAAGCGCGCGCTCGCCGAGGACCTCGTCGTCGCGATGGCGGAGCTCGGCCACGAGTCGTTCGCGGTCGCCGGTCACGACCGCGGCGGCCGCGTCGCCTACCGGATGGCGCTCGACAGCCCGGCCGCCGTGACCCGGCTGGCCGTGCTCGACATCGTCCCGACGGGCGAGATCTGGCGGCGCGCCGACGACCGCTTCGCGATCGGCTACTGGCACTGGCCGTTCCTGGCCCAGCCGGCGCCGCTGCCCGAGCGGATGATCCTCGGCGACCCGGAGGGGTTCTGGGTCGCGATCGAGCGGATGGGGATCAAGCCCGGCGACGAGCGCTACCCGGACGACGTGGTCGCGGCCTACCGCGCGCAGGTCTCCGACCCCGCCACGGTCGAGGCGATGTGCGAGGACTACCGCGCGGGCGCGACGATCGACCGCGCGCTCGACGACGCCGACCGGGGCACGAGGACGATCGCCTGCCGCACCCGGGCGCTGTGGGGCGGCGCCGGCGGGCTGCCGATCTTCTACGAGGACCCGCTCGAGCTGTGGCGCCCGTACGCGCCGGAGATCGAGGGCCGCGCGATCGAGGGCGCGTCGCACTTCCTCGTCGAGGACGCCCCCGGCGAGGTCGCGGACGACCTCGCCGGGTTCTTCGCGGCGGGCTAGGCGGCCGGGGTCAGCCGCAGCGCGAGCATCCCGCCTGAGAGCGGGGTCGACTCGACGACCTTCAGGTCGTGGCGGCCGAAGCCGTCGGGGAAGAGCTTCTTGCCCTCGCCGAGCACGATCGGCGAGTACAGGAGCACGAGCTCGTCGACGAGCCCCTCGTCGAGCAACCCGCGCACCAGCGACGGGCTGCCCCACACGAGCAGGTTCTGCTCGGCCCGCAGCTCGCGCACGCGCGTGAACGGGTCGGCGTCGAGGATCGTCGAGTTGTTCCAGTCGGCGGACTGCAGCGTCGTGGAGACGACGTACTTGGGCATCGCGTTGAACTTGTCCGAGAACGCGTCGCCCGAGCGCTCGGGCCAGGCGGCGGCGAAGCCCTCGTAGGTGTCGCGGCCGAGCACCATCGCGTCGGCCTCCTGGAGCACGGCGGAGTTGAGCTCGCCGGTGTCCTCGCTCTGGAAGTCGCCGGACCACAAATGCGGAGCTTCGACGACGCTGTCGAGGGTGATGAAGCAGGTGGCGGTGAGCTTGCCCATTGCGGGTCTCCTAGCGGGATCGGGGGTGGCCTTCACCCTGGCGTCGAACGGCGGCGGCCGATCACGACACATCGTCCGAAACTGGCGCGTTGCCGCTCGACCACCAGTTTCCAGGATCAAGCATCTCGCGCTTCCGCCGATCTACCTCAGGTGTCCGTCATTCCGTCCTCGGCAAAGGCCGGCGACTCCGCGCTGGAGGCGCTCGTCGACGCCGCGGCGGGCATCCTCTCCGCCGACTCCCTCCAGGGCACGCTCGGCCGCATCGCGCACCACCTGGCGATGCTCGTCCCCTTCGACGACCTCTCCCTGTACGAGATCGAGGAGGGCGGCGTCTCCCTGAAGCCCGTGTTCGCCGTCGGCGACTGGGTGGAGGAGATCATGGCCGAGGAGATCTCGGTCGCGAACGGCGTGACGGGCTGGGTCGTGCGCAACCGCCGCACCCGCAACGTGCCGAACACGCTGCTGGAGCCGCTGTGCACGGTCGTCTCCGGCACCGACGAGGTCGCGGAGGCGTTCGTCGCCGTGCCGCTGATCGCCCACGGCCGCGTCGTCGGCTCGCTCAACGTCTACCGCACGGGCGCCGACGTCCCGTTCTCGGACACCGAGGTCGAGCTCGTCGAGCGCTTCGCCACGATGGCCGCGCTGGCCTACGACAGCGCCCGGCAGCGCGACCTGTTGCGGGAGGAGGTCCGCACGGACAGCCTCACCGGCCTGCTCAACCACCGCGGCAGCCAGGAGCGCCTGCGGACCGCGCTCGAAGACGCCGGCGGGCGGCCGGTGAGCGTCGTCGTCATCGACCTCGACCACTTCAAGCGCATCAACGACACCTTCGGCCACGCCGAGGGCGACCGCGCGCTCGCGCTCGCCGCCGCGGCGCTGCGCGACGTCGTGCGCGAGTCCGACGCCGTCGGCCGGCTCGGCGGCGAGGAGTTCGTGCTCGTGCTGCCCGGCGTGGACGCCGCCGCCGCTCGCGAGGCCGCCGAGCGCGCCCGGATCGCGATCTCCGAGGTCCAGATCGGCGGCCGCCAGCTCGCCTGCTCGGCCGGGCTCGCCTGCCATCCCGACGACGCCAGCGACGCCCCCGGCCTGCTGATGGCCGCCGACGCCGCCCTCTACGCCGCCAAGGACACCGGCCGCGGGCGCACCTGCCGCTACCGCCCGAGCCTCGCGCTGCGGCCCTCCCCCGGCGAGGAGCGCGAGGAGGTCGAGGCGATCCTGCGCGGCGGCGAGGCGCTCCTGAGCGCCGCCTTCCAGCCGGTGCTCGAGCTCGCGACGGGCCGCGTGTCGGGCTTCGAGGCGCTCGCCCGCTTCAACGTCGAGCCGCCGCGCGGGCCCGACGAGTGGTTCGCCCAGGCGCACCGGGTCGGGCTCGGCGCCGAGCTCGAGGCCGCCGCGCTGCGCGCGGCGCTGGCCGTCCCCGACCGCCCCGCCGGCACGTTCCTCTCGCTCAACGTCAGCCCGCGCGCGCTCGCCCAGCCGCTCGTGCAGGCCGAGCTGCCCGCCGACCTCTCGACGATCGTGATCGAGCTGACCGAGCACGAGCTCTTCGGCGCCGAGGACGAGCTCGCCGCGCGGCTCGCGGAGCTGCGCGCGCGCGGCGCCCGCATCGCGCTCGACGACGCCGGCGCGGGCTACGCCGGCCTGCAGCAGCTGATCGCGGTCGCCCCCGACATCCTCAAGCTCGACCGCTCGCTCGTCCACGGCGCCAACGCCGATCCCGCCAAGCTCGCGCTGCTGGAGGCGATGATCTCCTTCGCCTCCTCGACCGGCGCCGCCGTCTGCGGGGAGGGCGTCGAGGACCTCGACGACCTGCGCGCGCTCGCCGACCTCGACGCCACCTACGCCCAGGGCTACGCGCTGGCGCGCCCCGCGCCGCCGTGGCCGCTGCTCACCCCGGGGGCCGCATACACCGCCGCCGACCGCCTCGAGATGGGCGTGCGCGTCGCCGGCCGCCGCGCCGCCGGCGCCTGGTCGCAGAGCCTCGCCGAGCTCGCCACGCACCTCGGCGCCGTCGACGAGGTCCGCGAGCTCGCCACCGCGGGGCGCAAGGTCGCCGACCTGCTCGGCGCCGACGACGTGTCGCTGATGACCGTCTCCAAGGAGCCCGCGCAGATCGTCGAGCTCCTCTCCGCGCATCCGGACAACCAGCCCGGCGAGCAGTGGTCGCTGGACGACTTCCCCGCCACCGCGCACCTCGTCGCCACGGGCCAGACCGGCCAGGTCGTGGCCGGCGACCCGCTCGGCGACCCGGCCGAGCTGGCCGAGCTCGCGCGCCTGCGGATCGGCGCGATGCTGATGGTCCCCGTCGAGCTGGGCCGCGGCCGCCGCGCGCTGATGGAGGTCTACCGCGTCCGCCCGCAGGCGTTCTCGCGGGCGCAGATCGAGCGCGCCCGCGTCGTCGCGCTGCAGCTCGGCGCCGTGATCGCGCGGCTCACCACCCGCTGAGGACCGGATGCGCACCAGGACCGCCCCGATGCCGGTCTGGGCCAAGGCGGCCGTCGCCGCCGTGCTGCTGATCCCGTCCGTGGCGTGGCTGGTCGACCGGCAGGACCGCGTGTCGCTGCAGAACCGCCTGGCCCCGATCGCCTCCGAGATCGCCGGCCGCAAGGTCGGCGTGCGCTGCCCCGGCGTGTTCGGGCGACTGCTGGCGCCCGGCGACACCGCCGCCGGCCGCGTCTCGGTCGACGCCGACGGCCGGGTCAGCGACCACACGGACCTGCGCACCGCCACCTGCCGGGAGCTCGACGCCCTCGTCGACGGCGGGCGCGAGCGGGAGCTCGGGTGCGCGGAGCGCTCGAACGCCTGCGGCGACGACGTGCAGGCGCTGGCGTGGGCGATCGGCACGCTCGCCCACGAGTCGGTCCACCTGCGCGGGATCCTCGACGAGGCGCTGACCGAGTGCTACGCGATGCAGTACCTCGCCTTCACCGCGGAGCAGCTCGGGACGACGCCGCAGCAGGCCCGCAACCTCGCGCTGCTGCACTGGGAGACGAGCCCGGAGAAGAAGCCGGAGCAGTATCAGGCGCCGCCGGGCTGCGAGGACGGCGGGAAGCTGGACGTGCGCCCGGCCGACCCGGTCTGGCCCTAGGGCGGGCGGGACCTACTCCGCGCGGAGCTGCTCGCGCCACCACGCCACGGTGTCCGCGAGCGTGGTCTCGAGCGCGATCTCCGGCTCCCAGCCCGTGGCGGCCCGCAGCCGCGACGGGTCGCCGCGCACCTCCATCACCTCGTGCGCGCGCACGAGCGAGGGGTCGATGCGGTGGTCGAGCCCGGCGCCGGCGGCCGCCGCCAGCAGCTCGAGCAGCTCGCGCGCCGAGGTCGAGCGGCCCGAGCAGACGTTGTAGATCCCGGGCTCGGCGCGTTCCGCGAGCAGCCGGTAGGCGCGCACGACGTCGCGCACGTCGGTGTAGTCGCGGCGCGTGTCGGGATTGCCGGTCGTGAAGGCGATCGGGTCCTCGCCGCGCTCGACGGCCTGGGCGGCCTGGCGCGAGAACGACGCGATCGCGTAGGTCGGCTCCTGGCCCGGCCCGGCGTGGTTGAACGCGCGCGGGCGGATCACGCGCAGCCCGTGGGCGTCGGCGTAGAAGCCGGCCAGCAGGTCGGCCGAGGCCTTCGAGACCGCGTACGGGTTCTGCGGGCGCAGCGGGGCGTCCTCGGTGACCGGCAGCGTCTCCGGGGCGCCGTAGAGCTCGCCGGAGGCGACCGCGACGACCGTCGCGTCCGGCGCCTCCGCGCGCACGGCCTCGAGCACGTTGAGCGCCATCGCGACGTTGTCGGCCAGAAAGCGCGCGGGGTCGGCCCACGACTCGCCGACGTGCGCGCGCGCCGCGAGGTGGTAGACGACGTCGGGCCGCGCGGCCGCGACCGCGGCGCGCGCCGCGGCGGCGTCGAGCAGGTCGGTGCCCGCGCTGCGCGAGGCCTCGGCGACGTCGTCGCCGGACGCCCGGCAATGGTCGGCGAGATGGCCGCCGGCGAAGCCGCCGGCGCCCGTGATGAGGGCTCTCACAGACCCGTCGCGACCAGGTGCTCGACCGACCCGTGCCCGTTCGAGGCCGCGGCGGCGGCGTCGATCGGCTCCAGGTCGGACTCGGGCGGGTTCAGCCGCCGCTCGAGCTCGCCCAGCAGCGCGCCGAAGAGCACGTGGCGCCAGGTCGCCTGCGCGAACGCGCGCGGGTCGCCCCACAGCTTGGGGAAGTCGCGGCCGAGCGAGAGGCGGTCGATCACGAGCGTCCCGGGCCAGGTGGCGAGGTGCTCGGCGAGCCCGGCGGCGGCGCCGCGCACGGCGCCCGGGCCCGGCAGGCTCGGGGCGACGTTGGCGTAGACCGCGCCGAAGGCGGCGCCGTTGGCCACGTGCAGCGCGAGGCCGACGGGATGCGTGGCGGGCGCGCGCACGCGCGCGAGGCGCCCGAGCAGCTCGGCATCGTCGTAGTCCACGCCGAACACGCGCTTGTCGAGCGGCTGCTGCGCGGCCCATACGGCCGCGGCGGCTGCGCCGGCAAGCGCGCCCCGCAGCGTTCGCGTCGCGTCGAAGGCCATGCGGCCACTGTAACGACCGGCGCAGGAGCGAGTATGGCTCGTGGAGGGACGAAGAGATGCCGCAGCCGACCGCCGATCACACCCATCTGCACGCGCGCCACCGCGAGCGCGGGGTCAACCCGCTCGTCTACTGGCTCGTGCGGGCGGTGTTCCAGCCGTTCTTCCATCTCTACTTCCGGCTGTCGCGACTCGGCCGCGAGCACGTGCCCGAGAGCGGGCCCGTGATCTTCGCCTCCAACCACCGCTCGTTCCTGGATCCGTTCGTGATCGCCACGATCGCCCGGCGGCCGATGTACTACGTCGCCAAGGAGGAGCTGTTCCGCGACCGGCTGACGTCCTGGTTCCTCAACTCGCTCGGCGCCTTCCCGGTCCGCCGCGGCCAGGGCGACGGCGACATGCTCGAGACCGCGAAGGCGATCCTCGCCCGCGGCGACGCCGTGCTGATCTTCCCCGAGGGCACGCGCATCCGGCCCGGCTCGCTGGGGCGCCCCAAGCGCGGCGTCGGCCGGCTCGCGCTGGAGACCGGCGCGCCCGTCGTCCCCGTCGCCGTGATCGGCACCGAGGCGATCCGCAAGGGCTGGCGCATCCGCCCGCACAAGGTGCGCATCCGCGTCGGCCGCCCGCTGACCTTCCCGCAGGTCGAGACCGCCTCGCCGCAGCTCGCCGCCGCGGTCACCGACCGCATCTGGCCCAACGTGATGCTGCAGTGGGAGTGGCTCGGCGGCCTGCCGCCGCTGCGCCGCGCCGCCGTCATCGGCGCCGGCTCCTGGGGCACCGCCGTCGCGGTCATGCTCGCGCGCGCCGGGCTGGAGGTCGATCTCGGCTGCCGCACCGCCGAGCAGGCCGACTCGCTGATCGAGCTGCGCCGCAACGAGCGCTACCTCGACGGGATCGAGCTGCCCGCCAACGTCAACGTGCTGCGCGCCACCGAGCTCGAGCCCTCGCGCCACGACCTCGTCGTGTTCGCGGTCCCGTCCTCGCAGCTGCCGGCCGCGGTCGCCGCCCACGGCGGCCAGATCGTGCCGCGCTCGGGCGTGCTCGTGTGCGCGAAGGGCCTCGTGCCGCCGCTCGGCACGCTCCCGACCGCCTACGTCTCCGAGCGCGTGCCCGGCTGGGCCGTGGGCGCCCTCGGCGGCCCCGCGCACGCCGCCGCCGCGCTCAACGGCGGCGCCTCGCTCGTGCTCGCCACCCCCGACGCGGCCTTCTCGCGCCAGGTCGGCGACGCGCTCGGCGCGGCCGGCTTCGACGTCGCCACCACCTCCGACCTGATCGGCGTCGAGCTCGCGGGCTGCGCCAAGAACGCCGCCGCGCTGGCCGCCGCCGCGGCCTCCTCCGCCGGCCCCAACGCCGCGGGCGCCGCCGCCGGCAAGGTGTTCGCCGAGGTCGACGCCTACGCGCGCCGCGCCGGCTCGCGCCCCGAGACCTTCGCCGGCCTGGCCGGCACCGGCGACCTCGTCGCCACCGTGCTCGCCACGGGCTCGCGCAACCGGCGCGCCGGCGAGCTGCTCGCCCAGGGGATGCCGGCCGGCGACATCGGCTCCGCCCTCGGGCAGACCGCCGAGGCCGTCGACAGCGTGCCGCTGCTCGCCGAGCGCGTCCGCGAGGCGGGGGTCGAGGCACCCGTCCTGCGCGGCCTGGCGGGCATGATCGAGGGCCGCGTCGAGCCCGAGCGCTGGGCCGCGTCGCTGACCGCGCCGAAGCCCGCGGGCCGGCGCGACAAGGCCAAGGCCGCCTGAGGCGCCGAGGGGGTAGGGTCCGTGCATGGCGACCGACGCGGAGCGGGCGGCGGGCGAGGGCGCCGCTCAGAAGCGGCGCTTGGACGAGGACTTCTCGAAGCTCTACAAGGCCCATCTCCGCGACGTCTACTCGTACTCGTACTACCGGGTGGGCAACCACCACGACGCCGAGGACCTCACGGAGCAGACGTTCCTGCAGGCCTACCGGCACTTCGAG
>Ga0207708_10002430_pt1 | contig 13683 bp, 12 predicted proteins | sample KBSK5101metaG_FD_184340 | JGI IMG/M metagenome (GOLD analysis project Ga0207708, IMG submission 184340) | Corn, switchgrass and miscanthus rhizosphere microbial communities from Kellogg Biological Station, Michigan, USA - KBS K5-10-1 metaG... | ecosystem: Host-associated > Plants > Roots >...
GAGGACGCCCGGCTCGATGCAGAGCACCATGCCCTCGCAGAGCTCGCAGGCCGGGTCGCGGTCGCCATAGGGCGGCTCGTGCTGGCCGGTGCCGGCGCCGTGCGGCATGAACTCGCCCCACCACGCCTCCACCAGTCCGGCCTCGACGACCGCGCCTCGCGCCGACTCCCGCAGATCGCCGACCGTGACGCCGGGTCGGGCGGCATCGACGGCCGCTTCGACCGCGGCGGCGACGGCCTCCAGCGCCTGCTCGAGCTCCGGCGGCGGCTCGCCCACCGCGACCGTGCGGCACATGTCGCCGTGGTAGCCGTGCACGCGCGCGCCGCAGTCGAGCAGCACCGCCTCGCCGGCCCGCATCGGCCGGTCGCCCGGGAGGAACGTCCCAAGCGCGGTGCGCGGCCCGGCGCCGGCCACCGTGGTGAAGCTGAGCTCGGCGCCCGCGCTGCGAATGGCATGCTCGGCGGCCGCGGCCATCTCGGCCTCGCGGGCTCCGTCGGCCACGGTGTCGAGGCCGGCGCGCATGCCGAGGTCGGAGATCCGCGCCGCCTCGGCCAGGAGGGCGAGCTCGGCCGGGCTCTTGACCATCCGGAGCTCCGCCGTGAGCGCGCTCGCATCGGTGACCGCCCTGACGCCGCCTCGGAGCGCGTCCATCGCCGCGGCCGGCAGGACGCGCCCGCCGGTGATGCCGACGAGCTCGAATCCGCGCAGGCGCGCCGCGACCGCGGTACCAAGCTCCGGCGCGTGCTCCACCTCGTCGCAGACCGCCTGCTCGCGGGCCCGGTCGAGGTCAGCCGCCGAGTCCGTGAGGAGCGCCACCGGGCCGTCGGCAGGGACGACCAGCATGGCCTGCTCCTCCTCGATGCAGAACCAGTCGGCGAGGTAGCGCAGGTCGCCTGGCGCGTAGTCGACGTGGGCGCCGTAGCACGCGAGCGCCCCGAGCCCCGCCGCCGCCATCCGCTCGCGGACGCGCGCGATCCGCGCCGCGAACTCCTCCCGCGCGATCACTGCACGCGGGCGGCGTTGATGTCGCGGCGCAGCTCCTTGATCTCGTCGCGGAGCTTGGCGGCGTACTCGAAGCGCAGCTCCTCGGCCGCCGCGAACATCTCCTCCTCGAGCTCGACGACGAGCTTCTCGATCTCGTCGGTCGTCATGCCCTCGTCGCCGCGGCCCCGGCGCCGGCGCCCCGGCACGTGCGGCTGCGAGTCGAGCGAGAGGAACTCGGCGATGTCGGAGACGCCCTTCTTGATCGACTCCGGCGTGATGCCGTGCTCCACGTTGTAGGCGGTCTGGATCTCGCGCCGGCGGGTGGTCTCCTCCATCGCGACCCGGATGGCCTCGGTGATCTTGTCGGCGTACATGATCACCCGGCCGTTGACGTTTCGGGCCGCGCGCCCGATCGTCTGGATGAGCGCCGTCTGGCCGCGGAGGAAGCCCTCCTTGTCGGCGTCGAGGATCGCGACCAGCGACACCTCGGGCAGGTCCAGGCCCTCGCGGAGCAGGTTGACGCCGACCAGGACGTCGAAGTCGCCCAGCCGGAGCTCGCGGATGACCTTGATGCGCTCGAGCGTGTCGACCTCGGAGTGCAGGTAGCGGGTGCGGATGCCCGACTCGAGCAGGTAGTCCGTCAGGTCCTCAGCCATCTTCTTGGTGAGCGTCGTGACGAGCACCCGCTCGCCGGCCTCGGCGCGGGCCTTGATCTCGGCGATCAGATCGTCGATCTGATGGCGGGTCGGGCGCACCTCGACCTCGGGGTCGACCAGGCCAGTCGGGCGGATGATCTGCTCGGCGACGTGCGTCGAGTGGCGCAGCTCGAACGCCGCCGGGGTGGCCGACACGAACATGACCTGGTGCGCGCGCTCGAGGAACTCGTCGAAGCGCAGCGGCCGGTTGTCGAGCGCCGACGGCAGCCGGAAGCCGTACTCGACGAGGGTCTGCTTGCGTGACCGGTCGCCCTCGTACATGCCGCCGATCTGGGGGACCGTCTGGTGCGACTCGTCGATGACGATCAGGAAGTCGTCGGGGAAGTAGTCGAGCAGCGTGTGGGGCGGCGTCCCGGGCGCGCGCCCGTCGAGGTGGCGCGAGTAGTTCTCGATGCCGTTGCAGAAGCCCATCTCGCGCAGCATCTCCATGTCGTACTCGGTGCGGGAGCGAAGACGATGGGCCTCCAGCATCTTGCCCTCGGACTCCAGCTCCGGCAGCCGCTCGCGAAGCTCCGCGTCGATCGACTTGACGGCGGCCTCGAGCGCGCTTCGCTCCATCGCGTAGTGCGTGGCCGGGTAGACCGCGAGGTGGTCGAGCCGGGCGTGCACCTCGCCGGTCATCGGGTCGAAGTGGGTGATCGACTCGACCTCGTCGCCGAACAGGCTGATGCGGTAGGCGGACTCGGTGTCGGCCGGCTGCACCTCGATCACGTCGCCGCGCACCCGGAAGCGGCCGCGGCCCATGACGACATCGTTTCGCTGGTAGTGGATGTCGACGAGCTTGGTGAGGATGGCCTCGCGCGGCTTCTCGTCGCCGACCGAGAGGAAGCACACCATGTCGGAGTAGCTCTCGGGAGAGCCGATGCCGTAGATGCACGAGACGGAGGCGACGATCACGACGTCGCGGCGCGCGAAGAGGGCCGCGGTCGCCGCATGCCGGAGGCGGTCGATGTCGTCGTTGATCGAGGAGTCCTTCTCGATGTACGTGTCGGACGACGGCAGGTACGCCTCGGGCTGGTAGTAGTCGTAGTAGCTCACGAAGTACTCGACCGTGTTTGTCGGGAAGTACTCGCGGAACTCGTTGCAGAGCTGTGCGGCCAGCGTCTTGTTGTGGGCGATGACGAGGGTGGGCTTCTGCACCTTCTCGATCACCCGCGCCATGGTGTGCGTCTTGCCCGTGGCGGTCGCGCCGAGCAGCGTCTGGTACTGGTCGCCGCGCGAGATCGTCTCGGCCAGCTCGCGGATCGCGCGCGGCTGGTCGCCCGTCGGCTGATAGGCGGCGGAGACGTGCAGATCCGGCATCGAGGGCATTCTACCCGAACGTGTGTACGATCCCCGCGTGTCGCATCCGATCGTCCTTCCGGACCCGCCGCTCTCGGACGGCCGGGTGACACTCCGCGGTTGGCGGCTCTCCGACGTGCCCCAGATCGTGGCCATGTGCAGCGAGCCGGACGTGATCCGGTTCACGAGCGTGCCCGTCCCGTACGACGCCGACGATGCGCGCCTGTGGCTCGACCTGCACCCCGCCCGGCTCGCCGCCGGCGACGGCGCGGCGTTCGCGATCACCGAGGGCGGCGACGAGTTACCGGTCGGCTCGATCGGGGTGCGGGTCATGCACGACCAGGGCATCGCCGAGACGGGCTATCACGTCGTCGAGGCGCGGCGCGGCCGCGGCCTGGCGACCGCGGCGCTTCGCCTGATCGCTCGCTGGACGTTCGCCGAGCTGCCCGTCGCGAGGCTCCAGCTCACGACCCACCTCGACAACCCCGGCTCCCAGCGCGTCGCCGAGAAGGCCGGCTTCACGCGCGAGGGCGTCCTGCGGGCGTGGGCCGACCAGCGCGGCGAGCGCCCCGACCTGGTCATGTGGTCGCTGCTTCCGGGCGATCCGATTCCGTCATAGGATCCCCGCGTGCCCGTCCTCGAACGGCAGGCGACGGTGAACGGCACGGCGGCCGCCGTGTTCGACTTCCTGCACGCGCCCGAGCAGCGGCCGGTGTGGGACACGTCCGTCGACCTGTGCCGGCTGGAGGGCGACGCGGTCGCTCCCGGCAGCCGCCTGCACCTGCGCGGCCGCCGAAAGGCGCCGTCGTGGGTCGGCGAGTACGTCGAGGTGGTGCGCCCGACGCGATCCGTGCTGCGGCTGGTCGAGGGCGTCGGCATGCCCTTCGCCGACTACCGGCAGACGATCGAGATCGCACCGGCGAAGGGCGGCGCGACGGTGACGGTCCGGCTCGAGTACTCCGCCCGCGGCGTGCTCGCCCTGCTCGACCGGTTCACCGTCCGCGGCCGGCTCGACCACGCCCTGCGCGACTCGGTGCGGGCCATCGAGATGCGCTTCGCCTAGGTCAGCCCTCGCCGAGCTGGTCGCCGTACGCCTTGCGGTAGAGCGACTCCAGCCGGTGGACGTCGCTCACGTAGTCGCGGGTCGCCGCGAACCGCACCCGCACGGGCTGCCCGGACGGGGTCGCTGCAATCCACTGGTCGACGTTCGCCTGGCCCGCGTTGTACGCGGCGAGGGCGAGGTCGCCGGAGTCCGGCCGGCCGGCGTACTTCTGGCGCAGGTGGTTCAGATACCAGCTCCCGTAGCGCAGGTTCAGGTCGGCGTCGTAGAGGTCGTGGCGCGGATCGAACTTCGTGCCGCCCGTGTGGGTGGCGATCCCGCGGGCGGTCGACGGCAGGAGCTGCATGAGGCCGATCGCGCCGGCGCTCGAGCGGGCATTGGCCTTGAAGCGCGACTCCTCGTAGACGACGGCGGCGATCAGCGCCGGGTCGAGGTGGTACTGGTGCCCGTAGCCGACGATGCTGTCGCGGTAGTAGAGCGGGTAGCGCAGCCGCACCCACCAGCCCGGCTGGGCGTGGTCGACCCAGGCGAAGCCGAGCCCGCCGATCGCCACGAGCGCGAGCAGTGCGAGGGCGAGCCTTCTCATCGCCGCCGGATCCGCTCCACCAGCCGGGCGACGAACGCGTCGAGGTCCTCGAGCGACCCCGAGTTCTCGTAGACGACGTCTGCCCGGGCGGCCTTCTCGGCCTCGGGGAGCTGGTGCGCCATCCGCTCGGAGGCGCCCGGGCGGCGGCGCTCGCGCTCGTCCTCCGGCGCCGTGATCGCGACGATGGTGTCGTAGCGGTCCTCGACGCCGGCCTCGAAGAGCGTCGGCGCCTCGTGGACGAGGAGCGGCGTTCCCATGCGCTCATGTTCGGCCCGCCAGCGGACGAACTCCTCCGACACGAGCGGCAGCACCAGGCCCTCGAGCCAGCGCAGCTCGGTCGCGTCGGCGAAGACGATCCGGCCCAGCGCGCTGCGGTCGACGGTCCCGTCCTCTGCCAGCACACGGCGTCCGAAGCGGCGCACGACCGCGTCGCGTACCTCCGGCCGCGCGTACAGCCCGCGCACGACCGCGTCGCTCGAGAGGACCGCCGCGCCGTGGCGCTCGAACGCCCGCAGCGCCTCGGACTTGCCGGCGCCGATGCCGCCGGTCAGCCCGACGACGACGCTACTCCTTTGCGGGCTCGCTCTCACCCTCCCCCGCGTCGGCCTCGACGGCCGCCTCGGGCTCGGGTTCGGACGCTGCCTCTTCCTCGGGCTCCGCCGCGGCCTCCGGCTCTGGCTCAGGCTCCGGCTCAGCGGCAGCCTCGGGCTCGGGCTCGGGCTCCGCGGCGGGCTCGGACTCAGGCGCCTCCGCCTCTGGCTCGGCCGTCGCCTCCGCTTCCGCCTCCGGCTCGGGCTCGGCGGGCGTGTCGGCGAAGACCTCCTCCGAGAGGCCCAGCTCCGGCACCGCCGGCTCCGCGGCCGGGCCCGGCGTTCCCATGTCGATGTGCTTCACGGGCTCGTCCGGCTCGACGCGCCGCAGCGACAGCGAGAGCCGCCGCCGCTCGGGGTCGATCTCGACGATCTTCACGTTGACGTCCTGGCCCTGCTGCACGACCTCGCGCGGGTTCTCGACATGGTGCTCGGCGAGCTCCGAGATGTGGATCAGGCCCTCGACGCCGGAGACGATCTCGGCGAACGCGCCGAACGTGACCACCTTGGTGATGCGGCCGGCGACCACGTCGCCCTGGCTGCACTCGTCCATGAGCCGCTGCCACGGGTCGGTCTGCGTCTGCTTCAGGCCGAGCGAGATCCGCTGGCGGTCGCGGTCGACGTCGAGCACCTTCACACGCACGCGCTGGCCGATCTCGAGCACCTCCGACGGGTGGTTCACGTGGCTCCAGGACAGCTCGGAGATGTGGATCAGGCCGTCGATGCCGTCGAGGTCGACGAAGGCGCCGAAGTCGACGATGTTCGAGATCTGGCCCTCGACCTCCACGCCCGGGCTGAGCCGGTCGAGGATCTGCTGGCGGGCCTCCTTGCGCTCCTCTTCGAGCACGGCGCGGCGCGAGAGGACGACGTTGTTGCGACTGCGGTTGAGCTCGATGACCTTGCACAGGAGCACCTGGTCGCGGTACTCCTCGAGGTCCTGCACGCGGCGGATGTCGACGAGCGACGCCGGCAGGAAGCCGCGCACGCCCAGGTCGATGATGAGCCCGCCCTTCACGACCTCGATGACGTGGCCCTCCACGGGCTCTCCGCTCTCGGCGGCAGCCTCGATCCGCTTCCAGGCCTTCTCGAACCGAGCCCGCTTCTTGGAGAGGATCAGCCGCCCGTCGGCGTCCTCCTTCTGGAGCACGAGGGCGTCGATCTCGTCACCGATCGTGACCTCTTCGTCGGGGTTCACCGAGCGGCGGATGCTGAGCTCGGCGACCGGGATGACCCCTTCCGACTTGTAGCCGATGTCGACCAGGATCTCGTCCTTGTCGACCCGCACCACGGTGCCGGTGACCACGTCGCCCTCGCTGAAGTCGGTCAGCGTGCGGTCGTAGTCGGGGACGAGCACCCCGTCCACTTCGATCATCCACGTGTCGTCCGTTGAAGCCATGTCGGTCAGGATCGGATCCTCTCACATGAGGTCATGCGGCAGCCGGCCTGGGCCGGCCGGCCGGTAGTATACAAACGCCGTGCCCGCAACCTGGGAGGAGCAGGCGGCGCGCGCGGTCAGTAGCTCGTGATCAGCCGGCTTCCGACGGTCACCGCGGCACCGCCGGCCGGCAGCGTGATCTCGCCCGCGTCCCCCAGCGTGAGCTCCGTCGGCAGGTCCGACGGGTTCACGGCGACGGCGCCGTTCGGGTACGTCCGCCTCCACGCCTCGCCGACCTGCTCGGCCACCACGTCGGGGTCGGGTGCGCCGAGATCGAGATCGTAGAGCGACGCGGGTGAGGAGCCGGGCGCGAGGCCGTAGGCGCCCTGCGGCGTCGCCACGAGCAGGTATGCCGCGAGGCCGTAGACGTCCCGCTTCGGGCCCGGGTCGGGCCCGGACTCGAACACGAACGCCGCCGTGCGCTCGCGCTGCACCTGCATGTAGTACTCAAAGAGCGTGAGCCAGGCCGAGCCCCGCAGGCGGGCGAACCCGGCGCCCGCGTCCAGCGCATCGGCGGAGTTGATCTGGGCGGGCTCGACGATCTCGGGCGGCCCGTTCTGGGCGAGCAGGAAGAACCCGTGCGTGCGCATCGCCGCGTGCACCAGGCTCAGCGCCTGTGCCAGGTATGTGGCCCGGTCGCCGGGATCGAGCTCCGTCTGGGTGCGGGGGTCGACCGGCGTCGCCGACCACTCCGGCGCGTTGCCCGCATCGACCACCGCGACCCCCGTCCAGCCGCCGGCGTCGAGGCTCTGCTGGATCCGCAGCGACCACGCCCCCTGGTAGTCGGGATCCCCGAAGTCGAGCAGCACCCAGCCGGGATGGTCGGCCGGGTGGATCTCGGCGCCGTCGGCCGTGTGCAGGATCCACTCGGGATGGTGCTCGCGAATCCAGGGGAGATGAAACGCGGCCAGCTCGCAGCGCTCGCAGCTGTAGAGGAGCGAGCGCTCCTGCCACACCTGGACGTCGGGATCCACCGCGCGGAGCGGCTTCGGCATCGTCCCCCACGCGGACGTCGCGACCACGGCCCGATAGCGGGCCAGCGCGCAGGTCGACGCCGCCTCGGGGGCCGGTTCCGCCGGCAGCCTGACCGCGAGCGGAAGGCTGTCGGCGGGCGGGGTGGCACACCCGGGGGCCGCCGAGCTCGGCCCCGCGCCGCCCCCTCCGCCGCAGGCCGCGAGGAGCGCGGCCAGCGTGACGACGATCAGTCCTTGCCGCACGCCCCGCAGCGCGTCTGGGGGGTGCCGATGACGCCGCCGTCGGGCGGCGTGATGACCGACACGACGGCGACCTCGAGCTCCGCGCCGCAGTGGCGGCAGAACCCGCCGTCGGCCGGGTGGCTGCTCAGGATGAAGCGGATGTCGGCGTCGAGCGCGTCGCCGGACGCCGACACGACTCCGCGTCCGTCCTTCACCCGCCCGAAGTCGAGCCGCACCTCGCCCGTCCAGTCGCCGTCCTCGAGGTGCACGGTCCCCACCGCGATCCCGAGCGCCGAGTCGAGCTCGTCCGCGGCGACCGCCGGGAGGAAGAGCTCGGCCGTGATCTGCTCGTGGCGCTCGCCGGCGGTGATCCAGAGGTAGGTGCCGGGCTCCTCCCCGCGCCGTGCCGGCAGCGCGCTCAGCTCCCCGTCCACCTGCGCCCAGGTCATTTCGCCTCCAGCCACGTCGCGCCGGTTCCGATGTCGATCTCGAGCGCCGGGTCGAGCGGGTAGGCCGACACCATGGCGTCGGTCACAAGCGCCCGGAGCGCGGTCATCTCCCCGTCGGCCGCCTCGAAGAGCAGCTCGTCGTGGATCTGCAGGACGAGCCGAGAGCGGCGACCCTCGTCGCGCAGGCGCGCGTGGCAGGTGATCATCGCGACCTTGATGATGTCGGCGGCGCTGCCCTGCATCACGGTGTTCACGGCCAGCCGCTCGCCCAGGCTGCGGGTCTGGTAGTTGGACGCGCGCAGCTCCGGGATCGGGCGGCGGCGGCCGAAGAGGGTCGTCACGTAGCCGAGCTCCTTGGCCGACGCGATCGTCCTGGCGATGAACTCGTTCACGCGCGGGAAGCGGGCCAGGTAGGTGTCGATATACGCCTGCGCCTCCTCGCGCGAGATGCCGAGCTGCTCGGACAGGCCGAACGAGCTGATGCCGTAGATGATCCCGAAGTTGACCGCCTTGGCCCGGTTTCGCTCATCGCGGGTGAGGGTCGCCGCCGGCTTCCCCAGCACCTCGGCGGCGGTGACGCGGTGGATGTCCTCACCGCGCGCGAACGCGTCCTTCAGCGCCGGCTCCTCGGACAGGTGGGCCAGGATGCGGAGCTCGACCTGCGAGTAGTCGGCCGAGAGCAGCGTGGAGCCCTCGCCGGCGACGAAGGCGCTTCGGATCTCGCGCCCGAGGGGCGTTCGGATCGGGATGTTCTGGAGGTTGGGCCGGATCGACGAGAGCCGCCCCGTGGCGGCGGTCGTCTGGCTGAAGGTGGTGTGCAGACGGCCGTCCTCGGGGTCGATCTGGTCGGGCAGCGGCTGGAGGTAGGTGTTCAGGAGCTTCGACTGCTCGCGCCACTGCTCGACGACATCGACGATCGGGTGCAGCTCGCGGATCTTGGCGAGCACGCGGGCGTCGGTCGAGTAGCCGGTCTTGCCCTTGCGGTCGGCCGGCAGGCCGAGGCGCTCGAAGAGCACCTCGCCCAGCTGCTTCGGCGAGCCGATCACGAAGGGCCCGCCGGCCAGCTCGTGGCAGCGGGCCTCGAGCTCCTCCACCTGGTCGGCCAGCTTGGCGGCGATCTCGGCCAGGCGGTAGGTGTCGACCTTGATGCCGACGGCCTCCATCGCGCCCAGTACCGGCGCCAGCGGGAGCTCGATGCTCTCGTACAGCCCGACCAGGTCGCGGACGGCCAGCTTCTCGTAGAGGCCGGGATGGAGCCGGCTGGCGGCGGCCGCAGCCCGCACAAGCGCGGCGGTCTCCTCGTCGGCGCCGACCTGGACGCCCACGCCGGACTCCTCGGCCAGGTCGTCGATCTCGTAGCCGGCGCGGCCGGGGTCGAGCAGGTAGGCGGCGATGGCGGTGTCGCCGGCCGGAACGAGCGCCGGGTGCTTCAGGCCGTGGGTGATGACGCGCGACCCGCGGAGGGCGTCGATCACGCGCGCCGCCGGCTCCGAGACCACGATCGCGCGCTCGCCGTCGGACGCCGCGAACCGGTCGCCGGCTGCCGCCAGGCCGACCTCGGAGCCGAGCGAGCGCAGCTCGTCCGCCGTGCCCTCGCGCCACTCGACCTCGACCGCCTCGGAGGGCTCCGAGGGCGGTGCGCCGGGCAGCGCCTCCTCGAGCTCGTCGACACGCTTCAGGAGCGCCCGGAACTCGAGCTTGCGGAAGAGCTCCTTCATGGTCGAGCGGTCGGGCGGCTCGACGACCAGCGCGTCGAAGTCGACCTCGAGCGGGATCTCGCGGTCGATGGTGGCGAGCTGCTTCGAGTCGGCCGCATCCTTCGTCGCGTCGGCGAGCGCCTGGCGCCGCTTGGCGCCCGACACGGCGTCGAGGTTGGCGTAGACCCCTTCCATGCTGCCGAACTGGATGAGGAGCTCGGCGGCGGTCTTGTCGCCGATCCCGGGCACGCCCGCGATGTTGTCGGAGGTGTCGCCCTTGAGGCCGATGAAGTCGGGGATCTGCTCCGGCTGGATCCCGTAGCGCTGGGTGATCCGCTCGGGCGTGTAGACGACGACGTCCGCGACGCCGCGCGGCGTCATCATGATGCAGACGGAGTCCGATGCGAGCTGGAACGCGTCGCGGTCGGTGGAGACCACGCACACCCTGTGCCCGGCCTCCTCGGCCATGCGGGCCAGCGTGCCGATGACGTCGTCGGCCTCCTTGCCCTCGACCTTCAGGTTGCGGTACCCGAACGCCTCGACCACCGGATCGAACCAGGGCTGCTGCTGGCGCAGCAGGTCGGGCATCGGCTTTCGGTGGGCCTTGTAGTCGGCCGCGATCTCGAGCCGGCCGGTGGGCTTGGAGTCCCAGGCGACGAGGACGGTGCGGGGCCGGTAGTCCATGAGCATGCGCATGAACATGTTGGCCATGCCGAGGAGCGCGTTCGTGGGGAAGCCCTCGACGGTCTGGAGCTCCTCCGGGAGCGCGTAGAAGGCGCGGTAGGCGAGCCCGTTCCCGTCGACCAGGAAGACGTCGCACTGCTTGGCGGGCGCGTCGTCGAGGTTCAGGTCCTTGGGCTGGAGCTGCTTGACGGTCGCCACTCTGAGTAGGGTATCGGAGCCGATGGTCGGGCCGCCGAGGCGGCGGTAGGCTTCGCCGCGATGGCCGCTCCCAACCCGTCGGCGTCCTACAGCCTCACCATCCGCATCGAGCTCCCGGCCGTGGCCGGGTCGTTCGCGAAGGTCGCCGCCGCGATCGGCGAGGCAGACGGCGACCTGGGCGCGATCGACCTCGTGCGGGTGTCCCGCGAGACGCGCGTGCGCGACATCACGGTGTCGGCATCGGACTCCGACCACGGCCAGCGCATCGTCGACGCGGTGCGGGAGGTCCCCGGCGTCAAGATCGTGAACGTCTCCGACCGGACGTTCCTCATGCACCTCGGCGGCAAGATCGAGGTGCAGAACAAGGTGCCGGTGAAGACCCGCGACGACCTGTCGATGGCCTACACGCCGGGCGTCGCGCGCGTGTGCCTGGCGATCGCGGCCGACCCGGACAAGGTGCGGGCGCTCACGATCAAGCAGAACGCGGTCGCCGTGGTCACCGACGGCACGGCCGTTCTCGGGCTCGGCAACATCGGCCCGAAGGCGGCGATGCCCGTGATGGAGGGCAAGGCGATGCTCTTCAAGGAGTTCGCCGGCATCGACGCCTGGCCGATCTGCCTCGACACCACCGACACCGACGAGATCATCGCGATCGTGAAGGCCATCGCGCCCGGGTTCGGCGGCATCAACCTCGAGGACATCGCCGCGCCGCGCTGCTTCGAGATCGAGGGCCGGCTGCGGCGCGAGCTCGACATCCCGGTCTTCCACGACGACCAGCACGGGACCGCGGTCGTGGTGCTGGCGGGGCTTCTGAACGCGGCCAAGCTGGTGCGCAAGCGGCTCGACGAGCTGCGCGTCGTCCTGGTCGGCGTCGGCGCGGCCGGCGTGGCGGTGTCGAAGCTCCTCATGGAGGCCGGCGTGACGGACATCATCGGCTGCGACCGCGAGGGGGCGCTCAACCCGAGCAAGAAGGGCCTCACCGCCATCCAGAAGTGGTACGCCAAGAACACGAACCCGCGCGGCTTCGACGGCACCGCCGAAGAGGCGCTCGCGGGGGCCGACGTCTTCCTCGGCGTCTCGGGGCCGGGCGCCGTCTCGGCGGAGGCGATCCGCTCGATGGCAGACGATGCGATCGTCTTCGCAATGGCGAACCCCGATCCCGAGGTGCGCCCCGAGGACATCGAGGGCGACGTCCGCATCGTCGCCACCGGCCGGTCCGACTACCCCAACCAGATCAACAACGTGCTCGCCTTCCCCGGGATCTTCCGCGGCGCGTTGGCAGCACAGGCGACGGGGATCAACGACGAGATGAACCTGGCCGCGGCCCGCGCGATCGCCGCCTGCATCAGCGAGGACGAGCTGTTCGAGGAGTACATCATCCCGAGCGTCTTCAACAAGTCCGTTGTGGAGGCGGTCGCCCACGCGGTCCAGGAGTCCGCGATCGAGACCGGCGTCGCGCAGCGGCTGACCGCGCCCGGCGCCGACCCGTCGGCCATCTACCGGTAGCGGATCATCGGCCGGCGGGCTGGAAGAGCTCGATGGGATTCCCCGACGGATCGTCCAGCAGGATCTGCCGCCCGCCCGGCCCACTCAGGATCTCGTTTCGGAAGCTGAGCCCCGCGGCGCGGAGCCGGTCGACCTCGGCGCCGATGTCGTCGACGACGAAGTGGATGCGGTTCCATCCACCGGGCTCCGGCAGACGTCCGTCGGGCATGGGCCGCCCGGCCGAGCTCTTCGGGCCGGCGAGGAGCAGCCGCAGGTTCCCGCGGATCACCTCGGCGAACGCCGGCGAGGCGTTCCAGCCCGTCTGGAAGCCGAAGTGCTCGGTGTAGAAGTCGATCGACGCGTCGACGTCGTCGACCATGTAGCGGACACTGACGAGGTCGTCATCTCTCATCCCGTGCTCACCTCCGTCGCTTGCAGGTCGTGCTCGATCAGCTCGAGCAGGAACGGGATTCGGGCGGCGAGCTCGCCCGCCGTTCGCTCGAATGCGGCGTAGCTCTCATCGCCGGTCGTACCCTCGCCCGCGGGGTCGGGGATGCTCCAGTGGATCAGGTTCGGCCGGTCGGGGAACTCGGGGCAGACCTCCCGGACACGGTCGCAGAGGCTGATCACATAGTCGAAGCGCTGCCCGGCGAACTCGCTCAGATGCTTCGAGCGCCGCCCGGACAGGTCGACGCCGTGACGGCGCATCACGCGCACGGCATTCACGTGGACCGGCTTGGGGGCGCTCCCCGCGCTCGCCGCCTCGACGGCGCCCCCCGCCGCGGCCTCGACCAGCGCCTCGGCAATCTGCGAGCGCGCACTGTTTCCCGTGCACAGGAACAGGATCCGCACGGGCGGCCGGTGCGCGGCCGGTCGGCTGACGGCCGGAGGGTGCGTCGAGAAGCGCAGGCCGGGATGCAGGACGCGACCGCTCTCGGCGAGGAGCTCCTTGCAGCGCCCGAGGTCGAGCCCGTAGTACGCCTCGCGCGCGTCGAACGCGCTGCGCCGCCGCTCGACCACCCCATCGGCCTGCAGACGCCGGAGGTGGTAGGAGATCAGCGGCTGCGGTTGCTCGAGCCGATCGCAGAGCTCGCGCACGCGACGATCGCTCCGTGCGAGCTCGACCAGGATCCGCCACCGCAGCGGATGCGCTGCCAGCTCCAGGAAGGGGGGCGGCTTCCGTGCCGTCGCGGCTGTCGTGGCCACGGCCGGAATCTATCAAAGTAGATTGATGGAGTTCGCAGGCCGGGCCCACCCTAACGCCGGCCGCCGAGCTCCCAGTTGTGGATCTCGACGTCCTGGAAGACGGCGAAGCCGGTCCG
>Ga0207708_10002432_pt1 | contig 13680 bp, 12 predicted proteins | sample KBSK5101metaG_FD_184340 | JGI IMG/M metagenome (GOLD analysis project Ga0207708, IMG submission 184340) | Corn, switchgrass and miscanthus rhizosphere microbial communities from Kellogg Biological Station, Michigan, USA - KBS K5-10-1 metaG... | ecosystem: Host-associated > Plants > Roots >...
AAGATGCATGTAGACGTAGTCGTACTTCTCGCCGGCGCCGTCGAGGACGATGTAGTTGCCGGCACCGCCCGCCTGGTAGGCGACGGTCTTGATGATTCCGCCGCGCACCGCGCGCACCGGCGTGCCCTCGGGGGCCGGGACGTCCTGGCCCTGGTGGGTGTGGCCGGTCCGCTTCGCGCCGAAGCGCCCGTCGGCGCTCTCGCCGTAGGTGAAGTTGCCCTTCAGCGGGAAGCAGTACGGATACACGCCGATCTCGTCGACCGCGCTCGTGCCCGCATTGCGGACGAGCGTGTTGCCGCCTGCGTCGCGTGCGCGCGGGCAACGGCGAGACGCGGTGTGTAGACGCGAAGCTCGGGATTGCGCTCGAGCGTCTGCTCGATCGCCGACGCGAGCGTCAGCGTCTGGCTTGCGGCCGACGCCGCGAAGCCCATGAGAGGAGCGGCGCACGCGAGGGCGAGCGCGCGCCGAATCGAAAGTGCCATGCAGCCTCCAACGCGAGTGTCGACCGCGCCGAATAGATGCGCGCGGTCAAGCGGCCGCGCCCAATGGGCGGCGGCCATGAACGACTCACGTCTCAGCGCGGTGGCGCGCGCAGCTGCGGTAGGGCGTAACGAGGGTTCGGATGCGGAGGCGTATCGACGCTGTCGGCGAGCGTGGCGCCCGGCAGCGCGTCGACGTTGATCGTCCAGGCGACCACCGGCATCGCCGGCAGGTCGTACTTGACGGCTTTCGCGAGCGCCTGGTTCGGCACGTCGACGTCGAGATCGTCGTGATCAGTGCCATCGTCCGAATGCCCCGGCGCTTCATGGTGATGCGCCGTGCTGTCGGCGATATGGACGGCCGCCGGAGGCTCCGAGCCGTCAAAGCAGTAGTGCACGTGGCTGTGCGCGTTCGTGAACCCTGCGAAGACCAGGGCGAACCCGGCGAGCCAGGTCCAGCGTTTCGAGACCATGCGCCGAGGATAGCGGCTCGCGGCGGCAGTGGCTAGAACTTAAAGCCGAGATGTCGGCCAACAGCGATCGCGGCCAAGTACACGAGTATCGTGGCGCCGATCGACACTGCGAGACTCACAAAGAATCCGTAACCGCGCTCGAGGAGCGCAGGCAGCAACAGAAACAAGGCGAGCGACGGCAGAACAAGCCAGAACACGCTTCGCGACAGAGCCGCAACTTGCGCGACATCGCGCGTGTCCGAGTACAGCCAGATCATGGCGAGCACCGACACCATCGGGACCGAGGCGAGCAGGGAGCCGGCTAGCGTGCTCCGCTTTGAGAGCTCGGAGATTGCGACGACGAGCGCGGAAGTAACGGCGAACTTGACAATGTAATAGGCCACTCCGCTCATGACACGTTCTCCGCCAGCGACGATGCAGCAGGCGAAAGCCCCGTAGGATCAACAGCCGCCAGCAATAGATATTACATGGGCGCTGACGGAGAAGGCCCAGGCGTGCGGCTACGCCTCGAGCCCATGGACTGAGCGAGCGCCATCCGCCGGCGCGATGGTCCGGCACATTCGCTCACTCCAGTGCACTGCGGCGATCCAATTCTGCGTATCGAGCGTCTCGAGCACGCCCGCGAGCAGCCGTTCCGATTCCTTGAGCGCGAGCTCGAGATTGGGCGTGGCCTTGAGCCGCGCGTATACGACGACGCGATCGCGCCAGATGTCGCATTCGATGCTCGAAAAGAGCTCGCGGCCGATGCTCAAGATCTGATCTGCGATGTGATCGGGTTCCGCCATGGCTCGCGACTCAAATCGACGCGTGCGTCACGAGCGCGGACGGCGGGCGCTCGGCGCGATCGTCGCTGCCGCCCGCGACGGCGAAGCGATTGCGGCCGCCGTGCTTGGCGGCGTAGCAGGCGTGGTCGGCCGCGGCCAGAGCTCGAGCAGCCGAGTCTTTGGTTCGCGCGCTGCACGCGATGCCGAGGCTTGCGGTGACGTGTTGACCCCCGGCGTCGGTCGGGATGCGGACCCCGGCGATTCGCTCGAGGATCATCGTCGCGATGAGGCTCGCATCCTGGGCATGGCAGTCGCGCATGACGATCGCGAACTCGTCGCCGCCGATCCGGGCGGCCGTATCGCCGCGGCGGACGACCTCGCCCAGGATCGCCCCGATGCGTCGCAGCAGCTCGTCACCGACGGCATGGCCGGCGGTGTCGTTCACCACCTTGAAGTGGTCGAGGTCGATGAACAGGACGGCGTACTGCGATCCGATCGTGTCGAGCACGCGCATTCGCCGGTCGAACTCGGCGCGGTTGACGAGTCCGACCAACGCGTCGTGCGTCGCTTGGTGGTACAGCGAGCGCCGCACAGTCGCGTCGGCGCGCAACACTCGGTGGATCGTGCGCGTGACGATGGCCAACACGGCGACTGCGGCCAACAAAAGGCTGCCCATGGCCGCCTGTGCCGACGGGGGGGACGTCAGCAGGGCGTAGACCATGGGCAGCACTGCGGGAACTGCGAATAGCCAATAAATTCTCGGCGCGACCGCGAAGACGGGCAACCAGAGCGCCGTCACGCTAATTAGCACGACAGCGAGCATCGCCTGCTGCGGCATCGAGGCCGCGGGCGACAGAGTGAGCCCCGCGATGCCCCAAAAACTGCCTGCGCCGAGAGAGAGCGCGACGAGGCGCACGCCGACGCCGTCGTCCGAGTCCGACTCGCGGCGCGTGAGCAGCGGCCAACGTGACGCTTGCCATTGCAGAGCCGTGAGCGCCGCCGCGGCAGCCGACCACGCGGCTAGCACGTTGCGAGGCACGGCGTCCCAAAAGCACACCGCGATCGCGGCAGCACCGACCAGCGTGCTCAAGGCCGCGATCTGGTCCACGCGCACGCCGCCGGTTTCCGCCGATGCAGGCCCGAGCTCGGCCGCGCCGTATTCGTCCCGTTCGTCGATTCTCATTTATTGTCCTTGTGGCGCGACGCGCGCCCCGTCCATTGCTCTCTGCCGCGACAGCAACGGTTATCTCACCGCGCATGCGCAAAACGCGACGCGGGCGCGTGAACGCACCTGCGGGGCAAAACGGGGCGGCCCTGCTAGGGAGTGGCCGTGACGGTGAAGGCCGTGGGGCCCAGGTCGTCGGACGCGCGTTGCTCGGGCCAGTCGCGCATGCGGCCGCTGAGGACGACCTCGTAACTGCCGGGTGTCAGGAGACGGCTCGGCACGACGACGGCGAGTTGGCCTTCGTACGATGGAGTCAGGCCGTCGACACTGAGCAGTCCTGCGGCCTCTGACCCGTCGCGGCGGACGAGGACGGCGCTGTACCGGTCATAGGGTACGAATGGATCGAGCAGCAGCACGGTCCAGTCGTTCGTCGCGGCGGCTTCGACCTGATTGGGAGCACCGCCGCGCACCGTCAGGAGCGGCACGACGCGCCCGCCCGGCGCGACGTCCATGGCCACGGCGCCGCCGCGCAGCGCGCGGTTCTCCGTGAAGAGATAGGCCGAGGAGGCCAGCGCGACGCCCGCGACGAGCGAAGCGGCGAGCGCATAGCGCGGCGCCGCCGCGCCGCGTGACGTAGAGCTCGTGCGCTGTGGGTCGCTCGAGTCGGCTTCGTGAAGCTCGAGCCCGCGCCGCAACGAGTCCGCCGTCTTGAGCTCCTGAAAGAGGTCGGGATCGCCGATGTAGGCCTCTTCGAACGCAGTCTCCTCGTCGGCCGTAAGCCGGCCTTGCAGGTAGCGTTCGACGATTTGGTTGTCGCGGATGTATTGGCGATCCATATGAGTAACCTGCCGCCGGCCGTCCGATTGTCTCACCTGACCACGCGCAGCTCGCCGTGCTGGCCGGAGCGCACCAGCACCTCGCGAAAGCGCTGCTTGGCGCGGAACAACACTCGGTTGAAGTGCAGCGAATCGACACCGAGCGCAGTGCAGATGGTGTCCTTGTCTTCCTCCAGGAGGTAAACGCGGGTCAGGATGTCGCGGTCGCGCGGCGTCGATAGCTCGGCAAGCAGCTCCCGCACGGCGTGCCTCAGCTGCTCGTCCGACAGATCCTCCGCCGGATCGGCGCGCTCGTCGGCGACGGCGTCGATCGCGTCCGAGTCCGTCGTGGTCGCTCGGCGGGACTCCTTGCGCCGCTGCGCCCCGCAGAGCTTCAACGCAACGCCGCGCAGATACCCGCCCAACCGCTCGGGTTGCTCGAGGGTACGGGCGCGCAGCTTCTCGATGACGATGCGCAGCGCTTCCTGGCGGACGTCGAGCGCCAGCTCGGAGTCGCGCGTGCGCTGCTTCAGCATGAAGTGCAGCGGCGGCCCATAGCGCGCGACCAGCGCTTGCTCCGCTGCGCGAACGCCTTGACCGATCTGGCGCGCGAGATCCGCCGCGATCTCGTGCTCGCTTTGTTCGCTCTGGTCGTCCACGTCGAGGCGTGCTTCACGGCTCCTGCTGCTCATGGCGATGCTACCGCGAGTCGTGCTCGCCGCGCTCGATGACCGTGAGCACCGCCGTCGCGCTGCGGCCGGTCTGGCTCGCGGCATGCGGATAGCCGGGCAGGGGGGTTGCATAACGTCGGTCGCGTGCGTCGGCGGCGAGCACGAACGTGCCGGCTCGGTCGAGCGTCACCGCGTCGAAAGTCGTGGATTCGAAGACCTGCCCGCCGAGCTGCCGCTCGCGCGAGCTCGCGGATACGCTCTGGATGGACCAAGAGATCGAGTCCAGACCGAACGGCGCGCTCGCCGTGATCGTGACGGAAAATGGCTCGCCGACGTGCACCGTGCTCGGCGTGACGACTACGCTCACGTTCGGCACTAGCGCGCGCGCCGCGTTGACGCGCCCGAAACCTGCTCGAACGCTGAAGCCGCGGGCGTCGTAGGCGGCGTTCGCGGCGTCGATCTTGTCCGCCGTCTGCTCGAGCAGCTGCTGCACCTCGGAGCGCGTCAGCTCGGGATTCAAAGACAACAGCAATCCCGCGATGCCGGCCACGAGCGGCGCGGCGGCCGAGGTGCCTCCGAACGTCTCGTGATAGTCGCCCCCGGTGTGCCCGTCCATGCCGGTGCGGTCGGTCGTCAGCACTCCGAGCGTCGTCTGTCGCTCGGGCGTGGACGGGGCCAGGACGTCGATACAAGGTCCGAAGCCGGCTCCTCCGATTCGATCCAAAAAATCGGCGACGCCAACGGCGAGAACGCTGTCGAGAGCGGCGAGGTCGAGCGTCGGTCCCGCGCAGTCGTCGACGGCGTCGTTCGTCGCGCCGACCACGATCAACGTGCCGCGGCCGCCGCGCCCGTGGGTGGCGGCATCTTCGAGCGCCAAGCGCAGGGCCGCGTCGGTCGGCGGCGCATGCGCGCGGGCGTAACCCCAGCTCAAATTGATGACGTCGGCGCCTTGCGAGACGGCGTAGCGCACGGCGTCCGCCGTGGCCGCGCTGACGGGGTTGTCTACACCGTCCACGCCGATCGGGAGCAGGCTGCATTGCGGGCAGATGCCGGTCACGCCGATTCCGTCGTCGCCGCGTGCTGCGACAATGCCCGCGACGGCCGTGCCGTGTCGATCCGTAGCCTCCTGTGCCGCCGCGGTCGCGCGCGGCGCGCGTGCTCTGAAGTCCCGTCCCGCGGCCGCGATGTTCGGTGCCAAGTCCGGGTGTTCGAGCTCCACGCCGTCGTCGAGCACGGCGATGACGATCGAAGACGAGCCGCGCGTGATCGCCCACGCTTCAGGTGCGTCGACGTCGGCGTCGACGGCGCCGCCGCCTTGCCCGGAATTGTCGAGCGGCCACTGCTGCGCGAACAACGGATCGTTCGGCACGTGACGGCGAGCCGGTTCCTGCGCCGGCGCCGCGGCGCTCGTCGCAAGAACGACTCCGGCGAGCCAGGTCGCGCCGAGCGCGTTAATCGAGAAGAGTGGCGTGCCCACCGTGGCGCGCTTGGTCCTCGACGCCGCGAATCGTGAACGTGTCGGTGCCGAGCGGCACGTTACACCCGGGGACGGGGCCGCCGTTCGCCGCGACGGCTTTGCTCGCAAGGAAGTCGAACTTCACGTGCGAGCTGTCGGGCAGTTGAACCTTGAACCGGCCCACCGGCACGAAGCGCCGCGTGTTCTTGCTCTCGCCGCGCGGCATGATCTGCTCGACGAGCACGTCGTCCTTGACGCCCGTATCGTCGCCGCCGTTCCAGGCGGGCCTGTTTCCCGCCGGTAGGTGGCGAATTCGCAGCCGGCCGAGCTTGCTCGTCGTGAGCTCGATTCGGTCACCGACGGCGAGATGCGCGCCGTCGCCGTCGACGTAGCAGACGGTCAGCACGACGGGACCGTCGCGTACCGGGGCCGGGCTCCGAGGGTCGACTACCGGGTGAACGGCGCAGCCCGTCGCGATCGAAACCAAGAACCCGACCGCCAGTGCTCGCGTCACGATGCGCTTCGTCATCGCCAATCTCCTATGAGTACGAAACCGCTCCAGAAATACGGGTCCGAATAGCGCCGCTCGGCGGCGAGCTCGGACTGTGCACGGCGCAGCGCTGCCGCGGGAGGAAGGCCGCCTTGCAGCAACTGCCGATAGAAGCGCGTCATGAGCTCCGCCGCGGCGCGGTCGGGCGCTTGCCAGAGGCTCGCGACGACGCTGCGCGCGCCCGCATACATGAACCCCTGCGTGAGTCCCACGAGCCCTTCCCCGCGAATATCGCGCCCGAGCGCCGTCTCGCAGGCGCTGAGCACGGCGACGTCGGCGTCGAGCCGCAGGTTATAGATATCGTGCAGACGAAGAAAGCCGTTGCGAGGGGTTCCTCGCTCGTCGAACTGCGAGAGCGCCAGCGCCGATAGGCCCGGGTAGCGGGCGTCGACCAACCCGTGCGTCGCGAAATGAACGTAACGGTACTGCTCGAGCGGTGCGCCGAGGACTGCGTCGCGACTCGCCTCGAAGCCGCTCGCGACGAGCCGCTGCTGCTCAGGCACGAGCGCGGCGAGGGCTTGCGCCTCGTAGCTCGTCGCGGGCAGGCGTTCGAGGTCGAGGCCGACCGAGGACCGCTCGAGGAGCGTCGCGGGAGTTGCCGCGACCGTCAGCGGCGCGGGTGCCGCATGCATGCGAGGATCCGCCGCCGTCAGCACGGGATCCGCGAAGATCGCCAACGTCTTGGCTCGCGCGGCGCCACGGCGAGGCAGCGCGGCGACGGCGGCCAACGAAGGCACGACGACGATGTCGTGGTCCGAGATCAAGCGTGCGGCGGAGCTCTCGGCGGCCGGATTCGGCAGCGCCGCGAACGGCACGTATTGCAGCGCGCCGTCGAGCGCCAGCAGCAGCCGCGGCTTGTCGAGATATGGCGCGACGGGCTCGAGCACGACTTCCGCGAGCGCGGTGAGGTCGGGCGCCGCGCCGTTCGGCGCCAACGACGAGAGGTCCGCGAGCGCGCTGCGGGCCGCGGCTTCGATCGTCGCGCGGTCGGCGAGTGTGACGGCGGTGATCCGCTCGCGGCTCACGACGAAGACGTAGCTCGCCGGAGTGCCCAGCGCGTATTCGAGCAGCACGGTCTTGTCGTCGAGCATGGCTTGCGCCTGCTCGGTCGTCAGCGTTGCGGCGCTCGTCAACGCGCCGCGCCGTGGGTCGGTGCCGCGCATATCGATCTCGAGCAGGTTCAGCTCGTTCTCGAGAGCGGCGAGCTCGGCAGCATTCGCGGCGACTTTCGCGCGCGTCGTATCGTTGGCGGGCTGCTGCAACAAGCGGTCGCGCTCGATGCGGCGCTCGGCCAAGTTCTCGACGAGCTTCGTCTCGCGGTCGAGAACCGCGGGCGCGACGTTGCCGCGCAAGTCAACGGCCGCCTCGGCGAGGAGATCCGCGAGCATGCGCGCACGGCTGCGCTCGGCGAGGCCGAACGCGGCGCGCAACTGCGCGTCGCTGCCGTCTCGCTGTTCGGCATGCAGCCGCATCAGCGTGTCGATTTGCGTTTCGTAGTAACTGCGGTGGGTCGAGGCCGCGGCGGCGCGCAGCTCGGGATCGGCAACACGCAGACGCAGCCGCTCCGCGGCGGAGATCGCCGCGGCGCCATGCGTGCGCGCAGCGACCAGATCGCCGCGATCGCGGTCGAGCGTGCTGAGGCTATGCAGCGCGTCGGCATTCTCGGCGTCGAGCCCGAGCTGCGCATAGAGACTCGCCGCGCGCTCGAGCTTGGCGGCCGCCGCGCCGGCAGCCGCGGGTCCTTGTCGCGTCTCGATGCGGCCGAGCTCGAGCAGGGTCGCGGCGGTCAGGCGATCCGAGCCGGCGCTGGCGGCAATCTCGTTGGCGGCGTCGGCGTGGGTCGCCGCCTCCGCTGTCCGGCCGAGGTTGATGAGATCGCGCGCGATCAGAAGCTCGAGGTTGGCGCGATCGGTCGCCGAAGTCATGAAACGCATCGCGGTCTGATGGCGCTCGAGCGCCTTCGTATGGTCGCCTTGGAGGGCTGCGACGTTGCCGAGCGTGCGGTGGATGCCTCCCGCGGGTCGGCCATCGTTGGTCTCGACGGCCAGCGCGAGGGCCTGCTCGAGATACTGCGTCGCCGTCTCGAGCTCTCCGAGCGCGTAGTACGTATCGCCGATGCCGCGCAGCGAGCGGCCGCGGCCTTGCGTGTCCGAGTCACGAATCTGGATCGCGAGCGCCGCTGCGAACGTCTGTAGCGCCTGGTCCGTATAGCCGAGCGCTCGGTACGAGTTGCCCAGACTGTCCAGAGTGTCGCTCCGATAGCGCTCCTGCTTGCCCGGCGGCAGGACTTCGAGAATCCTCTCGAGCGTGTCGACTGCCGTCGCGACGCGGCCGACTTCCACGTCGAGCACCGCCAAGTTGGAAAGCGGGTTCAGCTCCGCACCCGGCTCGCCGATTGCGGCGAACAACGCCGCCGATTGCTGGTAATAGCGGCGCGCCTCATCGTGCTCGCCGCGGTTGTACGCGACGTATCCGAAGAAGTTCACGACGGAACCGAGCGCGAAGCGGTCGCCGCGCTGCTCCTGGACGCGCCGCACGTCCTCGAACAGCGTGAGCGCGAGCGCAAACAACTTCTCGGCCTCGGCAGGCTCCTTTTCGCCGGCCTCGAGCGCACGCTCGACGAGGGCGGACGCGCGCAGCTCGGTGGCGCTCGCCGCCAACGACGGCTCGTCGAGCGCGGCGTACAAGGTCGCCGCTCGCTCGGCGAAATCTGCGCTGCGTTGCCACGCGTAGAGCTGCCAGAACTCCACCATCGCGACGGCGAACAGCGCCTGCGCTTCCTCGGGTCGTCGGCCGAGATCGCGCCAGAGGTCCGCCGCGTGCTCGTATTCGGTCACGGCTTCACGCCAAGCCTCGTCCCCGCCGGCAACGTTCGCCGCTGCGCCGCGGCTCATGGCTCCTAGCGCCTCGCGTTCCTGCGAGCCGCTCTGCGCGAGCGCGACGAGCTCCACGACCGGCATCGCGACGGTTTCGCTGTACTCGTCCGAATGCAGCGTCACGGTGTAGCGACCGGCCGGCCGGTTCGCCAGCAGGACGAGCTCGCCTTCATTGCGCAGCAGCGGCGAATTGAACGACTCGCTGCCGCCGCCGGGTGCGGCGAGCGTGACGACGAGGTCAAGACCTCCCTGCGCGATGCGCAGCAAGTAGTCGCCGCGCGTTTCGAGCTCGAAGACGAAGCTCACGCGGTCGGCAGCGCGTTGCGTGACGGTCTGTGTTCCCCCCAAGCGCAGCGGCGCGGCGCCGGCCGGATCAGCGTTCTGTGCGCCTGCAGGATGCGGAAAGCCGCAGACGAGCGTCAGCGCCAAGGCGGCGCCCTTCGCTGTTGCGCGTTTCGCACCGATCTCGTATCGCTGGCTCAACCCGAGCTCCCGATCGCCGCGGTACCCGTATCTGCCGCGAGCACGCGGAGAATCTCACGTCGCGGCGTCTTACAGCGCCTCAGGACTGCCGTAGACGATCTGGCCGCCGACGAGCGTCAACACCGAAGAGATGCGCTTGATCTCCTCGTCGTTGACGGCGCGCGAGTCGAAGTAGTCGGCCGAGAGCACGGCGAGATCGGCGTACTTGCCGGGCTCGATCGAGCCGAGCTGACCTTCCTCGCCCAGGAACCAACCGTTCGCGGCCGTGTACAAGCGCAAGCCCGCGGCGCGCGGCAGCGTCTGGCCCGCGTTGATGACGTCGCCGCGCGCGTTCTTGCCGGTCACGACGTAGTAGAGGCCGAGCCACGGATTCATCGGCGAGATCTGCATGCCGTCGGAGCTCATGCCGATCGGAATGCCGCTGTCGGCGAGCAGCTTGAACGGCGGGCCGTTCTGCTGCGCCGTGCCGCTGATGTAGCGCCAGCCGCCGAGCACGCTGACGCCGCCGCCGAGCGCCTTCAGCTTGTCGATGTACTCCTGCGTGATGAACGGCGCGTGCGCGACGACCCAGCGCTGATTGCGGATGCCCGGCGCGGGCAGCGAAGCATTCAAGCGCTCCCACTCGTCGATGATGACCTTGAAGTCTCCCTGCGTCAGCGAGTGGTTCTCGTTGCGCCAGCCGGCTTCGGCGACACGCCGCGTGCCGTTGCGCCAGGCCTCGCTCGCTTCGGTGAGGATCGGCGACGAGCCCGCCGTGAACTCGCCGATGCCGACGATCTTCAGCAAGTCGTCGCCGTAATGCGGGAAGACGTTCTTGAGGCGCGCCACGAGCTCGGGTGTCGCGGCGTCGGTCTCCATGTGCAGGAAGTTCAAGCGAATGCGCTGCGTCAGCGCGCCTTCGGCGTAGAGCGCGAGCAGTGCGTCGTAGGCGCGATAGCGATCGAAGTGCGCGGCAGCGTCGGACGCCGTGCCCGTTGCGGGGAAACCGCCTTCGTCGAGATGCGTCGTGAGCCCCAGGCTCGCCGCGTAGTGCATGGCGTCTTGCGTGCCGCGTTTCTGGTCCGCGAGCGTCTGCAGCTGCCGCAGCTCGTACAGTGCGCGCGTCGTCGGGTTCGGCGTCTGAAATCCGCCCGCGATGGCGCCGTCGGCGCCGATCTCGATGCCTTTTTGCCGGAAGAACTGTAGCCCGAGCGTGTTCGTCACGGACGGGCCGGAGAACGACATCTGAATGAAGACGGGATGATTCGGCGTCACGGAGTCGAGCTCCGCGAGCGTCGGAAAGCGGGGCATGCCGGGCGGCGGCACGAACTGATTGATGTCGAAGCCGCCGATCGACGTGATCCACTCGCCGGCCGGCAGCGCGGCGGCGCGCGCCGCGAGCAACGCGAGCACGTCGCCGATCGACGCAGCCGACTCGAGCCGCGTGTCGTGCCCGGGCCTTAGCCCCAGCAGCACGATGTGATTGTGATTATCGATGAGGCCCGGCACGGCCGTGTGCCCTTCGAGATCGATCGTGCGCGTGCAGCGCGACGTCGGCAGGCGCGACGTGCCGACCTCGGCGAAGCGGTCGCCGACGATGCGTACCGACGCGACGACGGTGTCGGCGACATCCATCGTATGAATGCGGCCGTTCGTCACGAGCACGTCCCGCACGGCGGGGCACGGCTGCGACGGCGGCTGCGGCGCGGGTTGCGCGAACCCCGCTGTAGAGAGCCCCGCCGCGAGTGTGACGGAGACGGTCAATACGAGTGTTTTGGTCGACACGCGGAGCTCCCCCTGATCGTTGCTTGGTACTGTACCCGCGCGAGGGGTATGCGCACTACCGAAGGTGAGACGGTCAGCCGGCGGGCAAGGTGCGATGGCGCATCGCGCCGCCGATCGGCAGCGTCTTCGGCACCGGCTTGCCTTCACGTCTGTTACGCCTCGGCGGGCTCGAGGGCCGAAGTGTATCGTGTCGTTCCCTCCGCGGAGGGATTCTGCACCACGGTAGCGCGGAACGGCTGGGAACGAGCGGAAGTTCGCGAGGTCCGTGCAGTGTTCGGTTTGGAGAGGCGGCCCTGTACTTGATGCGTTGGCTTTCGATCGCGGGCATCGCTGTCGCAGCTTGCGCGCACGCGCAGCTCGACGGGTCACTCATCTCGCTCGAGCACGCCGCGATCGGTTACCGGTCACAGCCGCTCCAGAACTCGGTCGCGGACCTGCAGGAACGGCTCGCGCAAGGCAAAACGGAGCTCGCCTTCGACGCTCGCCCCGGCATCGGCTATCTGCCCGCGGTTCTGCGCGAGCTGGGCGTGCCGGTCGAGTCGCAGTTGCTCGTCTATTCGAAGACCTCGCTGCAGCAGCGCTTGATCGTGCCGGAGCGGCCGCGCGCGCTCTACTTCAATGACTCGCTCGCCGTGGGAGCGGTGCAGGGCGGCATCATCGAGATTGCCGTGCAAGACGCGAAGCAGGGAGCAGTGTTCTATACGTTGGAGCGCGTGGCCGAGGCACCTCGTCTCCAGAGACAAACCGCATGTCTCGGTTGTCACTACGCATACGCGACGCTCGGCGTGCCCGGATTCTTCGCTCGCAGCGTCCCGACTGCCAGCGACGGACAAATTCTGCCCTGGCTCGGCAACGCGATCGTCGATCACGCGACGCCGCTCGCCGAGAGATGGGGCGGTTGGTACGTCACGGGCGACATCGGCTCGCAAGGGCATTACGGCAACGCGCTGATATCCGACAACCGTGCGCAAGCGCTGCCGACGTTGCCCACGGGCGTGCCTGAACGGCTGCCAGAGCCGCTCGCGACGAGCTACCTAAGGCCGTACAGCGATGCGGTGGCGCATCTCGTGTTCGAGCACCAGCTGGGCGCCATGAACGTCTTGACTCGCGTCGGCTGGGAATACCGAGTCGCGGCGGTCGAGAGCGGCACAGCGGCGTTCCTCGAGCGCTCGGTCGAGGATGCCGTGGATTACTTCTTGTTCGTCGACGAGACGAGGATCGAGCACGTGCGAGGCACTTCGCGTTTCGCCGAGGCTTTCGAAGCGCGGGGGCCGCGTGACGACGAAGGGCGCTCGCTGCGGAAGCTTCAGCTGGACGGGCGCCTCATGCGCTATCCGCTGAGCTACATGATCTATTCGACGGCGTTCGACGCGCTGCCGGCGGAAGCGCGCGATGCGATCTATCGTCGACTGTGGGCCGTGCTATCTGGCAGTGTCGAAGACGCGCGCTACGCACGATTGTCGAAGGCCGACCGCGACGCGATCGTCGAGATTCTCGTTGCGACGAAGAGCGGGCTGCCGGATTACTTTCGCTGATCAGCTTCGCGGCGATACGCGCTTGATCATGCACACCGCCGTGGCCGGGCACAGCGTGCGGAACTCTGCGCTCGACGCGACGGCGGTCGGCGCTTTCTCGCGATCGATGACGCCGTAACCGAGGCGGCGAAAGAACGACTCGGCCGTCTCGGTCAGCAGCACGAGCTGCGCAACGCCTTCAGCCGCGGCATGTTGCTCGACGGCTCGCACCAGGGCTCGGCCGAGACCGTGTTGCCGCTGAGCCGGAGTCACGACGAGCGACCGCAACAGCGCAACGTCGCCGTGGCGCTCGAGCGCGATCGCTCCGACGGGGCGCCCTGAACCGTCGCGCACTACCCAGAACGTGAGGTCGTGCGCAGAGTCCAGGTCGGCGACGGGCAGCTTCGCCTCCACTAGCAGCGAGCGGACGGCCGGCCGATCGGCGGCGGAGGCGAGCTGCGGTGCTTTAGTCACGTTTCGTCGGATCGTGGCCACGCAGCCATTCCAGTCTTGCCGTGAGTTGCGGATTGCCGGGGACGAGCGCCAAGGCCCCTTCGTACGCTGCGATGGCTACGCGCGGTTTTTTCAGCGAACGTCCAGCCCAGTCGGTGCGGAACGGCCCAGGCTCGACGACGGTAACGCGCAACCCGAGAGTCTCGACTTCCTTCGC
>Ga0207708_10002433_pt1 | contig 13678 bp, 13 predicted proteins | sample KBSK5101metaG_FD_184340 | JGI IMG/M metagenome (GOLD analysis project Ga0207708, IMG submission 184340) | Corn, switchgrass and miscanthus rhizosphere microbial communities from Kellogg Biological Station, Michigan, USA - KBS K5-10-1 metaG... | ecosystem: Host-associated > Plants > Roots >...
TCAGAATCAGGTAGGTGCGCATGCAGCCCGCGGCGAAGTCCCAGACGCCCTGCTCGTCCTCGGTCCGGTAGGCGTGCGCGTCGAAGTGGCGCGGGCCGTCATAGCCTGATTCCTCGAGCAGCTTGACCAGGAAGAACAGCGGCTTGATCGACTCGGAGCCGAAGCGCAGATCCTGATCGAAGCGCCCCGGCTTCTGATCGTTGAGGTCGATGTGAAAGAGCTTGCCGGCCTCGATCGCCTGGGCCACGGCATGGAAGACGTTGAGCCCGGCCATCTGTTCGTGCGCGACTTCCGGATTGACGCCGACCATCGCGGGATGCGCCAGCGTCGGAATGAACGCCAGGTAGGCAGCGGTGGTCGGGAAATAGATGTCGCCGCGCGGCTCGTTGGGCTTGGCCTCGAGCGCGAAACGCAGATCGTAGCGGCGATCGCGGACGTACTCGCACAGATAGTCGATGGCTTCGCGAAAGCGCTTGATGCCCTCGATCGGATCCTTCGCCGCGTCGACTTCGGCGCCCTCGCGTCCCCCCCAGAACACGTAGGTGCGCGCCTCGAGCTCGACGCCGAGATCGATCGCGCTCATCGTCTTTTGCAGCGCGTAGCGGCGGACGCTGGCGTCGTTCGAGGTGAACGCGCCGTCCTTGAACACCGGATCGGTGAACAGGTTGGTCGTCGCCATCGGCACGACCATGCCGGCGGCGGACAGCGCCCGGCGGAAGTCGCGGACAATCCGATCGCGATCGGCGGGCGTGGCGTCGATCGGCACCAGGTCGTTGTCGTGCAGGTTGACGCCCCACGCGCCGAGCTCCGACAGCCGCTGCACGCTGCGGATCGGATCGAGCACGGGGCGCACGAACTCGCCAAAGGGATCGCGGCCGCGGTTGCCCACGGTCCAGAGCCCGAAGGTGAACTTGTCGGCGGGCGTCGGAGTCAATTGCATTGCATCAGCCATTGAAAGAGGTGCAGGTCATCTCGGCACTCCCACCGCGCGAATCACGATGGTGCCGCGTGTCAAGCCATCGCTGGAGGCGAACGGGTCACGGCTGGTCGCAGATACTCTCACAGTTGGACGAATTGCCCGGATCGCCCCAAAGATCGCAGGGGCGTGACGGAGCGGCGGTAGCATGCCCGGATGCTGCTCCTGATGGCCCGGCTGCTGCTGCTCGCCGTGTCCGCGCCGCACAACGCACAGCCCGCGCCGATGTCGCCGGAGGTCCGCGCCGCGATGGAGCGCATCGACCGCGCGCTCGGCGTCGAGTGCACGCACTGCCACGTCCAGGACCAGTGGAGCGACGCGAGCAAGCCGCAGTTCGCCACGGCGAAGAACATGATGGCGATGGTGAAAGCGGTGAACGAGCAGCTCGCGGACGTCACCGAGGTCCGCGTCGCGTGCGCGACCTGCCACGGCGGGCAGACCAGGCCGTCACGGCTGCCGCAGGACCGGCTGAAGGAGGAGATGGCGAAGTGGCCGGCCGGCGCGCCCGAGGATCGCCGGCTCGCGATGTCGGTCTACGACGTCACGCTCGGGGTCGGCTGCGATCACTGCCACGACCCGGCCGACTGGAAGAGCGACGCGAAGAAACCGTTCCGAACCGTCGCGCGCATGACGCGGCTGTTCGACCTCTTCCCGAAATACATGCCGGAGACGGCCCGCACGCAGTGCTTCATGTGCCACAAGGGCGGCACGAAGCCCCAGGGCGGCTGAAAGCTCCTTCGTATCCTTCGCCCCCCTTCGTATCCTTCGTGTTTTACAATGCCGCCCCATGGCCCTTGTGAAACGTGTTCTTCCACTGCTGATTGTCGCGCTCCTCGCCGTGCCTGCCGCGGCGCAGCAGCCCAAGCCGAAATCATCGAAAGCGCTCACCGACCAGGACCTCGCGACGGCCAAGCCGGGCCGCGATCCCAACCAGCCGATCGACGACGAGTACACGAGGAAGATCAAGGAGTACACCACCGAGACGTTCTTCCTCTCGCCGGTCATCGACTACCTGCCCGCGTCGAAGACCGTGCCGACGCCGAAGGCCGTGCTCGGCGACATCGCCGGGGCGCCGGGCAAGCTGCCGTATACGAAGGAAGTAAACGACTACATGCGGCTGCTCGCCAAGTCGACGCCGCGGGTCAAGGTCTACACGATCGGCAAGAGTGAAGAAGGACGCGAGATGATCGCCGTGGCCGTCGCCTCCGAGGCGCTGATGGCCCGGCTCGATCAGAACACCGCCGACCTCGCCAAGCTCGCCGATCCGCGCGCGATCCAGATGAACGACGATCTGGCCGACGAGATCGCCAGGCGGGCGGCGCCGGTCTACTACATCACCGGCACCATCCACTCGACCGAGGCCGGCGCGCCGACGGCGCTGATGGAGCTGGCCTACCGCCTCGCCGTCGACGACAGCCCCTACATCCGCAACATCCGCGAGCACATGGTCACGCTGATCACGCCGGTCGTCGAGACCGACGGCCGCGATCGCGTCGTCGACGCCTACGAGTGGCGCAAGAAGCACCCCAAGGACACGCCGATGAGCCCGATCTACTGGGGACATTACGTCGCGCACGACAACAACCGCGACGCGATGGGGCTCACGCTCAAGCTGTCGCAGAACGTGCTCAACACCTACCTGTCGTGGAAGGCGCAGGTGCTGCACGACCTGCACGAGTCGGGATCGTTTCTCTACGACAACACCATCGGCAACGGCCCCTACAACGCGTGGCTCGATCCGATCCTCACCAACGAGTGGCATCTCGTCGGCTGGAACAACGTCAACGAGATGACGCGCATGGGGATGCCGGGCGTGTTCGCGTGGGGCACGTTCGACACCTGGTCGCCCGGCTACCTGATGTTCATGGCGGCGACGCACAACGGCATCAGCCGCCTCTACGAGACGTTCGGCAACGGCGGCAGCGCCGATACCGAAGAGCGGACGCTGTCGCCGCAGGAGACCGCCCGCACCTGGTTCCGCCAGAACCCGCCGATCTCGCGCGTGCGCTGGTCGCTGCGCAACAACAACAACTACGAGCAGACCGGGATCATCGTCTCGCTCAACTACATCGCCAACAACCGCATCTACTTCCTGCGCAACTTCTACGACAAGAGCAAGCGCTCGATTCTGAAGGCGAAGACCGAAGGGCCGGCGGCATACGTCTTCCCGGCCAACGATCCGCGCCTCGGCACGCAGGCGGAACTGCTGCGCGTGCTGCAGAAGCAGGCGGTCGAGATCTCGCGCGCCCCCGCGGCGTTCTCGGTGACGATGCCGGGACGCCGTCCCGCAGGCGCCGGGGCGGGCCGCGGCGGCCGTGGCGGAGGCGGCGGAAACGCGCCCGCCGGCAATGCGCCAGGTGAAGCGCCGGCGGCGCCGCCGCCGCCACCCGCGCCGACGACGCGGGAATTTCCGGCCGGCAGCTACATCGTGCGCATGGACCAGCCCTACTCGCGTATCGCCGACGCGCTCCTCGACTACCAGTACTGGGCGCCCAACGATCCGCAGACGCGGCCGTATGACGACACCGGCTGGACCTTCCCCGAAGGATTCGGCGTGCAGGCGGTCCGCGTCGTCGATCAGAAGATCCTCGACGTGCCGATGGATCGGATCAAGGGGGACGTCAAGCCGGTCAGCGGGGTCAGCGGAACCGGATCGCTCTACGCGATCAACCACAACGCCGACAACGCGTTGATCACGCTGCGCTACAAACTGCAGAACGCCGACATCCAGGTCGCGGAAGAACCGTTCGCCGATGGTGAGACCCGGTTCAACCGCGGCACGTTCATCGTCAAGGGCATCTCGCAGGGGGATCTCGACAAGGCGGCGGGCGAGCTCGGGCTGAAGGCGTACGCGCTGGCGGCGGCGCCGTCGATCAAGACGCACGCCGCGCGCGCGGCGAGAGTCGCCATCCTTCACCAGTGGGCCAACACGCAGACCGAAGGCTGGTGGCGGCAGGCCTTCGACGTCTACGGCGTCCCCTTCGACTACATCGACCCGAAGACGGTGCACGACACGACGGACCTGCGCGCGAAGTACGACGTCATCATCTTCGGGCCGGGCGGGGGGCAGAGCGCCGTCGAAGGGACGCCGCTGTGGCGCAACGCGATTCCCTACCGCTACTCGGAGGACACGCCGAACGTCGGCACCTGGGCGCAGACCGAGGACACCCGCATCGGCATGGGGTTCGAAGGGCTGATCAACCTGCGCAAGTTCATCGAGGCCGGCGGCGTTTTCATCGGCTCGAACAGCAGCGCGGAGTTCGCGATCCAGAACAACTTCACCTACGGCGTCAGCACGCTGCGCCCCGGCACGGGCACCCGCGTCGTCGGCTCGCTGCTGCGCACGAAGATCGCGGATGAGACCAGTCCCGTCGTCTACGGCGTCCCGGACAACCTGGCGATGTACAGCGACGACGGCGACGTGTTCAGCGTCAGCGCGACGGCTGGCGGCGGCGGACGCGGCGCCGGCGGCGGCGGCGGCGCACCGGGCGGCGGCCGCGGCGGCGGGCCCGGCGGCGGACGGCCGACCGGACGCGGCACACCCGACGATCCCGACGTCGTCCAGGGCCGGCCGGCTGACGAAGGGACCAACCTCCCGCCGCTGCCTCCCCCGCAGCAGGTGCAGCCGTGGCAGTACGCGCTGCCGACGGAGGAGGCGCTGAAGCGCAACCCGGCGAACGTGATTCCGCCGCAGTTCCGCCCCCGGGTCGCGGTGCGGTTCGACACGCAGAACACGCTGCTCGTCTCCGGATTGCTCGACGGCGGGAACGACATCGCGCAGCGCCCGGTCGTCGTGGACGTCCCGGTCGGCAAGGGGCACGTCGTCCTCTTCGCCAACAACCCGATCTACCGCGGCGAGACGCTCGGCAGCTATTTCATGGTGTTCAATACGATTTTGAATTTCGACAGCCTGGACGCTGGACGGAAACTGGATCTTCGCTAGGCGAGCCGCCTTCGCTCGCCAAAAAATGGACCCTGGCGAGCCTCGGCGGGCCAGGGCTGACAATTAGTGGCGGCGGGAGTTGACGCTCGGTGTCACCCGCCGCCGCACACGCCCCCCACATCTCCCGCAACTCACTGGTTTCAAAGGACCGGCTCGCGCGGAACGGCCGCGGTACGTCCGTTGCTCAATGGCTGGGCATGACGCCGAGCATCGCTCACTCACGCGTGCAACCCCGGATGCAACCGACCCTTCAACCGTCGGAGACTCGCATGCTGCTGATTGCAGGCGGTGACGTCCGGGCGGCGGAAGCCGCCGCGCTCTCGCTGTTCAGCGCGGGGCACATCCCGGTGATGGCCGAATGGTTCGCGTTCCCGCTCATCGACCTCGCGTTCACCAAGAACGCCGGAACGGTGGGCGTTGCCGAGATCGTGCAGCCGATTTCCGAGCGGCTGCTCAACCGCTGCGACGCAGTGGTGCGGATTCCAGGACCCTCGCCGCGGGCCGACGAGCTCGTGGCGGTGGCGCGCAGCCGCGGGCTGCGAGTGTTCTTCAGCCTCGAGGAAGCCCTGGCCGGATAACCGGGTATCCTCTGGCGATGGCGCTGCGCGATTCAATCGCCGCCCTCGCCCAACAGAATCTGCGGCGCGACATACGCGCGCAGAGAGCCGAAGCGCCCGTGCGCACCGACTGGAGGGGCAGGCCAGGCGGGGCGCGCGGTCGCCGGCGGTTCCTCCCGACAGCCGTCCTCCGTGTCCACCGCCATGCCAGGTAAAGCGCCCGAGCGGATCGAAACCGCGCGGCTGGTGCTGCGCCGTCCGCGGCTGCCGGATGCCGCGTCGATGTTCGCCCGCTATGCCGGCGATCCTGAAGTCACGCGGTATCTCGGCTGGGGAACCCACCACAGCGTCCAGGACACGCGCGCGTTCATCGACTTCTGCGACCAGGAGTGGTCGCGCTGGCCGGCGGGCCCTTACATGATCGAGACGCGCGCCGACGCCACGCTGATCGGCGGCACCGGCCTCGGCTTCGAAACGCGCAAGCAGGCGACGACCGGCTACGTGCTGGCGCGCGACGCGTGGGGCCAGGGCTACGCCACCGAGGCGCTGATCGCCATGCGCGACCTCGCCTTCCGCCTGGGCGTCGACCGCCTCTACGCGCTCTGCCATCCCGAGCACACGGCGTCGTGGCGCGTGCTCGAGAAGGGGGGCTTTGTGCGCGAGGGGCTGCTGCGCGGCTACGCCGAATTCCCGAACCTGGAGCCGGGGCGCAAGCGTGACGTCCTCTGCTACTCGACCGTCTTCTCCCGTTGATCTGCTAGCATCGCGCACATGCGCACAACGATGTTCGCCGCGCTGGCGGCGCTCCTCGCGATCCCTTCGAGCGCCTTCGCGACGTGGTCCGTGATCGCCGTCGATCGCAGCACCGGCCGCGTGGTGATCGCGTCGGCCACATGCGTCGAGGGCGACGACATGTTCCTGCCGCGCGTGCAGGCGGTCGTCGTTCCCGGAAAGGGCGTGGCGGCGTGCCAGGCCGCCGTCGACGGCACGGACCAGAATCAGATGCTGGTGTTCCGCGAGATCCAGAAGGGCACCGATCCGCGGGCCATCATCGACATGCTCAGCGCCGATCCCGCCTTCCAGAGCCGGCAGTTCGGGATCGTCGATCTGCAGGGACGACACGCCGGACATTCGGGGCTGACCAACGGCTACGTCGCGCAGGACATGCAGGGGCAGGTGCCCGGGACCGAGATCTTCTATTCGATCCAGGGAAACATTCTCCGTCCCGGTGACGTGGTGCCGAACGCGGTGAAGGCGTTCCTCGAGACGAAGGGGGCGATCACCGATCGCGTGATGGCGGCGATGGAAGCGGCCGACGCCGGCGGCGGCGACAGCCGCTGTTCGTGCCCGCCCCCGCCCGCGGATGGATCGAAGGCGCCGATCCCCTGCGATGGGAAGACCGCGCACGTCGCCTACATCCTGATGGCGGAGAAGACCGACACCAGCGGCGACTCGCACAGCAACGGCCAGTACACGATGTTCATCCGCGTGGCGCAGCCCGACAAGCCGGCCAACGCGATTCACCAGGGAGAGAACCTGAATCCCGTGAAGACGCTGCGCATGCGCTACGACGCGTGGCGCAAGACGCAGCCGGCGTCGTTCAAGTGATCGTGATGATGCGCCTCGCTGTTGCCGTCCTCGCGCTCTCGCTGACTGCTCTCGCGACTCAACCTCCCGGACTTGTCCCGCCGAAGCCGTCAGGCGAAGGCGGACAGCCGGGTGCGGCACAGCCCCAGCGCGGCCGCGGCGGGCGCGGCGTCCAGGTGATGACGCTGACGTCCGCGGCGTGGTCCGACGGCGGGCCGATCCCCGCCAGGTACAGCCAGGCCACCGGCGACGTGTCGCCGCCGCTGGCGTGGAGCAACGTGCCGGACAACATCGCCGGCTTCGTCCTCGTCGCGCACGATCTCGACGCCGCGGTCAACCCGGGCACCGACGATCTGCTGCACTGGCTGGTCTGGAACATCCCCGGCACGGCGCGGTCGCTGCCCGAGCACGTCCCGCAGGGCGCGACGCTGCCGGACGGCTCGCGCCAGATCAGCGCAACCGGGCCCAACTACCGCGCGCCCGGGGCGCCGGCCTCGGGTCCCCCGCACCACTACGTCTTCGAGCTTTACGCCCTCGACGCCGCGATCGACGTCGCTGCCGTGGGCGCGTCGCCCGCCCAGACCCGGGCCGCCGTCATGGCCGCCATGGCGGGGCACGTCCGCGCCAAGGGGGTGTTTATGGGGTTATACAAAAGGCCGTAAGTTACGTGGCTTCCGGCTTTAGCGGATGACGGTGCAAGTTGCCTTACAATATCCCCCTCTCATTCGAAGCCTGGAGGCAATTTCATGAAGCGGCGCACTGCGGGCCTACTGTCCGTGTTCACGATCGCGTTTCTCGTTGGCGTCGACGTGCTCGCCACCTGCGGTGGCGGCGGCGGCGGTGGGACGGGCGGCATGGGCAGCATGGGCGGGATGACGGAAACCGTCTTCCCGGTGCCGTGGAAAGTCGTCAACGGCGCCGACGCGCTGCCCCAGGGCGGCCTCGCCGTCTACTGGTTCCCCGCGTCGCAGGTCGAGCTGGAGAAGTCCAGCCTGCGCAACTCGCGCACGCTGTCGCTCTACTCGCAGCAGTGCGTGCTGATGGGCGTCGCCGACGTGAAGACCGACGTCGGGCAGAAGTTCGCCGCCGACGCCAAGCTGCCGATTGCGGTGCTCGCCGACGCCGACGGCAAAGTGATCAACAAGGCGGTCGGCGGTGACGACGGCAAGCTGAAGGTCGCCCCGGTCGAGAAGATGCTCGAAGCGGAGATGAAGCAGCGCGAGTCGACCGTGAAGGGCAGCCTCGAGTCGGCGCGCGACCTGATGAAGAAGGGGGACAAGGACGGCGCCATCGCGCAGTTCAAGAACATCACCGCGATGAAGTGCATGTTCCCCAAGCAGGCGCGCGACGCGGAGCAGATCCTGCGGAAGCTCGGCGTGACCGGCCTGGAGCCGGTGCCACCCGCGCCGAACTTCGACCCGGCGGTCGGCGCCGCGATCGAGAAGGCGCTGAAGGCGGGCCTCATGGCCGAGAACGACGCCGACTACCTGAAGGCCGAGAAGTTCTACGCGCGGGCGCGTCAGCTCGACCCCGCCGATCCCGCGCCGCTGCGCTACCTCGGCGAGCTCTATCGCCATCAGACCGGCGACTGGGACAAGGCGCGGACGATGTTCAAGGCGATCCTCGACATGCCGTCCGATCCCCTGTCGCGCGCGGTGGCGCTGCATGGCATCGGCAAGATGACGATTCACGACGGCGAGTTCCTGAAGGGGCTGCACCTGATGGAGCAGTCGGCCGACGTCTTCCCGCTCGCGCTGACCTACCGCAACCTTGCGGTCTACTGGCACTCGGAAGGGGACCGCGTCAAGGCCGACGCCTACACCAAGAAGGCGCTCGCGCTCGATCCGGAGGAGCCGTTCAACGTGGTCTTCGCGGCGGCGTTCCTCGCCGGCGACCAGGCCAACGCCGAGCACGTGCTCAAGGTCGCGCGCGACAACGAGCAGCTGCTCTGCGCCTCCTACAACCTGGCCGCGATCTACGCGCAGCTCGGGCAGAAGAACAAGGCGCTGGCCCTGCTCAAGCGGCACTTCTTCGAGTACGAGAAGTACGACGCGGTGCGAAGCAAGGAGATGATGGAAGCGCGCGTCGACGCGGTGTTCGCATCGATCCTGAAGGATCCCGAGTTCGTCTCGATGACCGCGGGCGCGGACGGCAAGCTGCCGATCCCGATGCGGGACCGCCACTGATGGCTGGCTCAGAGAATGACCCGCTGCTGGCGCCGATGAAAGGCGTGGACACCCGCGTGGTCGGCGGCGTCCAGGTCGACGTCGCCCGCGCCGGCAACGGCCGCATCAAGCGGGTCATCTACCAGCCGGGCTTCCGCTGGTCCACGCACATGAAGGGGCAGGTGACCACCGCCCTGTGCATGCACGCGCACGTCGGCTTCATCGCCCGCGGCCGGATTCACATCGACTATCCGGACGGGACGACGCTGGAGTTCGCGGCGCCGCAGGTCGTGGCGATCGCTCCCGGCCACGACGGCTACGTCGTCGGCGACGAGCCGGCGGTCTTGATCGAGGTCGACTTCGAGGGACAGACCGCGGAGCGCTTCGGCATGACCGGCTCCCGCCGGTGACACTCGACACGGCACGGTTGCGCATCCGCGAGCTGACGCCCGCGGATGCGCCTTTCATCCTCGCGCTGCTCAACGATCCGGACTTCATCCGCAACATCGGCGATCGCAACGTGCGCACGCCGGACGACGCGCGCCGCTACATCGAGGCGGGGCCGATGGCGAGCTACGCCCGGCACGGCTTCGGACTCTGCCTCGTGCAGACGATCGACGGCGGCGAGCCGATCGGCATCTGCGGCGTGCTGAAGCGGGACGAGCTGCCCGAGCCCGACATCGGCTTCGCGTTCCTGCCGGCGTATCGATCGCAGGGCTACGCGCTGGAATCGGCGACCGCGGTGCTGGCGCACGTCCGTGACGTGCTGCGGATGCCGCGGCTGCTCGCCATCGTCAACCCGGCGAACCAGTCGTCGATTCGCCTGCTCGAGCGGCTCGGCCTTGCCTTCGACCGGATCGTCCGCCTGTCGGAGCGGTCGGCCGAGCTCGCGCTCTACGCGGTCACGTTTGATAGGATTCCGGCGCCATGACCGCCGTCACAATGACGCTCGCGCTGGCCGTGATGTGGCTGGTGTCGGGCGTGCCGCCGCAGCCGCCCTCCGCCCAGGTGCCGTCCTCAGTGCTGCGCTACCGCGAGTTCACGATGCGCTTCGCGCCCGACGGCTCGTTCGAGCTGCAGGGCACGGGGTATCCGACGTTCAAAGGCACCTGGAAGCGGGTCGGCGCCGACGAAGTCGAAATCGCCGCGCCCAACGTCCGCGGCGGCTGCCCGGAAGCGGCGCGCTACCGCGTGCGCAGCCAGGAGCGCTGGACGGTGTTGGAGGCGGTCAACGATCCGTGCGAGGGACGACAGTTCTTCCTGGATCGCAGCAGCTGGCTCCCGGACGGCGTCAACGTCAAGGACGTCATACCGGCGCGGAAGATCGTCCGCACCGCGGCGCCGGGGCGCGTGGAGCTGCCGAAGCCGGCGCCCGCGGCAGGGAGCTGGCCGTCCTTCCGCGGCCCGCGCGCGTCGGGCATCGCCGACGGCATGAACCTGCCCGACACGTGGGACGGCGCCAAGGGCACCAACATCCTGTGGCGCGCCGCGGTTCCGGGGCTCGCGCACTCCAGCCCCGTCGTCTGGGGCCGGCAGCTGTTCGTGACGACTGCCATCAGCAGCGAGTCGAACGCGTCGTTCAAGCCAGGGCTCTACGGCGAAGGGACCGCGTCCGCGGACCGATCGCGTCACACGTGGGCGATCCTGTGTCTCGACACGTCCACCGGCAAGCTGCTGTGGCGGCGCGACGCGCACGTCGGCGAGCCGCTCGAGAAGCGCCACATCAAGTCGACCTACGCCAGCGCGACGCCGGCGACCGACGGCCGGATCGTCGTGGCGTCGTTCGGGTCGCAGGGGCTGCACGCGTACGACGTCAACGGCACGTTCCTGTGGAGCGTGGACCTGGGCCGCATGGACGTCGGCGCCTACGACATTCCGTCCTACGAGTGGGGCACCGCGAGCTCGCCGATCATCTGGGACGACCTGGTCATCCTGCAGGTCGACACGCAGGTCGACTCGTTCCTGATCGCGCTCAAGGCGGCCACCGGTGACATCGCCTGGAAGACGGATCGGGAAGAGCTGCCGTCGTGGGGAACGCCGACCGTGGCGGAGACGGGCGCCGGCCCGGTGCTCGTCACCAACGCCTCGAACTTCATCCGCGGCTACGACCCGCGTACCGGGAAGGAGCTGTGGCGGCTCGGCGGCAGCTCGAAGATCACCGCGCCGACGCCGGTGTTCGACGAGGGGCTGTTCGTGATCGCGAGCGGCCGGCGCCCCGAGAAGCCGATCTACGTCGTTCGCGCCGACGCGCGCGGCGACATCACGCTCGCCGGCGACAAGACCAGCAGCGACGCGGTCGCGTGGAGCCGCAAGGGGCGCGGGTCGTACATGCCGACGCCGCTCGTCTACCGCGGCATCGTCTACGTCCTCGACAACAGCGGCATCTTCGACGCCTACGACCTGAAGACCGGGCAGGAGATCTACCGCCAGCGGCTGGAGACGATCGGCGACGGCTTCAGCGCGTCGCCGGTCGCGGCCGACGGCAAGATCTACCTGTCGAACGAGGACGGCGACATCCTGGTCGTCGCCGCCGGCCGCGAGTTCAAGGCGCTGGCGGCCAACTCGATGGGCGACCTGCTGATGGCGACGCCGGCGCTGTCGAACGGCGTGATGTTCGTCCGCACCGCGCAGTCGCTCTATGCGATCGGACGGAGGAGGTAGAGGCGTGGCGCGTCCTCCATCACTCGCCGATCCCGGCCTCGCCGAAGAGCTCGTCGCGCGCCTGGAGAAGCTGCGCGAGAAGCGGCCGCGGGCGTGGGGCAAGATGACCGCGCACGAGATGCTGTGCCATCTCGCCGACTCGTTCGAAGGGGTGATGGGGGAGCGGCCGATCTCGCCGGCGGCGGATACGTGGATGAACCGGACCGTGATCAAGTACATCGCGCTGCACACCACGCTGGCCTGGCCGAAGGGGACGCCCACCCGTCCCGAAGTGGATCAGACGAAAGGCGGGACGAAGCCGACCGACTTCGAGCGCGATCGCGACAAGGTCATCGCGCTGCTGCGGCGCTTCACGGCGTCGGACGCGCGCTACGACCGCCACCCGATCTTCGGGCCGCTCACCCGCGAGGAGTGGCTGGTCTGGGGCTACCGGCATACCGATCACCACTTGCGGCAATTCGCGCTATAGGTCGCGCTGATGGCGCTCGGCGCAACCGTCTACACCATCGACATCGATCTCGCCGACGCCGATCGCAGCGTCTACGAGTCGCTGGCGCTGCGCGTGGCGCGGCATCCCTCGGAGTCGGACGACTACCTGATCGCGCGCGTCCTCGCCTACTGCCTCGAATACACCGAAGGGATCGAGTTCTCGAAGGGCGGCCTCTCGGATCCCGACGAGCCGCCGATCGCGGTGCGCGATCTGACCGGCGCGATGACCGCCTGGATCGACATCGGCTCGCCCGACGCGACGCGGCTGCATCGCGCCGCCAAGCTGGCGCCGCGCGTCGCCGTCTACATGCACAAGGATCCGGCGCAGTACCTGCGCAGCCTGTCGGGGGCGCGCATTCACCGCGGTGACAGCCTCGAGCTGCTCGCCCTCGACCGCGCGCTGATTACCGGCCTGGCCGGGCGGCTCGAGCGCCGCATGGCGTTCGCCGTCTCGGTGGCCGATCGCGAGCTGTTCGTCTCGATCGCCGACGCGACGCTGACCGGCGCCGTCCGCCGCTGCACCGTGGAGTAATCGACCGATGCACGTGACGCTCGTGACCGTCGCCCTGCTCACCTGCTCGAACGTGTTCATGACATTCGCGTGGTACGCCCACCTGCGCAATTTCCGCGACAAGCCGTGGTACGTCGCGGCGATCATCAGCTGGCTCATCGCCCTGTTCGAGTACCTGCTGCAGGTGCCGGCCAATCGCATCGGCTACCGCGAGCTGAGCGTGTCGCAGCTCAAGATCATCCAGGAGGTGATCACGCTGAGCGTGTTCGTGCCCTTCGTGGTCCTCTACATGCGCCAGCCGCTGAAGCTCGACTATCTCTGGGCCGGCCTCTGCCTGCTCGGCGCGGTCTACTTCATGTTCCGTTCTTGAGCCACGGATAAACACGGACGAACACGGATAAAGAACGACGGCGTAGAATGCCGGCAGCCATGACTTCCGGCAGAAGACGTGACGCCGTAGTAGCCGTGGCCGTGCTCGCGGCCGCCGCGATCTGGGCCTGCGGCGGATCGCCCGCGTCCCCTGCACCCGCGCCCGCGCCGCTGAAGCGGCTGCTGGTCGTCACCCATACCGCGGGGTTCCGTCACAGCTCCATTCCCATCGCGGAGACGACGATTCGCGACATCGGGTCCAGGAACGGCCTGTTCGAGACCGAGTTCTGCCGGACCGCGGACGACGTGCAGGCGCGGCTGACGACCGACGGGCTGCGCGGTGTCGACGCCGTCTTCTTCGCCAACACCACGGGCAATCTGGGCATCCCCGACATGGCGGCGTTCCTCGACTGGGTCCGC
>Ga0207708_10002436_pt1 | contig 13672 bp, 12 predicted proteins | sample KBSK5101metaG_FD_184340 | JGI IMG/M metagenome (GOLD analysis project Ga0207708, IMG submission 184340) | Corn, switchgrass and miscanthus rhizosphere microbial communities from Kellogg Biological Station, Michigan, USA - KBS K5-10-1 metaG... | ecosystem: Host-associated > Plants > Roots >...
GGAGACACGCGTCGCTGCAGCATGACCTAGAAAGCCTGCCCGATGGAAAAATGAAAGCGGAACCGCCGGCTCTGCTCCTTGCCGTCGATGAGCAGCCCCGGGATGGGGTTGATCTGGTAGCCGAGATCGACGCGGATGGGGCCGATCGGCGTGAGATAGCGCAGGCCCGGGCCGACGTCGTAGCGCAGGTCGTTCAGGTTGAAGTCCCAGGCGTTGTTCCACACGTTGCCGGCATCGGCAAACGCGACCCCGGTCAGGTTGCCCCAGATGGGCACGCGCACCTCCAGCGAGCTCTGGACCATCGTGTGCCCGCCGACGGGCAGGCCGTCGAACAGCGGCGCCACTTCGAACCGTCCCCAGCCGCGCAGGCTGTCGGCGCCGCCGAGCCAGTAGCGGCGGTAGAACGGCACGAGGAGGTTTTGATCGCTGAACGACCCGATCGAGCCGCCGCGCACCTTCACCGCCACCAGCGCGCGATCGGTGATCGGCTGGAAGTAGCGCCCTTCGAGGATCGTCTCCGTGAACCGGAAGTCGCCGCCGAGGAACCGGTTCGCCTGCTCCACGTGCGCGTTGAGCAGGTAGCCGCGCCGCGCGTTGATCGTGCTGTCGGTCGTCCCGCGCGTGGCGTCGAAGGCGAACGACGACAGCGTCCCGTGCGCGTGGCCGTTGAGCGGGTCGAAGCCGAGCGCGATCAGCGTCTTCAGGAATGTCGGGTCGCGCAGCGCTTCGTCCGAGACCGTGTAGTCCTGGAACTCGTTGACGTAGGCGACCGACAGCGTCGAGCCCGCCGTGCGCTGCGAGAACGGGCCGGGACGCGGCAGGATGTGCTGGACGATGGCCCGGCCGCCGGTGGTCGTCAGCGTGTAGGCCGGCTCGTTGCGGTGCCACGCCTGCGCGGTGAGCTGCAGGTTGTTACGCGGGCCGAAGAAGTAGGGCTGGCGGAAGTTCGCCGCGCCGCCCTTGCTGAGCGCCGAATAGCTCCCCTCGAGCTGCATCGTCCGCGCGCCGCCGAAGAAGTTGACGTGCCGCCAGTCGGCCGAGACCCGCGCCTTCTCTTCCGATCCGTAGCCGACGCCGAAGTTGACCTTGCGATGCTTCCCCTCGGTGACCGTCACCTTCACCGGCACCGTGTCCGGCTGCTCCCCTTCCGGGACCTGCGCTTCGACGTTGACGAAGTCGAACGTCTCCAGCCCGTACAGGCGGCGCTGGCTTTCCTCTACCTGGCTGAGGCGATAGCGCCAGTTCGGCCTGAACGTCAGCTGCCGCTTGACGACGTTGTCGCTGACGCTGGTGTTGCCGTCGACGGTGACCTCGCCGTAGCGCGCCAGCTTGCCGGGCGTCGTGGTGATGGTGACGATGCGGGCGTGGTCGTTCGAGCCGGGACGCTCGGTGAGCCGCACCGTCGCATAGGGGAAGCCGTGATCCTTGATTTCGTCGAGCGCGGACTCGCGTGAGGCCTGCGCGACGGCGCGATCGAGCGGCGCCTTCTCCTTCAGCGCGAGCCGGTCCTTCAGCTCCTGCAGATGGTCCGGCGGCAGCGCCTCGAAGCCGACGTATTCGATCTGCTCGACGAGAATCGGCTGCCCTTCCTCGACGGTGACGGTGACGGCGACCGCGTCCTGCGTGTCGTTCATCTTCACGTCGAAGGAGGTCACCTTCGCGTCCGGGTAGCCGCGATCGCGGTAGAACGCGACGATGCGTTTGAGGTCGGCGTCGAACTGCTCGCGCGTGAAGTAGTGCTTGGCGCCCCACGGCAGCTTCGAGCTGCCCTGGGTGGCGAGCACCGACTTGAGCTGCCCGGCCTTCACCGATTTCACGCCGTTGAACTTGAACGACGTGACCTTGATCGGCGACTGCTGTTCGAGGCAACCGGCGACCAAGCCGAGCAGGAGGCAGAGGGCCGCGGCGGCGGGCCAGCGGCGCGGAAAAAGAAAAAGCACGTGATGAGGTGCAACCACATCACGTGCCAACGGTGTGCGGATTCGCCCCGCGCGAGGGGGCGCGGCTATTCGCGTGTGATCTCGGGCTTTCCGCCGGAGACCGACAACATCACCCCAAGCCCGACCGCAATCACCAGGCCGATCACGACCCAGACCGGTGACACATGTCGGAGGACGCCGCCATACCAGAGGGCAGCAAGCGCGCCCGCCAGCAGGATGAAGTACCCGACGAGATACATGTTGATGAATCGCATGGACACCCTTTCGGGCAGGCGGAGCGCCGGGGAGCGCCGCTCCGCCTGTACCGGTCCGAGTTACCGCTGCAGCGTGACGGTGAGCGCGGCGCGGCGGTTCAGCCGGCGCGTCTCCTCACGCGAGTTGTCGTACTTCGGCCGTTCCTCGCCGTAGCTGACGGTGCGGAAGCGGCTCGCGCTGATGCCGCGGCTGACGAGGTAGTCGCGGACCGAGTTGGCGCGGCGCTCGCCGAGCGCCAGGTTGTACTCGGCCGTGCCGATGTTGCAGGTGTGCCCTTCGATCAGCACGTTGATCGTCGGATCCTTCTGCAGCGCGGCGACCGCTTCGTCGAGCGTGCGGACCGCTTCCGGACGCAGGCTGTATCGGTCGAAGTCGAAGTGCACGTCCTCGAAGACGATTGGCGCCGCGACCGGCGGACGTGTCACCTGAATGTTGACGGTATCGCTCGCGGTCTTGCCATCGGTCGGGCAGGTCACGCGCACGGTGACCGGCACGGTGCCTTCCTGGTTCGGCGCGGTCCACGGCGTGGTCTTCTGGCGGCCGTTGGTGAACGTGCCCGCCGGCGCGCTCCACTCGTAGGTCACCGAGCAGCCGATCGAGTCGGTCACGACCGCGTCGACGGTCGACGTCTTGCCGACTTCCACCGAGCACGGGTTGCACGACGCGCGCACCGACAGCGTGTGTTCCGGCGGGGCGGGCGGCGGCGGAGGCGGGGGCGGCGGCGCCGGCGCCACGTAGATGCGGACGCCGGGGTGATAGCCGATGCGGCCGACGATGTCCATGCGGTCGCCCGCGCCGTTGGTGAACTGCGTCAGGAACTCGTCGCGGCTGTCCATGTTCGGCCGCCACGTCCACCCGAGTCCGGCGAAGAACCCGCTGCTGGCCTGCCACGTCAGCCCGAGATCGATATTGACGGGAGAGTTGATGTCGGAGGCAAACGTCGGGTTGATGAACGAGCCGTCGGTGCCGAGCAACTGCTGTTTCTGCTGCAGCGTGCCCTTCGAGTACTTCTCACCGTAGAGCTCCGCGGTGAAGCGCAGGGCCTTGCGCGAGGGGAAGCCGGCGCCGAGGCCCCAGCGGAAGCCGTTGGTCTCTTCCACGAGGTCGGGCGCGCCGCGCGTGATGAAGCCGGCGTAGCCGGACACCTCGACGCGCTGGTTGATCTCCTTGCTGAGCACCGCGTCGAGCAGGAAGTCCACCTTGCCGGTGCTCGAGGCCTTCTCGGGATCGTCGCTGCCGGTCGGCAGCTTGATCATCGGGCGCAGGGCGAAGGCGAACGGCTTCTGGTGGAACTCGGAGGCGAGATTCCACTTCAGGCCGATCCACAGATCGCCGAGGTTGGTGCCGCTCCACGTCGTGTTCATCAGCGGGTTGTCGGGCACGACGCCGCCCGCCTGGGGGATCGCCGGCACGAACAGCGGCCGGATGTCGCGGTCGATCCGGTTCACGAGCACCCAGGAGGCGAAGATCTCCGCCCGGTCGCCGATGCCGTATCCGAAGGTGAGCGGCCAGTTGGAGACGTCGGTAAAACCCTGGTTGTCGTCGAAGTTGACGCGGTACGCGCTGATCGACCATCGCTTGCGCGGCAGCACTTCGCCGGTCGGGACGTTCCAGAGGCCGGTGTCTCCCATGAAGGTCGTCGTCGCGGGGCGCGTCTGGACGTCGCTCGAATTCATGGACGACGACGTCTGGCCGGTGGTCTGGCTGCTGCCTGACGTCTGTGTGCCGCTGGCCGTCTGCGCCGACGATCCTGTCGTGGGCGCCTGCGGCGAAGTCTGGGCCGCTGCCACGGACGCCACAGTCAGCGTCAACGCGGCGGCGATCGTTACGCGATTCAACATACGCACATCTGCCTCCAACTCACACACGTTCCCGGGCCCCGGGACCTTCCCGCGCGACCCGAGCGGCCGCTATTCGATGATCGCATCCGCCGCAATGGCGGATGTGTCGGTCGGCTCTACCAGCCGTCCGCGGCCGCCGCGGCTGATCTGCCCTCCCTTACGGCCGGCATTGCGCGCTTCATCCGACGTCCACTCATGCGCGGTCCCCTTCTGGTGGGCGGCCCGTCCACCCTTGCTCGCGATCTCACGCTGCTTCTCCGGAGACATGGAGGCGAAGCCGCGGCGTTCCTTGCGCTCACCATTCATCATAGTACGGTCCTTTGTCTGAGCGGTCATAGTTTTACCCCCGCCAACGCCCGAGCCGTCGGTCGCCCGCACCACGTAAGGGGTGGGGTCGGGTTCCGCCGGGGGGTCTTGAACGGGCGCAGGACTCGGTTCCGTGGGCGGAGTCTCTGGCGTGTCTCGCGGATCGCGGGGCCCTTGCGATCCTGGTTCTTTTGGCTCCGTCACACAGTTCTACCGCCGGGCTGTGAATCAAACCCTATGCCACAGCCCGACTCGACCGCGTCGTCCGCCGCGCTTGCAAGTGGCTGAAAAACGCCGGGATATCGCACTGACTGTCGAGGAGGCCAATCCGGGATGGAGCGAATCGCTACACGAGGCATGCATAGCAATACATGAGGTTCGGAATGAATTACCATGTCCCTCATGCCGTCCCGCATGGTCATGTGCAAGAAGCTGCAGCGCGAATTACCCGGTCTCGAGGCCCAGCCCTGGCCCGGCGAGCTCGGGCAGCGCGTCTACGAGAACATCTCCGCCGAAGCCTGGAAATTGTGGGAAGAGCGCATGAAGATGATTCTCAACGAGTATCGGCTCATGCCGTGGCAGAAAGAAGCGCAGCAGCTGGTCGCCAAGCACATGGAAGATTTCTTCTTCGGCGAAGGGGCGGCGCTGCCCCCGGGCTACGTCCCGCCGCAAGGCAAGCAGTAGTCAGCGATTCACCCCGAGGTCACGGGTGATGGCGAACTGCAGCAGCCGATGCGCCTCGCGGACCGACGCCTCCGCGTCGGCAGGCGTGACACCGCGGGAAAAAATGAACCCCAGGTAGCTGCCCGCTTCGGGCAGCGGCTCCAGGAGCTGTCCGGGTTTTGCCGTGATTGTCACGTCGGTGACACCCGGTACCCGGCGCGCCTCCTCGTCTCCGCTGACGCCTTTGAACATGCCGCGCTGACCGATCGGGATCATCATGACCGCTGCCGCGCGTGCCTCCCGCGAGTAGTCGTGGATCGGCCGCCCTACCGCGTGGTGCAGCAGCACCTCCTCCAACGAGTGCTCGCCGCCACCGCGGCGCGAGAACGTGAGCACGCGGGAACAGATGCCGCCGATCGGCCGCGCCGCCACTTCGAGCACGTACACCTCCTCATCGGCGGCGACGCGGCACTCGGCGTGGACGGGTCCATGACGCAGCCCCAGCGCCACCGCGGCCTCCTGCACGCAGGCCGCCATCCGCTGCCGCAGCGTCTCCGGGACGCGCGACGGCGTGACGTAGATCGTCTCCTCGAAGAACGGCCCCTCGAGCGGATCGGGCTTGTCGAAGGTCGCGAAGACGGTCAACGAGCCGTCGGTCAGCGCGCCTTCGATCGCGAACTCTCGGCCCGGGATGTACTCCTCGACGAGGATCGCGTCCTCGAGGCCGGATCGCGCGGCGCGGATCTGCGGGCGCGCGAGGAGCGCGGCGATGCGCGCCGAGGCGGCGGCAAAGGCGTCCTCGTTGTCGGCGCGGATGACGCCGCGGCTGCCGGAGAGGCCGAGCGGCTTGAGGACCATCGGGAAGTCGAGGCCCGACTCCGGCGGCGCCTGCGCCGCCGGCCCGTTCCCGGCGTCTTCGATGTGGAGGGTCGTGAACCGCGGTGAGGGCAGGCCGGCGGCGGCGAGCGCGGCGCGCGAGCGGCGCTTGTCGATGCTGGCGGCGGCGCCCGCCGGCGTGTGCCAGACGATGCCGAGCGCCTCCGCGGCGCGCGCCGCCAGCGGCACCGGCTGATCCCCGACCGCCATCACGCCGTCCACGGGAGATTCCCGCGCCCGCTTGACGATCGCCGCAACGGACGCGTCGATGTCGTGAAACCTGACGGCGACGGCGCGATCCTGCCAGGGATCGTCGAGGCGATGGCAGCGGTCGGTCGCAAACAGCAACTCAAACCCGAGCCTCTCAGCCGCGTCGTTGAACGCCCGCAGCTGGTAGCCGGTCGTATGGGAAAGCAGGAGAACTCGCATGTGCCGGTGCTAAAGGTGCTAAGGGTGCAAGGGTGCTAAAGGTGCTGGTGCGGCGGCGGCGCGCGCGGTGCCACGGTGCTACGTGGTGCTTGGGGTGCGGCGCAGCACCTGTAGCACCACTGTCACCATAGCACCGGCACCTTTAGCACCTTTTGCACCCTTAGCACCCTAGCACCGACACCCGTCAGATCAGAGCCACCTGCTCTGTGGTGGGTTCCGCTCAACAGTACCAGGGCTCGTTCAGGTACGGCACCGCCGCGCGCGAGAGCAGCGGCTGGCGCGGCGCCGCGGCCGCGCCCGCGGCTTCGTGCGCGATCTCCCAGACGTGCGCGAAGATCTCGTCGCGCGGCGCGTTCAAGCGGCTGCCCACGAGCTGCTCGAGCCGCTGCTGCAGGGCGTCGACGCGCGGGTCGGCGTGCTTCCAGATGCACGTCAGCGAGCGCGGGTCGAAGCGCTCGACGCGCGCGCGCACGGCGTCGAGCTCCAGCATGCGCGACGCCTGCGGGATGAGCAGCCGGATCGCGTACTGAATGGGCGACACGGCGCCGACCAGCCCGAGCCGATCGATCTCGCGCAGCATTCCGAGGTAGCCGTCGAGCGTCGTCCACGGCGTGAACGCCACGAAGGTGGGCGACAGCGCCAGGCCGATCGAGGCGCAGTGCCGCACCACGTCCACGAACTCGGCGTGCGTGTGCCCCTTCTCCAGCTTCTCCAGCACCTGGTCGTCGAACGATTCCACCGCGGTCGTCACGAAGGCGCAGCCGGTGGCGACCAGCCGCGGCAGCAGGGCGGCCTGCTGCTTCAAATGTTCGACCTTGATGGTCGCGTCGTAGCTGACGCCGGGAAACTCTCCCGCGAGCGCGTCGACGATGGCCAGCGCGTGCGTGGGGCCGTTGAAGAAGTCCGGATCGCCGAAGGTGATGTGCTGCGCGCCGGCGGCTACCTGCGCGCGAATGTCGGCGAGCACGACATCCGCCGCCACCGCGCGGAACCGGCCGTCGTAGACCGGGACGATCGGGCAGTGCCGGCAGCGATGCTTGCAGCCGCGCGTCGCTTCCGTGTACCCGACCGTCCGCCGCTCCCCCCCGACCTGGAGCGACGCGTAGCGCGTCAGCGGCGGCAGATCGGATCGGTCGGGCGTGATGAAGGCGACGCGCGGCAGCAGCGGAATCACGCGTGGCGTGGCTTCCGCCGGATCCGTGGCTTCCGGCTTCAGGCGGAAGTCATTTGCCACAGTCAGCAGCTCCGGCTCGAACTCCGGCCCGAGGATCGTCTCCACGCCGTGCTCGCGCAGGACCGGTTCGTTGAGCGGCGCATAGAGGCCGTAGGCGCAGAGGTGGGCGGACGGATTGATCGTACGCACGCGATCGATCACCGGCACCGCCAGCCGTGTGGCCGTGTGCATCGGCAGATAGAACGCGACCAGGTGCGCCGCCCGCACCGCTTCTTCGGAGAGCCTGGTCCGCGTAAGATCGACCGAGGTGACGTCGTGTCCCGCCCTGCGCAGCCACGCCGCGGGCGACGCCAGCCCGAACGGCTGCCGGCCGAGGTCGTACGTACTGATCAGGAGGACGCGGGTCACCTCACCCATGGTATGTCGGGCGCGTGGTAGAAATTGATGCCGAGCGCCGTCCACCTGGGCCCCTGCGCGCCGAGGCGCTGGCGGAAACTGCCCCAGCTGCGGCGCTCCTGCGGCGTCCAGCCGATCTCGGCGATCGCGGCCAGCCTCGGAAAGGCGAGGAACTCGACGTCACGCAACGCGGCGGCGGTCTCGGACCAGAGCGCGGCCTCGACGCCGAGGACCGCGCCGGCCGGCGCGTCGGCGACGATCCTGGCCGGGTCCCAGTCGTAGGCGCGCTGGACGGAAATCAGCGACGCCCATTTCAGCCCCAGCGCCGTCTGCTCGTCGTATTTCATGTCGACGTAGGCGCGATCGGCCGGCGACAGGATCAGTTTCGGCGCGCGCGCCACCTCCCCCTTCGACGCGTCCGGCCGCCAGTGCTGCACGATCGACGAGGGCAGCAGCGTGGTGGCGGCGATCTCGTCCCAGCCGATCATCTGCTTGCCGTGCTTCTGGACGATCGTCTGCACACGTTCGACGAACGCCTTGTATTGCGCCGGCGTCAGCGTCTTGACCTCGTCGCCGCCGGCGTGGAAGTAGGCGCCCGGCGTCATCGCCGCGATCTCGCTGACCAGGTCGTCGATGAAGCGGTAGGTGACCTCCTTGTCGACGCAGAGCGAGCTGTAGCCGACCTCGGTGTCGAACCGCGGCGCCGGCGCCGTGCCGCTGCAATTCAGCTCCGCGTAGGACGAGAGTGCGGCGTTGGTGTGCCCCGGCATGTCGATCTCGGGGACGATCGTGACGAAGCGGTCCGCCGCGTAGGCGACCAGCTGCGCGTACTGCGCCTGGGTGTAGAAGCCGCCCGGCGTGCCGCCGACTTCCGACGTCCCCCCCTTCGTGGTCAGGTCGGGCCACTTCTTGATCTCGATGCGCCAGCCCTGGTCGTCGGCCAGGTGCAGGTGCAGCCGGTTGATCTTGTGCAGCGCGAGCAGATCGACGTAGCGCTGCACCTCCTCGACGGTGAAGAAATGCCGCGCGACGTCGAGCATCGCGCCGCGCCACTCGTAGCGCGGCTGATCGCGGATGGTCAGCGCCGGCAGCGCCACGGGTTGCGGCTTGTCGTAGTAGACGGCCTGGTACTCGCTCGCGGGCGGCAGCAGTTGCCGGATGGTCTGCACCCCGTAGAAGAGGCCGGCGGCGGTCGGCGCGACCAGCAGCAGCGACTGCGGGCCGATCGTCAGCTCGTAGCCTTCGGCGCCCAGGGTCTTCTGCTGCTCGTCGAGCCGCAGCACGATGCGCCCTTCGCCGGTCGCGCCGGCGTCGGTATTGCGCGGAATCGCGATGCCCGTCGATCGCCGGATGAGATCGGCAAGCTGCTGCGCCACGCGCTGCGCCGCCTGATCCTGGGTGACGACCGCCAGCACGGTGCGATCGCTGATCGTGAATCCGCCGCTGGCGCGCTCGAGGCTGGCCGGCAGCGGCACGAGCGAGATCTCACCCCGCGCCGCGGCCGACGCGGTTGACGGCGCCGTCGCCGGCTTCGGCGCGCCCGCGCACGCCGCGACGACCATCGCCATCGCACAACCGACGATCGACGCGCTGCGTTTCTTCATTCGATCATCCGCCTTCCGTCCGTTGCCCCATGCCCGTTGCCGGTTGCCGGTTGCCCGTTGCCCGTTGCCCGTTGCCCGTTGCCCGTTGCCAGTTACCAGTTGCCCGTTGCCCGTGCCCATCCCTCTGCCCTAATTCCTCTGCCCTCTCCCTGTCCCATCCCTATGCCTCTGCCCTCAGCCCTCGTTAGGTTACACTCCACGGCAATGGCCATGCGCGCCCCCTCGTTCCAGCCGCAAGTCGACACCAGCTTCTTCGGTCATCCGCGCGGCCTCGCGACCCTGTTCTTCACCGAGATGTGGGAGCGCTTCAGCTACTACGGCATGCGGGCGCTGCTCATCCTGTTCATGACCGCGCCGCTCGCCAGCGGCGGGCTGGCGTTCGACACCGCCACCGCGGGCGCCATCTACGGACTCTACACGTCGATGGTCTACATGATGACGCTGCCGGGCGGGTGGATCGCGGATCGGCTGATCGGCCAGCGCCGCGCCGTGCTCTACGGCGGGATCGTCATCGCGAGCGGCCACTTCAGCATGGCGTTCCCCTCGATCGCCACCTTCTATCTCGGCCTCTTCCTCATCGTCATCGGCACCGGCCTGCTCAAGGGAAACGTGAGCGTCATCGTCGGCCGCCTCTACGCGAAGGACGACATCCGCCGCGACGCCGGGTTCTCGATCTTCTACATGGGGATCAACACCGGGGCGTTCATCGCGCCGCTGGTGTGCGGCTGGCTCGGGCAGAAAGTGAACTGGCACATCGGATTCGCCGCGGCCGGCATCGGGATGGTGCTCGGCGTCGTCCAGTACGTGCTCGGCAGCAAGCACCTTGGCGATGCGGGGCTGCACCCCGCGCCCGCGGAATCCCCCGAGGCGGCCGCGCGCCTGCGCAACAGGGCGCTGACCGTCGGCATCGTCTTCCTGGCCGTCGTCGCGGTGCTCGGCATCGGCGCCTACACCGGATCGATTCCCGTCACCGCGAAGCAGATCGCCGACGCCGCCGGCGTGATGCTGCTGGCCATCGTCGTCGTCTTCTTCGCGTGGCTGCTGACGAGCGGCAACTGGACGCCGGAGGAGCGCAAGCGGATCTACGTGATCGGCGTCTTCTTTCTCGCCGCGGCGCTCTTCTGGTCGGTGTTCGAGCAGGCGGGCTCCTCGTTGAATCTGTTCGCCGACCGCAACACCCGCAACGTGGTCCTCGGGTTCAATTATCCGAGCAGCTGGTTCCAGTCGATGAACTCGCTGTTCCTGATCGTCTTCGCGCCGATCTTCGCGTGGCTGTGGATCCGCATGGCGAAGGCCGGACAGGAGCCGTCGACGCCGGCGAAGTTTTCGTTCGGCCTGATCCTGGTCGGCGCCGGCTTCGCGATCCTGATCTGGGCGGCGCGCATGGCCGAGCAGGGCGTGCAGGTCAGCCCGATGTGGCTGACGGTCACCTACCTGCTGCACACCTGGGGCGAGTTGAGCCTCAGCCCGGTCGGCCTCAGCGCGATGACCAAGCTGGCGCCGGTGCGCATCGGCGGACTGATGATGGGCGTCTGGTTCCTCGCGACGTCGGTCGGCAACTTCATCGCCGGCCGGATCTCGGGTTTCTACGAGTCGCTGGCGCTGCCGATGCTCTTCGGCGCCGTCGGCTTCTTCGCGATCGCCGCGGGACTGCTGCTGTTCGTCTTCGTCAAGCCGATCAAGCGGCTGATGGGCGAGGTGCACTAGCGTGGTCCTGGAGAAGTACAAGCAGAAGCGCAACTTCACCGCGACGCCCGAACCCGCCGGCGATCCGAAGATCGCGGCGGAGCGGGCGAAGAAGGAGCCGGCCAAGGGCCTCTTCTTCTGCGTGCAGAAGCACCTCGCCAGCCACCTCCACTACGACTTCCGCCTCGAATACAAGGGGGTGCTGCTGTCGTGGGCCGTGCCCAAGGGGCCATCGCTCGATCCGAAGACGAAGCGGCTCGCGATGCACGTCGAAGATCATCCCATCGAGTACGGCACCTTCGAAGGCGTCATCCCCTCCGGCTACGGCGCCGGCATCGTCATGCTCTGGGACCAGGGCACGTGGACGCCGCAGGTGGACGACGTGGACGCGGCGCTGAAGAAGGGGGACCTGAAGTTCACCCTCGACGGTTACAAGCTGAAGGGATCCTGGGTGCTGGTGCGCACCGGCGGACGTTATCCCGGCGGCGGCGGCGATCGATCGTGGCTGCTGATCAAGCACAAGGACGACTGGGCCGGCGACGTCGACATCGTCGAGTTCGCGCCGCTGAGCGTCAAGAGCAACGGCGACTTCGCCGAGATCCTCGCCGACGGCAACCCCGAGATCTGGATCTCGAACCGTCCGGCGCAAGGGGGCGAGACCGGCGCGATGTTCGAGAAGATCGTGGAGCGTGCCCTCGAAATGAAAGGCACGCCTGTTACGAAGGATACGAAGGGGACGAAGGATACGAAGGAGCGTGCTCCGCGGAAGCCTGCCGCACGCAAGACCGCGAAGGCCGCCGTGCCAAAGAAGCCCCCCGCCACAAAGAAAAGCGCGGCGAAGCCGCGCTCTAAATAAATGGTCGCGCCGCAGGCGCGCACAAATAAAACCGGCAACTGGTAACCGGCAACTGGCAACTGGCAACTGGCAACTGGCTACTGACGATGGACAAATCCGACTACATCCTGTTCAGCGGCGCCGCTCCCGGCGCGGAAGCGGAGTTCGGCGCGTGCGCCGAGCGCCACGGCATCGAGGAAGTGAACTTCACCTTCGAGGGGCACACCGAGGCGCGCCGGCGCGGCATCCGCGTGCTCAACCACGAGGAGCTGCAGGCCGGCGACGTCAGCCTCGAGTACGTGTCGAAGCTGATGCACCGCCGCTACACCGACAGTCCGACGCTGCGCAAGGTGCTGCAGACGATTTGGTACCAGGTCAACGCCGGCCAGGAGATCTACGTCGTCGGCGTCATCCTCGACGATGGGACGGTGCGCGGCGGGACGGGCTGGGGCGCGGAGTTCGCCAAGTTGTGCAACAAGCCGTTGTGCGTCTTCGACGAGGAGAAGGTCGGCTGGTTCTGCTGGACCGGCTCGGACTGGAAGAAGCAGGGTGTGCCGAAGATCACGCATCCGCACTTCACCGGCACCGGCACGCGCAAGATTCACGAGACCGGCAAGCGCGCGATCGAGGAGCTCTTCACGAACAGCTTCGAATAGCGAAGACCGATGGCCGATGGTCGATGATCAACGGCGAGCGGTCCGCAGGACCACCTCGAACATGTGCCAGCGGCGAGCGAGCTCTTCCCTGGCGCTCGTCGGTTCTCCCTGACCTGGGCCATCGGTGCGGGTGTGCAGCCAGCCCTGGAAACGGATGTCGTTGCCGTTCCGGTCCAACCAGTGAACCGGGCTGAAGCCAAGGCCGACGGCCGTAAAGCGATCCCGCACTTTGATCAATTCGTCAGGTTCCCCGCGTCCGTCGGCGTTGCGATCGGTCCACAGCAGCAGCCGGTCGTACAGCGCGTGCCCCTCGTGAACGGAGCCGCTTGGGACCGGCTGCGACTCTGAAAAAGTCGTCAGCAGCGCGGCGGCGGCGTTCCGTGCGTCCGGCTGCATCGCGTTGCCGACCAGTTCTCGCCCCGACGTAATCCGCCCGTCACCATTGCGATCGATCGCCAGGAAGGCCACCTTGGCGCCCGGCGCCGGCCAGGACACCTGCTCGACGATCCCGTCGCCGTCCAGGTCGAAGCGCACGCCGGCATCGAACCTGGTCAAATCTAATTGCTCGCCGGCATCGAGCGGGACGAGGAAGACGCCGATCGCTCGGTCGTTGGGGCGCGATTCGATTGGGACGTCGAACCCGGGCGGCGGCGCCAGTGGGACAACCTCGGTCGGCCTCGAGAGCCGCGGTCCGAGGAACGGAACGAGCAGGATGATGAGCGTCAGCCTGCGCATGGCCTCAGTTTACGCCCGTCGCACCGGGCGGACGTTAGGAACCTGCCAACGCGAGCCCTGGAATGTCGCGGAAGTCGGCCGGGTTGAGCGTCCATAGCGCAGCGCCCTGCGTGATCGCACACGCGGCGATCGCGATGTCGGCGGCACGCGGCCGCGGCCGCGAGAGCTGGAGATAGATCTCCGCGGCAACCTGCGCCTCGGCGGGGCCGAACGGCACCGCCGCACTCGACGGCACCAGGCGCTCCTGGTCCGCCAACTCATCGTCCGCCCGCGGAC
>Ga0207708_10002437_pt1 | contig 13670 bp, 14 predicted proteins | sample KBSK5101metaG_FD_184340 | JGI IMG/M metagenome (GOLD analysis project Ga0207708, IMG submission 184340) | Corn, switchgrass and miscanthus rhizosphere microbial communities from Kellogg Biological Station, Michigan, USA - KBS K5-10-1 metaG... | ecosystem: Host-associated > Plants > Roots >...
GACGCGATTTGTAATGAACGCCTTCTTCGCAGCATCACCGGCTTCTTTTCGTTCGAGGTAGTAGCCAATCAGAAGGTATGAACAAAGACCGACCCCTTCCCATCCGACAAACATCAAAACCATGTTGTCGGCGAGAACCAGCGTCAGCATCGCGAACATGAAAAGATTCAGGAACGCGAAGAACCGGTAGAAGCCCGCCTCGCCATGCATGTAGCCAACGGCGAACATGTGGATCAGAAAGCCGACAAATGTGATGAAGAGTGCGTAAGTGCCGCTGAGCCGGTCCATGCCGAGGGCGAAGTCAGCACGAAAGCGTCCGACCTGTAACCAGGTCCAGATATGGTCGACCACGGGGGCGTCGCCGTTAAGGGCCCCGCCGGATTTGAAGGCCAGGTAAAACGAAACGATCGTGGAGACTGCAACGGCGCCGCACGCGACAATGCCGATGAACCGTTCATCACGCACACGCCGACCGATGAGCCAGTTAATGGCTGCACCCGCTAGTGGGGCGAAGATGATTATGCTGAGGAGGTTGTTCTCCATTGATTCTCGGTGACTTGCGTTTTGGTCTTAGGTCTTTGGTCTTCGGCATTTGGCCGGAGCTTGAAATTCCCTAAGGCCCATTACCAAAGGCCTCAGCCCAAAAACCTCACAGCTTCAAAATACTCGCATCATCCACATCAAGCGTCTCCCGGTTGCGGAAGATTGCGATGATGATCCCCAGTCCAACTGCTGCCTCTGCCGCCGCGACCGTCATGACGATAAAAACAAACAACTGTCCAGTTACATCGTGGAAAAAACTCGAAAAAGCAACGAACGTGAGATTCACAGCATTCAACATCAGTTCAACGCACATGAACATCGCAATCACGTTCCGCTTGATGATCACTCCCGCAACGCCAATCGTGAACAGGATTGCTGACAGTGCCAGATACCAGGAAAGTTGTGGAACCATATTCAGTCTCGCTTTGTTGGATCGTGGTCGTCAGGGACGCCCATCACCTCAGCCACCTCGTTGCTGCCGTGAGCTGCAACGGCCCTTGTGTCATCAAGAGCAATAGTTGGATCAAACATATGAAGGGGTAGCACCTGGGCCCCAGGAACGACAGCCCCGCCGGGCGGAATTTCCTTGATTCGGCGCGCCAGGGTCATCGCGCCAACAATTGCCATCAACAACAAAATCGAAGTGATCTCGAACGGCAACAGGTACTTCGTAAAAAGAGCGGATCCGATCGACGAGGTTAATCCGGTGTCGGACACGTTGCTTAAGGGCTTGACCGGAGACCTGTCGACAAACCAAATGATGAACGTAGCTTCCGCGATGAGTATCGCAGCAAGCACAACGGCGACGGGCACGAGGAATCCGAGCCGTGAACGTCGTCGCTCCTCTTGTTCGACATTCAGCAACATGATGACGAAGACGACGAGCACCATGATTGCGCCGGCGTAAACGATTACCTGGACCGCCGCGATGAAAGGTGCTGCCAGCATCACGTACAAGCACGCCAACGAGACGAATACTCCTATTAACGAGATAGCGCAGTAGAGTGGATTGCGTTGCGCAACGACAGCTATCGCGCATCCGATAGCGAGCCCGGCGAAAAGTATGAAGAGCAGTACAAGCATCAAAGCGAACGCGGACCAAAACTATGTCAACAAGATAACCAGTGTTGCCGTCAGAAAAATGTTAAGTAGCGCAACGGGCAGCAAAAACTTCCAGCCAAAATTCATCAGCTGATCAAAACGAAAACGCGGCAACGTGCCTCTGAGCCAGATGTAGAGGAACAGAAAGAAAATCACTTTCAGCAGAAAACCGATTACGCCAACCAGTCCAAACAAGAAAGTGCCGCGGCCAAACAGATCCTCAGCAAACGGGACATTCCAACCGCCCAGGAACAAAGTGGTGGCCAGCATCGACACCGTAAACATGTTGATGTATTCGGCGAGGAAGAACAGCGCAAACTTCATTGCGCTGTATTCAGTGTGAAATCCCGCTACCAGTTCGGTTTCGGCTTCGGGCAGGTCGAAAGGCACTCGATTGGTTTCAGCGATTGCGGCGATCAGATAGATGACGAAGCCAAGGGGCTGAAGAAAGATAAACCAACGGAAGCCATGCCAGCTCGATTGCATCTCGACAATCTTCTGCAAGTCGAGAGTGCCGGCCAGCAGGATTACCCCAATCAGACTGAGTCCAAGCGCGAGTTCATACGAAATCATTTGCGCTGATGAGCGAAGGCCCCCCATCAAGCTGTATTTATTATTAGACGACCACCCGGCCAACATGATCCCATAAACACCGACAGACGTGACTCCTAAAACATAAAGCAGAGCGACGTCGAAGCGCGCTATCGATAGCGGGATCGTGCCGATAAAAGGAATATAGGTTTCTGGTCCAAAGGGATAAACGATCATCGTCATCAACGCAGCCATTGTCGCTATCACAGGCGCGAGGAAATAGATGAAGCGTGTCGACTTGTCAGGAACAATGTCTTCTTTGAGGATGAACTTCAGCAGATCTGCGAACGGCTGCAACATGCCGCCGTAGCCGACGCGATTGGGACCAAGCCGGCCCTGAATGAATGCCAGCACGCGTCGCTCGGCCAGGACGGTGTAAGCAACGATCAGCAATACGACTGTGAACGCAATCGTGATCGCGACGAACTTAAGAACAATGTCGAGAATAGTCGCCCAGTCCATGATAGTTTATTGGTGATTTTTGATTGTTGATTGAAGATTCATGAATCCAACAATCAAAAATCTTCAATCAACAAGCAAAAATGTCTTCAGTCTCCCGCCACCGCCGCTTCTTTTCGTAGATCGCTGTCGATCGTCAGCTGATACAGGGGCGAGATTAGAAAACTTTCAGGCCGGGGGTTGCCGCCCGCCAATAGGTGGAATTGCGGCACCTTGTCAGTCAACGTTCCAATCTTGAATAGCTCGTGCCCAACTTCAGGAGTTACCGTCAGCTTTTCACCTTCGCCGGTCATCTGTTCCACCCGCTCCTGCAACGATTTAATAGCGCCGCTGACGTCCGTGCGTTGTGCTTCGTGTCTCACCTGCACAGGTTTTGTTTCGTCTTTCAGCAGTGGATAACGCATTCCCTGAAACGCCGGCACCTTCTCGGCGAGTTCCTTGAAGACGCCAGTGGCGGACATGCCAAAACCGAAGTCGACGCCTAACTCGGCTGCGAGTTGTGTTGTGATAAGCCAGTCAGGTTTCGATTGATGCACTGGTGGAATCGATTGTCGAACGCGCTGCACAAAGCCGTCGTTGTTTGTAAACGTGCCATCGATTTCAGCAAACGAGGCCGCCGGCAAAACGACGTCGGCAACTTTTGTGGCCGCGGTTTCAAACAACTCCTGCACGATGAGAAAACTCAGACTCGCTAGCGCGGCTTCGTGTACCTCCAATTGTTGCGGCAAAAAACTACCGGCGAGATACATTGCACGAACACCGGAGCCGCAGGCATCAAGCACGCTTTCTGGAGTGACGGTTCCATTCATCATGCCCGTCAGCTGTGCGCCGACGCTGTTATTGAAAAGAGGCAAAGGATGAAGCAAGACCCGACGCGTATCGCTGGAAAGCGACAGGGGTAGTTGAGCAATCGCCGCTTGCGCATCCGCGCTTAATTCGCCACCAAACATGACGATCACGTCACCCGCGGTCTGCGTTAGTGCGTCGCGTACAGCGCTTAGATCTGACATGTCTGTTCCACTCTTTTTCGCGGCGAGGGAGTCGTTACCAGAATCCAACAATGAAAGGACCACTGCGTCTTCAGTGCCGGGCAGAATATGAACAAACTGCGCAGCCTGCTCGCGCAGTCGAATGGGAACAGAATTGACGATGATCAGTTTTGCGCCGCCATTGCGAACTGCCTGGCGTATCTGTTTGCCCGTCAATGGCTGCAGCTCTTCAGGCTCACCGCCGATGAGAAGAATTGTCTTCGCGTAGCGTATGTCTTTGTGCGTCGCGATCTGGCCACCAAGATTGTCGAAGAATGGCTTTAGACTAAACGCGTCAGTCGTCGTGTAAGTGTCAGTGCCAACTAACTCAGTTGCGAACTTGTGCAAGGCATACAACGATTCGTTCGAAAGGCGCGGACTCCCGACAACCGCTACAGCATTTCGGCCGAACTCATCGGCGACCTGATCCAGACGCTCCGCGGTGAAGCGAATCGCCTCGTCCCAGGTTGCGGGAATCAACTTCCCACCTTTCTTGTAACGAATCAAAGGAGTGCGCAGTCGTCCTTCGTGATTTACAAACGGATGTGCGAAGCGACCTTTGATGCAAAGGAATTCGCCGTTCAATCCGTTCACATAACGATCACGGGCGACTACGCGCATTAACTCGCCACCTCGCGATCCCAGCGACATCTGGCAACCGTCAGAGCAAAACGAGCACGTCGAAACAGTTTGCGCTAATTCCCACGGCCGCGTCTGATGTCGATAGGTTGCGTCGAGTAGCGTGCCGGTCGGACAAACCTCAATACAGTTTCCGCACTGCGAACAATCAAGCCAGCCGAGGTAGGTGCCGATTACTGTGTGAGCCCCGCGTCCTCCGGCTTCGATCGCATCTTCTCCCATCCATTCGTCGCAAACTCGGGTGCATCGCTTGCAGAGGATGCATCGTTGCGGATCGTTCGCGACTATCGGGGATAAATATTTTTCGGGATGGTAGTTCTTCTTTTCAGTAAACCGCTCTTCAAGGCCGCCCCAGTCGAAAGTCATCTCCTGGAGTTCGCATTCGCCTCCACGATCACAAACAGGACAGTCGAGCGGGTGATTCGCGAGGAGAAACTCCGTCATTCCGCGTTGCGCTTTTTCAATTTCTTCACTCTGCGTGGTAACGATCATGCCGTCCGTGCAAGTGATCGTGCAGGAGGTTTGCAACTTTGGCATCTTCTCGATGCGCACGAGACACATCCGGCAAGAGGCCTGCAGAGCGAGATCGGCGTAATAGCAGAAGGAGGGAATATCAAACCCGTTTTCGCGGCACACGTCGATCAGGCGGGCGCCCTTGGGTACCTGAAAAGGTTTGTTGTTGATGGTTATGTTTATTAGTTCAGTCGACATTTTGTAAATCGTGAATCGTGAATCGAGGATCTCGAAATCTATAGGTCCTATAGGTCTAAGACGTCCTATACGTGTTCAGCATTCACGATTGACCAACCACTCGCCTCCTAAAGTCTTCCGGGAATCGCTTGATAGCTGATTGGATGGGCCAGGACGCGGCGTCGCCAAGAGGACAGAATGATTTGCCCTCGATGTTGTCGCAGAGGTCGAGCATCAGCTGTACGTCTTCAGGTCTTCCGCCTCCAGTCGCAACTCGCTTGAAAACCTTCACCAACCAGTCTGTTCCTTCGCGACATGGCGTACACCAACCGCACGATTCGTGTTTGTAAAACTCGGTCAGGTTCTTCGTTGATTCGAACACGTCGACGGTTTCATCCATCACGATGAAACCGCCTGACCCGACGCTCGAACCGGCCGCAACTAAACCTTCATAGTCCATGCGCACATCTTTGCCGATAATCTGATCGGCGCGCATGATGTAAACGGATGATCCGCCGGGAATGACTGCTTTGAGTTTCTTGTCGTTCAAGATCCCCTGGCAATCTTCCATGATGAACTTTTCCATATCGTCGTAGCCCATCGGAAGTTCATAAACACCCGGGCGCTTCACATGGCCAGACACGGACCACAGTTTCGTTCCGCCGCTCTTTTCTGTCCCCAGTTTCTGATAAGCCTCTCCGCCCATCTTGATGATGTCCGGCACGGCGGTCAGAGTCTCGACGTTGTTGACAACAGTCGGCGACGCATAAAGTCCTGAAACTGCGGGGAAGGGGGGTTTCATGCGTGGATGTCCACGCAATCCTTCGAGGGAGCTAAGCAGCGCTGTCTCTTCACCACAGATGTACGCGCCGGCACCGGTGTGCGTGTAAATGTCGCAGGAGAAATTACCTCCAAGCACGTTTGGTCCAACCAACCCGGCCGCACGTGCGTCCGCGAGCGCCTGGTCCATGATATCGATCAAATATCGATACTCACCGCGCGTGTAGATGTAGCAAGTCTTCGACCCCAGCGCGTAAGCAGCGATCAGCATCCCTTCAATCAGCAGATGAGGATCACGCTCCATCAGGTAGCGATCTTTGAATGTTCCCGGTTCTGATTCGTCAGCATTGCAAACGACATATTTCGGTTTCGGTGAATCCTTTGGAACAAAGCTCCACTTCATTCCTGTTGGAAACCCTGCGCCGCCTCTGCCTCGCAGTGCTGATTTCTTCACCTCATTAATGACGTCGTCAGGCGACATGGAATTGAGCACTTTTTTCAGTGCTTCGTAGCCGCCGTGTTTACGATAGACGTCAAGGGACCGCGAGTTTTCAAGTTGAACTCGCGCCAGCTGAAGAGGTTCACAACCGATCGCGCCAATAAACATATTGAATAGTGAATGGTGAATCGTGAATCGAGGCTACGAACGATTCACGATTCACGATTAACGATTCACTAAGGTAACGCTGCCAAAATCTGATCTACCTTCGCCGGCGTTAAATCCTCGTGATAGTCGAAGTTGATTTGAAACATCGGTGCGGTACCACATGAACCTAAACATTCAACTTCCGACAGTGAAAACCTTCCGTCCGCCGTCGTCTCACCCGGTTTGATTCCCAGCTTCTGCGAACAATGCTCTGTGATCTTCCCGGCGCCACGAATCTTGCACGACAACGTGCGACAAACCTGTATGTGATATTTCCCAACGGGCTCTGTGTAGATCATCGAGTAGAACGTTGCGACTTCCCAGATATCGGTGATGCGTAATGCCAGCCGCTTCGCCAGGTAAGCAACACCCGGAGAATCCAAATAGCCACGCTCTCGCTGCACGATGAACATCAACGGGAGTATCGCGGAACGAGGGACCGGGTACTTCGCAAGGTGCTGATCGATCTCAGCCTCAACCGCAGGCGAAAACTCCGCAATCTCGTCACCGATATCTACCGGTTGTGAGAGCGGTTGGATTTGCGTTAGCGGCGATGACATGTGTTTTCCTAATGGTCTTTGGCCTTTGGTCTTGGGTCTTTGGAGTTGGTTTTTAGATCTTGTTGTTAATCTAAACCAAAGTCCGAAGACCAAAGACCAAAGACCAAGACGGTCCTACCTATCAATTTCCCCGAGCACGATGTCGAGCGATCCGATTACCGCCACGATATCAGCCACCATTTCGCCTTCTGACATTTGCGGCAGCGCCGACAGATTCACAAAGGATGGACCACGAAAGTGTACGCGGCTCGGTTTTGGTCCACCATCGGATTTCATGTAAACACCCAGTTCACCCTTCGATGCTTCGATGGGGAAGTAAACCTCTCCGGCGGGAACATCGAAACCCTCGGTAACGATCAAGAAGTGATGAATCAGTGCATCCATGTGCTTCTTCATCGCTTCGCGATCCGGTAGAACCACTTTAGGTGCATCGGCCTTCACCGGCCCAGGCTTCAAACGCGACAACGCCTGCTGAACGATCTTGTGCGATTCACGCATTTCACGCATGCGGACCATGTACCGCGACCAAACATCCCCATCCGGTTCTGTTGGCACTTCGAAATCGTATTGCTCGTAACTCGAATAAGGATTCGCACGTCGAATATCCAGGTTTACTCCGCTGCCGCGTAGACAAGGGCCCGATAATCCCCAGTCGATCGCGTCTTCCGCTGAGATGCGACCAACTCCCTGCGTCCGCTTTTGAAAGATCTTATTTCCGCTCAGGAGAGTGTGAAACTCATCGAGCGATTTTGGAAATTTCTCGAGAAACTGATTGACGCGTCGTTCAAATCCAGACGGCAGATCCATCATTAAGCCGCCAATGCGAAAATACGAGGGCGTCAGTCGTCCACCTGAAGCGGCTTCAATGATATTGAGGATCTTCTCGCGCTCTCTGAAGCAATAGAAGAAAACGGTCATCGCACCGATATCGAGCGCGTGTGTCCCGAGCCAAACGAGATGTGATGCAATTCTTTGCAGTTCGCACATTAGGACGCGAATGGTCTGTGCGCGTTCCGGAATCTCGAGAGCCAGGAGTTTTTCGGCTGCCATCACGTAAGCGAGGTTATTTCCGAGCGGATTCAGGTAATCCATGCGATCCGTGATGACGATTCCTTGCTGGTATTTCTTGTACTCGAACAGCTTCTCCATTCCGGTGTGGAGGTAGCCGATGTCAGGGGTGGCTTTGATAACCATCTCGCCATCCAACACGAGTTCGAGCCGCAGCACGCCATGCGTTGAAGGGTGCTGTGGGCCCATTGAGATCGTCATCTGCGTGTCGAGTGGACGATCGACGATCTCAAACTGGGGCGGAATGTTAGCGGCGGTACTCATGTCATTTTTGATTGATGATTTTTGATTGATGATTGAAAGCCAAGGTTCTGCAGTCAATCAAAAATCAACAATCAACAATCATCAATCACTTCAGGCTATACGGCTCATAACCCCTTAACGGGAAATCTTTCCTCAGTGCGTGGCCCTGCCAATCTTCAGGCAACAGGATGCGGCGAAGATCTGGATGACCATCAAAGATTACGCCAAACAAATCGTACGTCTCTCGTTCGTGCCAATTTGCCGTTCGCCATACACCGGTGACGGTCGGCACGTGCGGATCATCTTCGTTCAGCAAAACCTTCAGACGGATTCGGTGATGCTTGGTAGTAGAGAAAAGGTGGTAATTGACTTCGAAGCGCGGCTCTTCTTCCACTCCGCGATCCGCGCCGCAGAGATCCGCAAGAAAATCAAAACGCCCCTCGGGCCACGTCTTTAGAAACGTACATGCTTCAGCGATGTGCTCGCGAGGAACTATGACCGTTATCTCTCCGTACGCCGTGACTGTAGAAGACACCCACTCCGGATGTTCACGCTCAAACGCCGCCACCATTTGTGACGGCGTTTGAATGTTGTTTCCTTCTGCCTGCGACGACAGTGGTGTGTTGTCGACCCCGGATTCCATTTACTCGAGTGCTCTACTCTCTACGAAGAACGTCGCCGCTCATGTCGCGAAGCAATGGTGTAAGGGCGCGATTCAGGAAGAGTGTTTTGCCGGGCAGTCGATCCATCAGTAACCGGCAATGTACCTGGCACAACTGCTTCACGTGCTTCTTCCTCAGGAATGTCGCGTCGATCTCTTACACTCTCCTTCATGACTTTGTCTTGCAACATCATCACGGCGTGAATCAGCATCTCCGGGCGCGGTGGACAACCAGGGATGTAAACGTCGACCGGCACTACTTTGTCGACTCCTTGAACGATTGCGTAGTTATCAAAGACTCCGCCAGACGTCGCGCATGCCCCCATCGAAATAACCCACTTCGGCTCCGGCATCTGGTCGTAGATCCGTCGAAGAACTGGAGCCATCTTGCGTGACACACGACCGGAAACAATCATTACGTCCGCTTGTCGTGGACTGGCGCGAAACACTTCCGAACCAAACCTGGCGAGGTCGTTGCGCGACGACGTTGCATTCATCATCTCGATGGCGCAACACGCCAACCCGAAGGTTGCCGGCCATAACGATGATTTGCGCGCCCAGTTGATTAATGAATCCAGCCTGGTGGTTAACACTTCAGGCAAGGCTTCAGCGATGATATTTTCCAGTCCCATACTTCTTATGCGGCAGGTCTTTGTTGCCTGGACCTTCTTGCCTCAACTTCGTGGAGTAAATTCGCTTCTGCTTCTGCTTCGCGCCTGGCCCGTTCGCCCCAATCAAACGCACCTTTCTTGACGACGTAGATGTAACCTACGAGCAGCAGCCCAATGAACAGCATCATCTCGGCGTACACAAACCAACGGAGACCTTGCGCAACCAACGTTCTGAACACCACGGCCCACGGCACAAGAAAAATCACTTCAATATCAAACAGAATAAAGATCATCGCGATCAGGTAGAATTTTACCGAGAACCGCTCGCGAGCGGATCCGACCGGATCTTTGCCACATTCGTATGGCATCAATTTGGTTTTGGTTCTTTTTCGTTGTCCGACGAATTGAGAAAGGAGAACATTTCCGACGGCAAAGCCCGCGGCGACAATGAACATCAGGAGGATCGGCAGGTAGTCGTAAAGACGAAACTGCATCTCAGACAAAGTCTTCCACCACCGCCTTACGATCCTGTCGACAGGCAATCGCTCGCGGCAGCCACGCACTAACGAGATTGAGAATCATTGTACAAGGGCGATGCTAGACGAACTGATCAAGGGTGTCAAGCAAGCTTTCTCCAATAGAATGGGGCCAAAAAAAGCTGATTGACCCTGAAAAAATGGGTGTGTTACCGTCTTAAACATCTCGTGGCCCGTGCGAGAATTTTCGTGGTAGTCCCCGTCTGAAAATATGAGCTCAAGCGAGTGATCACCGGATTCAATACTGACATCGAGTACGAGGGCGTTGTTTACCACGTCCAAACTGAAGATAAGGGGCTCGACTCACCCGTTATTCTGTCATTGGTGTACGCGGGCGGAGCAATCCTTGCGAGCAAGCGTTCGCCTTATGAAGATCTGATCCGTGAGGGCTTCAGTGATGAAGCTTTATCGGAACGACTGAAACGGCAACATCGATTGATCTGCGCCGCGATTTACAATGGTCGCCTAAACGATCTCAAGAAGATGAGCGGCCGCGACGCATCGGTGACAACTGCTGAAGAACCCGAACCAACGGCGCCATTAGAACTCGATGACACGATTGAACACACCCCGGTGTCTTTCGATTTTGAGGTCGGATCAAAACGCAGTCAGGAATACCAACCACCACCACCGCCAACACCGGTTGAAACCGAAGAGGTCGCCGCAGACGCCGTAGAAGAAGAAACAGTAGTCCGTCCTTCTCGACGATCTAAAAAACAAGCACCGGCTCCTGAGCCAGTTATCTCATTAGAGCAAGGGTTGGTTGTGCGGCTCCTGGATAATATTGAGTTTTATGCAGGCGAGACCCCAACCTTACGTGTGCTGGTTACCAATCGAGATGGACAGCAGGAGAACCCAGTAGGTAATGCTGCTGTTTCGATCAAAGTCCTGGGTACCGGCTTCAGACCGCTTATCTATTCGCTTAAGACTCAAAAAGACGGAATTGCCACCGTGTCCACGCAGATTCCCCAGTTCAGTTCGGGTCGAGCGGCTGTTCTGATCAAAGCTAATGCAAAGGATCAGGCCGCCGAGGTCCGTTGCATAATCCATCCAAATCGGTAGGAGGCTGCGACGTTGCGGGTATACCTCAACGGTGACAGCAAAGATCTCGCAGAGTCGTCTACGCTGTTGGATCTCGTCAACGAGCTAAACCTGCCGTCAGCGCGCATCGCTATCGAACTGAATCGAAGTGTAGTGCGTCGTCGTGAGTGGGAGAACACGACGCTGAACGAAAACGATCGGATTGAGATCGTCCATTTCGTCGGTGGTGGTGTCGGTGAAACTGGTGTAGAGTCGATGCAAATACTGAGTTGAGGTAATTGTCATCATGTCTTCGGCCATAGAAGCCAAATCATCCGATGTCTTTCGAATCGCGAAGCTGGCGTTGACGTCACGTTTGATTATAGGAACCGGGAAGTACCGGAGCTATGAAGAGATGCGAGCTGCGCACAAGGCTTCAGGTGCGGAGATGGTGACAGTGGCGGTTCGTCGTGTGCCGCTTGATAGAAGCAGCGAATCGTTTCTGGATTACCTCGATCCCGAGATGAAGATTTTGCCGAACACAGCTGGTTGTTACACAGCGGAAGAGGCGGTGCGCACTGCACGACTGGCCCGCGAAGCGCTGGAGACAGATCTCGTGAAGCTTGAAGTGATCGGCGATCAGACGACGTTGTTTCCCGACAATGAACAAACACTCGAGGCTGCCCGCGTTCTGGTCAAAGAAGGATTTGTTGTGTTGCCCTACTTTAACGATGATCTGATCATGGCAAAGAAACTTCTCGATGCCGGCTGCACAGCGATCATGCCCCTTGCGGCGCCAATCGGTTCAGGACTCGGCATTCAGAATCCTGCCAATCTGAGGATCATGAGAGAACAGCTTCCTGATGCGACGATCATCGTCGACGCCGGAGTGGGGACGGCGAGTGATGCGGCGATTGCGATGGAACTGGGCGCTGACGGCGTTCTAATGAACACTGCGGTTGCGAGTGCAAAAGATCCGGCCGCGATGGGCGAAGCGATGAAGCTTGCTATTCAAGCGGGGCGATTGGCGTATCTTGGTGGCAGAATGGAGCGACGACTTTACGCGAGTGCATCGAGCCCGCTTGATGGAGTTGTTCGCTGAGGATCTAATCAACGAAAGCAAACGAATCGAAAAACTTCATCACATTTTCTTTTTCATCCATGCCTTTGAAAACTACAGCGGCGAGCTGATAGACCCGGTTGCCCTTCACATAAAACCGCGCCGTGACAGTGGTTGTATCAGACTCGCCAGTTAATTCAATTCCAGACCTGCCATCAAGAGTTATGTCGTGACTCTCGAGCAACTTCATCCCCGGAAGTCCTTGGATAAAGCTGTCGCGATCAGCCGGCAGCTTTACTTGAGGATCGACCTTTACAGTGGATGTGTACTCGCCTACGCGTACAAGGTAGATAACTCGGGGCGATGAGCCATTTTTTGTAGTCAGCGTATAGAGCGTTGCACTGAACCGGTCATTGCTAACGGTTTGCTCTTCCGCCTTGCCTGGAAGCATTACGGAGTAGCCCGCGCCTGCGGGCGCGAGTCGCAGCCACGGGGGAGGCGTTTGGGCGACTACAGAGCCTATGAATAAAAGCAGCATAAAGAAGGTTCTATTTAATTTGAGCATCGCTTCACTCTTCGAACTTAGGTTAGGTTGGGTGAAAAGAAACTACCTCCAGAAAGCTTCGACGGTCAACGATATGTTGTTGCCGACAAGTGATTGAAGTGATCGGAGTTAGTCTTTTCGGAATGGTTAAGAGTCGAGCGAAAGTCTCCGGCCAGGTGTCCGTGGGAACCGCGATTGCACTCAGGCAGGCGTTAGCAGGTGACGAACTGTTTCTTGGCTTCGGTGCCGCGACTGCGAAGTCGGTCGAGTTAGTTTGTGTGTCGGTGCAGCCATCTGTCTTACGTGCGAGTGCGGTGGCATTCGATGGCGGAGGTGCCGGAGCAGCGCGAAAACAGTTTGCGGTGCCGCCGTAGCCGACGAAGTCGATGATGCTGGAGCTGTTTGGACAACTACCGCTGAGTGCCGTTGTTCCAGTAACGAGCGCGACCTTTCCAGCAGTTGCAGCCAGGTTGATTGTGCCATTCACATCCGGTGTTGGAAGCCCTGATCCGTTAGTGCCGCCCGAGCCTTCCTGAATCAAAAGATACTGACCCGGACCAATTAACAAGTTTGGAAGAGGCGTTACTGACCACGTAGAAGCAGTTGCACTTGCGTACTGAACCGACCATCCAGCCACGCTGACAGCTATCTGTCCACCATTAAAGAGCTCAATAAAGTCGTTGCGGAACGGCGCACCTGAATTTCCGCCTCCACCGAAGATCTGACTGATTACGATCTTTGGCTGAACAGTTGGAGTTGGCGTCGGCGTAGCAGTGGGCGTTGGCGTCGGTGAATGAGATGGTGTCGGCGTCGGCGTAGCAGTGGGCGCCGGCGTCGGTGAAGGAGATGGCGTCGGTGTCGGCGTAGCAGTGGGCGTTGGCGTCGCTGAA
>Ga0207708_10002439_pt1 | contig 13668 bp, 9 predicted proteins | sample KBSK5101metaG_FD_184340 | JGI IMG/M metagenome (GOLD analysis project Ga0207708, IMG submission 184340) | Corn, switchgrass and miscanthus rhizosphere microbial communities from Kellogg Biological Station, Michigan, USA - KBS K5-10-1 metaG... | ecosystem: Host-associated > Plants > Roots >...
CGCGCATCCGCGGACAGCGAGGACAATTCGCGCGACGCACCGGGCGGCGCGACATCGTCAGATCCCCGCGAAGCGCAGAAGCACGCGAACGATCGATCGCGCTCGCAACCGTCCCCGCGCGCCAGCGGCGACGCGACGTCGAGCCCGGCGCAGTCCGGGCACGAGCGGCCCGACATCACCGGGCAGGGAGGCGAGAGCTCGATCACCGGCGATGCTGTCGCGTCGGCCCGAGGCGAGGGCGCCGGGGCGGCCGGCCAGGGAGCCGGCGCAGCGGACGGCGAGGGCAACGGTGCAGGCAGCGGCTCGGCGGGATCCGGAGACCCATCGTCATCGGGCGAAGGCCGATCGAACGGTTCGGGCGGACGTGGCGGCGGACCGCGCGGGTACGGCACCAGCGGTGTCGCACCCCAGCGCGCGGAGAGCCCGGGCGCGTTGCCCGATGCGCCCGTGAATCCCGGAAAGACGATCGAGGTGGTGCTGCCGGCGTTCTCCCAGGCACGGGACGATTCACCTGGCGACGACCCGATGGGCACGAAGCGCAAGGCGACGGCACCCGACCAGGCGCACGCCTATCAGGTCCGCCACGACACCGCCGCTGCGCCGAACGAGCCGGCATCGCGCCAACCCGTCCAGCGATGGCCCAACTGGGTCTTTCAACTGCTGCACAAGTAGACGCGCGCAAACGGGGCGAAGCCCCTCGGAAAATAAATGGACGTGGCTCACGCCAGGCGGCACACGACACATATCATCGACGCGGTCGGTGAGGAGCTGTACGGCGTCGAGACCGTGATCAAGCTCTCACTTGCTGCGCTCTTCAGCGGCGGACACGTGCTGCTCGAGGGAAATCCGGGCCTCGGCAAGACCGAGCTGGTCAAGCGGCTCGCGCGCGTGATGAACCTGAAGGCCGGACGCATCCAGTTCACGCCGGATTTGATGCCCGCCGACATCACCGGCACGCTGATGCCGACGGGCGACGGCGGGCTGCGGTTCCAGAGCGGCCCGATTTTCACCTCGCTGCTCCTCGCCGACGAGATCAATCGCGCGACGCCGAAGACGCAGTCGGCGATGCTCGAGGCGATGGCCGAGAAGAAAGTCACGGTGCTCGGTGAAGAGCATGTGCTGCCCTCCCCGTTTGTCGTGCTGGCGACGCAGAACCCGATCGACCACGAAGGCACCTACAACCTGCCCGCCGCCCAGGCCGACCGGTTCATGTTCAAGGTGAGGATGCCGGTGCCCGACGGTCCGACGGTGAGGCGGATCGTGCGCAAGCGCGCCGGCGCGGGCGCGCCGGATCCACAGTCAGACTCGGCGACTCCCTCGAGGGCGGAGCCGGCGAGCTACGATCTTCCGGGCGATGCGCGCGCCGCCGAATCGCTCGTCCGTGAGATCTCGCAGGTCGTTCGCGCGATCGCGCCGCTGCCCGCGGTCGAGGCGCACGTGACGAACCTCTTTCTGGCGACGAATCGTTCGTTCGCCGGCCTCGCCAATCCGTCGGGCGCGCGCGCCGACATCGAGACCGCCGCGCGGCGCATCCAGTACGGCATGAGCCCGCGCGCCGCCGGAGACATCATGCTCGCGGCGAAGGCCTGGGTCTGTCTTTCGGACACGGACGTTCAGTACGTCGCGGCGTCGCACCTGCAGGCGGTGGTCGTGCACGCGCTGCGGCACCGGCTGCGCCTCTCGCTCGACGACGATCACGCCGACATGGATGGCGACCCCGAGCTTCGGCTCGACGACGCCATTCGCCGGCTCTGCCTTCTGACGGCCCCCAAGGATTCCGGCTATGACGCGCTCTGGCAGCGGTGCTACGCCTGAGGCGCTGCCCGTCCCCTCGTCCCAGCTGGATCGCTTCCGGCTGCGGCTGCGGCAGCGCGATCGCGGAACGGTCGCCGGCGCGCACCTCATTCGTCAACGCGGCCAGAGCCTCGAGTTCCGCGAGTTTCGCCCGTACTTGCCGGGCGACGATATCCGCCACGTCGACTGGCGCGCGTCCGCGCGGCACCATCGCCGCGACGAGCTGGTCGTGCGCACATTCGAGCACGAGGTCCAGACGCGAGTCGTCATCTCGCTTGACACGCGCGCGACGATGCGGCTGCCGGAGGTGGCGCCGAAGCTGCAGCTCGCGCGCTGGTTCGCGGAGGCCATGTGCTACATCGCCGGTCGTTCCGGCGATTCCGTGGCGGTGCACGCGCTCGACAGCGGGCAGGTGGTCGAACTGGGCTCATCGGCGGACCGCTGGCGCATCCGTCGCGCGCTGCAGCGCGTGAGCGTCGCGAAGGCGGCGTCGAACGGCCGTTCCCTGTCCGCCGAAGGCCGGACCGCGACGGTGAACTGGACGGCGCTGGAGCGCGCCCTGCCCCCGGGAAGCGTCTGGCTCGTGCTCACCGACCTGTACTTCGCCGGCGAAGCCGAGGTCATGGCGCTCGCCGCCCGCGTCCGCAACGCCCAGCAGGGATCGCGCTGGGTAGTAGTCGTCGACTTCGACAGCTGGGCGTGCGAGACGCACCGCGTCGGGCACGGGCTGCGCCGGCTGGACGGCCCCGGCGTGTCCGCGCCGGAGCTGCGCGTGAAGTTGACGTCGGGTCTGCTGGACGAGGTGAAGGGGCGCATCGACGAGCGCAAGCGCCGCTTCGATCGGGCCGCGTCGGCGGGCGGCTATGACCGCCTCAGATGGACCTGGCCGGCGGAAGCCGATCCCACGCCGACCGCCATCTTTCGTGAGCACTTCTTCGGCCAGGAGATCGTGCGTCGCCTGGTGATGCCGGACGGGGCGCGATGACCTACGTCTTCGGCGCGCTTGCCGCGGCGCTCGTCGTCATCTACATGGCGAGGCCGAACTTCCGCCGCGCCGTCCTCTCGGCGGCGCTCTTCTTCCGCGACGATCCGGTCCTCGGATCGACGAGCCGGATCGCGTGGAGCACGCCGCATCCGACGCCGCTCTTCTACCTGCAGCTGTCGGTGGTGCTGCTCCTGCTGCTCGCCGTCCCGCACTGCCCCGGTGCCGCCGTGATGGATCGCTCGGTCAAGACCGGCGTCCGCGTGCTCGTCGATCGATCGGCGAGCATGAGCACGCGGCAGAACGGCGCGACACGGTTCGACGCGGCGGTCGCCGCGCTGCGCTCGCTGGTGGCGCCGCAGCAGTCCGCGATTGCCTGCTTCTCGCTCTCGGCATTCGATTCCGAGCTGACCACGATTGCCGAAAACGTGGGGAGCGCCGCCGAGCTCGTGGATCTCGTGTCCCGTCTCCAGCCGCGTCCGCTCGGTACGGAGCTGTCGCTCGTGCAGCACGCGCTGGCGGAGGCGCCTGCCCCGAGCCGCGTCGAGGGGCCGCATGCGGCGCCCCTGTCCACCGGAGCTTTAGCGAAGGTGGACAACGGTTGTGCGACCGGTCCGACGATCGTCGTCAGCGACATGCCGGCGCCGCCGTGGATGGAAAGTCAGAACGGTCCCGCATCCCGGGGCGATGTCTGGATCGACGTCTCGCAACCGGCGCCGAACGCTGGGATCGTCGATCTCGTGGACACCCGCGACCGCGTCAGCGGCCAGGTCCAGCGCGTGCGAGTCCTCGTCAGCACGTTCGCCGGAATGCCGACGGCGAACGTGACGCTCACCGTGAGGTCGCCCGACGGCGCCGTCCGCACGCAGCCGGTCCCGGCGTGGGACGGACCGACGGGAAGCGTAGACGTCATTCCATCGCTGCCGGGACGCTATACGTTCCACGTCAATCCGGGCGGCGCGTATCGGTACGATGACGATGCGGCGATCGACGTGCCGCCGTCGGGCCCGGTTCGCGTCGACTGGCGGGTTGCGCGCCGTGAGTGGCTCGCCCGGTTGGGATGGACCGAGGATCGCGACAACCCCGACCTGCGAGTGCTGCCGTCGATCGAGATGCTCGACACGCGTCCGGCGGTCGTCGTCGGATCGGGCTACACACCGCGCTCCGGACTTGCGCAGCCGGTCACGACGTTCCTCGAAACGAGCCCGCTGGTGAGCGGGCTGAACCTCGACGTCGCCGAGCGCAGCGGCATGAGCGGGGCGCCGCCGCTGCCGCCCGGATTCAACGCGGTGCTGAGCGGCCCCGACAGCGCCGTCTGGATCGCCGAGCGCGCGGCGCCGGTCGCCGCGTTCGTTCCGGGTCTTCCGCTCGATGGCGACGACAACGTCGCGCGGTTCTCATCGACCGTGTTCTTGAACGCCGCCCGATGGATTCTCGAGCGGCGTCCCCGGCCCGCGCTCTTCACGCTGACCACGCCCGATCAGCCGGAGCCGTCGGGGAACCGCCTCGCCCTCCACCCCGGGGAAGGCAACACCGGACGCACGCCGCGATCCGTCGGCGCGTTCGCTCCGCGCGCGCCGCGCGGGCACCAGGCCGAGAGGCGCCTGGCGTTCTGGCCGTGGCTGGTCGGCGCGGCGGCGCTCGTCTTTCTCACCGAGCGCGCCCTCGCGCTGCTGCGAGGCGCGGCGTGACCTTGGTGTTCGCGCCCGACTACGCCTGGCAGCTCTGGCTCGCGGCGGTCGTCGTCGCGGCGGCCGGCGCGGCGCTCGTCGCGGCGGCGTGGCCGCTCGCGCGGCGTCATCTCGGCGCGGCGCGTACGACGCAAATCGTCGTGGCCTCGGCCACGGCGGTCGCGGCGGGCTTCCTCGCGATCGCGCTCTCGGCGCCCACGCTCGTGCGCCGCGGCACTCGCGGCAGCTTTCATGTCGTCGCGCTCCTCGACGTCTCCGACAGCATGGCGAGGGCCCAGGGCGGCCTCGCGCGCGCGCGGGCCATCGCGAGCGCGCGGCTGCGCAAGGCGACGGCTTCGGCCGACCCCAATGCGACCGCGCAGGTGCTCACCTTCCGCTCCGACGTCGTCGCCTTCGGCCGCACCGCTCCGCTCCGCAGGATGGCGGATCGCCTCGACGAGATGACCGAGAGCGCGTTCGCGGTGGGGCCGGGCACCAACATCGCGAGCGGCCTGGTCAGCGCGGGCGAGGCGATCGAGCGTGCCGGCGGCCGGGGGGCAGTCGTGCTCGTGAGCGACGGCAACGAGACCGATGGCGACGGGCTGGCCGCGGCCGCGGACCTCGCCGCGCGCGGCATCGCGGTCCACGTGCTGCCGATGGCCGCGGGCGCACCGGCGCTCGGCATCCTCTCGGCCAATCTCCCGGCATACGTCGATGCCGGCAGCGAGACCTACGTCCGCGGCGTGCTCGGCAACGCCGCCGGCGCCAGGCAGGCGGCGACCGTCGCGCTCTCCGCGCATGCCGTGTCGAACGGACGGCCCAACGGCGACGCGTTCGAGACGCGGCGGGCGATCGACGTCGCCGGGCGTCAGTGGGCGCAGTTCCGGACGCCGGTCTTCTTCCCCCAGCCCGGCCTGCAGTTCGTGGATGTCGCGGTCAACGACCAGCGGCGCCGGCTGTTCACGCACGTCGAGCGCGCGCCGCGCGTGCTGGCGATTGGCGACGACCGCTGGACCGGGGCGTTCCCGGCCGGCGCGATTCAGGCGGTGCGGACCGATCCGTCGGCGCTCGGGCCATCCGAGTCGATCGCGGACTTCGACGCCGTCGTCATCGACGGGGTACCCGCGGGCGCGTTCGGGCCGGGCGTGCTCGCGCGGATCGCGAACGCCGTGTCCTCGCGCAAGACCGGCCTGTTTCTCGCCAACGGCCGTCACGCCGGGTCGCCGCTCTCGGCGACGACGCTGATGTCGTACGACGACACGCCGCTCGAGCCGCTGCTGCCGCTCGTCAGCGAGGCGCGCGCGCGGCAGGGAGGGCCGCCGCCCCGCCACGTCGTGATGCTGATGGACACGTCGGGCTCGATGTGCGGCGGACCGCTGACCACCGCCCAGCAGATCGCCGTCTCGATCGTCAATCGATACCTGCGGCCGCACGATCTGCTGGACCTGATGGCCTTTACCACGTCGGCGTCGGCGCGCCTCACCGACGAGCCGATGACGCCGCAGGGCAAGGCGCGCGCGATGGACGAGATCCGCCGCATGAGCTGCGATGGCGGCACCGATCCGCAGGAGGCGCTGCAGCAGCTCGCCGCGCGACGATTGAAGAACTGCGGGCTGCTCTTCTTCTCCGACGGCGGCTTCGGTCAGTTGCGGCAGCTCTCGCAGTACCGGCCCGACTGCCGCACGACGGTCTTCGGGATCAGGCCCGAGCCGTTCTCGGCGAACGAGCCGATGAGCGCGCTCGGCGATCCCATTCACGTCGATGCGGGGTTCGATCCCCAGCGGATCAAAATCCCCTACTTCGATCAGGACGCGAAGAACCACTTCTTCGAGCCCGGCGGCTACACCGCGCTCTCGATGAAACACGTCCTGCCGAGCGGCTTCGCCGTGGAAGTGCCGGAGATTCCGTTGGAGGGAACGGCGACGACGTCGCCGAAGGACGAGGTCGTGCCGGTGGCGGTACGGCCGAAGCTGACCGATCCGGTGCTCGCGTACCGGGAAAGCGGGACGGCGAACGTCGGCGAGCTGACGACGGCGATTCCACCGGCCTGGACCGCACGCGCCGACGGCCGCGCCGCCATCCGTCAGTGGATCGAGGCCGTGCTGCCGTCGGTGAGCAGCCGCCGCTACACGTTCCAGCTCGCCCAGCAGGGCAACGATCTGGAGATCGACATCGCGCTCGCGCCCGAGGGCAATCGCCTCCCCGAGGTCGAGCGGATCGACGCGTCGATCGAGATGCCGGGCGCGCCGCCGATCGACGTCTCGGTTCGCCGCGACGAGGAGGCGCCCGCGGCGTTTCGGGCGAGGCTCACCCTCCCGCCGTCCGATCGGGCGATCGAGGCGACACTGGTGCTGAAGGAGTCGGGTCCGGGTGCGCTCGTCCGGCCGCAGCGCATCGCGATGCTCGTGCCGCCGCGGCAGCCGCTCTCCGGGCGCCGTGTCGCCGAGTCGTTCAGCGCGGGATTGAACGAGCCGCTGCTGCGCGCGATCGCGCAGGCCGGCGGCGGCAGCTACGATGCGGTCGAGCGCATCACCGGCGATCGCACCCTCGTCGCCGCCGGCCGCATCGATCTCTGGCCGTTCGCGGCGGCGCTCGGCTGTCTAGCCTATCTCGCGGCCATCCTGGCGCGGCGGGTGGATCCATGAGCGAGGCGCGAAGTCGCCGAGCGCTGATGATGACCCCGCGGGTGCTCGACGTCCGCCCCGAGGAACTGGCGGCCGCGACCGCGGCCCTGCAGCGGCTCGCGCTCGCGCTGTTCGAGGAACTGTTCGGCAGCGGCCCTGGTCTCACGCCCGGGCGATGGTTCGAGTCGCCCGATGCGCGCGTGCTGGATCGCATTCCGCTCCGGCGGCTCGGTTGGAGACGCCTCGTCGCGCGCACTGCGCCCTTCCTCACTGACACGCTCACCGATCGCACGCGGTGGGCGGGCTCGGCGTCGAACCGGCTGCGGTGGTCCGGCGGCGCGATTCGCGCGCGGCTGGCTCTCGACGCCCATGGCGCCGAAGGGCTGCTGATCCCCGATCGCCTGCTCGGCCTCGTCGCGCGCGCGGCGTGGGAGTCTGCCGCCTTTCGCATACCGGCGTCGACGCTGGTGCTGGATCACGTTCGATCGCGTCTCATCGTGCCGGCCGGCGAACTGGCGGCGCCGCGCATCGCACCGGGGCTCGTCTGGATGCTCGTCGCGACGGCCCGGGTGACGCCGCCGAGGCTCGTGCGGCTCGGATTCGCGCGCCGCGCCGAGCGGCGCGCGCTGGCGCGGCTGCAGCGTTTCGCGCACGGGGTCCTCGAAGAAACGGCGCTGCCGGACGACTTCTGGTCGCACTGGATCGCCTGGCACATCGAGCGCCGCTACGGCCAGCGGTCGACGCTCGGGCCGGAATGGCACTCGCGGCTGAGCGTGGCCGATCGCCCCGGCGAGACGTCGAGTCGACGGCGCGGCGATCCCGTCGATCCGTCGCGAGCGTGGACGACGCCCGAGGCGCTCGCGGCGGCCTATGCCGCCTGGTATCCCCTCGTGGACCGTGTCGACGGTCCCCCTGAGGTTAGATAGGAGAGTGGCGCGTGTTCAACTCGACCCGCGTTCTTGACATCGTCAACGCTCATTACCGGACGCTGCAGGATCTGCAGCGGGTGCATCGCGAGCTCGACCGGCGATTCGCCGGCCTCGAGGATGCGACGCTCGCGCTGATCCTGTCCGCGGCCAGCGGCGAGCCGCTCCTCCTCATCGGTCCGCCGGGAACGGCGAAATCGATGCTGATCAAGACGTTCTGCGAGCTGGTCGGCGTCGACCGCGAGGGCAGCGCGTCGCGCTATTTCGAGTACTTGCTCACTCCCTTCACCGAGCCGGGCGAGCTCTTTGGCTTTTACGATCCCAGCAAGCTGACCAAGGAAGGGACGCTCGAGCGCATCCACGCCGACTCGATGATGCAGAGCGCGCACGTCGTCTTTCTCGACGAAGTGTTCAAGGGCTCGAGCGCGATTTTGAACGCGCTGCTCTCGTTCATGAACGAACGGGCGTTCTACGACCGCGGCCGGCGTCACAGCGTGCCGATGCAGTGCCTGTTTGCCGCGACCAACGAGCTGCCCGACTCCGAAGAGCTGCAAGCCATCTGGGATCGCTTCTCGCTGCGCTGCCGGGTGGAGAACGTCGCCGCCGATCGCGGGCGCATCGCGGACATGCTGACCAAGGCGTGGCCGCTCACATACGGCGCCCGTTCGCCGACACCACCCGCCCCTCACCTGCTGGAGGAACTGCAGGCGCTGCGCGAGACGATTCGAGGCGCCGCGGAGCTCTTCGATCCCGATCCCGGCACCCTGGGCGTCGTGACGCAACTGGTCGAACTGGCGCGCACGCACGGGCTGTCGCAGGTCTCGAACCGCCGCATGGTGAAGTTCATTTACGTGATGCTCGTGCATCGCGTCTACGACTGCGTGCGCGCCGGCGACGCGGGCGCGACCGCGATCGCGCTCCGGCCTGAGGAGCTTCGCCTTCTGCCGAAGTACTTCCTCGATCAGGAGACCCACGAGGAAGGAGTGCGCCAGCTCTACGCCGCCATCGACGACTGGCAGGCCGAGCGCGCGGCGGTCGCATGATCCCATTCTGATGATTAATGTCCGCCTGGTGCCTCCGTCGGTCTGGGAACCCGAGGTCGCGCGCTACGCCGAGCCCGGCAACGCGAGCGATCCCTGGAGCGATCCGGCTCGACTCGCCCACGCCGCGCTGTGGGTCCTGCAGGACGCGCATGTCGGGATCACGCCGAAGCTCGCATACGAGCTCGGACGGCTCTTCGCGCGGAAAGGCCCGGCGCAGCCGGGTGTCTGGCCGAGACTCTTTCGCCGGCTCCAGGAGCGGCTGCCGCGCACCGAGCGATCGGGCCTCGTCGCGGGCAGCGCGCCCGTCTACGTCGTGCAGAACCTGGTCAAGCCGATCGTGCGCGCGGCGTGCGCCGAGCTCGGCTACACCTGTCTGCTCTGTCAGGACGACACCGAAGGCGCCGTCACCGCCGACGAGTACGCGGCCTACGGCGCCAGCCTCGAGCGGATCGCGTCGCGCATCGCCGAGCAGATCGCCGCGGGGCCGCTCTTCGCCGCCGAACACGGCAACGTCGTCGCGGCGCTCTCCGAGCCGTCGCCGCACACTCGATCGCGGGCGGTCGTGCCCGAGATCGATCACGACAGCCTTGCGCTGCTGCTCGGCCTCGACGCCGCGGTCAGTTTCCCGGAGCGCGCCTCGCGCTCGACGCCGGCCCCGAGCTACGTGCCGAAGCGACGCCCGGCGGCGGAGGGGCACGGCGGGCGCGTCGAGGGCCTCGCCCAGGGCCGGGGTGAAGGACAGCTCGGATCGATGGTGCTGAGCGAGTTCCTGAATCCGCCGCTGGTGCTCGTCGACCGCCTGCTCAACTCCGGCTATCTCGTGCACGAGCGCCGGCCGCGGCGCGCGAAGCTGCGTGACGCCCTCGTCGTCGGCCTGATGCCGCACGAGGTGCGCGCGACGCCGCAGGGCGCCTTCGCCAAGGCCTGCTGGCTCGACTGCATGGCGCGGCTCGCGCGCCGCCTGGTGTCGGCGCGCCTTCAGGACAGCGAGTTTCGCTGGATCGAGGGGGATGCGGCCGGCCGGGCGCGACGATCGTCTTTTTCACTCGGCCGCGTGCCGCCCGAGGTCGCAGCCGGCCGCCATGAGACCTTCCGCGACGCCTTCATGACGCTGTCGCGCTGGGTGCCCGACTACTTCGAGACGCGCGCCGGATTCCACCCGCTTGGCGATGCCGACACGATTGCGAGCATCGACGAATGGGCGATCGCCGCATACACCGCTCACGTCGACCCCTCGACTTCGCTCGGGGCAGGCCAGGCGGACGGCTTCTCGTTCGTGCACGTCATGGTGTTTCATCCGCCGATTGACCAGGGGCGGAGCGCGGCGGCGGAGGGTGCGCAACGGCTCGGCCGACTGCGCGCGGGGTTCCGGCTCGGCTACCGCCGCCGTCGCAACGCCAGCGTGACCTACGTGCCGGGCACGCTCGATCGCGAACGCGACACGCGGCCGTGGCACTTCGGCTCGGACTCGGATCCCTATCGCACGCTCACGCCGGCGCCGCCCGACAACGGCGCGTCGCTCGCGCGTGTCCTGCAATCGTCGTGGCTCGACCGGCTCACCAAGGACATATGGCATGGCTGACGTGTATCGTCCGCATGCGTGCACCGAGCGCGAGGCGCTCGAGCGTCTCGCGTCGGAAGCCGACCTCGGACAGGACCGCCTGTCGCGGGTGCGGATCGAGTTCGATTCGAGCGTGCACCGGCGCATCACCCTGTGGGTGCCGGATCTCGTCGGACAGTCGCAGCCGCCGGAGTCGGCGTTGGGCCTCGACGAAGGGCTGGCGCGGCTGCTGGTCAACGGCATCGGCGACCCTCGGCGCGCGGCGGAGCCGTCGCACGAGCGGCTGTTCATCACGTCGCGCGTGTCTGCCGACGCCCTCGTCACGACGCTTCGCCGCCTCGAACGGTTCGCCACCCCGGCGCGCGTCGCGCGGCTGCGTTCGCAGGAGGGCGCTGATGTGTGGCTGCTCCACGTGCTCGTCGATCGTGAGCGTCACTCGGGCGCCTCCGGCCTGGAGGCCCTCGGGCTGTTCGAGTCGTGGGACGCGTCGAGCGCCTACGAATCGGAGGGATGTCGGTTGTTCCTCCCCTGCGGGGTCTCGCTGCCGCGCGATCTGCTGTTGCCGCTGTGGCGTCTCATGTCGAACGACACAGCGGCCTCGCTGCTGGCCCTCCATCCGCAAGGACCGCGAGAGGAGCGCTTCTACATCCTTTCCCGCACGGTTGACATAACGAATGGCTTTCAGCGGATCGCGCTTCCGCCTCACGCCTTCGTCGACTCGATCGAGGTGGGCTTTGCGCTCGACGCCTCCGTGCGCGTCTCTACTCTGTTGCGAAACGCCGAGCCGCCGAACCTGGTACAGCAGCTGCGAGCGCAGGCGCCGTCGAGAGGGTATCGCCTGACGCTCGAAAGCACCCGCGCGGTCGAGGAAGCCGGACGCGATCTCGATCGGCTGCGCAGCCAGCAGGCCTACCTGGCGCAGCGCGTGGCGTATGCCGAGAGCCTTCACCGTCCCCGTCCGCGCCTGCTGCGCTTCAACCTTCGACAGCTGGCGGCGCTCGCGCACACGATCTACAGCTTCGCGCCCGATTCGCTCTTCAGCGCACGCCCGCACGTCCGCTACGCGTTTCGCGCGACGCCGGAGGAGCCCGCCGGCTTCCACTACCTGTGGATCGATCCGGAAGCCGTCAGGCGCACTCCCGATCCCCTGCCGCTCTATGAGACCTCGCCGCCCATGCGTTTCTGGCTCGACCCGACGTGGGGCCGCCATTATCACGACGAGGGGGGCGCCGCCGGCTGCGTGTTCGTGCCCGAGCAGACCGCGCTCGCGCCGCCGCTCCACACGTGGATCCCCGCCGACATGGACGAGCACCTGCGGCGCGTCTTTGCGCGTCCGGCAGCCACCGAGTCCAGCGCTGCGTCGGCTGGCAGCTGCGTGTATGTGCTCGATCGTGAGCCGGGCAACGACGGCGGGCTCGGGCTGACGGTGCTCGAGCGAGACGCCTTTACGCCGATCGACGCCTCGGTCAACTGGCTCAACGACAACATCATAGTGGCGGAGCGTCTCGACGTAACGCCGCTGCTGCGCGAGACCGCCGCGACCGCGCGTGCCGATCTGCTGGCGGCCGACGCTGCCGACGCCGCAGCAGCGGCCCGCCGCGACTTCCTGCTCGACGCGGCTCGCACGCGCGAGCGCTTCATGAAGGATCTCGACGCCGTCGTCAGCTCGATCAACCGCTGCACCTTCGACGTGCTGCAGCGCGCGCATCTCGCGATCGACGGGATGCGGGGCCTCGACCGCGACATGGACAGTCTCGCCGACATTCGCGAGCGCTCGAAAGGCATCGCCTCGGTGCACGATCTCCTGAACGGGATCGATGGCTCGACGAGGGCGCTGAGGGATCGCGTGAGCGCGCTCGAGCGCGAAGTCGCCGAGGCGCTGCAGCAGGCCGACGCGCAGTCGGAAGAGGAGCAGCGCCGCGTCGAGGCCTTCATCGAGTCGCTCGAGGCCAGGCGCGCCGATCTGCGTGAGCGGCTGCACCGGGAGAACTGAGCGAGGAGCCATGGCGATTCGCTACCGGAACCGCGAGCGTCGGCTGGAACGGACGATCTCCAGGATCGAGGCCGCCCGCCGGACGATTGCCGGACACGCGAAGGCGGCGTCCGAGCACGAGGCCTGGTGGCGCCGTCACGGCGGCACGCTCGAGGCGTGGCGGAGCGCGATCACGGAACGCCAGCGCCGGCGGACGACCGAAGGGCCGGCGGTCGCCGCCGATCGCTTCACACGGTGGATGTCCGGCTTCCGGATGCACCCGCGAGTATTGCGGCTGCGCCTCGAATGCTGGTGGCTGGCGCTGAAGCTCGGCGTGCGCGACATCGGACGAGGACCGCGAGCGTAGGCCGCCAATGACGCTCCCCAGCGACCGCTTCGTCCGCATTCGATCGCCGCTCCTGCGCGCGATGCGCGACTGGAGGGATCCGGAGACACCCGGCATTCTTCGCCGCCGCCGCGCCGCGATCGCCGTCATCGCCGCGCTCGCGGCCGCTCTCGTCCTGCTGATCCGTGCCGACCTGTTGCCCGCGCCGGCGCTGGACGTACTCTACGTGCTGCACGACTACGCGGCACTGCCCTTCTGGGGTTACACGTGGACGTTCTTCGCTCCCTACAGCATCACGTGGTGGAGCCTGGCCGGGATCGCGCTCGTCATCTGGCTCGGGACGTTCCTCACCCGGCGCTCCGCGGTGCGGCGGCTGCACGCGCGCCTCTGCCGCCTCGTCATCGTGCACGTCGTGACCGACTCGAGCCGCTCGCCGCGGCATGTCGCACGACTCACGGCGTGGGTCGACTGGCTGGCCGCGCGGTCGTTCGGCGCCGAGCTTCTCGAGGACGTCGTGCGTCTCGAGCAGACCGATGCGCTGACGGCGATCATCGGCAGCGAGCCCCCGCTCGAGGAGCGGGCGGCATGGCGCCTGGTGCGGTTGACCGATCTCCTGGCGCGCCTGACGAGCCGCGCCGGCGCGCCGGCCCGCGAGCGCTGGAGATCGCTCGCCATCTGGCACCAGGCGCTGATGTGGATCGATCGCCGTGCCGCGACACCTCGGACGAGCGAAGAGGCGGCGATCTTCCG
>Ga0207708_10002440_pt1 | contig 13668 bp, 10 predicted proteins | sample KBSK5101metaG_FD_184340 | JGI IMG/M metagenome (GOLD analysis project Ga0207708, IMG submission 184340) | Corn, switchgrass and miscanthus rhizosphere microbial communities from Kellogg Biological Station, Michigan, USA - KBS K5-10-1 metaG... | ecosystem: Host-associated > Plants > Roots >...
GCGTCGACGACCTGGGCGCGCAGGTCGACCAGGACCGACGGGATGTCGATCTTGACCGGGCACACCTCGTAGCAGGCGCCGCAGAGGCTGGAGGCGTAGGGCAGCGAGTCGGTCTGCGCGTCGACGCCGACCCCCTTCATCAGCGGGTTGAGGATCGCGCCGATCGGGCCGGGGTAGACCGAGCCGTAGGCGTGGCCCCCGACCCGCTCGTAGACCGGACACACGTTCAGGCACGCGGAGCAACGGATGCAGCGCAGCGCCTGCCGGCCAACCTCGTCGGCGAGCGCACGGGTCCGGCCGTTGTCGAGCAGGACGACGTGCACCTCCTGCGGGCCGTCGCCGGGCGTCACACCGGTCCAGGTCGAGGTGTAGGGGTTCATCCGCTCGCCGGTCGAGGAGCGTGGCAGCAGCCGGAGGAACACGTCGAGGTCCTGCCAGGTCGGCACCACCTTCTCGATCCCGACCACACTGACCAGCACCTCGGGCAGGGTCAGGCACATCCGGCCGTTGCCCTCGGACTCGACCACCACGAGGGTGCCGGTCTCGGCAACGGCGAAGTTCGCACCGGAGACAGCGACCCTGGCGCGCAGGAACTTCTCCCGCAGGTGCAGCCGCGCAGCACCGGCCAGCTCGGCCGGGTCGTCGGTGAGGTCGTCCGGCGCGGGACGTCCGGCACCGGCCATCCGCTCGCGGAAGATCTGCCGGATCTCCGCACGGTTGCGGTGGATCGCCGGCACCAGGATGTGAGAGGGCAGGTCGTCGCCGAGCTGCACGATCAGCTCCGCCAGGTCGGTCTCCCAGGCCGCGATGCCAACCTCTGCGAGCGCCTCGTTCAGCCCGATCTCCTGCGTGGCCATCGACTTGACCTTGACCACCTCGTCGACGCCGTGGGCCTTCGCGACCGCTGCGACCACAGCGTTCGCCTCCGCCGCGTCCCGGGCCCAGTGCACGGTGGCACCGGCAGCCGTGAGCGAGGCCTCCAGCTGGAGGAGGTACGACGCCAGGTCGTGCAGGGTGCGGTCCTTGATCGCCGCCCCGGCCGTCCGCAGGTCCTCCCACTCCGCGACCTCGGCCACCACGCGGGCCCGTTTGTCGCGGATGGTGCCCGTCGCGTGCGCCAGGTTGTGCCGGAGCTGGGTGTCCGCCAGGGCAGCGCGAGCTGCCGTCGGGAACGCCGGCATGCCGACGAAGGTGCCGCTCATGCGGGGCCTCCCAAGGTCTCGACAGGCTCGACCGCCGGAGAACCCAAGGTCTCGACAGGCTCGACCGCCGGAGAACCCAAGGTCTCGACAGGCTCGACCGCCGGAGAACCCTCCTGGGCCGCAAGCACCTCGGCCAGGTGCATGACCCGGACCCCCGACCGTTGCCGCGACAGCAGCCCGCCGACGTGCATCAGACAGGAGTTGTCCCCCGCCACCAGCACCTCGGCACCCGTCTCCCGGACATGGCGGGCCTTGTCGGCGCCCATCGCGATCGACGTGTCAGCGTTCTTCACCGCGAACGTGCCGCCGAAGCCGCAGCACTCCGTCGCCCGGGGGAGGTCGACCAGTCGTAGCCCCCGCACCTGCTCGAGGAGCAGTCGCGGACGGTCACCGACACCGAGCATCCGCAGCGAGTGGCAGGTGGGGTGGTAGGTCACGGTGTGCGGGAACGCGGCCCCGACGTCGGTGGTCCCGAGCACGTCGACGAGGAACTCGGTGAGCTCGTAGACGCGCGGGCCGGTCTCCGACACCGCGCGGACCAGACCCGGGTCGCCGGACCGCTCGGCCACGATCCGGTGCTGGTGCCGGGCCGAGCCCGCGCACGAGCCCGAGGGCGTGACGATCGCGTCGTACGACGCGAACGCGTCGACGAACGCGCGCACCGCAGGCACCGCCTCGTCCAGGTAGCCGGTGTTGACCATCGGCTGCCCGCAGCACGTCTGCGCCACCGGGAACTCGACCTCGACGCCGAGCCGTCGCAGCAGGGTGACCACGGCCTTGCCGGTGCCGGGGAACAGCGCGTCGTTGATGCAGGTCACCTGCAGCGCGACCTTCATCGCGGCTCGTATCGCGTCAGTCGCTGCGTGGCGCGCACCAGCGCCCGCATCTCGGTCAAGGTCGGCATCTCCACTCCCAGCGCCCGCGCCTGCACGAGCACGTTGCCCAGGGCAGCAGCCTCCTTCGGACCGGCCACGACAGGCAAGCCGCAGGCGTCGGCCGTGAGCTGGCAGAGCAGCCGGTTCTCGGACCCGCCGCCGACCACGTGCACCACCTCCGGCTCCACTCCGGCCAGCGCCGCCGCCGTACGAACGTTGTGGCGGTAGGCCTCGGCCAGGCTGTCGAGGACCAGCCGGGCGTACTCCCCCGGTGTCTGCGGCACGTCGACGCCCGCCTCCGCCGCCAGCGTCGCGACCCGGGCCGGCATGTCGCCCGGCGGCAGCAGCCGGCGATCGTCCACGTCCACGACGCGGCCACTCGCGGGCAGCGCGGCCGCGGCGTTCAGCACCGAGGCGAGGTCGCTGTCCCGGGTGCCGTCGTCCGCCCACTGGCGCAGGCACTCGGACAGCACCCACAGACCGGAGACGTTGCGCAGGAATCGCACGGTGCCGTCGACGCCGGCCTCGTTGGTGAAGTCCGCCTCGCGGGCCGCGGTGGTCAGCACCGGTGCGTCCAGCTCGAGGCCGACCAGCGACCAGGTGCCCGAGGAGACGTACGCGTACGGCGCGTCGCCGGCCGGCACCCCGACAACGGCCGAGGCGGTGTCGTGCGACCCGACCGCGACGAGCGGCGTCTCCGGCCGGAGACCGACCGAGGCGGCGACCGGCGGCAGCAGGGTGCCCACCACGTCGCCGGGGCTGCGCAACGGCGGCAGCAACCGGGTCGGGAGGTCGAGCCGGGCCAGCAGGTCGGTCGACCACTCGTGGGACCGGGCGCCGTAGAGCTGGGTGGTCGAGGCGTTGGTGCGCTCGGCCCCCCGCTCGCCGGTGAGCCAGTACCCGAGCAGGTCGGGCACCAGGAGCAGGGTCTCGGCGTCGGCCAGGTGCGTGTCGACGCTGAGCTGGTAGAGCGTGTTGAAGGGCAGCTGCTGGATGCCCGTCTCGGCGTACAACGTGTCGGCGCCGAGCCGGTCGAGCACCTTCTCGGCGACGCCGTCGGTGCGCGCGTCGCGATGGCTGTAGGGGTCCGTGACCAGCTCCCCGGCCGCGTCCAGCAGCCCGTAGTCGACACCCCACGAGTCGATGCCGATCGCGTCGACCGGGCCCGCGGCTGCGGCCAGCCGGATCCCCTCCAGCATCTCAGCGTGGATCCGCCGGATGTCCCAGCGCAGCGAGCCGTCGGGGGCCCGGACCCCGCCGTTGGCGAACCGGTGCACCTCGACCAGATCGAGCACGGGCGAGCCGTCGGTGCCGCCCGCGACGCCCACGCGGGCGGCCATCACCCGGCCCGAGGTGGCGCCGAGGTCGACCGCGACGACCCGTTTGATCATCGAAGGAACGCGGCCGCGACGCCGGCGTCGACCGGGACGTGCAGGCCGGTGGTGTGCGTCAGGTCGGGACCGCACAGCGTGAACACCGCGTTGGCGATGTGCTCGGGCAGCACCTCACGCTTGAGGATCGTGCGCTGGGCGTAGAACTTGCCGAGGTCCTTCTCCTCCACGCCGTACACGGCGGCGCGGTTGGCGCCCCAGCCCGAAGCGAAGATGCCGGAGCCCTGCACGACACCGTCCGGGTTGACCCCGTTGACCTTGATCCCGTGCTCGCCGAGCTCGGCGGCCAGCAACCGCACCTGGTGCGCCTGGTCGGCCTTGGTCGCGGAGTAGGCGATGTTGTTGGGGCCGGCGAACACCGAGTTCTTCGAGGAGATGTAGACGATGTCGCCGCCCAGCCCCTGCTCGATGAGCACCTTCGCCGCGGCCTTCGAGACCAGGAACGAGCCCTTCGCCATCACCGCGTGCTGGAGGTCCCAGTCCGCGGCGCTGGTCTCCAGCAGCGACTTCGACAGCGAGAGCCCGGCGTTGTTGACGACCAGGTCCAGCCCACCGAAGGCGAGCACCGCTGCGTCGACCATCGCCTGCACCGCGTCCTCGTCGGAGACATCCGCTGCCACCCCGATCGCGACATCCGACCCGCCGATCTCCGCCGCGGCCGCCTCGGCCCTGGCCTGGTCCAGGTCGGCGATCACCACGCATGCACCCTCGGCGGCGAGCCGCTTCGCCGTCGCCTTGCCGATCCCGCCGGCCGCACCGGTGACCAGGGCGATCCGGGTGGCCAGCGGCTTCGGCTTCGGCATCCGCGCCAGCTTGGCCTCCTCCAGCGCCCAGTACTCGATCCGGAACTTCTCGGCCTCGTCGATCGGGGCGTATGTCGAGAGTCCTTCGGCGCCCCGCATCACGTTGATCGCGTTGAGGTAGAACTCACCGGCCACCCGGGCGGTCTGCTTGTCCTTGCCGAAGGAGAACATCCCGACGCCGGGCACCAGCACGATCAGCGGGTCCGCACCACGGATCGCCGGCCAGGCGGCGGTTGAGCCTGTCGAAACCGCGTTGCGGTCGTAGTACGCCTGGTAGTCCTCGCGGTAGGCGACGGCGAGCTCACCGAGCCTTGTAACGCACTCCTCGACCGTCGCGGCGGCCGGGAGGTCGAGCACGAGCGGCTTGACCTTCGTCCGCAGGAAGTGGTCGGGGCAGGAGGTGCCGAGGGCCGCGAGCCGCGGGTGTTCGGCGGACGCCAGGAACTCGAGGACCGCGGTGTCGTCGGTGAAGTGGCCGACCATCGGCCGGTCGTGTGAGGCGATGCCGCGGATCGTGGGCCCGAGAGCGGCGGCCTTCGACCGGCGCTCGGCATCCGGGAGCGCGTCGTAGCCCTCGAGCGCGGGTCCGAACGGCTCCGGCTTCGCGTTCGCCTCGATGTAGGCCGCCGCGGTGTCGATGATCCACAGCGAGCTGCGCTCGGCCTCCTCGGAGGTGTCCCCCCAGGCCGTGATCCCGTGGCCACCGAGGATGCAGCCCACCGCGTCGGGGTGGGCCTCCTTGATCGCGGCGATGTCGAGGCCGAGCTGGAAGCCGGGGCGGCGCCAGGGCACCCACACCACCTTGTCGCCGAAGACCTTCGCGGTGAGCTCCTCCCCGTCCGCGGCGGTCGCGATCGCGATCCCGGCGTCGGGGTGCAGGTGGTCGACGTGGGCCGCGTCGACGAGTCCGTGCATGGCGGTGTCGATGGACGGGGCCGCGCCGCCCTTGCCGTGCAGGCAGTAGTCGAACGCGGCGACCATCTCGTCCTCGCGCTCGACACCCGGGTAGACGTTGACCAGCGCCCGCATCCGGTCCAGGCGCAGCGCGGCAAGCCCGGACTCGGTCAGCGTGCCCAGGTCACCCCCTGACCCCTTGACCCAGACCAGCTCGACCTCCTCGCCGGTGACGGGGTCGACGTCGACGCCCTTGGCGGAGGTGTTCCCGCCGGCGTAGTTGGTGTTCTTCTTGTCGGCACCGAGCCGGTTGGATCGCTCGATCAGCTCGGTGACGGTCTGGTTGGTCATGATGTCCTTCTCGATGGGCTCGATGGGGCTCGATGGGGGTGGTCAGGAGCGAGCGCTCAGGTCCAGGTCGGGTCCGGCTCAGGTCCAGGACGCTTGCGCGCCGCCGACCCGCTCGTCCTCGATCTGCTGCTGGTAGCCGCTCGCGAGGTAGGCCCGCATCGGGTCCGCGGGCAGGCCGCGCTCCTCGCGCCAGGCCGCCAGGTCGCGGCGTACGTCGGTGTAGAAGGCGTCCATGAAGATCTCGTTGGCCGCCAGCACGTCACCGGAGGTCCGTGCCCCGGCCAGCGCGTCGGTGTCCAGCAGCAGCGCGCGGGCCAGCATCTCCTGCACGTTGAGCACCGAGCGGATCTGACCGGGCACCTTGGCCTCGATGTTGTGGCACTGGTCCAGCATCAGCGCGACGTCGCTGTCCGGGCCGTAGCCACCGCCGCGCACCACCTCGACCAGGATCCGGAACAGCTGGAACGGGTCGGCGGCACCCACGATCAGGTCGTCGTCGGCGTAGAACCGCGAGTTGAAGTCGAACGAGCCCAGCTTCCCCAGCCGTAGCAGCTGGGCAACGATGAACTCGATGTTGGTGCCCGGCGCGTGGTGGCCGGTGTCCAGGCACACCATCGCCCGCTCGCCGAGCGCCGCCACCTGGGCGTAGGAGGTGCCCCAGTCCGGCACGTCGGTGTGGTAGAACGCCGGCTCGAAGAACTTGTACTCGAGCACCAGACGCTGCTCCTCGCCGATCCTCGCGTAGATCTCCGCAAGGCCCTCCGCCAGCCAGTCCTGACGGGCCCGGATGTCGCCCTGGCCCGGGTAGTTGGTGCCGTCTGCCAGCCAGATCTTCAGGTCACGCGAGCCGGTCTCGTCCATCACGTCGATGCAGTCGAGGTTGTGCTGGATCGCCTTGCGCCGTACGGCGGGGTCGACGTGGGTGAGGCTGCCCAGCTTGTAGTCGTCGTCCTGGAACGTGTTGGAGTTGACCGTGCCCAGCCGCACCCCGTGGTCCGCAGCGTGCGCCGCGAGCTTGCCGTAGTCGTCGACCCGGTCCCACGGGATGTGCAGCGCGACGGTCGGCGCGAGTCCGGTGAACCGGTGCACGGTGGCCGCGTCCGCGATCTTCTCCTCGACCGTGCGCGGCGTGCCCGGCGAACCGAACACCTTGAACCGGGTGCCCGAGTTGCCGTACGCCCACGAGGGAACCTCGATCGCGAGCGCCTCGAGGGGCCCGGCGATGTCGCTGAAGCTGCTCATCTGTCTGTTGTCTCCTTGTGCTCCGCAGTCCCGGCGAGCTGGTCCTCGAGGTGGAACACCTCGGCCAGTCGGACGAAACCTGTGTCGGGTCGTGCGTCGCCGAGCTCGACGAAGAACTCGGCCATCTCTGCCTGCCAACGGGCATTGACCTCGGTGGCGTCCATGCCGGCGAGGGCCGCCTGGAGGTCGGGGGTCTCGAAGTACCCGACCAGCAGGCCGTCCTCGCGGACGAAGAGGGAGTAGTTGTGCCAGCCGGTGCCGGCCAGAGCGGCGAGCATCTCCGGCCACACGTGGGCGTGGCGGGCCCGGTACTCCGCCAGGCGTTCCGGCCTCACCTGGAGCTGGAAGCAGACGCGCTCCATCGATCCGACCTCCGGGCGTGGTGGTGGAAGGAGGTGGCGGACCGGCCGTGGTGCCGGCCCGCCTCCTCGCGTGTTGTGGGGACTGGTCGACTCAGAAGTTGAACTTGCCGATGTTGTCCTTGTTGAACTTGAACGGGTCGCCCAGCAGGACGGTGGCGTCGGAGCCGACCGTGAACTCGCCGAGCTTGCCGGCCTTGTACTTGTCACCCTCCTTGCCGCTGATGTCACCGTCGACGAGCGCCTTCGCCGTGTACGCCGCCAGGTAGCCGAGGTCCTCGGGGTTCCAGAGCGCGAACTCCTTGACGGTGCCGTCCTCGACGTACTTGCGCATCTGGTTGGGCGTCCCGAGACCGGTGATCGCGACCTTGCCCTTCTTGTTCGAGGTCGAGAGGTAGCGTGCGGCCGCCGCGATGCCGACCGTGGTCGGCGAGATGATCCCCTTCAGGTTGGGGTGCTTCTGCAGCAGGGCCGCCGTCTTGTCGAACGAGGTCTGGTCGTCGTCGTTTCCGTAGACCACGTCGACCAGCTTGATCTTCGGGTGGTTCGCGGCGAGATCCTTCTTCATGAGATCGATCCACGCGTTCTGGTTGGTCGCGTTGGCCGACGCCGAGAGGATCGCCACCTCGCCCGAGTCGCCGATCTGGTCGGCGATCATGTCGACCTCGACCTTGGCGATGCCGTCAGCGGTGGCCTGGTTGACGAAGATGTCGCGGCAGTCAGGACTCGTGTCGGCGTCGAACGTGACCACCTTGGTGCCGGCCTTCTGCGCGTTGCCGATCGAGTCGCACAGCGCCTTCGGGTCGTTCGCGGAGAGCACGATCGCACTGGTGTGCTTCTGCGCCTCGGTGTCGATGTACTGGACCTGCGCGTCCGGGCTGCCCTCCTGCGGACCGACCTGGGAGTAGGTGCCGCCGTACTCCTTGACCGCCTTCTCGCCACCCTTGTCGCTGGTGTCGAAGTAGGGATTGCCCAGGTTCTTGGGGATGAACGTGACCGCGGTCTTCTTGGAGGAGGAGCCTTCGTCGCCGCTGCCACCGCCGTTGCCGGCGCCGCAGCCGGCCAGTGCCAGCGAGCACGCAAGGGTGACGGCGGCGAAGCCGGCCATCTTCCCGTTGGGGAACTTCATCGATCTACCTCTTTCGGATTTCCGACGCCTGCTGGCGCGAGCGTGGTGGGGCCGGACTGGTTCCGGCCCCGGTTGTGACGCCTGGCGGTCAGGTCCGAGAACCAGGCCAGGACACTCGTGGACATCACGGAGGCGATCAGCAGCACTCCGATGATGATGTTGATGACGTTGACCGTGGTCCCCTGGAGGCGCAGCGCGCTCGAGAGGACGCCGATCAGCAGTACCCCGGCGATGACGCCCGGAAGCTTGCCCCTACCGCCGAAGATGGAGACGCCGCCCAGCAGGACGGCCGCGATCACCTGGAGCTCGAGACCGGTGGCGTTGTCGCCACGACTGCTGGAGAACCGCAGCGTGAAGTAGATGCCGGCGAACGCCGAGACCAGCGAGGTCATCACGAACAGCACCAGCTTGGTGCGGGCGACCGAGACGCCGGCGAACTGCGCCGCCTCGGCGTTGAGGCCGATGTCGTAGACACCGCGGCCGAACGCCGAGTACTGGAGCAGCAGGGCGAAGAACAGCGCCAGCACCAGGAACGGGACCACGATCACCGGGAAACCCGTCCCACCGATCTCGGCCTTGGCCAGGCTCGTCCACCGCTGCGGGAAGTCGGTCACGGCCTTGGTGCCGAGCAGCCCGACCGCGATGCCGCGGAAGAGCGCGAGGGTGCCGATCGTGACGGCCAGCGACGGAAGTCCGACGTAGGCGACGAGGAACCCGTTGATCAGGCCGCACAGCAGGCCCGCGAGCAGCGCGACCAGCATCGCGGCCGGGACCGCCCACCCGTGGTCGACCAGCGAACCGAGGAGCACGCTGCTCAGGCCGACCACGCTGGCCACGGAGAGGTCGATCTCGCCGGTGACGATCACCAGCGTCATCGGCAGCGCGATCAGCATGATCGGCGCGACGTCGAGCAGCAGGAACGTCATCGTGAGCTGGTTGCCGAAGAACGGCACGAAGTAGATCGCCCACAGGATCACCGCGACGAGCGCCGCGACCACGGCGGCCTCCCGGCTGAGCAGCAGCCGCCACCACACCGGACGTGTGTACGAGGCGTAGCTGCGTGGCGTCGTCGTCTCGAGGTCGGTGCTCATGCGGTCGCTCCTGCTGTCGGGACCGGCTCGCCCGGTTCCTCGTCGCGGGCCTCGACCAGGCGCCGGGCCCGCCGTGTGGCGAGGACCCGGTCGAGGACGATGGCCCCGAGGATCAGGGCCCCGACGAGGGCCTGCTGCCAGAAGTCGGGGATGCCCACGGTGGGCAGTGCGCGGTTGATGGTCACCAGCAGCATGGCGCCGATCGCGGCGCCCCACACGGTGCCGCTGCCGCCGAAGATCGCGACGCCACCGATCACGACCGCGGCCACGGCCTGGAGCTCGATGCCGGTGCCGGCACTGGAGCTGACGCTGCCGTAGCGGGCGGCGAACACCACGCCGGCAAGTCCGGCGAGCGCTCCCGAGAGCACGAACGCGCTGATCACGCGGCGTCGTACCCGCAGGCCGTAGAGGACGGCTGCGGCCGGGTCGGACCCGATCGCGTAGACCTCGCGTCCGCCGCGTGCGGTCTGCAGGTAGTAGCCCACGACCAGCAGCACGAGCAGCGCCACCAGGAAGAGCACCGGGATGGTGACGAGCGAAGCGGTGCCCAGATCACCGAAGGAGCTCGGCATGTCCGAGGCGTTGATCCGGTTGCTGCCCGCCCAGGTGAGTACGACGCCGCGGTAGATGTAGAGCGTGCCGAGCGTGATCACCAGCGCGGGCACCTTGCCGAACCCGACCAGCAGTCCGTTGACCAGGCCGAGGAGGGCCCCTGCAAGCAGTCCGGCCAGCACGACGACGACAATCGGGATGCCGGGGACGTCGATGAAGAGCCGGCCGGTCAGGTACGCGGTGACGCCGAGCACGGAGCCCACCGACAGGTCGACGTTGCGCGAGATGATCACGACCGCCTCCCCGATCGCGAGGAGCAGCAGGATCGACGGCGTCAGCAGCAGGTCCCGCCAGCCGTTGCCCCCGAAGAGGAACGAGTGGCTGGAGAGGGTCGCCGCGGCCACCACGAACAGCAGCACGAGCAGGATCGAGAACTCGCGGGACCGGACGACGGTGTTGAAGGCACGCTGCCCCGGCGACATCCGGCTCGGCGCCACCAGCTGATCGGTGGCGGAGACGAGCCCGTGGTCGGTGCGGTCGCTCACGTGGTGGTCCTTCTCTCGGAGGTCGCTCACGCCGGCACCTCGCGGGTCCGGGTCGCGGCGAGCATCACGTTCTCCGGTGTGGCCTCGTCGCGGGGGATGTCGGCGGTGATCCGGCCCTCGCACACCACCAGCACCCGGTCGGCCATCCCGAGCACCTCGGGCAGCTCGGAGGAGATCATCAGGATCGCGAGCCCCTGTCCGGCGAGCTCGGAGAGAAGCCGGTGGACCTCGGCCTTGGTGCCGACGTCGATCCCGCGCGTGGGCTCGTCGATGATCAGCAGCGAGGGCTCGGTGGCCAGCCACTTGGCGATCACGACCTTCTGCTGGTTGCCGCCGCTCATGGTTCGCGCGTCCATGTCGAGGGCGCTGGTCTTCACCTCGAGCCGCCCGGCCCACGGGCCGGCGGCGCGGTTCTCGGCGGCTCGGGTCAGGATGCCTGCCCTGGTCAGCTTGCCGCGGATCACGGCGGCCACGTTGTGTGCGACGGAGGCGTCGGTGACCAGTCCCTGCTGGCGACGGTCCTCGGGGATGAACGCCATGCCCCCGCGGATGGCGGCGCGCGGGTTGCGGGGCGCAACTGGCTTGCCGTGCAGGAGAATCTGGCCGCTGTCGTAGCCGTCGACACCGAAGACGGCGCGGGCGATCTCGCTGCGGCCCGCGCCGACCAGTCCGGCGAGGCCGACGATCTCCCCGGACCGGACCTGGAACGAGACGTCGTGGAAGACCCCCGCCGTGGTCAGGGACTCGACCTGCAGCACGGGCTCGCCGATGCTGGCCGGTGTCTTCGGGAACAGGTCACCGACCTCCCGGCCGACCATCAGGCCCACGAGCGTGTCCACGTCGGTGTCCGCGATCCTCATCGAGTCGACGTACGCGCCGTCCCGCATCACGGTGACCGTGTCGCACAGCGCGAAGACCTCGTCGAAGCGGTGGGAGATGAACACCAGCGCCCGTCCCTCGTCGCGCAGCCGCCTCGCGACGGTGAAGAGCCGCTCCACCTCGACACCGCTCAGGGCAGCGGTGGGCTCGTCCATGATCAGGACCCTTGCCTCGAGGGAGATGGCCTTCGCGATCTCGATGATCTGCTGGTCGGCGATGGACAGGCCGAGCGCGGGACGACGTGGGTCGATGCTCACGCCGAGGCCGGCGAACAGCCGCTCGGCCTCGTCGTACATGGCGCCGCGGTCGATCCGACGCCCACGGCCGAACGGCTGGCGGCCCATGAAGATGTTCTCGGTGACCGACAGGTCCGGGAAGAGGGTCGGCTCCTGGTAGATCACGGCGATTCCGGCCGCCTTGGACTCGGCCGTCGAGCCGAAGTCGCTGGGGGCGCCGTCCAGGAGGAACTCGCCCCCGTCGCGCCGGTGCACTCCGGCGACGACCTTGACCAGCGTCGACTTGCCGGCGCCGTTCTCGCCGACCAGGCCGTGGATCGAGCCGGCCTCGGCCCGCAGCGAACCGGACCGAAGGGCCACGACGGAGCCGAAGGACTTCGTCACCTCACGCAGCTCCAGCGCGGCGGCGGGGTCGGTCATCGGTCCTCCGGGTGGGGGTTAGCCAATTGAAAGGTTTCAACTCGTGGTCGAAAAGGTAGGTGACTGCCATCACATGTGTCAAGTGCGCGAACCAGATGGGCGCCGAACCGAGACGTGGAACCCGCTCCGGGCCCGAGGGGCTAGCCTCTTGCTGACGTTTCACACCAGGTCGAGGGGAGGCGCCATGTCGGGCATCGGTGGCACGCCTCGCAGCTCGTCGGTCAAGGACGTCGCAGCGCTCGCCGGCGTGTCCCTGGGGACGGTCTCCAACGTCCTCAACCGACCCGAGCGGGTCAGTGCCGGCACCCGACAGCGCGTGGAGCAGGCGATGGCCGAGCTGGGCTTCGTGCGCAACGAGTTCGCGCGCCAGCTGCGGATGGGCACCAGCAGCACGCTCGCCTACGTGATGCTCGATGCCACCAACCCGTTCTTCACCGACGTGGCCCAGGGCATCGAGCTGGCCGCCGAGAAGGCCAACGTCTCGCTCTTCATCTGCAACAGCAACAACAGCGGTACCCGCGAGGAGTCGCACCTGGGCCACCTGATGCAGCAGCGGGTGCAGGGCATCCTGCTCACCCCGGTCGACCCCGAGGCGGAGACCATCGACCTGGTCGCCGAGCGCGGGGTGCCACTGGTGATCGTGGACCGCACGCGCAACGACACCCGGTTCTGCTCAGTCGCCGTCGACGACGTGCTCGGTGGCCGGCTGGCCCTGGAACACCTCGTCGACCTGGGCCACCGACGGGTGGCCTACATCGCCGGCCCCGACTCCTTGGGCCAGGTGCGGGACCGGCTCGCCGGCGCCCGCGAGGCCTGGGCCGCCGCGGGTCTGCCTGCCGAGGACCTCGTGGTGCTGCCGACGGCGTCCCTGACCGTGGCGGCCGGACGTGGCGCCGGCGAACGACTGGCCGGCATGCCCGCCCGCACCCGCCCCACGGCCGCCTTCTGCGGCAACGACCTGGTGGCCCTCGGTCTGCTGCAGCAGGTGATCGGCTCGGGCCGCTCGGTGCCCGGTGACCTCGCGATCGTCGGGTACGACGACATCGAGTTCGCCGCCGCCGCCGCTGTCCCGCTCACGTCGGTGTCCCAACCGCGTCAGGAGCTCGGCCGGACGGCCGCCGAGCTGCTCCTCGCCGAGGCGGACCCGGGCCACACCCACCGACAGGTCCTGTTCCGACCCGAGCTGGTCGCCCGCGGGTCGACCCTGCGCTGAGGCGGCAACGGAACCCGGCGGTTCGGCCGGGGCGAGCGGCGTACGTTCGCTGGGAGCCTTGAGTCCCAGACCGACCTCAAGGAGCTCCCGATGCACCTGCACGAGCTGCCGAGTCCAGACACCGCGGCGGCAGTCGCAGCGAACCAGGTTGCCCGCCGCTACTGCTCCTCTGCGCTGTACGCGCACAGCGTTCGCTCCTACCTGTGGGGCGTCGCCTATGCACACGACGCGGATCTCGAGGTCGACCTCGAGCTGTTGTACGTCGCAGCGATGCTGCACGACCTCGGCCTCACCCGGCCGTTCGACGCCCATGAGATCCCGTTCGAGGAGGCCGGTGGTCAGGTGGCCTGGGTGTTCGCCGCCGCAGCAGGCTGGCCCGACGTACGACGCATCCGGGTCGCCGAGGTCATCGAGAGGCACATGTGGCCCGCCGTCGACCGGGTCGACGACCCGGAAGGTCACGTGCTGGAGGTCGCCACCGGCATC
>Ga0207708_10002441_pt1 | contig 13666 bp, 13 predicted proteins | sample KBSK5101metaG_FD_184340 | JGI IMG/M metagenome (GOLD analysis project Ga0207708, IMG submission 184340) | Corn, switchgrass and miscanthus rhizosphere microbial communities from Kellogg Biological Station, Michigan, USA - KBS K5-10-1 metaG... | ecosystem: Host-associated > Plants > Roots >...
GAGTGTTCATCGTCAGCAGCGTCATCCAGATGTTGTCGGTGTCGGTGATGGTGCGACCGGGACGGTGCTCGAAGGTGTCGCCGACGACGAAATCCTCGTAGTACAAACCAGAGGTATCCCGGTACACGCGCGGCGCCACCTCGTTGTACGCCGATAGTGGGGTATCCATGGTTGTCTCCTTCAGTGCTGCGTGTTGTGCAGAATGCGGCGGGGGGGCTGTATAGGTGCGTGTTACGTCACGTGACAGCCGCGCCGTGCGACGGTCCCTGACTCGAACGCCGGCAGGTCAGTGATGGCCCGGCCGATAATCAATGTGTGGATTTCGTCGGTTCCCTCGTAGGTGCGCACGGCCTCCAGGTTGTTGGCGTGACGCATCGGCGAGTAGTCGAGGGTGATCCCATTGCCGCCGAGCATCGTTCGAGCCTCACGGGCGATGTCGATCGCCATCCGGACGTTGTTGAGCTTCCCGAACGAGATCTGCTCGGGACGCAGCATGCCCGCGTCCTTCAGGCGGCCGGTGTGCAGCGCGACCAGCAGGCCCTTGTTGATCTCGAGGACCATGTTGACCAGCTTTTGCTGGGCGATCTGAAAGCTGGCGATCGGCCGGTTGAATTGGTGGCGGTTGAGCGTGTAGTCGAGGGCGACCTGATAGGAATCACGTGCAGCACCCACTACGCCCCACAGGATGCCGTAGCGCGCCTCGTCCAGACAGGTCAGCGGTGCCGTGAGCCCAGTCGCCAACGGAAGCCGATCGGCCTCGGTCAGCCGGACGTTATCGAGGTGGATCTCGCATTGGATCGAGGCGCGCATCGCGAGCTTCGGTTGTATCGGCGTGGCTGTGAAGCCCGGGGCGGAGGTGGGCACAAGGAAGCCCCGGACGCCTTCGTCGGTCTTGGCCCATATGACGGCGACGTCGGCGATGGAGGCCAGTCCGATCCAGCGCTTGGTCCCACTGATCGTCCATTGCTCGCCGTCGCGGCGCGCGATGGTTTGCATGCCCGCCGGGTCACTGCCGGCGTCGGGCTCGGTCAGGCCGAAGCACCCGATCAGTTGGCCTTTGGCCATGCCCGGCAGCCACTGGTTCTTCTGCGCCTCAGAACCGAACTTGTAGATGGCGCTCATGGCCAGCGAGCTTTGAACGCTGACGAAGGTTCGCAAACCGGAGTCGCCGGCCTCGAGCTCCATGTTGGCCAGGCCGTACTCGACATAGCTGCGTCCGGGGCAGCCGTAGCCCTCGATCGCCATGCCCAAGAGCCCGATCTGGCCGAGCTCGGCGACGAGCTCCGTTGGGAAATACGCGTTTTCATACCAGTCGGCGATGTGGGGCTTGACTCGTTCGTCGACGAACTTTCGAACCCGCAGCCGCAGCGCACCTTCGTCAGGAGTAAACAGGCTGTCGATGTTCAGATAGTCCGCGGCCAGCGCAGGGCTTTCGGCGTGCCCGTTTCGACCGTTCCGATCAGAAACGTGCTGTGGCCGTTGAGATTCGACCATCGTTGTGTTGTCGTGCTGGTTCATGATTTTCTCCGTGGTGTTGTTTTCGGCGGTGTTGTTGTTCGGCCAGCTGGCCGGCTTGCGCGGTGAGTGCGCATCTACGGCCAGGGTCGGAGGAGCGCTTCAGTAGGTGACTGGCGTGCGCGACAGGCGGATCGGTTTGCGCGCGAGCTGTGCGACGCTGCCGTCGGCGCGGGGTACCGCGACAGTCGGCTCCAGCCCAAGGGTTTCGGCCAGTTCAAAGGCCCGTACGATGTTGTTGACACGCCCGCATTTTGGACCGTCTGGACGAAATGACCTTCACCACAAGGGATGTGGTCGCGAAATCTCCGAGCGGATGCGCGGCGAAGATCAGCTGCAGCTGCGCTGACACTGTCGGCCTTGTGACGATCTTCGTGTGTGCTGCGCGTACTATCAGAATATCCAGCGCCCCACTGCTTATCATCGCTGTTACCATGAATCGGTGCTTCCCGCTGAGCGGACTCCTGGTTGCCTGTTTGTTGGCTGCAACGTCTGTAATCTTTTATGCAGCAGGTAGTTTAACGGCTGCCAACGAGCGTTGGATGGCAACGTCAGCCGCAAATCATTGGGTGGTCGGCAAGGGGTGATTGGTTGCTCCAGTGGGTATTTCAGGTGATGGGGGGTCATCTGTCGGATGGACCTCACCTTCAGCGTGAGCTTGTTTGTTGTGTTGGCATGTTTCATGCCAATGGGATGGTGGCGTGCAGCGACGTGCCACTTCCAGGGGGGCTGGTGATCTGCAGACGGCCACCGAGCGCTCCGATGCGGTCTGTGAGCCCGATCAGTCCTGAGCCGTTGCGGGAATCTGCTCCCCCGATGCCGTCGTCCGTAATCGATAGACAAAGCGCGGCGTCCCTAACTGTCGCGCGGACGGTTACCTCGGAGGGTTGGGCGTACTTGGCGGTGTTGGTGAGCGCTTCGGCCACCACGTAGTAGGCGGCCACCTCGACCGATTCGGGTAATCGTCGCTCAATGGCAACGTCGAGAGTAACCGGAACCGGGCAGCGGCGGGCCAGCGTCTTCAGCGCCGGACCCAATCCGCCTTTCGCCAGGATCGCGGGATGAATACCCCGCGAAATCTGCCGCAGCTCTTCAGAAGCTGCGGTCAAACCTGACACGATGCCCGACAGCCGATCCGTGACTGACTGCAGTTCGGCAGGCACGGACGCCTCGGCCAGGCGCAGTTGGATGCCCAGTGAAACCAGCCGTTGTTGGGCTCCGTCGTGCAGGTCGCGTTCCAGCCGGCGCCGGGCGTCATCGGCGGCCGCCACGATCCGCGCCCGGGAGGCGATCAGATCGTCGTGGGTGGTGGCGGCGGCGATCGCGGTGGCTACTAGCTCGGCGAACTCGGCGATCTGCGTCTCGGTGTCAGCGGCCAGCGGCTCGGCCCGCGAAGTGCCGACAACGGCCGTGCCCCAGACGTGTTCATCCACCACAATTGGGGCGCCCACCCGACACCGCACACCCATCTTCCGCAGCCGCGCTGCCAATGCGCCGGTTGCACTGTCGTACTCGTCCATCCGCGCCGGGCGGCCGGTGCGCAACACCGTCCCAGCGACATTGTCGCCCTCCAAGGCGACCCGTTCGCCGAGCGCAACGTGGGGCTCTACGGACGCGACGTAGGAAGCGATGATGACGGCCGAATCGTCGGCCTCGTAGCGCAACACCTCCGCGCAATCCACCTCCAGGCAACGGGCCATCTCCTCGGCCACCGCCGCGAACACCTGCGGTGGTCTCGCACCACGCGCGACCAGTGTGGCCACCCGCCGCAACGCGGCCTGCTGAGCGGCGAGCACAGCGGTCTCGCGCGCCCGCGCCCGCGCCGCGTTTGCGACGAGGTTCGTCAACAGTGCGACCACCAGAAAGACCCCGACGACCAAAGCGTTCTCCAGGTCGAATGAGAAATGAAGAATTGGCCAGTCATCAACATAAGCGAGTGCCAGTGCGCTGAACACAGATGTCGCCACCGCGAGCCACCGGCTCCATATCATCGAAATAGCCACTACACCAAGCAGATACAGCGACTCGCAGCGTTCCTTCGGCATCAACTCCATCAGAAGCACGACCGCAACCGTTTCGACCGCAATCAAACCCGCCGCTGCCGCGGCGCCCAGGACAGTCGAACGGCGCTTCATGAACATCTGAGCATTGGCGTGACAACTACGCGGTGTCGGCCGAGTGCAGCAATCAGCTGAGCCACGTCCTGTCGGCGCGAACTGGCCGGCCAGACCGCCCATGTGCGCCACACGATCGGATCGCCGACAAGTGGAGAGACGGGGTCGGCGAACTCGCTGATGCATTCCTCGGTGTCCGCCGGCAGCGGCTCGGATCGCCGTGCCAGGAAGATCTTCATGCGCGGCGCTCCTCGCGGTTGTCCTCTGCGCCGGCCAGATACCGCTCGACATCCAGCGCGGCGATGCAACCGCTGCCGGCAGCGGTAATCGCCTGTCGGTAGCTGTGATCGACGAGGTCGCCGCATGCAAAGACGCCCGAAAGGTGCGTGCGGGAGGACGGTGATTGTGTCACGACGTAGCCTGCGTCATCGAGGGCCACCTGCCCGCGCACGAGTTCGTTGCGGGGGTCGTGGCCGATCGCGATGAACACTCCTGTCACTGGCAATGTCGAGCGTTGATCGGTGAGTGTGTCGCGTACGATGAGCCCGTCGACCTGCCCGGTACCGGTGACGTCTTCGGCCACGCTGTCCCAACGGAATTCGATCGATGGGTTGGCGAAGGCCCGCTTCTGCATGATCTTGGACGCTTTCAGCGCGGCCCGGCGGTGAACGACAGTCACGCGCTCGGCGAATCGCGTCAGGAAAATCGCTTCCTCGAGCGCGGAGTCACCGCCGCCGACCACGGCGATGTTCTGCTCCCCGAAGAAGAATCCGTCACAGGTCGCGCACCAGGACACGCCCCGGCCGGACAGGCGCTCTTCATTGGGCATGCCCAGAGACCGATAAGCCGAACCCATCGCGAGAATGACCGCTCTGGCCTGGTAGCGGTCGCCATCGGCGGTGACGGTCTTGACCCTGCCAGCCAGGTCGACTGCGGTGATATCGGTGGTGATCAGTTCGGCCCCAAAATGCTGGGCTTGCTTGCGCAGCGTCTCCATCAGCTCCGGGCCTTGAATTCCTTCAGCGAAACCAGGAAAGTTCTCGACCATCGTGGTCCGCATGAGAGCGCCACCGTATTGGGTGCCTTCGAACACCAGCGGGTTGAGGTTGGCGCGCGCGGCGTAGATCGCCGCGGTGTACCCCGCCGGTCCCGCACCGATGATGATGGCCTCGCGGATTGGTTGCATCGGTTCTCCTGTGATTAGACGGTGTCCTGCCGGTGGTCGGTGGCCTTCAGCCAGGCGCGGATCTCGCTGCTGTGTTCGCCGAGACGGGGCGCCCGGGTTCGGTAACTCACCGGCGTGGCCGACAGGTTGATCGGGCTAGCGACTTGGAGTCCGAGCCCGTCGCCGTCGTCGGTGCGGCGGATCGGTGCCAGGCCGAGGCGGGTGGCCAGGGTGAAGGCTTCGGCCATGGTGTTGACGGTGCCGGCCGGAATCCCCTTGTCGGTCAACGCATCTGCCCATTGCGACGCGGGCGCGGCGGCCAGTGCGCGTTCGAGGTGCTCACGCAGTGCGTGTCGGTGGCGGACCCGGGCCTCGTTGTTGGCGAACTGCTCGTCGTAGGTGAGTTCGGGGGCGTCGATGACCGCGCACAGCTGGGAGAACTGCCTGTCGGTGCCCACCGCCAGGACGAGCGTCCCCGCACCGGTGGCGTAGGTGTCGTACGGAGCGATGCTGGGGTGGGTGTTGCCGATGGCGTGCGGAACTATGCCCGCGAGAACATATCCGGAGGACTGGTTGGCCAAAGCGCTCAGCAGCGCCGACAGCAGGTTGACCTCGACGTGCTGGCCCACACCAGATTTGACGCGCTCTTGCAGGGCGGCCAGGATTCCCACAGTGGCGAACAGGCCGGCGAGCACGTCGACGAGCGCGACTCCGACCTTGGTCGGGGAGTTGTCGTCCGGGCCGGTGATGCTCATCAGCCCGCCGAGTGCCTGCACGAGCAGGTCGTAGCCGGCGAGCTCGCGACCGGCGGCGGCGCCGAAGCCGGAGATGCTGCAGTAGACGAGTTCAGGATTGGCCGACCGCAGGGTGGGTTCGTCCAAACCGAGCCGCGTCATGACACCGGGGCGGAAATTCTCCACCACGACGTCGGCGTGTTCCGCCAGTGTCCGCGCGGCCCGCAGGTCCTCGGGGTCGGTCAGATCCAGCACAACGCTGCGCTTGTTGCGGTTGACGCCCAGGTAGTAGGTGCTGTGATCGTCGACGAACGGAGGACCCCAGGCCCGGGTGTCGTCACCCTCGGGCCGTTCCACTTTCACGATATCCGCGCCCAAATCGCCGAGTGTCATCGTGGCGAACGGACCGGCCAGCACGCGGGAGAAGTCCGCGACCAGCAGCCCCGACATGGGCGATAGGTCGGTCACATTGCCTCCTTGGATTGCGTCGTCGCCGCCAGTTGTGCCGGAGCGCTGATGATTTCGGCTGAACTGGGCGCGGACACGTCGGTGTGGAGGCGCGCATCGGTGCGGGTGCGCAGTAGCGCGGTCGCGACCGCCCCGATCACGGCGATCCCGAACATGTAGGCAGCGATGCCGGATCCACGGTTGTCATGGTGGTAGAGCGCGAGCGCGATCAGGGGGGCGGTTGCGCCGGCCATCACCGAGGACAGCTGATATCCCAGCGATACGCCGCTGTATCGCACCCGAGTGCCGAAGGATTCGGCCAGCAGTGCGCCCTGTGGTCCGTGGCACATGGCGTGGGCGATGAACGAGATCGCGATAGCGGCGAAGACCAGGGTCGCGGCTCCAGTGTTGAGCAGGGCGTAGTACATCCATGCCCACACGGCCAGCAAGACCAGGGCCGTGAAGTAGACGCGGCGGCGCCCGACGCGGTCGGACAGGTAGCCGAACAACGGCATTGCGAACACCGAAATGGCGGCGCCAGTCATCACCGCGACGGTGACGAACGACTGTTCAAGGTGCAGTTGCTGTTTGGCGAACGCGAAGATGAATACGGCGAAGATGTAGAAGGCGGCCAAGTCGGGGGCCGAAAGCAGTGCGCATAAGCCGATTTCACGCCAGTTGCGGCGGACGACTTCCCGCAACGGGTTGACCGCGATCTTTCGTGTGGCGGCTACCTGGCTGAAGGCGGGGCTTTCCACGACGCGCCTGCGGATGTAGATGCCAACGCCGAACATCACCACGCTGAGTAGAAACGGCACCCGCCATCCCCACGTCATGAACTGCTGATGCGGCATGCATACCATGGTCAAAGCGATGGCACCGTTCGCGAGAAGCAAGCCGATTGGTACAGCGGCTTGGGGCCAGGCGGCGGCAAGCCCTCGCCGGTTGGGTTTGGCCCATTCCATGGCCAGAAGGACCGACCCTCCCCATTCGCCGCCGACGCCCAGCCCTTGCACGAATCGCAAGGCCACCAGCAGCACACCGCTCCAGGCGCCGATCTGGTGATAACTGGGGACCAGCCCGATCAGCACGGTGCCGACCGCCATCAGCGAGAGGGTGACCATCAATGTCGTCTTGCGGCCGAGTTTGTCGCCGTAGTGCCCGAAGACCGCACCGCCGATGGGCCGCGCGACGAATCCGAAGGCGAACGTCGCAAAGGACTGCAGGATGCCCGCATAGGTGTTGGAGGCGGGAAAAAACACCGTCGGGAAGACGACACCGGCCATACACCCGTAGAGAAAGAAATCGTAGTACTCGATGGAGGTTCCGACCGTGCTGGCCACGATGGCGCGGCGCCGTTGACGGCCGATCTCCACCCCTTGCGGAGCGTTCGGAGGTGACGACATTGCCACCCTCCCTTCAATGAGGAGTGCGTTGAAAGCTGTTCGAGTGGTGAGGATTTGAGATGTGCTAGGCCGAGGGCGCTTGCTGCGAGACGTGGTTTATCGGCGCGGTGGCGAACCAGATGGCGCGTGCCTGCGACGCGGCTTCTACGGCGCGGCCGTCGAGCTGTTCGAGGGTCAGGCTGCTGATCGGGTGGCTGACCACCACCAGCTGCAGGTCGGCCATGCCGCGGGCCTCGCGCTGCAGGCGCGCTTCGTGCTCGAACTCGGTGGTCACGATCACCGCGGTGGGCAGCCCGGCCTGTTCAAGGCGGACACCGTCGTTCACGCACGCCGAGCAGCACGACCCGCAGTCACCGATCGCGGTGATGGCGATGTCGTTGTCGGCGGCGATGCGGTCGATGACCTCGTCGCTGGCCGGCGAGGAGAAGTGTTCCTTGTCGTAGTGCTGCACGGCGGCGAAGGTCAGACCCTGCTCCGTGAGCGCACGAACGGTGGCGCGCAACAGTTTTGCGGCGTTCCATTTGGTGTTGCTCAGCACGGCGAGGCGCAGGCCGTTTTCAGTGTCGGGCCGGTGGGCCAGCGGCGAGGACTCCACCTCGACGATGCCGCACGGGTCGTAGATGCCAGGAATCTGCTCGGTCATTGCTGTTTCCTTATCCGTTTTCGGTGAGCGTTACAGCCGGCAGGCGCCGTCGGAGCACTGCAGGTCGCCGCCTTCGGCGGGCACCACGCTGTCGTCGATGGCGCGCAGTACCGGGGTCGTGGCGGTGCTCCATCCCGGCAGGAACGCCGAGAACCGCCCGGCGGTGCCGCCGGCGATGAAGAGGTGGATGTCGTCGGGGGTGAACACGATTGGCACCCGGCGGCCGTCTTCGCGCGGGTACCACTTGGGTAGGTTGCGGTTGTAGGTCTTGCCGCCGGGAGGTGCGTAGCGGTTGCCGTAACTGACGGCGTCCCAGAGGTTTTGGCCGTTGAGCCAGAGGTAGCGACGGATATCGTCGCGGGTCCACTCGAAGTTGGCGATCGTGCGGGCGTGCTCGATGCCCAGCACGACGGTGCACGAGCCGCCGAGAACAGCGTTGTTGTGGGCGATGGTGCTCATCGCCGAGGCGATGCTGTCCAAGATGCCCTGCGGGTCATCAGAGATGTGGTTGGTGACGCTGTGCGGTGCCTCGGCGCCGATGACCAGCACCGTGCTGTCCTCGGGTGCGTAGCCGTGTTCGACGTGATAGGGCGCCCACGGGCTTTCCTGCTCGTTTTCGGCGATGCAGAAGGTGTATTTACCCGGATGGCCCAGCGTGCTCTTGTCGAGCTCGCCCGGAATACCGCCGCCAACGCTGAGCATGATCAGGCGCACGGCCCGACCGATCGTGGCATTGGCGCGATTGCCGGAACCAAACAGGTTCCCGCCCGAGTTCATCCCGATCTCGCGAGCCATGGGTCCGTTGACGACGATCAGCGGCGAGACCACGTGCGTGGTGGCCTGAATCCCGTTGAGATTGAACCGGGAATCGGTCAGCGCCAGCACCGCTGCACGCACCACCGGCGCGTATTCGGGTTTGCACCCGGCCATCACCATGTTGACCGCCAGCAGCTCGGTGGTCAGGCTGCCCCATCGCGGAGGGATGCGGGCCTCGAAGTGGTGCGGGTCGCCGCCGAGAACGTCGACGAAAGCGGCGACCCGGTGCGGGGTCGGCGGGACGACCGGCAGACCATCACTCCATCGCTGGTCGAAGTAGTACTCGACCAGGTCCTGGTGGTCTATGCGCGTATCCGTGGCTGTCATGGCGGTTGCCTTCCTGCGGGGGTGCCCTTCTGCCGCCACCGTATGAGACCTACATATTCACAGTCCAATACATATCTGATCCTCTGACATATGCTCTGGATATGATGGACCCGGAGATGCGGTTGCTCCGCTACTTCGTCGTGGTCGCGGAAGAGCGGCACTTCGGCCGCGCCGCCGAGCGCCTACACATGGCCCAGCCGCCGCTGAGCCAGCAGATCCGCAAGCTGGAACACCAGCTGGGCGTCGAGCTGATCGATCGGTCACGGCGACCGATCGAGCTGACCGACGCCGGAAATGCGTTGTTCGAGGAGGCTCAGCTCTGCCTCGTCCACGGCCAGCGCGCGTTCGCCGCGGCGCGTCGAGCGGCCACGGGCCAGCTCGGACACGTGCGCATCGGTGCCCTGCAGGCCGCCGTCGACGGCGTGCTTTCCTATGTGATGCGCGCGCACCGACGCGAAAACCCTGACGTGAAGCTGCAATTGGATGAGCTGGGCACCGCCGACCAGATCGGTCAGCTGATCGAGCACCGGCTCGACATCGGATTCCTGCGCGGCCCGGTCGATGAACCGACACTGACGGTGGAAACCCTGATCGAGGACCCGCTGGCCGCGGTGATCTGTGACGACCATCCCCTTGCGGAACACCACCGGATCGCCCCGGCGCTACTTGCCGACGAGCCGATCCTCTTGTGGACACGATCAGCCGCTCCCACCACCTACGGCGACGTTGTCGAGCTCTTTCGCCGACACAAGGTCCAGCCGCAAGTCGTCGACGAAATCCCGCGGATACAAACGATTCTGGCCCTAGTGGCCTCGGGGGCCGGGATCGCGCTGTTGCCCACCTCGTTCATCAATCTGCACCGTCAAGGCGTGCAGTTCCGGCCGCTGCGCGAACCACTGCCGTATCGCCCACTGGCCCTGGCTTGGCGATCCGACAACCAATCGCCTAGCCTGATGCGCTTCATCGAGGTAGCCCGAAGCACGTCGACCTACTACCTAAACGACCTCGCTCAGCGCTACCCACAGCTTCGCCCCGAACAAACGCCATGACGCCGCGCTCTGATCGTTGCGCCTTCGTCTGCGGCCATACCGGCGGGATAGTAGCAGCAGCTGTTGGGTGGCCGGAGGGGGTCGCACCCTCCGGCTCCCACAGATCCCGGCGTGACAATCTCTCGTCACCGGGCTCTTGTCATCCTGACCACCAGGAACCGTGCGCCCATGCCCAGTGGGCGAAGAGCCGGGGGTACTGGCGGGTGATGCGTTGCCAGCAGGCCGCGGCCTTCTTGATGGTGCGTAACCGTTTGTATTTCTTGCGGGTCCACCGCATCAGGTAGGCGTTGATGCGGGATAGGAGCGGATACAGCGCGGAGCGGTAGAACGCCCCGTAGTACTGCATCCAGCCGCGCACGACCGGCCGACGGTTGTTCCCCGCGCGGCGGGGCCGGTGCAGATTTGAGGCCAGACGTCCTAGGACTGCGCGTATTCGCCGCACTTGAGACGCACGGAAGGAACCCGGCGCGCACTACCTCCTCGGAGCGGCACTCGCCCGATGGTGACAATCAATGCGTTCCTGGGACGTAATGCTTTGTCGCGTTCGCGATGTCGATCATTCCGCCCGGACCGACCGAAACACCAGCCCGTATTCGTCGAGTGCGACTACGGCGCTGTCGGTCGCCGCGACGGCGTCCACCCGGATCGCTGCGGCAGGACTACGGCTCTTTACCAACGCGTCGATGTCGCGCCAAATGGTTTGGCTGAGTTGTCGTCCAGACCGGTGATCGACCAGCAGGGCCGCACTGACGAACCCGTCGGTTTCCGTCAGCCAAGGCACCGCTGTGTCTTCATATCCGGCGATCGCCTCGTCGAGTGCGGCCGGATCCATCTGATAGACGGTGTGGCGCACGCCCGCTCCGCCCTCTTCTCGCCCCACCCGAGTCACGCTGGCCCTCCGAAAGCGTTCGACTGAGGCGGTGCCGAGCGCAAGACGGATCGCTTCGTCGCGGACACCGGCCTCTACGCGTTCGCTTTCTCGCATGGCGTCGTGTGAGACCCAGAACGACTCGAGGACCGCGACGGCCAGGTCGGGAGATACCTGCAGCGACATTCCTTTCTCGCCAGGTTCTGACTCAAGGCGCGATCGGCCATCAGAAGCGAGGTATGCGATGGCGTCGTCAATCCGTTCAGGGTCGGCGGTTATCAGCGTGTACCGAACATGCATCTGCGGGCCCTTCACTGGTCACGACGGCGGGGACTGTGCCGCCATGAGGACGGCAAGCGTGCGTTCGGCCGCCTGCTTCGAGGACGCCGGATTCTGGCCGGTGACCAGGTGCCCGTCGACCACTACGTGCGAACTCCAGGGCTGCCCCTGGTCGAAGGCCGCTCCCTCCTCGCGCAGTCGGGTCTCCAGTAGCCACTTGGCACGCTCGGCCAGACCCGCTTGGCGCTCTTCTTCATTCGTGAAGCTGGTCAGCCGTCGACCGGCGAACAGCCAGGTGCCGTCCTCGCGGTGGGCCGCCAGCAGTCCGGCCGGCCCGTGGCATACCGCAGCGACGACTCGTCCCGTGTCGAACAGATCGGTCAGAATTCGGCCGAGCGGTCGACAGTCCGGCAGATCTTCCATCGGCCCGTGGCCGCCCGGAATGAAGACGGCGTCGTAGTCGCCCAGGTTGTCGGCGGCGTGCTCCACCGACATTGGGGCGGCGAGCTCGTGCGCCAGCGATTCCAAATAGCTACGAAGCTCGGCGGCGCGTTCTTCGCCACCGGCGCGATCGGGCGCCAGGCTGACCTGATCGACGGTCGGCCGGACTCCACCCGGGGTGGCGATGTCGACGTCGACCTTCGCCTGGCGGAAGGTGCGGTGGGGTTCGATGAATTCTTCGGCCCAGAATCCAGTGGGATGGCGGGTGCCGTCAGACAACGTCCAGTGATCGCTGCCGGAGAGCACGATCAGTATTCGAGCCATGGAGTACCTCCTTGATGATCCGACCGTCTTCGTCGACATGCTGCCGCTTACGCTGCCTGCGATCTTGGACCCACAGGTGCGAAAACTGTCGGCTTCGCTAGACCTGAGGGCCTTTTGCAGCGGTCTCGATCTGCCAGAACAGGTGGTCCATCAACTCTTACTAACCACAGGTTGGTGCGCCGCAACGCAGAAGCGGGCATTGTCGGAGAAAGCCGCCGTTCTGTGGAACAGACAGTTGGAGATGATCCGATGAATGCTCACGAGTTTTATCGCGACGTCGCCGAGCGCGCCATGCTGTCGAAGGGGGAGGCAGCCGATCTGACCCGCGCGGTACTCGAGGTCTTGGCGATGCGAGTCAGCGCCGGAGAGGTACGGCACCTGATCCGACAGCTTCCCGAGGAGCTTGCCGACTCAGTGCGATGGAACAGCAAAGGTCCGGAGCGATTCGACCTGGATGACCTGATTCTGCGCGTCAGCAGCCGCACTGGGCTGACCAAGACCGAGACTATGACCGGTGTGGAGGCGGTGCTGCTGACCTTGCGGGAGGCGGTTGACCGGAAGGAGTTCAACGACTTCATGTCGCAGCTCCCTGTGGAGTTCACCAGGCTGCTCCAGTCGCCTAATCCGCCACGGGCGGTATAGAGCCTCCAGTTGCCGTAGCGCAACAGCCTGTCAATGTAGGTTGCGCAGGCCAGCCAGGCGCAGGGACGCCCATCCCTTGACCAGGGTGTGCCGGGTGATCTTCGTCGAGGCGAACTTGATCAGGTAGGCGCCGCTGTCGCGGTCACCGAACACCCACCGGTCTCGCCGGGATGAGTTGAACGCGCCGAAGTACCGCGAGGTGATCCAGCGTTTTCCCTTGTGCGGATGAGTGAAATTCGCCCACTTGTAGGTGAGCTTCCACACGTGGGAGTCCAACTCGTTGAACACCCGAGCCGACACCGCATGCCGGTAGTAGGCCGACCAACCCCGAATGATGGGGTTGAGCTGGATGAGGACCATTTGGGCGTTGCATCCGCGCAGCGTCTTCATCTCGGCGGTCAGCCGTGCCCGGATCCGTTTCACGGCCGCCTTGCTCGGTTTGATCAGCAGTTTGCCGCGGTAGCGGCGGACGTTGAATCCCAGAAAGTCCACCCCAACGTCGAGGTGCACCACACGGGTCTTGTCCTCGTTGAAGGCCAGACCCCTGGGCGCCAGCCACTCGGCCAACCGTGCCTTGACCTGTTCGGCCTGCTCACGCGAGTGACACAGGGCCACAAGGTCATCGGCGTATCTGATCACGACCGGTGAGCCCGGTCTCGCCGTCCCGGCATTGCTGCCGGTGCGGATGTATCGGACTCCGGCGGCCTCCTCCATCCCGTGTAGCGCGACGTTCATCAGCACCGGGCTGATCACCCCGCCTTGCGGGCTGCCCCGCTCGGTCGGGGCGAACCGACCCTGGTCCATCACTCCCGCCGTCAACCAGGCCGCGATCATCCCCCTTGCGGGGAACGTGCCGAGTTGATCGAGCAGATGGGAATGATCGATTCGGTCGAATG
>Ga0207708_10002443_pt1 | contig 13660 bp, 7 predicted proteins | sample KBSK5101metaG_FD_184340 | JGI IMG/M metagenome (GOLD analysis project Ga0207708, IMG submission 184340) | Corn, switchgrass and miscanthus rhizosphere microbial communities from Kellogg Biological Station, Michigan, USA - KBS K5-10-1 metaG... | ecosystem: Host-associated > Plants > Roots >...
CTCGAACGGCCGAAGCCGCGGCGATCGTAGGTGATCACACGATGCCCGGCCGCGAGCAGCGCCGCAGTCTGCTTTTCCCACGATGCGCCACTGAGCGGCCAGCCGTGAATCAGCACGACCGGCGATCCGGAACCATGATCTTCGTAATACAGCTCGATGGGTGTCGCGTTCTCTTTGCCAACGGTAATGGTCGCCATCCGCACAGTCTGCACCGACCGGGGGCCGGGCTCCAACTCAGGCGGATGAAAAAGTCGCTCCGTATCGAAAACACACACATGGAGTGTAGAAACTCCTAGATCGATCGGCCGCATCGTGGCTCCGGAGTTGAATCTCCTCTGAACGAGTCGCCGTCGCGTTGGCAGCACAATTGCTTCGCGCGAGAGCGTTACCTTCGAGGCTCTCGAACGGATGCCGTTGAACACTGAAACTCTGCCCACCTATTCAAAAGAGGATTTTTGTCTCGCGCTGAAACGCGCGCGCGAGCGAAAAGGGATCACGCTCGCCGCCATCGCGCAGAACACGAAGATCCCGGCTTTCCTGTTCGCCGGCCTCGAGCGTAACGACCTGCGCCGCTGGCCGAAGGGTCTCTTCCGCCGTTCGTTCTTTCGTGATTACGCGCGAATGATCGGATTGCCAGTGGCAGAGGCCTGCGCTGAGTTCGTCCGGTTGTTTCCCGATGAGCCGTCCGCCGAGGTTGGCCACCCGCCGGGAGCGGCCGAAGAGGCCGACCAGGAAACGGATCTTCGCTTGTCGTTCGACTCGGAGTGGCATGGACCACGCGCGTCCGTCCTCGCACGGCTGCTTGCCGCCGTGATCGATGCCGTAGTCGTGCTGGCTGCGGCCGCCACGGTGTGGATGTCGGGAATGGATCGTCCCGAGATCGCCGCCGCCATCGCCGTGCTGGCTTACTTCTCCGTGGGTACGGTCCTGTTCGGTGAGAGCCCCGCAAAGTACGCGCTCGCCAGGCGCCACGGCATCATCGATGCGCTGGCCCAAGCCTCGAAGACGATCCGATCAGCGGGGAGACCTGTCGTCGACATCATCTCGGCGGGCTTCTTGAGCTCCGAGGCAGAAACACCCGATCCGCCTCAGCCGCTCCGGGTGCGCATCAAGGTCCCGTAATCGAATTACGAACGAACCTGGGATCGGCGTCGGACGCCCACCTCCCGGTGGAGGCGGACTGCTCATCGCCGCCATCGCGAACAGATGACCGGTCTTGCTTTCGAACGCGAGCGTGCGCGCGCCCTTCGGCGTTTGGGAAGGCCGAATGCTGGTCCTGGACATCTAACGAAGAGGACATGAAACCCGCCGGGTTCGCGCTCTACTTGACGGTGATCGCTCCGGCCGCGGTGGCCGGGCAGCCGGCGGATCGCCCGTTCGAGATGCGCTTCAGCGGCCCATCAGCGACCGCCGCGGTGTGTGCGTGCTTACTCGACGCGGGCCGGAACGCCGAAGCGCAAGGCCGCCTCGATTTCACCGCGGAAGTGGAATTCGGCTTCGGCGGATCGACAGACGCGATCGCGCGCATCCGGGTGGGATCGGCGTACTCGATCGGACGCATCAACTTCGACGGCCACTCGACCATCAACGACTCCACGCTCCGCCGCGCGATGACGATCGTCGAGCGCGACCGGCTCGACATCCGGCAGCTGCGGCGCAGCCTCGCGCGCATCAACGACATTGGCGTCTTCGAGCCGCTCACGCTGGGAGACGTCAGCGTAGTGCGGCGAGACGATGGCGTGACCGCGGATCTGACAATTCCACTGCGTCAACGAAAGCCCCGGTGGTGGTCGGTGTCGGGTCCGATCGTCCCCGGCCTCGGCTCGCTGCGTGCCTCGGTGTCGTCGCGCCTTCCGCCGTGGGGACGCGGCCTCTTCGAAACGGCGACCTATGCCGTCTCGCTCAACATGATCGGATTCGCGAAACCATTTCTCGCGCTCGAGCGGCCCCTGGTGCCAGGGCAGGAGCTGCTGTCCGGGTTCTCGATCTCGCCGGCACTCTCGCCTCGGGAGATGCTGTTGCACTACGGCCGCACGCACTTCGCACACGGCATTGGCGCGCTGCTCGATTTCGAAGTGGATGATCCGCTGGCGGTGCCGGTCACCTTGGCCGGGCAATTGAAAGACGAGCCGCTCGTGTGCGTGCCGCCGAAGCCGCGCCTCTGGTGGCTGCGCCGCGGCGCGGCAGCAGCCGTCACGCTGGTCCTGCCGGCGCTGATCCTCTAAGGCCGGCTGCATCCGTCAACGATTCTCGTGCCGGCCTCGTCACATGTGATGACGCCGCCGAGGGCACCCATGAAAATCCGTCTGGCCATCGTGTTGATGCTCGCCATGCTCCCACTTTCGCTGCTCTCGGCCACGCCCGCCGCGAACGTAGCCGGCAGCTGGAAGGTCGACGCCACCGCCGCGAACGGCAGCACATGGTCGCTCGGCGGGTTGTCCGGAACGCTGACGCTCGAACAGAAGGGCGATGCGGTGACCGGGTCGTGGCAGGGCCGGCAGCCCAAGGCGTGGGCGCTGACCGGGCGCGTGACGGGAACGGACTTCGAGTTCGAAACCGAGGTTCGCGACATCCCCGCGACCCGCAATGGCGAAGAGATCACCGTCCCGAGACGGTGGATTTTTCGCGGCACCATGGACGGCGATACGTTGTCGGGATCGATGAGCCTCGCGGGCGGCGACGGGGACACGCCGACGCAACCGTTTTCGGCGACGCGCCGGCCGCAGTAAGACCGCTAGCTCGAAGCCAGGGGGTCCGGCCAGTCGACGTATTGACGCTCGCGGCGGCGGATCGCGCGATACCGCTGAAACACCTCGCGGTCTTTCTCGAGGCCGACGACCGATCGCCAGCTGGTGCCTCGAAACGTGTGCGCGATCATCCGCGTCGCATTGCGCAACACGAACAACGGATCGTGGCGGAACACGGCCGGCATGTGCCGCACCTTCATCCAGCGCTCGGCCTTCCATCGCATGAACTCGACCTCTTCGGGATCGAGATGCTCGCCGCGCGTCACGGCGGTGGTGCCGTCGTACTCCTCCGGTTGCGAATTCACCACCAGGCCGCGCTGCTCGAAGTCGCGGGTCATCGGCGTTCCCGGGTACGGCGTCGGGTGCTGGATGTACGGCCAGTCGACATGTTGCCGCGCGAATTCAAGATTCGCGGCCACTGATTCCCGCCGATCGCCCGGGCTGCCGACAATCAAGCCACCGACGACCAGCATCCCGTGACGACGCAATACATTGACGGCGGCCAGCGACATGTTGGTTCGCCCGGCGGCGTTGACGCGGCTGTTTTTCGCGCGCGCCTTCAGGAAGACCAGATCTTCATCGAGCACGTTTTCGATCCCGAGGAAGACGTACCGAAAACCGGCGCGGCGCATCAACGCCGCCAGCGCATCCCCGCGGGAGGCGATCGGCGCCGTCATGCCCTGGACGAGATAGTCGATGCGATTGAGGCCCGCGTCGATGATCGCGTGGCAGAGCGACTCGAACCGTTCGACGTCGAGCGTGATGTTGTCGTCGACGAGGAAGATGCTGCGGGCGCCGCGGTCGCGCGCGTCGCGGATGTCGTCGATGACGCGGTCGATCGGAAAACGGAAAAAGTTGCGGCCGCGCATCTCGATGATCGAGCAGAAGCTGCAGTCGAAGGTGCAGCCGCGCGACGTTTCGACGACGTCGATCGGCCGCCCCATCAGGGTGTAGCCCGAAAGCGCCCGAGCCGCGCGATTCGGCGGGCGGATGTCGCCGCGCTCGAGCCGCGCCGCTTCGCGATGCGGCGTCTTCCGAAACTCATCGCCGTCGCGATAGAGCAGGCCGGCGATGTCGTCGAACGGCCGTCCCTCGTCCAAGGCGCGAACCAGCTCGCGGAACGTGATGTCGCCTTCGCCCCTGACGATGAAATCAACTCCGAGATCCGGATGGGTCCAGGCCTCGGGCGCCAGGCTGGGATCGTATCCGCCGATGACGAAGCGAACATCGGGCTTGAGGGAACGAATCAGCGCGATGACGCGGCGGGCGGTGGCGCGTTGAAACGTCATCACCGACAGTCCAACCAGATCCGGGCGGTGCTGCGCGATCAGCTGCTCGACGGTGCGGCGCACCGACGACTGGGCGAGGATGAGATCGGCAATCGCCACCTGGTGATGCGGATCGAGATTGCCCGCCAGCGACACCAGCGCGCCATTCGGGATACGGATGGCGATGGTCGGCGTGTGCTCGAAGGAGTCCGGCATCGAGAGCAGCAGGATTCGCATCGCGTGCTGAAGATAGCACGCTCGCCCCTGGGACGATCGGTGCAAAAAACGCCGCCAGACCTCATATAATCCCGCGCACGTTCGGTCCCCTTTGGTGATGTCGATCACCGTTGTTGTTGGATTGCTGAGCCGGCGCGGGTCGGCCACGGAGGAGCTCAATGATTAGCCGTGTCCAGCGATTATTGCTTCCTGGTTGGTTCGTCCTTCTTCTCGCGGCGCACCTGCACGCGCAAGCCACGTCCACCATGACCGGCGTCGTGACCGACTCGGGAGGCGCCGTGGTCCCCGGCGCGAGCGTCGTGGTGACGAGCAACGCCACGTCGACGAAAACCGAAGCGACGACCAACAGTAATGGCGCGTTTACCGTGCCGGCGCTGCCGGTCGGCGTCTACACCGTCACGGTGTCGCTCGAAGGCTTCAAGACCGCGGAGGTCACCGACGTGCGCCTGCAGCTGGGCCAGCCGACGTCGGTGAAAGCCGTGCTCGAAGTCGGCACGCTCACGGAAACCGTGACGGTCACCGGCGCAAGCGCGGAATTGATCAACACCCAGACGCCGGCGGTGGCGGCGACGCTGAATGCCGATCAGATCGCGCAGATTCCCACGCCGACTCGCGACTTGTTGTTGAACGCGGTCACGTATCTCGTGGGCGTGAATTCGGCGACGACGTCGCGCGGCAACGCGACGGTGAACGGCCTGCCCGAGTCGTTCCTCAACATCACGCTCGACGGCGTCAGCAACAACGACAATTTCAACAAGTCGACGGACTCCTTCTTTGCCCCGGTGCGCCCGCGCCAGGACGCGATTGAAGCGGTGACGGTGGTGTCGGCCTCCGGCGGCGCCGACGTCGGCGGCGGCGGCGCGATCTCGATCAACTTCGTGACCCGCCAGGGCACCAACAAGTTTCAAGGCAGCGCCTACGAGTACTATCGTCATCCAAATCTCAATTCGAATTACTGGTTCAACGAGCGCGACGGCCTCGAGAAAAACGACGTGCGGCTGAACCAGTTCGGCATCCGGCAAGGCGGGCCGATCATCATCCCGGGGCTGTACGACGGGCGCGGCAAGGCATTCTTTTTCTTTCACGACGAAGAGCTGCGCCTGCCGAACGATTCGTCGCGCACCCGCACGCTGCTTCATCCGCGCGCGCTCGACGGCTGGTTCCGCTACACCGCGGCGGGCGGCGTGCGCGAGGTCAACGTGCTCGATCTCGCTCGAGCCAACGGGCAAATCGCCTCGACCGATCCGCTGGTGATGCGCACGTTGGCGTCGATCAACTCCGCCGTCACCCAGACCGGCACCGTGACGGCGTCGAGCGATCCGCTGCTGCAGAGTTTCGCGTGGTTGAGCCCGGCCAACCAGATCGAGCACCAGCCGGCGATTCGCCTCGACTTCAACCTGGGCAAGAACCATCGCCTGACCGGGACCTTCAACAAGCTCTTTCAGGATCGCGATCCCGATCAGTTGAACGATTTCGATCAGCGCTGGCCAGGATCGCCGAATTATGGTCACACCGTGGCCAGGCGCCCGCAGCGCTCGATCGCCCTGCGCTCGACGCTGAGCCAGTCGCTGGTCAGCGAGCTCCGGGTCGGCGTGACCCGCGGCGAACGCATCAACTTCGGCCAGGGGCCCGATGGCGGTCCCGAGAGTTTCTCGGACACCAACGGCTACTTCATCGATTTCGACGCGAACATCGGCCTGACCAACTGGCAAACGCGCAACGCGCTGAGCGGCCGCAGCGCCTATCAGTATTCGGTCGACGAAACGCTGACCTGGTTGAAGGGCAATCACAACATCACCTACGGCGCCAGCGCGTTTCTCGGCCGCGCCTGGGATGACAATCAGCAACAGGTGACGGGCATCAATTTGCGCTTCGACACGACGAACGATCCGGCCGCGGGCCTGTTCAGCGCCGCCAACTTTGCGGGTGCATCGGCGGCGCAGCTCACCGACGCGCGCGACCTGTATGCGTTATTGACCGGCCGCGTCGGCGCCGTCACCGGCACGGCCGCGCTCGATCCCGAGACGAACCAGTACTCACTCAACGGCAAGCGGCGGCGTGCCGGCAAGCTCGACAACTATTCATTCTTCGTCCAGGACTCGTGGCGCCTGACCCCGACGCTCACGTTGAATGCCGGCCTGCGCTACGACCTGCAGACGCCGTTCGAGCCGGTCAACGACACGATGTCCGCCGCGACTCTCGAATCGGTGTGCGGCATTTCCGGACTTGGCGACGGCAGCATTTATGACGCGTGCGACTTCTTCCACCCCGGCACGCGAGGCGTCGTGCCCGAGTTCGTGCAGTTCACGACCGGGACCAAGGGATACGAGGTCGACAAGAACAACTTCGCGCCGAACGTCGGCTTCGCGTGGCGGCCCAGCGTGCAGAACGGATGGCTGCGCGCGCTGCTCGGCGATCCGGACCAGGCGACGATTCGCGGCGGTTATTCGGAGGCCTACAATCGCGAGGGGTTCGGCGTGTTCACGAGCGTGTTTGGCGCCAACCCGGGAAGCACGCTCAGCCTTAGTCGCGATGTGAATACGGGGCTGGTCGGACCGGGCGAGTCGTGGCCGGTGCTGCTGCGCGAATCGAGCCGCATTTACACCTCGTCGTTCCCGCAAACGGCCTCGTTCCCGATCGCGATTCGCCCCAACCGGGCCGATAACATCGAGGCCTTCCATCCGGGCATCGCCGTGCCGCATGCGCGCACGTGGACCATCGGCGTACAGCGCGCGCTGGCCAACAACATGGCTGTCGAGATTCGCTACGTCGGCACCCGCGGCGTCGATCAGTGGTCGGAGCTCAATTACAACGAGCGCAACCTGGTCGAGAACGGGTTCATCAACGAGTTCAAGCTGGCGATGGCCAACCTCACCGCCAACAACGCGGCCGGCGGCGCGCGGGCCGGATCGTTTGCGTTTTTTGGTCCGGGCACCGGCACCAATCCGCTGCCGATTTACCTCGCCTACCTCAACGCCCGCGCCGACGCGACCAACCTCGCGGCCTACAGCGGCACAAATTGGACCAACACGGCGTTGACGCAGGATCTGGTGCGCACCAATCCGCAGCCAGGTAACTCGGCCGCCGACCTCGACGGCGATGTGACACGGCGGGCCAACGCCGCCACCGTCGGACTGCCCGCGAACCTCTTCGTCGTCAATCCGCATGCCGCGCAGGTGAATATCACCGACAGCGGCGCCTTCAGCACCTTCCACGCACTGCAACTCGAGTTGCGGCGCCGGTTCTCGAACGGGTTCGCGTTCAACGCGAACTATCAGTACGCCTACGAAGACGGGTCGCAGTTCCTCGGCTTCCATTACGGGCGCGGCACCACTCCGTCGGCGAACGTGCGTCACGCCATCAAGGCGCAGTGGGATTGGCAGGTTCCGGTCGGGCAGGGCCAGCGCTTCGGCTCCAGCATGGGCTCGGTGATGAACGCCATCGTCGGCGGCTGGCAGTTCAACGGCGCCACGCGCATCCAGGCGCGCATGCAGAACATTGCGGCGAACCTGCTGACGACGGCCAATGTCGCAAATTCGCCGGTCGTCAACGGCGGCGTGCGCCTGGTCGGCATGACGCTCAAGGACCTGCAGAAGATGTACAAGTACGATCTGCGGATCAATCCGGACAACGGCGTGCTGACGCCGTACATGCTGCCGGAGGACGTGATTCTCAACACGCGCCGCGCCTTCAGCGTGAGCCCGACGTCACTGACGGGGTATTCGGATCTGGGCGTGCCCGAAGGCCGCTACCTCGCGCCGGCCAACACCGCAGACTGCATCACCCTCAGGCTTGGCGACTGCGCGCCGGTGTCGTTGCTGGTGCGAGCACCGTGGTTCGCGCGGCTCGACCTCGGCGTCACCAAGCGTGTGCCGATCAAAGGCCGCGTCAGTTTTGAATTGCGCGCTGACGTGTTGAACGTGTTCGACAACGTCAACTTCAACCCCGTCGTCTTGCCGACCGGTGCGGGCGGCGCCACGATCTTCCAGGTCACGACCGCGTATCGCGATCCAGACAACACGTTCGATCCCGGCGGACGGATCGGGCAGCTCGGGTTCAGGATTAACTGGTAACAACTCTTACTGCGGAGTGCGGAGTGATGAACACTCCCACTCTGCACTCCATACTTCGCGCTACACGTCCGGCCTGAGCACGCTCGCCGGATGCAATCGTGCCGCGCGATACGCCGGAATGACGGTCGCGACCAGCGCCATCGCCACCACGAGTCCGGTCGCGACGCCGAGGATGAACGGATCCGAGGCGCGCACCTCGAACAGCCAGCTCGAGACGAGACGGCCTGAGGAATACGCGACCAGCAATCCGATCGCCGCGCCGACGAGCGCCAGCGTGCGGCCCTGCTTCACCGTCAGCCAGAAAATACTCTGCGACGTGGCGCCGAGCGCCAGGCGAATCGCCATTTCATTGCGCCGCTGGGCCGCGCTGTAGGCGATCACGCCGTAGATCCCGATCGCGGCCAGCGCGATCGCCGCGCCGCCAAACCCGAGCATCAGGGCCATGCCCAGTTCCTGGCGGCTGATCGTGGCGCGAACGAATTCGTCGACGCGCTCGAACTCGATCGGGATCTGCGGATCGATCTTGCGCACCTCCTCACGGATGGCCGTGCGCAGCGCTTCGGAATCGCCACCCGCCGCATGCACGACGACGGCCTGGCGAGGCGGCGTCCCCTGGCCGTGCGACGCGTAGTAGGCCGGTTCGGCGGCCGCGCTCAGCGAACGCTGCCGCACGTCGTTGACGACGCCAACGATGGTCCAGACGATCTTGGGATCGAGGTTGGGATAGCCGGCCGTGAACTGCGCGGTCAGGGGATCCTTGCCGGAGAGATATCGACTGACGAACGAGCGATTGACGATCGCCACCCTCGGCGAGTCGGGGCGATCGTCGGCGGTGAAGTCGCGTCCGCCGATGACCTGGATGCCCATGGCCTTGAAGAACCCCGGGCTCACGATTCTCTGGCGCGAGTTGTAGTTGTGGCTGTCATCGGCGGGATCGCCGTTGAAATGCACCAGCAGCGAATTCTCCTGGCCGCCGCGCAGCGGGAAGTTGAAGGTGGATCCGGCGGCCGTCACTCCGCTCAAACCGCGCAGCCGCTCCAGCAGGCCCTCGAGCGCACGATGCACGCTGATGTTGTCGCGGAAGCTGGGACCGAAGATCCCGACGTCGAACACCACGCGCTGTTCCGACACGAATCCCGCGTCCGTCTGGCGCAGGTTCTCGAAGCTGCGCACCAGCCAGCCCGCACCGGTGACCAGCACGACGGCCAGCGCCACTTCGGCAACGGTGAGCACGCTCAACCAGCGGCCGGTGCCCTGCCCGCCGGTCTGCGAGCGGCCGCTTTCGTTCATCAACGCGTTGACGTCGGCTCTCGCCAATCGAATCGCCGGCGCGAACCCGACCAGCACGCCGCTGACAAACAGTGTCAGCAGCGCAAACGCCATCACCCGCCCGTCGAACGGCACGGCATCGAGGCGCGGCAATTGCGACGCGCCCATGGTCAGCAGCACCCGCACGAACGCATACGCGGCGGCGACGCCCACGATCGCGCCCGCGGCCGCGAGCAGGATCGATTCGGTGAGCAACTGCCGCACGATGCGCGCGCGGCCGGCGCCGAGCGCCACGCGCACGGCCATCTCGCGCGCCCGGGCGGCACCGCGCGCGAGCAGCAGGTTGATGACATTGACACACGCGAGCGCCAGCAGCAGGCCCGTGGCGGACAGCACCACCAGCAAGATGGGACCGAGCTCGCCAACGATCTGATCGACCAGCGGCCGGACAATGTAGATTCGGTTGCGCGCGCCCACTGGAAAATCGCGCGCAATGCCTTCCATGACGATCTGCAGCTCGCTCTGCGCACGCTCGAGCGTGGTGCCGGGCTTGACGCGCATGAAGCCTTCGAAATTGTGGGCGACGCCTTGCGGATCCTGCGGGAACTGCACCCAGAAGTTGGCGCCATGCGGCGTGTCGAAATCGCGCGGCGCCACCGCGCCGACCACGGCGTTGGCTTCGGCGAACCGCAGCGGCTTGCCGACGACATCCGGATCGCCGCCGTACATGTCCTGCCACATGCGATAGGAGATCGCCACGGCGGGCTGCGTGTTCGGCCCCGGCGTGGTCATGGTGAGCGCGCCCAGCGTCCACGGCAGTCCGAACAGCTCGAAAAATCCTTCCGTCACGACGTAGCCGCGCGTCTTGACCGGTGTGCCGTCGTTGCGAAGCAGGGTGAGGTCCTGGCCCTGCAGGCCGGCAGCTTTCATGACCGAGAGCTTCGGATCGTTGAGGCGGAAGATCTCGACCGGTGAGAGGTTGCCGGTCGTGACGCGGCCGTCGGTCAGTGTCGTCCGCAGGGAATAGAGATCTTCAGCGTGAGGATAGGGAAGCGGCTTGAGCAGCGCCGCGTTGACGGTGCTGAAGATTGCGGTCGATGCGGCGATGCCGATCGCCAGCGTCGCGATCGCGGTGATGGGAAACACGGGCGTGCGCCACAGCGTACGCAGCGCGAAGCGGACGTCCTGAAGCAAGGTTTCCATAGAGCCTTTGACACCGATTATGTGTCTTCAGGCGGCCTTCGGGTACCCCTTCAAGCCCTCATCGCACGACCGGGATCGATCAACGCGGCCCGCCGCGCCGGCAGCCAACTGGCGGCAACAACCACGACCAGGAGTACCACGACGGTCGTCACGAGCGTGATGGGATCCTGCGGCGCCACGCCAAACAGCATCGTGCGCGCGAAACGGCTGCCCGCCGCCGCTCCAATCATGCCGATCGTGCCGCCGGCAGCGGCCAGCACCAGCGATTCCGCCAGGATCGATCGTGCGACGCGACGCGGCGAGGCGCCGAGTGCCATGCGCAGTGCGATTTCACGCCGCCGTTGCACCACGGTGTAGGCGAGCAGCGCGTAGACGCCGCCGGCCGCGGTGATCAGCCCGCCAGCCGCAAACAGCGTGATCAGCAACATCGCGAATCGATCGAGCTGCACCGCATCGCCGAGCAACTGCTCCATCGTCGTCACCGAATGCACTGGTTGATCGGGATCGACGCGGAGCGCATTGGCACGAGCCGCCTGCGCGACGGACAGCGGCTCCAGATTCGTGCGCGCGATCACGTTCATGACCAAGTACGGATTCTGTGCGTGCGGAATGTAGATCTCGGGGACCGGCTCGCTGCGCGGTCCTTTGTGACGATCGTCACGCACGACGCCCACGACCTCATACGGATACGGGCCTTGCTGATAGTCGAGGACCAGGTTGCGGCCGACCGGGTTCTCACTCCCCCACACGCTTGCCGCAAGCTTCTGATTGATGATGACGACCCTCGGAGTATCGGCGGCATCACGATCCGTGAACTCGCGCCCGTCGATCACACGAAGGCCAAGCGTTGCGAAGTATCCGGGTGTCGCCATCCGGATGCTGGCCTCCGGCACGGCGTTGCCTTCGGGACGAGCGCCCTCGGGCCAGTACGGCCTCGTGAATTCGGAGCCGATCGTGCTCATCGGCAGCGACGTGACCGCAGCCACGGACTGGAGCGCGGGCAGTTCGCGAAGCGCATTCAACACGCGGCCGTAGTAATCGGTGGTCTGCGCGGGCGTGCGATAGCGCGCCGCATCGGGCGTGATGCGCATGACGAGCAAGTGGCTGGTGTCGAAGCCCACGTCGACACGTCGCAACTCCGCAAAGGTCCGCGCCAGGAGCCCGGCGCCGACGAGCAATATCACCGCAGCCGCGATCTCTCCCACCACCAGTAACGCGCGTAGACGGCCGGACGTGCCTCCCGAAACCCCAGCCCCTTCCTTCAGCGCGCCTGCAATCGGTGTGCGGCTGGCGCGCAGCGTCGGCACGGCGTTTCCGATCGCAGTCACCAGGAGCGCGAGCACCGCCGCAAACGACGCCACTCGCACGTTCAAGGCCACCTCTTGCAGGCGCGGAATGCCTGGGGGCGCGATCGACAACGCGGCACTCACCCACCACGCGGTCAGGACGATGGCAATGAGCATCGTGACGATCGCGCTCAACGCGCACTCTGCGAGCAGTTGTCGTGTCACGCGGTTCCCGCCGGCGCCAAGCGCCAGCCGGATGGCAATCTCCCGGGCACGCGTCACACCGCGCGCGATCGCCAGGCTCGCAACGTTGGCGCAGACCAGCAACAGCAAACAGAACATCGCCGCAAAGACGAGCAGCAACTCGAGCCGGCTGGTACGCGAGATCTCATCGGAGAGCGGAGACAGTTCAATGGTCCAGCCCGCGTTCGTGTCCGGATGCTCGGACGCGAGCGCGCGTGCCAGCGTCTGCATCCGGGCGCTTGCGCCGGCGATCGACAGCGCCGGTTTCATTCGCCCGACGATGCGCAGGAAACGGGCGTCGCGCGGCGGTCCGTTTGGAAACCGCACACCGCGGTACGACGTCCGCATGTCCCACGGCGCCCAGAACGTCGCCTTGGCGTCCGGCACGGCGAAGTCCTCGGGCATGACGCCAACCACGCGCCAGTCGCGGCCCTCGATGTGCACGGTCTTGTCGACGATCTGCGGATCGGCGCCGAGCGTTTGCCACAGGCGATGGCTCAACACGACGACCGGTTCGCCGCTCGATGCCTGCCGCGACGTGATCGACGCCGCGCCCTCGAATTCATCCGGCTGAAAGGCGCGCCCGAGCCGTGGTTGACGACGGTAGACGTCGAAGAAACCGCTCGTCACATGCACGCCGGCGATCGGCGTGCCGCCGTCCTGTCCGCGGAGCGTCGCCGCGACCGGCATCATTGCGGTGATCGCCTCGAAGGCGTCGTTGCGTGCCATCCAATCCAGGATGTTGCCCGGCGCGCCGCCTTCGCGCAGGCGATCCTGGCTGACGTTCGATTCGAAGATCACGACGAGCCGATCGGGCTGATCGTACGGCAGCGGCCGCAGCAGCACCGCGTCGACGAACGCAAACAGCGTGGTCGTGGCCGCCACGCCCAGTCCAAGAAGAAGCGAGATGCCGAGCGTGACTCCCGGCGATCGCACGACCGCGCGAAGCGCCTGCGCGAGATCGTGCCGGGCGCCGACGACGGCGCGATCCCACAGCAGCGCGAACCACGTCGTCACCAGCGGGACGCGCCCGCGCCCGCGCGCATCGTCTAACAGCCGTTTACCGTCTGCCCGGATTTCCCGCCGATCGATCGTCATGCCCGGGCCGCCTTTCGCAGCGCGCGACTCGACCGGGCGTGATGCACGATCGCTTCGAGGCGCCGGACCTCGGCATCGAGCACACGTTTCCCAAGCGTGGTGAGCGTGTAGTAGCGGCGCCGCTCATCGTCTTCCTCCGCGGAAGGCCGGACGTTCGACTCGACGATGAAGTCGGCCTTTTCGAGCTCGCGAAGCAATGCGTACAGGGCCGCCGGCCAGAGGCGCACCTGGCCGTC